>Ga0306920_100013039_pt1 | contig 11309 bp, 8 predicted proteins | sample flu12Cox44000170_FD_204666 | JGI IMG/M metagenome (GOLD analysis project Ga0306920, IMG submission 204666) | Lab enrichment of tropical soil microbial communities from Luquillo Experimental Forest, Puerto Rico - flux4day.12C.oxic.44.000.170 (v2)... | ecosystem: Environmental > Terrestrial >...
CCGGCCGCCAAAGTTACGCATGAACCTCGTCACCACGGTGGCCCTGCCGCGTGCATGTCAGAACAAACGGTCTAAGGCGGCATCTCACCAGCTACCCACGGCGAACCGCGGACCAGGGGCCGCTCTGGCGTTCTAGTTGCTGTCGGCTGTGGGCAGCGAGGGGCGATGGATCCAGGCTGCGAGGTCGGCGGGCGCGCATTCGGCGACTCGGGCGGCGTATCGGGGAAGTTCCTCGTCGCTGAGGAACTGACGCCACTGTCCGGTTGATCCTTTGCGGAAGAACTGGTCAGGGTCGTTATAGAAGCCGTCGTGGCTGGCTTCGGCTGCGAGTTCGCCGGCCCGGCCCTTCATGTCCTCGAAGGTGGCGGCTTGGACCAGGTCCGGCCAGACCGCCTCGGCGATGACGATCCCGAGCCTGTCGGCTATGTAGCGCATCTGCCCTTCGAGGTCATCGAGGAGGTCTTCATAGCGCAGCAGCATAATGTTCGGCCGGTCGCGTACCTGCCAGAACGTGTCCAGATGGTGAAGCATGATCTCCAGGTCGGAAATTGCCCACCCGGGCACGACCGGATCGACCCAGGACCAGAAGCGCTCGCGCGCGGTCCCGGCCGGTGGGGGCGGAGCGCCGGCCAGCAGCTCGTCGAGGTCCGCCGCGCCCACGGCAGCCTCTCGCAGTGCGAGGATCGTGGGCAGGTTGAGGTTGCTGTAATGGCCGTCCCAGGACACGGCCACGTCGCGCGGGTCTCGGCTGACGCAGATGTAAGTCACCCGGTCATCGAAGGGCAGCCCGTCGAGGGGGGTGTGGGTCTTGATGAATCGCCGGTGTGTCTGCCCTCCAAGGTCGGCCAGCACCTCGTCGAGCGGGCGGACCAGGACGTCCAGCCACGGCGAGATCCGGTCCAGCGGCTGGTCGAACCTCGTGAGTTGGAATATCTCCAGGGCACAGATCATCTGCACCCAGGTCGTGCCGCATTTCGCTGGAGTGCTAATCACAATGTCGTCGGGACGGAACACGAACCGATCCCAGCGGGCCGAATCCGCGCCGATCGTCTGGTAGCGAACCCGCTCCCCTGCACCCACTCGGGAAGAATGACAGCACTCAGATCACCGCGTCAACCGTGCCGCGGAGATCATCGGCACACTGGCCGCGATCGATGGCTGGCCTGATTTGGACTTACGGTGACGCCAAACGCCACGTCGTACACGGAGGACCGATCGAGCACGTTGGTCCACACGGACGACACCGCTACCCTGTCTGAATCCATACGAGCACCCGACTACAGATCAGCGCCCTTCTCACGGTTACAGTCGCCGCACAAGAGCTGAAGGTTCTCTACCGTGGTGGCTCCGCCCAGGGCCACCGGGATTACGTGGTCATACTGAAGGTCGAAGTTGCTGCCGCATTGCGCGCATTTCCCGCTATCGCGCTCGAAGACCGCGCGGCGCACCTCGCGCGGAATGGTCTCACGCTTGCCGCGCATCCTGGGAGCTTGGCCTTCCTCGACGTTGAGCAGCATGTGGGCCCTGTCCAGCCGCTGCGCCGCGCGCCGTTGACGGTCCCTGATCAAAGCCAGCACGTCCCGCTCGCCATACCGGCCGGACTCCCAATAGAACTCGCCCTCAAACCACCACCAGACCCGGCTGCCCGACCGGGCGACCGGCACCGGTTGTCGTTGCTGCGCAGCACCGAGTTGCCGATACTGCTCGCCATCGATGCGAACGGGCGGGCAGCAGGTCCCGGCGAACCAGACACGCTGCCGGAACAAGAACCCGCGGTCGAAGACGAATCCCGCGTTTGGATCCTGCCGCAGCTGGACGCTGGCCGATGTGGCCGCGCGCCGCGCGAAGGGAGGCGTCGCGGGCGCCCCGATCGTCAGCAGTGACAGCCCCGCCACAAGAAGGAACCCGATCACAACGATAGCGATAAGCTCGCCGAGCGCAGGCATCAGGTTCCTCCAGGTAGAGCTATGCCATCCTAAGCATGCCAGTTCTTAGTCAAGGTTCCATCTAGCTAGTCTGGCTAACCAACCGCGACGAGTGCTCCCGGCGAGCCGAGTCTGCCGATCAACACTGACAGCAGCATTGACGGCGACGTCATCTCGAACGTCGGGTCACGTGCAGCGTCAGACGGAGAAGGATGGCCGACAGCGACCGGTTGTCCAGCCAGCGCACGATCCCTGGCCTTCCACACCGCTGGCCATTTGCAGCGGGCTGCTACGCGACATATCGTGTCGGCATCAGGTCCTGGGACACCCCGGGAGCGGATGGGGAGGTTCTCGTGGCGAGGTACGGCGGCGTGGCCGTGACGGACGCGGATCGGGACGCGGCGGCCGGCCAGCTGCGTGAGCACTACGCGGCGGGTCGGCTTTCCCTCGATGAGTTCCAGGACCGGCTGGACGCGATGTACCGGGCGCAGACCGCCCGGGAGCTAGGCGCGGTGACCGACGGCCTGCCGCACGTCGGCGTGGTGATCCCCACGGGGCCGCCGTGGGGCAGCTACCCCGGCGGTTACCCGCTCAACGTGGCGAAGATGCGCGCCGCCGTGGCCCGGGCGGGCCGCCGGATCATGCTGGCGCTCGGCGTCGTGACCGCTGGAAGCCTCCTGCTCCTGACCTTGCTGATCACCGCTTTCATGGTGCACGGCGGGCTGCTCGGCGTCGTGCTGGGCGCACTGCTCGCGATTTTCGCGCTCGGCGTGGCCACTGTGGGTGCCCTGGTGTGGCTGGCCGGGCGGCTGTGGCGGCGCCACGCCTGGATCGAGGCGGTGCCGCTGGTGGCCGGACAGCCGTGGCTGAGCCGGGTTGCGCGGATGGCCCGCCTGCTGCTCACCGGCAATGCCCTCTGGCGGCTGCGTACCCGCCTGGCCTCCCGCGCCTGACCGTCCGCGGCCCGACAGGGCGCACCCATCGAAAGCACGGAGCAGTCTCAGGCAGGGACTTCGTCGTAACCGAAGCCGTCGTGCTGACCGAGGCTCAGGGCGGCAGGACCCGGGCCGTTGTCACCCTGGGCGGCGTCGCGGGCACGGGAGGAGACACCACGGTCCGTTCGGGACAAGAGATATTGACCGAACGGCCGGTGGTTCCTTGCCCACCGACCTGGCCGTGGCCTCCGCCCGGCGAAGCGCGAGCGTCGCATCCGGTCAGGGTAAACCCAGCGCAGATCGCCTCTGGCTCACCCAAGGGCCGGAGCCACGGTCATTGTCCGTGAGAGATGACCGCACCCAGGGGGCCGGTTCGCTGCCCGGCCCTCCCGGCGTGCGGCTGTATGCGTCGAGGGGTCACTGGTGTTCGGGCCGGGTGTAGATGAGCTTGACAGCCGGGCCGGTGGTCTGGGCCGACGCCAGGGCCAGGTTCACCGGCGCGGTGCCGTCGGGGAACAGGCGCATTCCCTCGCCGAGGATCAGCGGGAAGACCATGAGCCGGTACTCATCGACCAGGTCGCTGGCCAGCAGCGTGCGGACGACGCTGGCGCTGCCCATGACGATGATGTCCTGCGCCCGCCTGCGCTCTCGCACCGCGGCGGCCAGGTCGCCCGGCAGGACGGTGGAGTTCTGCCATCCGGCGGCCTGCACCAGTGACCGTGACGCCACGAGCTTGGGCATCGCGTTCATCTTGGCCGAGAACGGGTCGTCCCGGCCCGGCCAGATCTTGGCGAACATCTCCCAGGTGCGGCGGCCGAGCAGCAAGGCGCCGGTGCCGAGCACCTCGCTGAGAGCGAACGGGTCGCCGGTGACGGGCTCCGGGCCGTACCGGAACGCCCACCCGCCGTGCCTGAATCCCTCGTTCCCGTCCGGATCCTGGATGACTCCGTCCAGGGACACGAACTCGATGACGATGACTTGGCTCATTACTGCCCTCCATGGGTGGTTGTTGCCGTGTTGACGAGCGGGAACCCGTACCGGGGACAGCCGCGCTGCATGTTTCTGGGTAAGACACCAGGTGCAGCCGGAACTGACGAACAGCAACACCGCCAGAACAGGGAGGCGGTCACAACTGACGAACAAGCGCGGTCAGCTCTCGCGCGCTGGCGGCGCTGCTCGCGGCGGGCTGGTGCTCGCTGGCCGGAGGCGCGTTCTCGCCGGCGATCAGGCTGCTGCGGCTGAGGGCCGCGGCGCCGGCGATGACCACGGCCAGCGCCAGCGCCTCGCCGGCCAGGTCGGCCGGCCCGGTCCGGATATGCTCGCCGAACAAGAACACCCCGAGCAGGCTGGCCGCCAGCGGGTCCAGGATGGTGAACCCGGGCTGAGAGGCGGCCAGCGGCCCGGCCGCCAGCGCATGCGAGGCCAGCAGCATGGTCACCGCGCCGGCGGCCAGCAGAACGTATAGCGACCAGGCGGAGACGACGGCGCCGGGGCTGCCGCCCAGGTGCGCGCTGAGCTCTTTGATGACCGCGGCCATGAACCCCCAGGAGATCCCGGTAGCCGCGCCGAGCACCGCGGCCCGGCGGGACGGGGACGCGCCGGGACGGCGGCCCAGCCCGAACGCCACGGCCAGGGCCGCGACCACGACGCCGGCGGTGACCAGCCCGGCCAGCAGCCAGGAGGAGCCCGGCGCGTGCAGCCGCCCGCCGGACGGCGCGGCCAGGCGGAGGAACACTCCGATCCCGGCGGACATGGCCGCTGCGGCCAGCCAGTCGCGGCCCGTCACCCGCCGCGTCCCGGCGACGGCCAGGTAGCCGAACACGAACAGCAGCTCGGCCGCCAGGATGGGCTGGACCTGGGACAGGTCGCCGAAGCGCAGCGCGGTGATCTGGAAGATGAACCCGCCGATCATGGCGGCGATGCCGAGCAGCCAGGCCGGCCGGCGGGCCAGCCGGACCAGGAGCCGGGCGTCAAAGCCCGCCGTCTCGTTATCCCTGGCGCCCTTGCGCTGGCATAGCGACGCCGTGGCCGTGCACACGCTGGCCGCGACGGCCAGCAGGATTGCCTTGTCCATCAGCGTGTCCCTTCGCTCGGCCCGGCCGGACTGCATTGCGTCGTGTCTAACTGTGACGATTCCGGGACCGCGGCATCATCGGCCTGCATGGCGGTTTCGGTGTTCGCCCGGCGGGCGCGCGGCTTGCCTGGCTCCGATTGCGGCTACCGCGACCGGGACCGCAGGGACTCGATAAGCGAGCCGGCGATGGACTGGTCGCTGCCTTCTTCCGGGATCAGCAGCAGCCCGGCCAGGTAGAGCGGGATACCCGTGCCGCCGACGATAGTGAGGACCACGAAGGCGAGCCTGATGATCACCACGTCCACACCGAGGTAGCGGGCCAGGCCCGCGGCGACTCCGGCCACCACGCTGTCCCGGACGGGTCGGCGGAGGGCAGTGCGCCGCGACTCGGTGCGGAACGGCGGGTCGGCGTGGAGCCCGGCTTCCGGGTTCACAGTGTTCGTGTTCATGGCCCCAGCCTGGCTCCGCGGGCCTGGCCAGCACATCGGGAAGATCCCCGGTGTACCCCCTGATCCCCACGCCGCGAGATCAGGGACGTCCCGCAGCAGTTCGTCATCGGTTATCAGAGGTGATAAGTCATTTCCTCTGATAACCGGCTGTTCGGCGACCAGTTGCGCGACCTGAACCGCCGCTTCGAGCTGCACCTGGCCCTGCGCCTGCGCCAGCTGACCGGGCCGCCGGTTGGCCGACACCTCCAGCGGGAATGTGACATGTGCCGTATTCGCGACCAGAGCCGTCACTCAGCCCGGCTCTGCAACTCGATGAGCGATTACGAGCGACTGGCCGATTTGCTCTGAGAGGATCTCACCTATGTCCGCAGAGATTCCGGCCGAAGCGCTCCAGTTGCGATCGCTGGTGAGAGCCGATCAGACCCTTGAGCTGTTCCTGGACTTGGTCCCGGTGTCAGAGCCGGGACCAGATGAGGTCGTCATCAGGATTGAGGCAGCACCGCTCAACCCGTCAGACATGGGCCTGCTCTTCGGCGGGGCTGATATGGCTGCCGCCGTGGCCAGCGGATCTGCTGAGCGCCCGGTCGTCACCGCGCCCATCCCCGATGCCGCCATGCGCGGCCTGGCCGGCCGGGTAGGGAAGCCCATGCCGGTCGGCAACGAGGGTGCGGGCACGGTCGTGGCGGCGGGCGAGTCTCCGGCCGCGCAGGCTCTGCTGGGTAAGGTCGTCGCTGCGGCGGGCGGCGGGATGTACTCGCAGTACCGATCGGTCAACGTCGCGCTGTGCCTGGAGCTGCCTGCCGGAGCGACGCCGATCGAAGGCGCAGCCTCGTTCGTGAACCCGATGACGGTGCTCGGCATGGTCGAGACCATGCGGATGGAGAATCACCGCGCGCTGGTGCACACAGCCGCGGCCTCCAACCTTGGCCAGATGCTCAACCGGCTCTGCATCGAGCAGCAGATTCCGCTCGTGAGCATCGTGCGGAAGCCCGGCCAGGAAGCGATGCTCCGCGCGGCTGGTGCCGTCCACGTCTGCAATTCGGCGTCCGCCGGCTTCATGGCCGAGCTGATCGACGCGCTCGCGGCAACCGGTGCCACGCTTGCCTTCGACGCCATCGGCGGTGGCCGGCTGGCGAGCCAGATCCTGACGGGCATGGAAGCCGCCGCTAGCGCCGCCGCGGGCGGCTACAGCAGGTACGGGTCGGCCGTGCACAAGCAGGTCTACATCTACGGATCGCTTGACCGCGGCCTGACCGAGCTGACCCGCAACTATGGCATGGCCTGGGGCATCGGCGGGTGGCTGCTGACGCCGTTCCTGCAGAAGGTCGGCCTGGCGCGCGTTGCGCAGCTGCGTGACCAGGTCGCTGCCGGGCTCACCACTACGTTCGCCAGCAGCTACACAGCGCAGGTATCACTCACGGGCGCGCTCTCCCTCGAAGCGATCGCCGGCTACGGCCGGCAGGCGACCGGCTCGAAATACGTCATCATCCCGAGCCGCGCCGCCTAGCCCTGCTCTAGCCCGTCGCCGAGGTGGACCAGGCCCACCTCGCCGACCCGCCGCGCGTCAGTCCGGCGGCCGTTTCGCGGTCGCTGCCGGAGTTGTATTCGCGCTGCCAACAGGCGTGGCTACCTGCTGATCCTGGCCGGATCTAACATTGACGAAAATGTGATCATGTGCGTCCGCCACTGGTGGCGGTCCGGCTGGCTGCCAGGATTGATGTGCCTGGCTTCCTATTCAGCGATCCGATGAAAGGACTGGACCAATGCTGAGTCGAAGGCTCACAGCAAGTCAGGGCGACGGCGAGGCTTTGGCTAAGCGCCAAGTAGGTCATCGCTAAACCCGGCCGGACCCGCCGCCGCCATCTCCGGCCGGACGGCGCCCCCACCATCACCACGCTACTTTGGTTCGCGCCGTATTGTCCGCCGGGGGACATTGTGGGACAATCAGCCACCAGCGGTCATTCAGGGGGGACGGTATACAATAATGAATGATCAAGCGAACGCCGATTCCGCGGGCAGTGTCGATCCGGCCGACAGTCAAATAGCAGGGCACGCAAACGGCGATGCACAGCCCGGGTCTGCCTCCACCGGACCGAATCGGGTGCCTGTTTCTCTCGCCAGCCAGAAGCTGCGTCTGGCCGTGACCATGAGCGGCGGAGTGAGCCTCGCGGTGTGGATGGGCGGCGTGGCCCGCGAGGTCAACTTGCTGACGCAGGCCAGCGACCTGAGGGAGCGCGGACCAGGTGAGGTAGCTGTTCCTGCGCCGGCTGGGCCGCCCGCGGGCGGCCTCGCCCTTAGCGTCCGTGACCTGTACCGGCAATTGCTCGACCTGATGGACATGACCGCAAGCGTCGACGTGCTGTCCGGCACGAGCGCGGGGGGCGTGAACGCGGCCATACTCGGCCTGGCCAACGCCCGGCGGCTGGATATCGGGTCCCTGCGGGACTTGTGGCTGCAGGCCGGGGCATTCGATCAGTTGCTCCGCGATCCTCAGGCCGACCCTAATCCGCCCTCACTGCTGAAGGGTGACGGGCAACTGCTGGATGCGCTGCGCAAGGGCCTAAGTGAGCTCACGGAAAACAATTCCCGTCCGGTCAGCGTAAATCAGGCCAGGGAAACTACGGTCCTCGTCACCACTACACTCCTGCACGGGCAGAACGGCCAGTTCACTGACGACTACGGGAACTCGGTCAACGACTCGGACAACCACGGGCTCTTTACGTTTACCGCGGAAGACCTGGTCATGCCCGGCGCCATCGGCGCGCTGGCGCTCGCGGCCCGCTCGAGCGCCTCTTTCCCCGCGGCATTCGAGCCATCGTTCATTCCCATCGGGACTCCTGTCGCCGATAGCGACGAGCCTAAGGGCATGCAGGGCTGGCACCCGGACATGCAGGATTACACCGGCGACATCATGCAATCGGCCTGGGTGGCGGACGGAGGCCTGCTCGCCAACCGTCCGCTCGGCCCGATGCTGCAATCTGTGGTAGCCCGTACCACCGACCGCGAGGTCCGCCGGGTGATGCTCTACGTCGTCCCTACCTCCGCGGCCACGCCACCGCCCGCCGCACCCACGTTTTCCAAGCCGTACAAGCTCGGGGAATCGCTCAGGCTGGACCTGGACGCCATGCTGAATCAGAGCATCGCCTCGGACCTGAACGCGATCGTGCGGCACAACGACCAGGTGGCCTCCCTGGCCAATACCCGCGTGCTGCTAGCCAGGCTCGCAGGTGCGCGGGAGCTGGCCGACGCGCAGATGTGGTCGGATTACCGGAACGTGGAGACTATCGCGGTCGCGGCACCGATCGCCGAGGCGGTGACCGCGCGCATGGCGTGCGCTCCCCAGTGGCAGCCGCTGCTCAGAACGGGAGGAGCCCTCTCTGCGCGGGTCCGCGCCGCGCTCGGCACCGCTATAGGCGATCGCCTGCCGGCCCGGCCGCAGACGCTTGCGGACGTGATCGCGCTCGGCTTGCCCGCTTACCAGAGTGCTCGCGCCACGGTGCTGGATCTCGTTTACGCCGGCTACCAGCTGGCGCGGCATCCGGATGTCGTCGCGGCCATCGCCCGCGCGCATCAGCAGCTCAACGCCATGTCAGTCAGGCCCGCTGACCTGACCCGCACCGTGCAAGCCGCGCTCGAGGCAGCGGACGGCAAGGACGCACCGGCCAAGGTTACCGCTGATCGGGTTCTCGAAAAGCTCTCCGGAGACCTGCTCGACCGGCTGCAAGCGGGAATCAAGGGCGTAGCCGGCGCATCCCCTCCGACCGCGGATGGTGACCAGGGGGAAGTGACAGGGAAAGAGGTGCTGTCACGGGCATGGGGCAGTCTTCTCGACGCCCTGGCCAGCCTCTCGGCTGTCGTGCAGGACTTGGCCGGCGACGAGGAGCTGCCGTCCGCCGCTTCCGCTGGCCGAGGCGGCGCCGAAACTGCGAGCAGCGCCGCCGGGACCGGTGACGGCCCCGCCGCAGGACAGCCGCTGCCACCGTCCGCGACCGCGGTCACCCGCAAGACCGCACCGCAGAGCACAGCCGATCGCCGCCTCGGCCTGGCCGCCCTGATCAGCGACTACCTGACCTTCCTCTACCCACCTGACCCGGAACAGGGCAGCGGCGATGCGGACGCCGCCCGCCTGCGCCTGGCGCTGCGACTGACCGAACTGCACGCCGCCGTGCGGGTCACCTCTCCCATCTGGGCCGAGACCGAGCAGCGGCTCGAGCTCGTTCAGGCCAGCGCCGACACCAGGACGCTGCTGGCCCCTGGCCACATCACTGCGACCAGCAAGCTCACCGGCCTGCAGTTGCATCACTTCGCCGCTTTCTACAAGGGCACCTGGCGAGCCAATGACTGGATGTGGGGCAGGCTCGACGGAGCCGGCTGGCTGACGCAGATCCTGCTGGACCCGCGCCGTATGCTGGCGGTCGTCAACGCCCGGAACATCGCCCATCCTGCGGACTGGTTCTTCCGCAGACTGTGCGACATCGTCGGAACCCCAGGTAGGGCCGCATTCGGCATCACCGAGGAGAGCCTGCGCAACGACCTTGCCTTCCTGGACCACCCTGATCAGCAGGTTCCGGCCAGCCTGCCGAACATCGCCCTGTGGGTGGCGCTGGCGCTGCAGCGGTACATCGCCGCCGAGGAACTCACCGCGGTGGCGGGACAGATCAGGAACCCGGCCAACGGCTCTCCGCACGGGCCCGCGCTCGGCTGGCTGAACCGGTACGACACTGCGCTCCCCGGTAAGCCGCCCGGTGGCCTGAGCGGCGGCATCCTGGACCCGGCCACGATCTACGAGCACCTGGCGGAGGCCGGGGTGCCATCGAGGAAGCGGATCGGTACCTTCCTGGGTGGCCTGGAGCCTCTTCTGGGCAAAGCGCCCGACGCGGTCCGGAAAGAACTCGGCTACCTGCAGAAGGGTGAACAGTTCATCCCTCCGGCCCTGGACGCCCTGCAGACCTGGGCCGGCGAGCACCTAGCGGCAGCGGCCGACCAGGGCACCCTACGGCCCGTCTTCGACGAGACCTGGGTCGACCGGGTGGCCGCCACCCTGGACGCCTGCCCCATCGCGGAGGAGAAACTCAGCGGCGAGATCGGCACGCCGCTGTTCACCCGCACCGTGACCCAGGCTCTCGCGGTCGCCACCGAGGCCACCACCGCGACCAGCGGAAAGCCGCCCGCCACGCTGGCCCCGACCATCTCCATGGCCCGGACCGTCACGACGGCCGCCTACCTCGTGACCAAGGACACCGCCGGCGGCGCCAAGGCGCTGATCTGGCTGGGGCTGCTCGCCCTGGGCGTCGGCGTCGCCTCGATGTTCGTGTCCATACCGATCGTCGGCACGCTAGGGCTGGCCGTACTGCTCACCGGCGCGATCCTGCTCGGCATCGGCCTGTGGCGGCGCTCCCTGTACGTGGCCGGCTTTGTGGTGGCGATCGCCGTCGCTCTCATCGCCGCCGCGCCGTGGCTACCCTACTTGCATCGTCACCTGTTCTCCTGGCTGGAGAAGACCGCCGTCCCGTACATGGACCAGCACGCCTGGATCTGGACCGCGCTCTTCCTGCTCGTCCTGTTGCCTCCGGTGTGGATGATCGCAGGCGAATTCACCCGACGCCGGCAACGCCGACAGCTGGCCGAGCAGGCGAGCAACGCAGCTCCCGCGATAGCCGTGGGTCATCCGAATTCTGGCGGATCAGGTATAGGCGACACGACGGGCGACAAAGGCGACACGACAGGCGACGATCACGCTCCGGCCGCGAGCACTTCATTGTCAGGACATATTGCAATAACTGGCTGAGTGGCGCGGGATTGCACAGCCGGATCTGAACAGCTGGCCGAGGCTACCCAGAACCATCCGCAACCGCCCGCAGCAGCACCCAAGACCGCGGTCAGGGTGGAGCGCACGATCCCCGACGCGGTGATGGTGCTGGACGCC
>Ga0306920_100013040_pt1 | contig 11307 bp, 10 predicted proteins | sample flu12Cox44000170_FD_204666 | JGI IMG/M metagenome (GOLD analysis project Ga0306920, IMG submission 204666) | Lab enrichment of tropical soil microbial communities from Luquillo Experimental Forest, Puerto Rico - flux4day.12C.oxic.44.000.170 (v2)... | ecosystem: Environmental > Terrestrial >...
GGGATACGGTAAGTAAGCAGCGGTCACCCCGTTTGGTGGACGGCACAAATGTCACGCACAACTGGGAGACACTATATTAAGGCGACCAATATCGGAGGATGGCTTTGAAGCCCTGCTTTTCGAGTTGGCGCTTCACTACGGCAGCGGAATCGGCATCTGCGAAGGAACCGACATTCACTTGATAGAAACGGTCGGTGCTGCGTTTGAACACGAAAGCCGGGAAATTGTTTCTTTGAAGGGTCTCCGACATCGCCTCCGCATTGCTTTCGTTTGTCATCGCGCCCACCTGTAGCACGAAACCGGGAACGTCCAGGTGGAACTTGGGGGGCGACGGATTTGTCGCTGGCGAGAGCTTTGCAGGTTCGACCTGACCTCTGGCGTGAGGGTCCGCCAATTTCGCCCTCGGAGCAGGCGTTTGAGTCCGCTGGTACTCGCTCCTTCTTCCTAAGCGGTAGCCCAGGAAAACTAAGGCTGAACAGAGGGCCGCGACAGTCAAAACGAGGACGGTCAGGCGGAACAACCCGGCGTGGCGCCACGCCGCCTTCAGCTCAGTGCGTTCGACTCCCGAGGTCAGTTGTCGATAAACCGCTGCGAGGTTGAACTGAGCATCTCTTGCCAAGGCGCGAAAAGTCGGCGGCCACTCCTTCATCGTGGCAGTCGCCTGGGCGGACATCCACTCCCTCAGAGAGGTCAGTTGTCGATAAACTGCTGCGAGGTTGAGCTGAGCATGTCTTGCCAAGGCGCGAAAAATCGGCGGCCACTCCTTCATCGTGGCAGTCGCCTGGGCGGACATCCACTCCCTCAGAGAGGTCAGTTGTCGATAAACTGCTGCGAGGTTGAGCTGAGCATGTCTTGCCAAGGCGCGAAAAGTCGGCGGCCGCTCCTTCACCGTGGCAGTTGCCTGGGCGGACATCCACTCCCTCAGATGCTGCCGTGAGGTGGAAGACAAATATATGAACCGCACTCCGGTCCGATTTTCCGAATCGCTAGTCCAGCTGGTTTGCGCCGTGGCTCGCATAGGGGAGCTGCTGCCTGGCAGCTCAACCGCCAGGCAGAAAACTTCTCCCTGGATTTCGGGAAAACGACTGTTGACCGCAAGACCACCCTCGCAGAGATTGGACAGGAGTCCAGTGTATTCGCCCACGTGGACTAACAGAGGCGCAGTCGGAACAACCCGAGGGTATTGTCGGCGGTCGTGGAACAAATGCCCCCCCTGAGAAGGGCTTGGTCCCAGGGTCGATGGTAGACTCGCTGGTCGCCGGCAACTGGTCATTTTGGGCCTCGATTGCTCAAAGCGGTAACGGCTCACGGAACCTGGGGACAGGGGTAGCTGGCGAGAGCTTAAGACCAGGCGGATATTTTTTGTAAGTAACAGCGATGAAGTGGGGGAAGTTTGACGGCCAAGATGAGGAGTTGCAGGAAGGACCAGCAGAAGATTCATCGGTTCAGGCACGTTTGATCGACTTTTTCTGGCCCATGAGGTCCATTAGTTCGGAAGGCGCGGTGTGTCCGAACTAGGACACCAGGCTTTGAGAAACTTGCGAAACACATCAGAGGTGAAATCGAGTAGGTTGAATCCGCGGGGTAAAGATACCGCTCAAGGTATCGCTCTAACCAACTGAGCTACGGGCCTACTTTTCCAGGAATATCACGCCTCCGCCTGCGAGAGTATTTCGTCCAGGCCCTTCAACTCCTCTTCCTTTTCCGGGCGCCACGCCACGCCCAGCCGCACCAAAGCCGCCTGGACTTCCTCGAGCGGCCGCTCGCGCATCGTATTCCGAAATCGCTGCCACTCCTCTTTCACGCCCAGGATTTCATCGCCGCTCGCCTCGGACAAAAAGGACTGCACAGCCCCGACTGCGGATCCGTACTCCTGCGCAAATTCCTGATGCAAATATCCAGGTAATATGTCCCGCAACACCGGAAAATCCGCCACGTGAAAGGTCCTGCCCTTCTCTTGGTGCTTCATGCGCGAGCCTCCGGATATGCTGTCATCACATAAAAACTGTCCGGTCCGTCCGCGCGCAAAACAATCACCGCGCTGCGGCACGCCACTGACTGGCTCTCTCCCTGCCGCAAGCTCCGTCCGATGTCCCGCCCCGCATCATAGTGCAACGCCAGATTCGCTCTCGGGTATCCGCGCCGCATCCAGCTTTCGATGCGCCCGCGCTCGGCTTTCAACGCTTCCCCCACTACCTCTTCCGCTGTCTCCCGATCGTTCCATGTCGAAGCCGCCGAAATATTGCGCTGGCGTGGTAAACGCTCCTCGAGTTCCTCATCTGTCCGCGCCACATGTCGCGCCAGCGTGTGCCCGCCGCGCTCTTCGTCCCGCGCCAGGTCGTAGCGCTCCGGTGCACGACTCGTTCGCTCCGGCGCCGTGGGCCGTGTCTCTTCCCTGCCGCGTGTCTCCGGAGCCGGCGATTGTCCACAGCCATAAAGTGCACTCAGTCCTAGCGCCAGAAGGAAAATTGCCCTTCGGCGCGCAGAATTCAACGCCATCTTTCGTTTCAAGGTAAATTCGTCCATTGTCACCACATCACGCGATCCAAATTCGCGCCCTGAGTATACGAAACTCCTCCGTCCTCGCTCACGCATCCCTTCGGTTGTGACCCTCCCGAGCCCGATGCTATTCTCGTTTTTATGCCGGAATTGGAAAATACTCCCAGCGCTTCCTCGCCTCTCGAGTCTTCCGCACGGCAATTTGAGGCACTTCTCGAGGTCAGCGAGACCATCGCTCAGCAGCGTGACGTCAAAGCCCTCTTTCACCAGCTTGCCGAACGCCTCCATGCCGTTCTCCAATTCGATTTTCTTGCGCTGATTCTTCACAACCCTGCGCGCAACACCATGTGCCTGCATATCCTGGAAACCCGGGAACAAGCGGAAACTCCTCCGGCGCAGGAGCTCCCCGTGGATGCCGCTCCCGCCGGCTGGGTCTGGCAAAATCAGCAGTCCTTTGTCTCACTCGATACTTCGAAGGACGCCCGCTATCCCGATTTCATGCAGCGCATCCAGGAATCCGGCGTTCACACCATCGCCATCGTTCCGTTGACTACCGCGCAGCATCGCCTCGGCGCCATGAGCTTCGGCCGCTATGTTCCCCAAAGTATGACCGAAATCGAAATCGAATTCATGAAGCGCGTCGGCGCCCAAGTCGCCGTGGCCGTGGATAACGCCATCAACACCGAAGCCGCACAAGCCGCCCAGCAGCAGCTCGCGCGCGAACGCGATCGCCTCCAGGTTCTTCTCGAAATCAACAATCTTCTCGTCAGCACGCGGGATGTCTCTGCTCTCTTCAAAGGGATTGTTTCTACACTCAAGCCCGTTTTGCAGCATGACTACACCAGCCTCGCTCTCTTCGACACCTCTTCCGGTCTCCTCAAAATTCATTCTCTCGACTTACCAGGGAACGCGCCGATCCCCATGGGGGAGATTACTGTGCCGCTCGATGGTTCGCCTTCCGGCCAGAGTTTTTCCAGTGGCAAGGTTTTGATCGCACGCGGCCCGGAGCTGGATCGCTTTGATCTGGACGTCATCCGGTTTCTTCGCGAACAGGGCGTTCAGGTCATTTGCTGCATTCCGCTTGCTACCCACGGCCGCAGGTTTGGCACCCTCAATATCGCCAGCCGCAATCCGCAAGCGTTCTCTGCTTCCGATGTGGAGTTGCTCCAACAGGTCTCCGCGCAAGTGGCAATTGCCCTCGAAAACGCGCTTGCCTTCAAGGAAATGGATGCGCTCAAGGACAAGCTCGCTGTCGAAAAGCTTTATCTTGAAGAAGAAATTCGCACCGAGTTGAACTTTGAGGAAATCATCGGCGACAGTTCCTCTCTGCGCCGCACCCTCACACAGGTCGAACTCGCCGCGCCCGCCGGCGCCACCGTGCTTATCCTCGGTGAAACCGGCACCGGCAAGGAACTCATCGCCCGTGCCATCCACAATCTCAGCCCGCGCCGCGAACGCACTTTCGTCAAGGTTAATTGCGCTTCCATTCCCGCCGGTCTGCTCGAATCGGAACTTTTTGGCCACGAACGCGGCGCCTTCACCGGTGCGCTTACGCAAAAAATCGGCCGCTTCGAATTTGCCGACCGCGGCACGCTCTTCCTCGATGAGGTCGGCGATTTGCCGCTCGAACTGCAGCCGAAACTCCTGCGCGTTCTGCAGGAGCAGGAATTCGAGCGCCTCGGCAGCAACCGTACCCAGCGCGTGGATGTGCGCGTTGTCGCAGCCACCAACGCCGATCTCGCCCAGCTCGTCGCCGAGCGCAAATTCCGCAGCGACCTTTACTACCGTCTCAATGTTTTTCCCATTCAGATTCCTGCGCTGCGCGAGCGCCCCGAGGATGTCCCACTGCTGGTCCGTTACTTTGTCCAGAAATTCAGCCGCCGCCAGAACAAAACCGTCGAGTACATCCCTTCCGACGTCATGGACGCTCTCGTAAACTATCCCTGGCCCGGCAACGTCCGCGAACTCGAAAATCTCATCGAGCGCGCCGTCCTTCTTTCTCCTGGCAACGAAGTGCGTGTGCCCCTCGCCGAATTAAAAGCCCAATCGCCCGTTTCACACGCTGCCCCCGTCACCCCGGGTTTCGATGCCCCCCGCATCGCCGGGCCGCCTTCTCCCGCGGCTGCTTCTTCTGCGGGCTCCATCCCCACTCTGCAGGAAGCCGAGCGCCAGCACATTCTCCGCGCTCTCAAGCAAACCCAATGGCGCATCGCGGGCCCGCGCGGCGCCGCCAATCTCCTCGGCATGAAGCGCACCACTTTGCAAGCCCGCATGCGCAAACTCGGAATCCGCCGCCCCATCTAGCTCCCTGGCCGACTTAAAGGCGAAAGGAGGTTAAACGGTACGACAACTCCGCCGGGAGCGGAAGAACCTGGCTAATTTGACGGATCGAGAAACCGCGCGATCGTGCCTTTTGGACCGACGGCTCAGCCCGTGGCAACGGCCCAACGAAAGCCGGTTAGCGGCCCCGCCGTGAGCCGCCAGGTCTTGCCTTGATCGAAGGACTTGCCACTCAGGATGGGCGTCTCGATGACGGCCCAGGTCCGTCCGAGGTCGGACGAATGAAATACGCGCGCGGCAGGTCCGCCCGGGGCGAAATAAATTTCCTTCTTGCCGTAAAGAAAAAGGCTGGAGTTGTTGGCCGCAAAAGCGCCTTCTTCCGGAAGCGCGGCCGGCATGTGATCGGGCGGGAGTTCCTCCCAATCCTTCCCATCGCCCGTAAAGAAGAGAAGAAATTTTCCGTCAAGGGGTCGCTCAGGGCAAAGCAAAGAACGTCATCGAAGAAGGCCAGGGCGTCAAGGAAAAATACCTTTCGGGGATCCGTGTACTGGAGTTCCCAGGATTTGCCCGCGTCAGTGGTCTTGTACATGTGAGACTTGCCCGCGTCTCTGCTTGACATGACGTAAGCGATTTTCTCACCAAAAGCCTGGGCGCCGCGGAAATCAGAGTTATCCGCCTCGGGGACGTGGAGTCGCTCCCAGGATTTCCCGGCGTCGGCCGAGCGGAGGATGGTTCCCTTGACCACGTGGCCCAGACGATGGTGCTTCCGTGTTGGACGACGACGGAAACTCCACGAAGGTTGGCGTCCGTCCCCGAGGATTGAACTGACCACCACGAGATGGCCGGTAACAGGAGGAAAAGTGCCGAAAGCATATCGGAAGAGTCTGGCAGTTTCAGAAAAGCAAAAAAGAATGAGTTAAAGAGCTACTTCTTGGGGGCAATGAAGGAGTTGACCCCGCGCGCTTCAGGATGTTTCGGAGACCAGTCCTCGGGCGGGAACGCCACGCGCCAGAACGTAGGGCAGGGAGCGGAGAATTCGAGGCCGATTTCAGCCTTGCCCGAGCGGACGGGGCCAAGAAACACAACTTGACACTCCTGCTCCTGCAACGTTCCCTTGTGCTGCATATGCACTTGGCTGCCACTGACGAGCCGGGCTTGCAAGGGAATCAGCGCGCCGTGAGCGTTGATCGCCAACGTTGCGGTATCCTCTGTGAACGGTTTGCCTTGCGCGTCGTTGCCGCGAATGCACACGCCTACTTGCATCAAAACGCGCTGGCTGCGGCGGCGAGGACCGGGGTGGTTGGGAACGGTTGGCGTCTGACCCATAAAACCTCGTAAGGACGAATATACAGGGAGCCGGCCGAAAGTCGAGCGGCACGAAAAATCCGGGTATGCAAAAAGGATATGAGGGAGATATTTCCAGGTGACGTGGCCAGGAATCAAACACGGGGCGGTATCGCCTGAGGACTAAGAGCGCTGGTCAATGGGGATATACGATCGCGTGTTGTGCCCGAGATAGATCTGGCGTGGACGCGCAATCTTTTGCTCGGGATCGAGGAGCAACTCTTCCCACTGCGCGATCCAGCCGGACATCCGCGGAATCGCGAAAAGCACTGGGAACATGGTCATGGGAAAGCCCATGGACTGATAAATGAGCCCGGTATAAAAGTCCACGTTCGGATAAAGCTTGCGCTTTACGAAATATTCGTCTTCGAGCGCGATGCGTTCGCACTCCAGCGCGATTTCAAGCAGCGGGTTCTTGCCCATAAGATCGAATACTTCGTAGGCAATATGCTTGATGATGCGGGCGCGCGGATCATAATTCTTATAGACGCGATGTCCAAAGCCCATGAGCTTGGTTTCGCCTGCTTTGACGCGCTTGATGAAATCGGGGACCTTCTGCACGGACCCGATCTCCAGCAGCATGCGCAGCACTTCTTCATTCGCGCCGCCGTGCAGCGGACCGTAAAGCGCTGCGATCGCCGCGGCAGTGGCGGAATAAGGATCGACGTGAGAGCTGCCGACGCCCCGCACCGTATTCGCCGAGCAATTCTGTTCGTGGTCGGCGTGCAGGATAAAAAGAACTTCCAGCGCGCGCTCGAGTATCGGATTGGGACGATAGCGCGTTTCGCTGGTGCGGAACAGCATGTTCAGGAAATTGCCGGGATAGCTCAGATCGTTATCCGGGTATACGAAAGGCATGCCCAGGGTATGCCGGTAAGCAAAGGCTGCTATGGTCGGCATCTTTCCGATCAGGCGATAGGTCTGTTTTCTCCGGGATTCTGCGTTAAGAATGTCTTTGGCGTCGTGATAAAACGTGGAAAGTGCAGCGATCGTCGAGATCACCATCCCCATCGGGTGTGCGTCATAGTGAAAGCCATCGAGAAATTTCTTGATGCTTTCGTGGATAAACGTGTGATGCGTGATGTGGTACTGCCAATCCTTGAGCTGAGACTCGGTGGGAAGTTCTCCGCGAAGGAGCAGATAGGCGGTTTCCAGATAAGTGGATTTCTCGGCCAGCTCTTCGATAGGGTATCCGCGATAACGCAGGATGCCCACGTCGCCGTCAATATACGTGATACGGCTGATGCAGGAAGCCGTGTTATTGAAGGCCGGGTCATAGGTCATCATGCCAAATTCGGCCGGGTCCACCTTGATCTGGCGGAGATCCGTGGCTCGAATCGTGTTGTAGGTGATAGGAATCTCGTAGGATTTTCCGGTACGATTGTCCGTGATCGTCAGCGTTTCCCGGCGCGCCAGGGAGGTGTCCGCACTTTTCGGTTGTGTCGTGGGAAGAGCAGAATCCATGCAAATATCCTCGAATACGCAGCGAGAGCGGAGCCGCGCAAGAATACCACTGTACACCAAAAGGAAGGGCGGGGGGAAATGGAGGGGAACATCGCCACTCCGGTCGTAAAAAGAAGAGAAGAAAAGGGTTAAAGCGTTCTAGATGTCCAGAGGACTAACCTCTTGACAATAGTCGTTATAACATGTATTGTTAGTTGCAGTAGGAGGAGGACCTCTATGATTCAAATACGCAAGAGCGGCGAGCGCGGCCGCGCCAATCACGGCTGGCTGGACACGCGCTTCACATTTTCCTTTGCGGACTACTACGATCCCAAGCACATCCACTTTCGGACGTTGCGGGTAATGAACGACGATCGCATTGCGGGTGGTGGCGGCTTCCCCACCCACCCGCACCAGGACATGGAAATCGTGACCTATGTGCTCGAAGGGGCGCTCGAGCACAAAGACAGCATGGGCAACGGATCGGTGATTCGCCCCGGCGATGTGCAATACATGAGCGCCGGGACGGGTGTGGCGCACAGCGAGTTCAATCCGTCGCAGGCGGAGACAGCTCACCTGTACCAGATCTGGATGTTCCCGGACAAAAAAGGATATAAGCCAACCTATGACCAGAAGCACTTCGAGGAAGCAGACAAGCGTGGAAAGTTGCGGCTGCTGGTCTCGCCGGACGGACGCCATGGTTCAGTGCAGATCCGCCAGGACAATGAACTCTATGCAACGATCCTCGGTGCGGGCGAAACGGTGAAGCATCCGTTGAAGCCGGAGCGCCACGCCTATGTGCAAGTAGCGCGCGGCAGCGTGACGCTGAACGGCACGGAACTGGTGACAGGCGATGGCGCCGCCATTTCCGCTGAGAAGGCTGTGGAGCTGACCGGCGTGAAAGACGCGGAAGTGCTCGTCTTCGATCTCGCCTGACAGAATGAAGTAAAAAGCGGAAACGGAAAACGAGAAAAAGGGCGGGAGCAATTCCGCCTTTTTTTGCTTTCACAGCAGATTCTTGGGCGACTGTTGGTCAGGAGGGCTTGCGCGAGGACCACACCGGCGCCGAGAAAAGCAGTCCTACGATGCCGGCGGCGAGAAGGATCAGGAGAGAAGTGCCTAGGGCTGCGGGCTTGATGGTCATCAGGTACACGATGCCGAGGGCGAGGAACGTCCGTACGCGGATGAGCGTGGGAATGAGTGGATTCTGAACGTGCTGGAGCGCTTTAGGAGAGAGATGCGGGCTGCCTTCGGGCAATGCGCCACGGATAGCGCGGACTCGAGGAAGAATCAAACCAAAACCAACCGCGAGGGCCACGACGATGGCGAGCAGTGAAGCCATCACCCAGCCTTCCTTCGTGACGTGCGCGACTCCCGCCAGGTAAAACCCGGTGAAAATCAAAAGCAGGAGGCCTGGCCCGGAGATAGGAAGCGAGAGGCGATAGATGCGCAGCCAGGAGCGGGCTTGATCCGCGGTGGTGGCGCGCCCGAGAAGCGCGGAGGCGCCCCATTCAAGGCCGTAGCCGAGGAAGAGGCCGGCCATTCCGGCAAGGTGAAGGAAAAGGACGAGTGAGCAAGAGTTCATAGTGCTCTCATCTTACCCGCGAGAGCGTTGAAATTCGCGCATGAACTGGGTGAGAGCTTCGACGGCGTCGAGGCCGACGGCGTTGTAGAGCGAAATGCGCATTCCGCCCACCGAGCGGTGACCTGGTGTGCCGATGAGATTGGCGGCGGTAGCCTGCTTGGCGAATTCCTTTTCCACACTTTCATCGCCTGTTTGATTCTGACTGCTGCCCACGCGGAAAACGACGTTCATCAGCGACCGCGAGGATTTATCCACCGGGCAGTGATAAAAACCGTTGCCGTTATCAATCGTGTCGTAGAGCAGTTTGGCCTTGGCTTCGTTGCGCTTCTGGATACCCGGCAGGCCGCCTCCGCCGGCGATCCATTCTGTGACGAGGCCAAGGATATAAATCGCAAAAGTCGGCGGCGTGTGGTACAGGGATTTTTCCTTGATGTGCGTGCGGTATTGGAGAAGCGTGGGGAGATTTTTGTCGGCGCGTTCCGCGAGGTCCTTGCGAACGATGACAAGCGTAACGCCGCTGGGTCCGAGATTTTTCTGGGCGCCGGCGAAGATGAGGCCGAACCTGGAAACGTTGATCGGGCGCGAAGCGATGTCCGAGGACATATCGGCCACAAGCGGCGCGGCGGTGGAGGGCAGCGCGTGATATTGCGTGCCTTCGATGGTGTTGTTCGTGCAGACATGAATGTACGAGGCGTCGGCAGAAAGTCTTAGTTCGTCGGGACGAGGAACGCGCGTGAACTTGTCGGCTTCGGTGGAGGCGGCAATGTTGTGTAGAATGCCCTTCTTGAGTTCGGCGAGGGCTTTTGCGGTCCAGGCACCGGTGTGAAGAACATCCACGGGCTTGCCGGGAAGGCATAGGTTCATGGGCGCCATAGTGAACTGCATGCTGCCGCCGCCCTGCACGAAGATCACCGCGTAGTCATCGGGGATGGCAAGGAGCTTGCGGAGATTTTGCTCAGCCGTAGCGTTAATGGCTTCAAATTCGGCGGAACGGTGGGAGAGTTCCATGACCGACATTCCGGTGCCGCGATAGTCGAGGAGTTCCTCTCGGATGCGCTCGAGGACGGGAAGCGGAAGAGCGGCGGGTCCAGCGTTGAAATTAAAGGTGCGTTTGGCAGCGCGCGAGGATGCGGTAGTCGAGCTCACGGTTTAACAAAGCCTTTCGATGAAGTTTGTAGCGGGACGCCGGGTGCGAAGGGATCGAATAGCGCGCCGCAGAATAGGATAACAGAAGCGCAACGGCGAGGCCTAGCTTGGTGGAATCGCAGTTGGCGCCGAGCGAGCATAAAATTTGGAATGGTTCCGTCGCGGAACGTGGAGTCAAAAGAAATGGCCGCCCTATGTATAGGCGGCCACTTCGAATTAGCGTTAGGAGATTGCTTACGCTTTCACGGACCTCCCTTGCCAGCGTCTCGGCCCTGCCCGTGACTTCCCGTCGCTGCCGGTATTCACGAACTTGTCGGCGAGCAGCGGAGCGAGTAGGTCGGTATTATTTGTCTTTTGTTTCCTGAAGCCACTGTTCTTCCAGTGCGACTACAGCCCTTTCCGTCCCGCCGGTCGTCTGCGCTTGCGACCGTGCGGCGCTCCCCAGTAGAAGCACACCAATCAAATCCACATCCAGGTTTTTTTCATAACTGATCCCCTTAATTGTTGCGATTTTCAAAAGATTTGGCCTGAGCCTGGCACATGAGGGCAAAGTAAACGTGGGGCACTGTAAGAATAGGAGAAAAGACCCCGTGGAGCAGTAACTTCTTCTTACCTAGTCGCTCCGCCAGTTTGCAAGACCAACGGTACGCGATATTTCACACGAAGTTTTATGATATATAAAATCATCCATCGCCGGACTCCACACCCGCAGTGTAAATTCGGTCAAGATTTCGGCTGCTCCGCCCTTGTCCTCTCGCGTAGGGCACGATACCTCGTGCCCTCAGAAGCAACCTGAGGGTTGGCCACCTTGATGGGAAGCCAGCTTAAGTCTTTTGTTCCCTCGTTATACGCAAAAACAGGGGGAGGGCAGTTAATGTCAAACGCGTCGTCACTAAATGGAAAGTATTGCTTGAGATGTTGGCCCGCCGACATTCCGCATTTCTACTCGGCATCTTTTGCCAGACAACTAGAGAGGCACCCGAAGGTTGGGCCGTTGAGCTTTTCGGGAA
>Ga0306920_100013041_pt1 | contig 11306 bp, 10 predicted proteins | sample flu12Cox44000170_FD_204666 | JGI IMG/M metagenome (GOLD analysis project Ga0306920, IMG submission 204666) | Lab enrichment of tropical soil microbial communities from Luquillo Experimental Forest, Puerto Rico - flux4day.12C.oxic.44.000.170 (v2)... | ecosystem: Environmental > Terrestrial >...
GTTGCCGCGAGCGGCATCGCTCAAGCGACATGACCGCGTTGGCCGCTGAATGGGAGGGTCGGAGCGGATCGCGCGTTGGAATGATCAAACAACCTTGTCCACTTCGGCGGCGGTAATGGACAGCATGATTGTCGTGAAGGCCAAGAGCGCGAAGACAGCGCTGATGGCTTGCGCATATTCCAACCTCTTGCGGATAAGCTCGAATCTGTCGGGCACAACCGTCCAGCCGCTCGTCAGCGCCACGGTTCGACGACGGACACTCCAGTAAATGACCTCGGCTACGGCGAGGCACAGACACGCAAATATGGAGAGCGAGAAAGCGAAAGGTACCGACCACACGATGAGCATGTAGGCCAACATAAGAAACGACGTTGCAACAACGACCGTAGTAAAGAACACAATGGTGCGCTTCTGCATGCGCTGCACCAACAGATAGTCTTGGGGAGAAAGCGAGAACATAGCCGAGAGTTCAAACAAGTCCACGAACGGATTGACGAGGGATGCGCCCATGCCAACAGCCGTGAAAAATGCCAAGAGGTCACCGACTGTGAACGGGAGGTACGGCACCGCGCAATTCCATGATCAGATCGCAAACAGCTATAATCAGCTCTTTGGCTGACATGCACCTGATTACCTCTTCAGATTGTAACTCCTCTCGCCGGGCTCAACGATGGCTGTCAGCCTCGGCGGGTTCAAGGGGCCGAATTTCCCCTGCCCGGAGACCGCCGACAGACGCGCTGAGCCCCAGCGCAATCTCGATCGGGCAATTGTTGCGCTGCAATAGCCCCGCGCGAGCCATGTCGGCAAGGTCAATTTGAGCCCCTCGGGCAGCCTCGAACAAGCTTTGTCCTGTGGTCTCTTCCTCCATCACGAGCAGACGCGCGAACCAGTAGACCACGGCCTGTTATGCACTGCTAGTGACACGGCCAGATGTCCTCGACGGTCAGCTGGCAAGGCCACGCCCTAAGAACGGACGAATTGGTTTGGCGAGCTTTTTCAGCAATCTGCGGCGCGCTGATGATCTCATTGATCTCCAAGTTGTAGCGGGCGACGATTGTCGCCGGCGTTCGGTAAGGAGTAAAGACTTCGTACCAAAGATCGACTTCGACGGGCGCACCTTGTTCGACCAACGTCGGCAGCCCGGGGGCGTTACTCGTCCGCTCCTTACCCGCAACTGCTAAAAGGCGAAGCTGATCGTTCTGCCTCAGCGGTACGGCAACGTGCACCGCCTGGAATGCAGCACTAACATGACCACCAACTAGATCCTGCCCAGACGGGTACGCCCGCCGCGTTGCACCGGCCGATCCTCGATATGGGACATGCTTCATGTCTATCCTTGCCACGGACTTGCGGTACGCCTACGCCCGGGGAACTGTAGTTGAGCTCACCCGGCCGGGCCTTCACGTATTCGATGAATTCTTTGATGGAGTGCGCCGGGACAGACGGGTGCACGGCAAGCGCAAGGGACCCGGTAGCGACTTCGACGACCGGCGTGAAGCTCTTCATCGGGTCGTAGGGCACGTTCTTGAACAGGCTGATATTGGCGGTGAAAGGATTGCTGACCATCAAAAGGGTATGACCATCGGGTGCGGCCCGTGCGACGGATTGTGTGCCTGCGTTGCCACTTGCGCCGGGCTTGTTCTCGATGACAACCGTCTGGCTCCAGCGCCGCTCAATCTCCTCTCCCACAATGCGTGCAGGATGTCTGGGTCAGTACAGGGCGAATACGGCACCACAAAAGTGATCGCGCGCCCTGCCACCTGCGCTGTGGCGCCGCCTAGCGACGCAGTGATGATGGCAATGATGATCGTCGACTGCTCCAAAAGAAGCGATATCGTGCGCTGAGGCCGCGTGCCGAGTTCCCGTCGAAGCTGAAAGACGGTCGTCAATTGGGGTGAGTTTGCCCGTCCGCAGACCCGCAAAAAGGGGGGCCGCTGACAAATGTGAAAGTAAGCCGGGATCGCCGCGCCAGCCAAGCTCGGTTTTTGTTGTGATGGTGCGCTTGAGCAGTGCGGCGAGGAGCGGTTGCAGTGCCTCGCCGCACTTAATAGAACTTGCTGCCCATAAAACCGGGGTGAAAGAACCGAAGGGGCGCGCACAAGAGGCAAGTCGAACATGGACTATCAGGTTCTCGTGGTCGGCGCGGGCCCTGTAGGCCTGACGCTCGCCATTGATCTGGGGCAGCGGGGAGTGCAGTGCCTGCTCATCGAGCAGAAGGCAGCGCCCGTGAAACTGCCGAAGATGGAGCGGTGCAACGCGCGCACGATGGAAATCTACCGTCGGATGGGCATTGCCGATCAGGTGCGCAGAGCGGGACTGCCAGCGCATTGCCCGATGGATGTGTTCATCGTCACCTCGCTGATGGAGCCGCCGCTGCTGCATCTGCCTTACCCTTCGGTGGCGGAGGTGAAGGCAGCGATCGCGGCCTGCAACGACGGCGGTATGCCGCTCGAGCCCTATCAGCTGATTTCGCAGTACACCCTTGAGCCGCTGCTGAAGTCAGTCGCCGAGGCCACACCGAATGTCGGAGTGCGCTACGGCTGCGAGCTCGTTTCCTTCGAGCAGGACGAGCAATCGGTGAAAGCCACGGTGAAGTACCTCGACGGGTCGGCCTCGGTCATCAGCGCCGCCTACCTGGTCGGTTGCGACGGCGGCGCGAGCACCGTGCGCAGGCAACTCGGCATCAAGCTGCAGGGCGAGTCCAACCTCTTGCAGCTGTACCAGGCGCTTTACCGTTGCGACGACCTTTACGAGCGCATCCCGATTGGCAAGGGGCGACACTACCATGTCGCCGACAACCAATCGACGTTCCTGATCGTGCAAGATGACACCCACCACTTCACGCTGCATTCAATCGTGGAGAATGGCCATGACATGGCGGCAATGTTCGAGAAGACTGTCGCAATGCCGGTAGAATACAAAATGCTCTACGCTGGGCCCTGGACCCAACACCTGCTGCTGGCCGACAAGTATGGCGAGGGACGTGTCTTCCTGGCTGGCGATGCGACGCATCTGGTCGTTCCAGCCGGCGGGCTCGGCATGAACACCGGAGTTGGGGACGCCATCGATCTGTCCTGGAAGCTGGCTGCGATGCTGAAGGGCTGGGGCGGACCGGGACTGCTTGCATCTTACGAGATCGAGCGCCGCCAGATCGGAGCGCGCAACGTCGCGGCATCACGATTTGCCGTACGCGGCAGGCGCGCGTGGCGGGCAGCTTATCGCCCCAATATCCGCGATCATACCCCAGCGGGCGCCGAGACTCGGGCCAAGCTCGCGCAAATCGCCAACGTGGAGCAGCGCAAGAGCAATGAGATGATCGGTGCGGAGCTTGGCTATCGATATGTCGGCTCGCCGGTCATCTGGCCGGAGTCGGCTGACGGCCCGGAACACAATCTTATGGAGTATGTTCCGACAACGTGGCCGGGCGCGCGGTTGCCGCATGTGTGGCTGGCGGACAATAGCGCACTGCACGACAGGCTAGGCAAGGGTTATACTCTATTGCGCCTCAAAGGGACCCGCGCGAACACAGCGGCGCTCGAAGGGGCTTTGTGTGCCACCGGGGCGCCGCTTGCCGTGCTCGACATCGACGACGAGCGCGCGCACGACATCTACGGCTATGATCTTTTGCTCTTGCGACCAGATCTACATGTCGTGTGGCGTGGCAACCGTCCACCAGACAACCCAGGTGAGCTTGCCGCCATTGCTACTGGGCATCTTGTCATCGGGGGGAGTCAATGAAACGAATGATCGGACTCGACCTGCTCGTCGCTACAATCTTGCTTGTTGCGGCCTCGCATGCTGCCTCGGCGCAAACCACACCCGCGTCGGGAGGGCCGGTGAGCGCCACCGAGATCGAAGACCTCGTTGCAGCCAACCGTATCCTCGTGGCGGAGGGCGTGCTCGATGCCTATGGTCATGTGAGCATCCGCCATCCGAGCAATCCCGGTCGTTACCTGCTCTCCCGCTCGCTCGCACCGATCCTGGTGACCGCCGACGATATCATCGAATATGATCTCGACTCAGTTCCTGTTGATGCAAACGGGCGCACGAGCGTTCTGGAACGCTTCATCCACGGCGAAATTTACAAGGCCCGGACGGACGTGGCAGCCGTGATCCACAGCCATTCGCCAGCCGTGATTCCGTTCAGCGTCACTCAAGTGCCGATGCAGCCGGTGTACCATCAAGCCACGTTTCTCTATGGCGGGGTGCCGGTGTGGGAAATTCGCGATGTCGACAACCCCGACGCAGCGGCCCTCCTGGTGCGGAACGCAACTCTCGGCAAATCTCTCGCCGCGAAGCTTGGTGACCGGCCGGTGGCCCTGATGCGGGGCCACGGCAATGTCGTGGCCGGGCCGGACGTCCAGACAGCTGTCAAATACGCGGTTTTTACCGAGATGAATGCCCGCTTGCAGACAATTGCGATCGGCCTCGGCGGCCCGATCAAGTACATCTCTGCCGAGGAGGCCGCCGCCCGAGCCAAGGCCCCCAGCGACTTCGCGCGTGCCTGGGCAATTTGGAAAAAGCGTGCCCTCGGGAAGCAATAGTGCGCGACGCAATGGATATCTGAGGCGGCCCCCATTCGTCAGACTACCCGGCGGCGGGATTTGAGCTTGGCTCTAATACTGTCAAGCCGCCAGTTTCTGTTGTTGCTGTTTTTTGCATGCGTTTGTGGATAATCGCGCAGCACCCGCGTAAGCCTCGTCACATGAAGAGGCATGCCCGTGGTTACGTCCGTGAGCTCAGGGCGTCGGCACGCCGAGGGACTTGAGCCGTGCGTGCGCGCGGCCGGCGCGCGCCTTGAGACCATCGAGGTATGTGCTGATGTCGTTGCCGGGCAGGTTCAACACCTTGCAACCGAGCCGCCAGTACTCCTCGATCTGTGCTTCCGTTTCCGCGGATCCCCGGGCGAGCTTACCGTGCCTATTGCAAGCCTCTGCTATCCGACGCACGGCGGCCTTGAAGCGCGGGTGCTCAAGGTCAAGGTGGATACCCAGCCTGGCACTCAGATCCGAGTGGCCGTAGGCGACCATATCGATGCCCTCCACCGCAGCAATCGCTTCGACGTTCTCGAGGCCTTCTGGCGACTCAATCGACGGGCAGATGATGATGTTGGCGTTGGCCCACGGCACGTACTCGGACGAGTGGCGGGCGCCGTAGCTCCTGTAGCCGGTGTGCATCCCTTGCCCCGAGATTCCGCGGTTGCCGATCGGCGGATACTTGGCTTCCCGCACGATGGCGCGAGCCTCCTCAGCGTTGTCCACCTCCGAGACTTGGATGCCCATGATCCCCTGATCAAGGATGCCAGGGACGAGATGCACGAACGATTTGTGGATGCGCACGATCGGCGACACGCTGGTAGCCTGGAACCAGCCGGCGAGATCGGCGATCGTCTCAAAATCGAAGGCCCCATGCTCGTGGTCGATCGTGCAGTAGTCGAAGCCGGACGCCTCGATGATCCAAGGGATACCGCGCGAGGCGAACTCCTTGAGGCCGGTTCCAAGCGCCGCCCGTCCTTCGCGTACGGCCCGGCGAATGCTGTTCTCCTTCATAGGCGTCTCCAAGTGCGTGCCAAAAAAGTTCGAGCATTTCCACGTCGATCAGAGCTCATCCAACCAAACGCAATCATGGCAGATTTCGCCCATTCTTTAATATGCCGTACGCAGGATCTCCAACACCTCCTCTGACCTCGAGATCGGCCGCGGGTTTGAGTAGGTCCAATCGTCGAGCATGCAATTTTGGGCCAAGCGAGGCAGGTCTGCTTCATCGACCTTCACCTCGCGCAGGCGGCGCGGCATACCGAGGCCGCGGATGAAGTCGTCGAGCACTTCAGATGCGCGTTTTTCCGGCCGGCCCATGGCCGCCGACACTTCGCGCTGGCGTTGCGAGTTGACCTGCGCATTGAAGTCAAGGACATAGGGCAGCATTACGCAGGACGTGTGGCCGTGCGGTACGTTGGCCGAGCCGCCGAGAATGTGGCCGATAGCATGGCTGGCGCCGAGCCGCGTGCCTGACACGATGCCGACCATGGAGAGCCACGCCCCCATCATGCAACGCAGTCGCGCGTCGAGATTGCTGGCCTCCTCCTTGACGCCCGGCAGGCCCGCGCCAAGCGCGCGCAGAGCCTGCAGCGCAGTGCCGTCCGTGTAGTCGTTGGCGTCGAGGGAGAGCAGTGTCTCGACCGCGTGATCGATAGCCCGGACGCCGCTCGACAGCCACAGCCACTCGGGCGTGTGCACAGTCACGGCGGGATCGAGGATGACGGTTTCCGGTACGATGGCGCGATGAATGAAGCTTTGCTTGAGTTTGAGCCGTGTGTCGGTAATGCCGGCGCGAGGGTTGAACTCTCCGGCAGAAAGTGTCGTTGGCACAGCGATCTGGCGGACTTTGGGTGCACGAAAGTCAGGGATCCTTCGCTTGCCGTTTGCGACGATTGTGCGGAAAGGCTCCATCCCGTCGACATCCGCCACCCCGTGCTCGAGGCAGATGGTGACGGCTTTGCCCCCATCTGTCACCGAACCGCCGCCGAAGGTGACGAGGAGGTCGGTGCCGCCCGCCCGCGCCGCATTTGCGCAGGCGACCGCTGCGTCGCGGGGGGAGTGCGCGGGCATATGATCGTGCACGCCAGCGAATCGGGATCCGAGCGCCCGGCGCACCTTCTCGACCTCGTCGGTACTCCTGTTGAGCGTGCGTCCCGTCAGCAGGAACACCCGCTTCGCCCCGAGCCGATCCGCCTCCGCGACTATCGTTGCAGCCGCTGGCTGCCCGAAGATCACGCGGTTCATCTGCGTGAACACCATCGTACCCGATTGCATGGCATGCCTCCTGCTCTGGGTTCCTGGCGGCATCATTTTGGTGGAGTAAGCCGGCGGGCGCAACGCCCCTGCTCCACGTGCAGCCGTCCAATCGACCGCAGCATCCGTCAATCACGTGTTCTGCAATTGATCGCTTATCGACTTCCATGTCGCGATAGCGCACGGTGCATTGGCTAAGCCGGTCGGAATGAGATTGGCATGGGAGCTGCAGCATGCATCCGTCAACCGCACCGTTCGTGCCGGGACCTCAGATCCGCATCGAAGGTCGATCAAACGGGCCGCTTGCGGGTCTCACTTTCGCCGCCAAGGATCTCTTCGATGTCGCGGGCCAGCCGACCGGAGGCGGTAATCATGACTGGGCGCGCTGGCATCCCATGCCCGACAAGCATGCCTGGGCCGTTCAAAGGTTGCTCGATGCGGGCGCCACATTGATCGGCAAGACGATCACCGATGAGATCTCGCTTGGCATCCTGGGCGAGAACGCATTCGACGGCACGCCGCTCAATCCTAAGGCGCCCGACCGCGTACCCGGCGGCTCGTCATCGGGATCGGCTTCGGCGGTGGCGAGCGACCTTTGCGATACGGCACTCGGCACCGATACGGGCGGCTCCGTGCGCGTGCCGGCGAGCTTTTGCGGCCTCTACGGCATTCGCCCCACACACGGTCGCTTGCCGCTGGACGGCATGCTGCCTCAGGCGCCGTCGTCCGATACGACCGGCTGGTTCGCGCGCGATAGCGCGACATTCGCCCGGGTCAGCCAGGTAATGCTCGGCGAGGGCCTGCCCCGCGAGCTGCCGAAGAGGCTCATCATCGCCACCGACGCTTTCGGCTTCGTCGACGGCGACGTTCAGGCCGCACTGAAACCCATGGTCTCGCGCCTCACCCGCCTCATCGGACCAGCTCGCGAAGTGAGCATGGCGCCCCAGGGGCTGTCGGTCTGGGCGCGCGCGCAGCGCACGCTGCAACCTGCCGAGGCCTGGGAAACGTTCCGGCCCTGGATCGAGGCGGCGAACCCGCGCATGGCGTTCGTCGTGGCGCGCAACCTGATCGCGGGCTCACAGATTTCGGCAGCCGACCGCGCGTGGGCTGGTCTCATGCGGAGAGAAGCCCGCGCGCGTCTGACACATCTTCTGGAGGACGGCACCATTCTTTGCCTGCCGACGACGCCCTTCCCGGCCCCGGCGAAGGGTCAGGCGATCTCGGCGCTCGATAGCGTGCGTGATCGCATCACATGCCTTGCCGCGCATGGTGGTCTCACCGGCGTGCCGCAGGTGAGCATACCCGGCGCCACGGTCAATGGCCTGCCCGTAGGCCTCTCCATCATCGGTGCACATGGTCAGGATGCGATGCTGGTGGCCGTCGTCAATGCCATGGAGGTCATGGCGTGAAGGATTTCACTCCGAATATCCCCGAGGTTATCGCCGAAGTGCGAGAGCTGTTCGAGCGCTACGAGTCGGCACTCGAGGCGAAGGACGTCGCGGTGCTCGATGCGACCTTCTGGGACAGCCCGCACACCATTCGTTACGCGCTCCACGAGAACGGCTACGGCTTCGAAGCCATTCACAAGCACCGAATGGCCCGCCCGCCCGGCCCCGGCATCAAGGAGCGCCGCATCCGCCTCGAGATCTTGACGATCGGGCGCGATCTCGCGACGGTCAACCTTGAGTTCAAGGTGCGGGGACACGATCTTGTCGGCCGCCAGAGCCAGACCTGGGTGAGATTCCCCGAACACGGCTGGAAGGTCGTCTCGGCCCACGTCTCAACGGTGAGCGAGAAGTCGTTCTGGTGAATCCCACATTAGCGGATATCAACATGCCTCCGTTCGAGCTCGTTGGAGGCGCGTGCGTCCATGTGCGGAGTCGAATGAGCTTGTGCCGTGCCCACGTGAGCCCCGCCCGTGGCGAATTTGTCGAGCAAGGGTGAGCTATTACCCGTGCAAAGCGGACGACTTGTCTATTGTCTGGTTCCGACAGACGACCTCACCAAATTCGACGCGGTAATTCGGTCCGGTCCTGGTGATTGATGAGCGTCGTACAGCCGGTCCCCGCCTGCGAGACTGCCGGTATGCGCTTCACCAAAGCGCGACCTTCCATCCGAGCTTCAGCGCGATGATGCGTTTACCTCGCTCACCCGCCTTGAGCGCCGCTGCCTGGAACTTCCGGGGCGGGGCCGGCAAATCCCATCTTGCGATTATTGTTCACGACACGTGTGCCAATTGCTTCGGGGCGTTCCGAAACGCCCGGTGTCGCGTTCCACTTTTGGCAACTTCCGAGGACATAGCATGCCGCGCTGGATCTCGACCGAGACTTTCGCTTGGCAAATTGCGGGAACGATGACGCTTTCTGTTTCTCCGATACAATAACCGACGCTGCACACGCCATGGACTACTGTCCCCAGGTCCGCTCCAGCACGCGTAGCCAGTTCTCGAAGCAAATCTTCTCGACCAGCGGCTCGCCGAACTGTCGCTTGCGCATAGCCGCCACGAGATTTGGGACGCCAGAAGCCGACCCGATTCCAACTGGAATCATGGCTCCGTCGAAGTCTGACCCGAGGCCGACGCCATCCTCTCCCAGATGATCGATCAAGTACGCGATGTGGTCGACGACGGTGTCGAGCGGCGTGTCGGTGTCGCGCCGGCCATCCTCGCGCAGGAAGCTGACCGCGTAGTTGACCCCGACGAGACCACCCGTCTCCCGGATTACGGCAAGTTGCTTGTCGGTCAGATTGCGCGACGCTGGGCACAGCGCGTGTGCATTGGAATGCGTCGCAACCAGTGGTGCACCCGAAAGTTTGGCGACATCCCAGAACCCCTTCTCGTTGATATGCGACAAATCGATCAATACGCGCATCTGGTTACAGCGCCTGACCAGCGCCTGGCCGAAGTCGGTCAGGCCTTCGCCAGTATCAGGCGATGAGGGAAAGCGGAACGGTACGCCATGGCCGAAGATGTTCGGCCGGCTCCAAACCGGACCGAGCGAGCGCAGGCCAGCAGCATAAAGCACATCGAGCATCCGAAGGTCGCCGTCCAGAGCCTCGCAGCCTTCGATGTGCAGCACCGGTGCGTGTGCACCTGCAACTTTCGCCGCTCGAATATCGGCGACCGACCGGGCGATGCGGACGCCACCGCGGGAGCTCTCAACAATTCGGAACAACAGCGACGTCATCTCGAGAGTTGCCCGCTGTGCATGGGTCAGCTCAAGCGCTGGCGGCATCGGAATGTCGTAGGTGCCAGATTCAATCGGCTCGTTGGCTTGAGACGTGTCCTCGGAAGGAACGAAGATGGCATAGAGACCGCCAACCATTCCGCCTTCGCGGGCGCGCGGCAAATCGAGCTGACCTTTGCCGTCACCTTCGAGAAATGCCGCGACACCGTCATTGCCCTGCCGCCAAAGGCGAAGCAGCACATCGTTGTGGCCATCGAAGGAGTGCATGAAAGCGCCTCTTGGACTAACAACCGGGGATACCGATAGAACGGAAAACTTAAGGCTCATCCTTTTCATTCCCAGAAGGGCCTCTGCGTCGCCCATCGCAGCGTCGCCCCAAACATCCGTGGCCAGCGGGCTCGCGTGGGGGTGTCCGCTGCCCGGCGCAGCACGACCGAGATCTTGATCTTGTGGCGCCCGCCGTCAATGGGCGCTACGAGGTCCGCTTTCTCTGCACCTCGGCCGCACGAGACCTGACCGCGTTAACCGAAGCTACGCTCCATTCTCGGCACCACCCTCTCCCCAAACATCTCGATGCCTTCGCGGAAATCGTCGAAGGAGAGCATGATGCCCGTGAGGCCGGTGGTGCCGGCAATCTCGCGGAGCAGACGAGCCACCGTCTCGTAGGAGCCTATCAGCTTCATCGATGTTGTCGGCGTGGGCTCGGACGGCAGGCGGCGGCTCTTGGTCGAGTTCGGGTCGTCGTTCTTGGCATCGGCGCTCGCCTGCTTGCGCGCCCAGTCGAGCGCGACAAGATCTGTTCCCGCCCTGTATTTCTCCCAGCGAGCCATGGCGGCCGCGTCCGTGTCGTCGGCGATGATGGTCACCCACACCAGCGCCTTTACGTGCCTGCCCGCCTTGGTGGCGACGGTCATGAGCCGCCCGACCGGCGCTGCTACCGCTTCCGGCTTGTTGATCGTGTCCGGCGCGGCGCAGAAATTGTAGTCGCAATGGCGGGCGGCGAACGCGAGCCCAGCGTCGCTGCCGCCGGCCACCACCAGCGGAATAGGGCGCTTCGGCGGCGCTTCCAGTCGACAGTCCGACATGGTGAAATAGCGCCCCTTGAAGTCCGAGCGACCGGTCGCGCAGAGGTCCTTGAAGACGCGCACATACTCGTCGAGATACTCGTAGCGACGCTCGAAATGCACATCGCCGGGCCACATACCCATCTGCTCGTACTCGGTCTTCTGCCAGCCCGTGATGACGTTCACACCGAAGCGGCCCGGTGCCACGGAGTCAACCGTCGCCGCCATGCGAGCGACGACAGCGGGCGGCATCAGCAGGCTCGCGG
>Ga0306920_100013042_pt1 | contig 11306 bp, 10 predicted proteins | sample flu12Cox44000170_FD_204666 | JGI IMG/M metagenome (GOLD analysis project Ga0306920, IMG submission 204666) | Lab enrichment of tropical soil microbial communities from Luquillo Experimental Forest, Puerto Rico - flux4day.12C.oxic.44.000.170 (v2)... | ecosystem: Environmental > Terrestrial >...
GGCGGGACTGCCGGCCATGGCGCGGCCTGCGTCGGCATCGAGCCAGCCCATGAGGCTCGAAATGGCGGTCGAGAGCATCGTGCACCAGCCGATCGAGCCGTCGGCCCGAGAGATCTCCTCGACAGCGTAAAAGACGGCGAGCGGGGGCAATTCGGGCCCGCCCATCGCCCGCGGCAGGTACATCTGCAGCACGCCGGTCGCCGCCAGCGCCTGCACAAGTGAGCTAGGCACATGGCGCAGCGCCTCGCATTCCTCGCGCGCGGCAAGAACCTGCGGGATCAGCTTTTTGGTCGCCGCCACCACGTTTGCTTCCGTCAGTACCGATGGCGCATGCGACGCAAGGTGAGCAGCCATGTTCGAGCCTGCGCGACGCACTGGAAGAACTGCGCACACGATCGCATGCTCACCCGCCTCGTTCAATCGGGCATGTCTCCGCGAGGCCCGCGCTGCCCGATGCCCACCCCTCGCGCAGGTCCCCTTCGATCCACGCTGCACTTGCGGCAACAATCACGCCGATTGCGCGCTGCCATGGCACCGGGAGCGCTTAGAGAGGGTCTGCCATGAGACGGCTCCCATCGGCCGCATTGTGCGTCGCAGCCTCGCCGACGCCGCCAACCCTTGCTCAGGATCCGGTCGTCTGAAGAGGCTGTGATGGTGGCCAAGGGGTATGCAAAGGCCAAGAACCTCAGGGATGCCAAGCTCACCATTCTTCTGAGCTCGCTCTACAACAAATCGTTCCCGCACTTCGCCAAGAAGAGCGAGGAGCTGGATGCGGCCGGAGCCGCGGATGGGGTGGAAGGAATGAGAAATGGGTGGAGAGATTTGAAGAAAGGCGATCACCCGGCGACACCGGGCAACAGTGTCAACAGGCCATTGAGAGAGGGCGAAGGATCGCCACCCCACACGATATAGGTGCGGTTGTGCGAAAATCGCTTTGGCAGCGCGTGCTGGCGTAGGCTCCCGGTCGCGCGCAGAGCCCCCAGCACGGACTTGGGCACCACGGCAAATCCGGTGCCGGCGGCGACGCAGGCGATCATCGCCTGATACGAGGCGAATTCTAGGATCCGTTCGGGCATCACATTCGCGCTCCCCAACCACTCCTCGATGCGCTTGCGGTAGGAGCAGCCCTGCGCGAAGGCGATGAGCGTTGCGCGTCCGAGGTGAGCAGGGTCCGACACTTTGCGCGTCCCCCTGGACGTCACGAGCACCAGCCTCTCTTCGAAAACAGGGCGCGCCTCGAGGTTGGGTGCCGTAAAGGGCTCTGACACGAAGGCGGCGTCGAGTTCGAAATTCAATACGCGCGTCACCAGCGCCCCGGCGGTTCCGGTTGCGAGTTCTACCACCACATCGGGAAAAAGGCGGTGATAATTGCACAGGATGGGTGGCAAGCGACTGCCGGCCGTGCTCTCGAGCGAGCCTAACCTAAATCGACCCCTGGGCTTGCCAGCGCGCATTTCGCTGACCGCCTCGTCGGCGAGGCGCAATAGACGGTCGGCATAGTTGAGCAAAGTATGGCCCTCCGCCGAGAGACGTATGGAGCGTCCCTCGCGACGGAACAACCGCGTACCCAGATGTGCCTCCAGTTGGCGGATGCGTGTCGTCACATTGGACTGAACGCGGTTGAGCTTATTGGCTGCACGGACGACCCCGCCCTCATCTACGACGGTCCGGAAGATCTTCAGGGTCTCTAGATCAATCGTTCTCATAAAGAGAACGATATCGCAGAATTATTCATTTGTGCAAGCTGATCCCCCGAGCGTTAATCCGCTGCATGAGATCAGAGCTCGGCGCCGGCGCACGCCTGCCCATGCTTGGCAGCACGGCCGTCTGCGCCGTTGCGGCCATGGCTCTGGCGGTGGCGATGGGAATAGGCCGTTTCGCCTTCACGCCGCTGCTGCCGCTGATGGTGCGTGACGGCTCACTGGCAGAAAGCGCTGGCGCCTGGTTGGCAGCCAGCAACTATCTGGGTTATTTGGCCGGTGCCATGACCGCTAGTCGGTTGGGCCTCCCTGCGCCGACGCTGATGCGCGCGAGCCTCGCCGGCATTGTCGTGGCGACGGGGGCGATGGGAGCATTCGACGGTTTGGCCGCGTGGATCGTGCTGCGTTGCGTCGCGGGTGTGCTCAGTGCCTGGACGCTCATCTCGACCAGCACGTGGTCGTTGCAGCATCTGGCGCAGGCGGGACGCTCGGAGCTCTCTGGATTGGTCTACGCTGGCGTCGGGCTTGGAATTGCGCTTGCTGGACTGTTCTGCCTGGCGGCTGCGCGACCCGGCGTATCGGCAAGCCGGCTTTGGCTAGAGCTTGGGGCGGTGGCAGCACTCCTGGTCTGCGTTGCGAACCTCTGTGTGGGCCGGTCGTCGCCGACCTGCGCATCTGCCGGTTCAACACCCCCCTCCGGTTGCGAGCCCGGCGCCTCGACTGGCCTCGTGATCTGCTACGGCGTGCTCGGCTTTGGTTACATCCTGCCGGCCACGTTCCTTCCCGCGCTCGCGCGCGAGGTGGTAGACGATCCGCAGGTATTCGGCCTCGCCTGGCCCGTCTTCGGGGTCGGCGCCGCACTATCGACCATCGCCACCGCCTGGTGCTTCGGCTTTGCAAATCGCCTTCGCGCCTGGGCAGTCAGCCATCTTCTCATGGCCGCGGGGGTCATCCTGCCGAGCGTATGGCTTGGTGCCATGGCAATCGCGATCGCAGCAATCTTGGTCGGCAGCACCTTCATGGTCGTGACGATGGTCGGCCTGCAGGAAGCCCGTGCGCGCAAGCCGGACAATCCCACGGCGCTGCTCGCTCAAATGACCGCCGCTTTCGCCATCGGTCAACTGGCTGGTCCTCTCGCGTGCGGTATCATCGGCCAGCAGCAGGCGGGACATCGCGCCGCCCTCGGCTACGTCCTCCAGATCGGCGCATGCGCACTGGCCGCCAGCGCAGCCTACCTGTGGATCCAATCGCGCCGCAGCTCGGGCAATTGACAATCGCAGTGGCTATTGCCGCTAGTCGGCCGCATCGATATTCACGCAAGTCATCGTTCAGCGAACGACGCTCTGTCCTTTGGCGCCGGCCAGCGATCTGATGGGTGTGATTGCCGCACGTCTGGCCGCATTCCGAGCTGCTACATCTCCAGGGCAGTTATCTCCAGTCCGCGCATGGCAGGAGCCTCGTCCATAGCCTTCGGCAAATCGGCCAGCGCATAGCAGCGTGGCTTTATGGCGGCCAGGCGCAGCTGACCACTGGCGGCAAGTTGCACCAGGCGCCCAGGGGCCTCTTTCGGGTACATGAACTGGCCCGCGATCAACCAATCGTTGGCAAGCATTTCGCCAAAACCGATGCTAAGCGGCTCCGGGCACGAGCCCATCATTGCCAGTCGACCGCCGCGGCGCAGGCTTCGCAGCAGGGTTGCCGTGGATGCGGAGCTCTGGCGCCAATCATGTCCAAAGCGGCATCGACGGCGCCACCGGCGGCCCTGCGCAGGGTCGCGCAATCCGCGGCGGCATCGCCGCTCAAGGGTATGGGAATGACGCGGTCCCCGCCTGCCTTGGCCACCTCGCTCAACACCTTGGCATCGCGACCTACCGCAAGAACGCGCGAGGCCCCCATGGCGAGGGCAGCCAGCACACCGGCTGAACCGTAAAAGCCGCTGGCGCCGTTGATGGCCACGGCCTCGCCGGAGGGGCTCAAGATCGTCGCTCACCCGCCGATGAGACGGACTGCGAGCACGTGCGAGGCTCGGATCGAACAACCCCGCGCGGCAACGTGGGTTTACAGATAGGTAGTAATTGCCTCTGTCCAAATCGCCGCGATGAGCGTTGAGCTCCCTGCGACAGCAGTGGGTTGATAGTCGCAGAGCCCGCGCGCGATCTTCTGCTCCGGGAGCACGGCGGGAAGAAGGCTTCAGTCGGCAGCACTGCCAATTGTCTGGTGTAGATAAAGGGGTTCCCGGACAACAACCAGGAGCGCGGTGACCAGCCGGAAGCTATTCGGCGGGTCGGGCCTCGCGGAGCCTCAGGTGGTCTTGCCGGGAGGCTGGTCCGTAGCGGTTTACTAATGCGAGCATTTCACCCACGATGCCGCGACGGAAGAGGAGCACCGTTGTGACAAAGATGATGCCCTGGATCACGAGCACCCATTCGCCGAAGCCTGATAGATAGTTCTGCATCGACACTATGATGGCGGCGCCGACGATGGGTCCAAACACCGTGCCCATGCCGCCGACCAGGGTCATCAACACGACCTCCCCAGACATCTGCCAGGTGACGTCGGTAAGGGACGCGAGCTGGAACACAATGGCCTTGGTAGCGCCCGCAAGACCCGCGAGCGCTGCCGATAGTACGAAGGCGATGAGCTTGAACCGGTCTACGGCGTAGCCAAGCGAAATCGCTCGCGGCTCGTTCTCACGAATGGCCTTGAGAACCTGTCCGAACGGCGAGTGGATCGTGCGGTAGATGGTGAGAAAACCCGCGCAAAAAATCAGGAGCACAACATAGTAGAAGACAAAATCGTTGCGAATGTCGATGTGACCCAACAGTGGGCGACGCGGAATGGCCTGGATGCCGTCCTCCCCGCCCGTGAACTTAGCCTGGAGGCAGAAGAAGAACACCATCTGTGATAGTGCCAGCGTGACCATCGCGAAGTAGATGCCCTGACGGCGTATCGCGATGGCGCCGGCCAGAAGCCCCATGGCCGCCGCCACGGCCATACCTGCGGCAATGCCCAGCAGCGGTTCCCAGCCCCACGCCTTGACGGCGTAGCCGGAGATGTAGGCAGCAAAGCCGAAGAACATGGCGTGCCCGAAGGAGAGCAGGCCGACATAGCCGATGAGCAGGTTGAACGCGCAGGCAAACAGCGCGAAGCACAGCACGTTCATGAGGAAGACGGGATAGATTGCAAACGGTGCGACAAGCGCCAAAAGGACAAACGCCACAAAGACGTTCATGCTCCAGTTTCGCCCGATTGGCATGACGGCGTCCTACTTGGGTGTCCCGAACAGCCCCTGCGGCCGCAACATCAAAACGATGGCCATGATGATGAAGATGACTGTATTCGACGCCTCAGGATAGAAGACCTTCGTCAATCCTTCCACCACGCCTAGTCCGAACCCCGTAAGGATAGATCCCAAGATCGATCCCATGCCGCCGATCACCACGACGGCAAACACCACCACGATCAAGTTGGAGCCCATCACTGGATTCACAGAATAAATCGGCGCGGCCAGCACGCCAGCCAGTGCGGCGAGCCCGACGCCAAAACCGTAGGTGAGCGTGACCATGCGCGGCACGTTGATGCCAAAAGCTTGCACCAGATCCGGGCGTTCGGTTGCGGCGCGCAGATAGGATCCAAGCTGGGTTTTCTCCACCATGAACCAAGTGGCAAGGCAGACCGTGAGTGAAAACGCGACCACCCAGGCGCGGTACCACGGCAGGAACATGAAGCCGAGATTGGTGCCCCCGGGGATCGGGTTGGTGTAGGGCAGACCAGACGAACCGAACTGCCGACGGAATAATCCCTCGAATATGAGGGCCAACCCGAAGGTCAGCAGCAATCCATAGAGATGGTCGAGATGGTAAAGGCGTGAGATGAACAGGCGCTCGATGAGAATGCCGGAGGCGCCGATGATGATAGGGACGAGGATGAGGGCACCCCAATAGGGAATGCCGGCGAAGGTAAGGAGCATCCACGCGCAGAACGCGCCCATCATGTACTGGGCGCCGTGCGTGAAATTGATGACGTTCATGAGACCGAAGATGACCGCAAGGCCCAACGACAGCAGTGCATAGAACGCGCCATTGATGAGGCCGAGCAGAAGCTGGCCAAAGAGCGCCTGCGGCGGCACGCCGATCAGCTCGAACATGGCAATCGTTCCATTCTCGCTTTGAGCGTGGCCGGCCTATTTTTTGACCAGGGGGCACTCGCCCTGGTCGATCGGTCGGAACGCCTCGGCCGCGGGGATGGTGGCGCGGATCTTGTAATAATCCCAAGCTCCCTTGCTCTCTTCGGGCTTTTTGACTTCGAACAGGTACATGTCGTGAATCTTGCGGCCATCCTCGCGGATGGACCCCTTGCCGAATAGCTTGTCGTCAGTGGGCATGGATTTCATCTTTTTCACGACGGCGGCGCCATCGGCGTCCGATTTCAGCTCATGTACAGCCTTGAGATAGTGCATGACCGCCGAGTAGACGCCCGCCTGGACCATGGTGGGCATGTTGCCCTTGTTCGCCGCACCGAACTCCTTGGCAAAGGCGCGGTTGTTTTCGTTGGCATCCCAGTACCAGGCCTCGGTGAAGATCAGGCCCTGCGCAGTCTTGAGGCCGAGGGCGTGCACGTCCGTTATGAACACCAGCAGACCGGCGAGGTTCTGTCCGCCCTGAACGATGCCGAACTCGGCTGCTTGCTTAATCGCGTTGGTGGTGTCGGCGCCCGCATTGGCAAGGCCGATGATCTTTGCCTTCGAGGCTTGCGCCTGCAGCAGGAACGAGGAGAAATCCTGCGCCGGGAACGGGTGGCGCACCTTACCCAGGACCTTGCCACCGTTCTTCACGACCACCGCTTCGGTATCCCGCTCGAGCGCATGGCCGAAAGCGTAATCGGCTGTCAAAAAGAACCAGCTGTCGCCGCCGGTCCTGACGATTGCCTGTCCTGTGCCGTTGGCAAGCGCCCACGTGTCGTAGGTCCAGTGAATGGTATTTGGGGTGCAGGCTTTGCCGGTAAGATCCGACGCCGCTGCGCCCGAGACGAGGAAGACCTTGTTCTTTTCCTTGGCGATGTTGTTGACTGCAAGAGCCACCGACGAGGTTGGCACGTCGACGACCACATCGACCTTGTCCACGTCGTACCACTGCCGCACGATATTAGAGCCGACGTCGGGCTTGTTCTGGTGATCTGCGAAAATGACTTCTATCTTGTCGTGGCAGGTAGAAGCCTTGCAGAAATCTTCGACGGCCTTGCGCGCAGCCCACACGGAGCCCTGACCTGACAGATCGGCGTAGGTGCCGGACTGGTCGTTCATGACCCCAATCTTGATCACGCCGTCACTATATTGCGCGTGGGCGGCGAGAGGTGTGAAGGCCAAAGCGGTGAAGATGATCAAGGCCTTTGCCGTCGGCATGGGCTTCTCCTAAACGCCAAGATAGGTCTTGAGCTTTTCCCGGCTGGCGTCGAGTGCGGCATTGGGAATCATGTCGATAACCTGGCCGTGCTCGACCACATAGTGACGGTCCGCGACCGTGGAGGCGAAGCGAAAGTTCTGCTCCACCAGGAGAATCGTGAACCCGTGCTTTTGGAGCATCCGGATGGTGTCTCCGATATGCTGTACGATGACGGGTGCCAGGCCTTCGGTCGGCTCGTCCAGGAGCAACAGTTTTGCGCCAGTCCTGAGAATGCGGGCAATGGCCAGCATCTGCTGCTCACCGCCGGAGAGCTTGGTGCCCTGGCTTGACGAACGCTCGCGGAGGTTGGGAAACAGCTTGAAAATCTGGTCAAGCTCTAGCCCGCCCGGTTTGAGTTTCGGTGGCAGCATCATGTTCTCGCGCACATTGAGACTGGCGAAGATGCCGCGTTCTTCGGGGCAGTAGGCAATGCCGTGACGGGCGATGCGGTTGGACGTGAGATGAATGAGCTCGCGCCCGTCAAGTGTGATCGAGCCCTTGCGATTGGCCAGCAGACCCATAATCGCGCGCATGGTCGTGGTCTTGCCGGCGCCGTTGCGCCCAAGAAGTGTCACCACCTCGCCGGCGTTCACGTCGAAGGTCATGCCGTGGAGAATGTGGCTCTCACCGTACCAGGCGTGTACGTCTCGGACCGCGAGCAGCTGGGTCTCAGGCATGGCCGGTCCCCATATAAGCTTCGATGACCTGCGGATTGGTGGAGACCTCGGTGTAGGATCCCTCGGCCAACACCTCGCCGCGGGCGAGCACCGTGATGCGGTGAGAGAGGTCGGCGACCACAGATAGGTTGTGCTCGACCATGAGGACGGTCCGGTCGCGGGCCACTTGGCGGATCAGCGCCGAAGTGCGCTGTATGTCCTCCGCTCCCATGCCGGCCATGGGTTCGTCCAACAGCAGCATGTCAGGATCGAGTGCCAGTGTTGTGGCGATCTCCAGCGCTCGTTTGCGGCCGTATGGTAATTCCACCGCTGGCACCGAGGCATAGGACTGGACGCCTACCGCGGAGAGCAGTTCGAGAGCCCGGCCGTTGAGCACCTCCACCGAGCTTTCCGGACGCCAGAAATGATAGGAGGTGCCGAGTTTCCGCTGCAGGGCCACACGCACGTTTTCGAGCACGGATAGGTGGGGGAACACCGCCGAAATCTGGAATGAGCGGACGAGGCCGAGACGGGCTACCGCGTGCGGATTGGCCCGGGTGATGTCGCGGCCACGGTAGAGGATTTTCCCGGCACTCACCGGCAAAAACTTGGTAATGAGATTGAAGCAGGTCGTCTTGCCTGCACCATTGGGACCGATGAGCGCGTGGATGGTCCCGCGACGAACGTTGAGGCTGACGCTATTGACGGCAGTGAACCCCGCAAAGGTTTTGGTCAGTCCGACCGTTTGCAGAATGTAGTCCTCGCTCATTGGATCGCGGTCTCGACGTCAATGCTTGACCAGCGGGCAGTCGCCCTGGTCGAGAGGTCGCCAAGCTTCCTCGGCGGGAATGGTCGCAAGCTGTTTATAGTAGTCCCACTCGCCCTTGCTCTCCTCGGGCTTCTTGACCTCGAACAGGTACATGGGGTGGATCTTGCGGCCGTCCTCGCGCACCTTGCCCTGGCCCATCAGCTTGTCATCGGTGGGAAGCTCCTTCATCTTGGCGATAACGACTCTTCCGTCACCGTGGCTGCCCAGCGCCTCGACCGCGCGCAGATAGTGGATTACGGAGGAATAGACGCCGACGACCGTGTAGGTCACCATCCGGCCATTTGCAGCAAGGTACTCCCTCCCAAAGGCGCGATTGGTGTCATTCTGGTCCCAGTACCAGGGAGCGGTGAACACGAGACCCTGTGCAGTCTTCAGGCCCAGGGAATGAATATCGGTGAGGAAGATTAGGAGACCTGCCAGCTTCTGGCCGCCCTGGACTATGCCGAACTCGGCCGCCTGCTTGATGGCGTTGATGGTGTCCCCGCCGGCATTGGCAAGGCCGATGACCTTGGCTTGGGAGGCCTGCGCCTGCAGGAGGAACGATGAAAAGTCCTGTCCGGGGAAGGGATGGCGAACCTTGCCGAGCACCTTGCCACCGCTCTTGAGCACCACGGCTTCCGTGTCGCGCTCCAGCGCATGACCGAAGGCGTAGTCGGCAGTGAGGAAGAACCAGGTGTCACCTCCCCGCTCGACGAGCGCCTTGCCGGTGCCGTTGGCCAGTGCCCAGGTGTCGTAGATCCAATGGACGGTGTTCGGTGAACAGGCCTTGCCGGTGAGGTCCGAGGTCGCCGGACCCACCGCCAGGAACACCTTGTTCTTCTCGCGGGTAATCTCGTTGACAGCGAGGGCAACCGATGAGGTGGGAACGTCAGCGATCGCATCCACCTTGTCCACGTCAAACCATTGACGCGCGATGTTTGAGCCCACATCAGGCTTGTTGAGATGGTCGGCGGCAATAATCTCAACCTTCATGCCTTTGGCCGCGGCGCCGAAGTCCTCTACCGCTTTTTTGGCTGCCCACACTGACCCGGGGCCGGCAATGTCCGCGTAAAGTCCAGATTGGTCATTGAGGACGCCGATCTTGATGGGACCGCCCTGGTACTCCGCGTTTGCCGGGCCCGTGCCCAGCACGAGTAGCGCCGCGACGAAACAACCGCACGTGTGCATCGCGGGCTTTGAAGACTTCATGGGGTACACCCGCTTGGCAAGCTATGCTTTGGACCGTACGCTCGGTGTGGCCGGATGGCAATCCCGCGAAGCCCGCACAGCGCGGCCTATCGACTACATATTCGCCTTTGCAATCAAGGTCCTACCGGGCCGTGCCGGTGCGCCAAGGTGAGCGCTCGGCGCCGCGCCGAACAAGAAGCTGGGGGCAGGCAAGTGCCGCCTTGCGACCCATCAGTGAGCACGCACCTTGCGCATCGATGGCGGTGTCACCGGCGGCCGATGCGATGGTGTGCCGTGCGGGAGGAGTACGCCAACGCCATGGATGGGATCGGTCGGAGGATGCAAAGCGCACGCCGGAGCCCGTCCCCAGTCATTGCGGACAGATATAGCCCCTGCCGCTCGGATTTTTGAAGCAGCCAACAGATTCGGGGATTACCTGTTTGGGGAGCCACAGCACAACCTTCGGGAAATAGATGGCAAAGGTGATGGTCGCCAGGAACACGACGTAAATCGGCAGGGCCGCGCGCAGAGCTCGGGAGAAGCGCACGCCAATGAATTTCGAGGCCATGAGGAGAACCAGGCCATAGGGAGGCGTGATCAAGCCAAAGGCAAGCGTGGCGATGAGCACCACGCCCATGTGGACGGGATTGATGTCCGCGGCCTGCGTCAGGGCATTCACCAGTGGCATGAAGATGATGATCGTGGGCACGGGCTCGATAAAATCGCCGATGATGGTGAACAAGAGAACCAGCAGAAGCATGATGAGATGCGCATCATTGCCCGCAATCGCCGTGAGCCATTCGGCAATGACGATAGCGCCACGCAGGTAGGCGAACAGCCAGCCAAAAGCATTGGCTGCGCCGATGGTTATCAGCGGCAGCGAGAAGATAAGGCCGGCGAGGCAGAAATCGTACGGCAGGTTGCGGATATGGGCGCGGTTAAGGGCAGGGATGACCACGAGAAGGATCCACACGACCGCGACGACACCCGCTTCGGTGGGCGTGAACCATCCGGTGAGAATGCCACCAAGGAGGATGACGGGGATCATGAGCGGCAGGGAGGCGTCCCCGAATGCGCGGGCAATGGCGCCGAATGAGGCGCGTGGTCGGCGCGTGCCCGCTGGGCCAAAGAAGTAACAGTAGGTCATCAGCCCGAACCCGATCATCAGTCCGGGCACCACGCCAGCCATGAACAGACCCGCAATCGACACATTGCCGACGGCCCCGTAGACCACCGCCGTGATGCTGGGCGGCACAAGGGCCGCGATCGTTGATGCGGCGGCGATGATGGCCGCGGTGAATGGGGGGCTATAGCCATCCTTCTTCATTGGCCCGCCGAGCGCTCGGCTGATGACGGCAACGTCCGCGGTGGTGGAACCAGACATCTCGGAGAAGAACATGCTGAAAACCGTGACCACCTGAGAGAGGCCGCCGCGGATATGGCCCACGAGTGCGAGCGAGAGATTGGCGACGCGCTGCACGACATTGGCCGAGCTCATCAACTCGCCAACAAG
>Ga0306920_100013045_pt1 | contig 11303 bp, 6 predicted proteins | sample flu12Cox44000170_FD_204666 | JGI IMG/M metagenome (GOLD analysis project Ga0306920, IMG submission 204666) | Lab enrichment of tropical soil microbial communities from Luquillo Experimental Forest, Puerto Rico - flux4day.12C.oxic.44.000.170 (v2)... | ecosystem: Environmental > Terrestrial >...
GCCAAATGTCGCTACTGCTGCGCCGTCCTCCTGGGCGCGAAGCCTATCCAGGCGATGTATTCTATCTGCATTCACGCCTGCTCGAACGGGCGGCGAAGATGAACAATGATCACGGCGGCGGCTCGCTGACCGCGCTGCCGGTTATCGAGACCCAGGCTGGTGACGTGTCGGCCTATATTCCGACGAATGTCATCTCGATCACCGACGGCCAGATCTTTCTCGAAACCGAATTATTCTTTCAGGGTATTCGTCCGGCCATCAACGTTGGGCTGTCGGTCAGCCGGGTTGGCTCGGCGGCGCAGATCAAGGCTATGAAGCAGGTGGCCGGACGCATCAAGCTCGATCTCGCGCAGTACCGCGAGATGGCGGCCTTTTCACAATTCGGCTCCGATCTCGACGCGGCGACGCAGCGTTTACTCGCCCGTGGCAGTCGACTGACCGAACTGTTGAAGCAGCCACAATTCGCACCTGTTCCGGTCGAGGACCAAGTAGTGGCGATCTTTGCCGGCACCCGCGGCTTTCTCGATAGGATTCCGGTATCCGATGTCGGCCGCTTTGAGTCGTCGATGCTGAGCGCAATCAAGTCCGCGCGACCGGAACTCATGGAGGCGATACACGCCGCTGGGGAGATCTCTCCTGAGGTCGAAAAAGGGCTGGAGGAGTTCCTCGACGGCTTCGCCAGGACTTTCGCCTGACCCGAGCGGAGCCCGCTGGATGCCCAGCCTGAAGGAATTGCGAAACCGCATCCGCAGCGTCAGGTCGACACAGAAAATAACCTCCGCGATGAAGGTGGTCGCCGCTTCAAGGCTGCGGCACGCGGTGGAGCGGGTCGAGGCGGCGCGGCCCTATGCGGAGCGCATGGAACGCGTGCTGGCTTCGCTCGCCGGCCGCATGGCGGGTCTGCCCGGAGCGCCGCCGCTGCTCGTCGGCACCGGAAGGAACGAAACCCATCTGCTCGTTATCGCAACCTCGGACCGCGGGCTCGCAGGCGGTTTCAATGCTTCGATCCTGCGCGAAGCGCGACGCCGCATTCGCGAACTGCTACCCGCCGGCAAAACGGTGCTGGTCCTGACCATTGGCCGCAAAGGACGCGACGGATTGCGTCGTGATTACGGGCGCCTGATCCGCGACAGCTTGACCGAAATCGGTCGCCGGCAGGTGTCGTTCGACGAGGCGCGCGATATCGCCGAGCGCATCCTCGTCCTTTATCAAGCCGGCGGCTTCGACGTCGCGACGATCGTCTACAATCGCTTTCGTTCGGCGATGACCCAGATCGTCACTGTACAGCAATTGATCCCGTTCGAGGCGCCAGGCGGCGGCGAAACCATAGCACCGGGGGGTGCGATTTACGAGTTCGAGCCCTCCGAAGAGGAGATCCTCGCGGAGTTGCTGCCCAAGAACCTCGCGGTGCAGATCTATACCGCGCTGCTAGAAAGCGCCGCGAGTGAGCAGGGGGCGCGGATGACCGCAATGGACAACGCGACCCGCAACGCCGGCGAGATGATCAACCGCCTGACCCTCAACTACAACCGCACGCGTCAAGCCGCCATCACCAAGGAGCTGATCGAGATCATCTCCGGCGCTGAAGCGCTGTAGAAGCCACAGGAATCGCGGAGACATGCCCAACAACAGCATCGGTACGATTACCCAGGTCATTGGAGCGGTCGTCGATGTCCGCTTCGACGGCGAACTGCCCGAGATTTTAACCGCACTGCATATAGATCAGACAGATCGCACCCTGGTTCTCGAAGTGGCCCAACAGCTTGGCGAGAACATCGTACGCACAGTCGCGATGGACACCACTGATGGGCTGGTGCGCGGCACTCAGGTCGTCAACACGGGGGGGCCGATCACGATGCCGGTTGGTCCCGAAACACTGGGCCGTATCCTCAACGTCGTCGGTGAGCCGGTCGACGAACGCGGCCCGATCCAGACCAACCGCCGCTCGCCGATTCACAAACTGGCCCCCGAATTCGTCGACCAGTCGACCGAGGCGGAGATCCTCGTCACCGGGATCAAGGTCATTGATCTGCTGACGCCCTACGCTAGGGGCGGCAAGATCGGACTATTTGGCGGCGCCGGGGTAGGCAAGACCGTGATCATCATGGAGCTGATCAACAACATCGCTAAAGCACATGGCGGATACTCGGTCTTCGCAGGGGTCGGGGAGCGCACCCGCGAAGGCAACGACCTCTATCATGAGATGATGGAATCGGGGGTCATCAACATCAATGGCCCCGGTTCCAAGGCGGCGCTGGTCTATGGCCAGATGAACGAGCCTCCGGGCGCACGCGCGCGCGTCGGGCTGTCGGGTCTCACTCTAGCCGAATATTTCCGCGACGAGGAAGGCCAGGACGTGCTGTTCTTTGTGGACAACATCTTCCGTTTTACGCAGGCGGGTTCCGAGGTCTCGGCGCTGCTTGGGCGGATTCCTTCGGCCGTCGGCTACCAGCCGACCCTGGCAACCGATCTGGGAACCCTCGAGGAGCGGATCACGAGCACCAAGAAGGGATCGATCACCTCGGTGCAAGCGATCTATGTGCCGGCCGACGATTTGACCGATCCCGCACCTGCCACGACTTTCTCTCACCTCGACGCGACCACGGTACTGTCGCGGCAGATTGCCGAGCTTGGCATTTATCCGGCGGTCGACCCGCTCGACTCGACATCGCGCATGCTCGACCCGCGGATTATCGGCGAGGACCACTACCAGGTGGCGCGCGATGTGCAACGTGTTTTGCAAACCTATAAATCGCTACAGGACATCATCGCAATCCTCGGAATGGACGAGCTGTCCGAGGAAGACAAGCTGACTGTGGCGCGAGCCCGGAAGATCCAGCGGTTTCTGTCACAGCCCTTCTTTGTCGCCGAAGTTTTCACCGGCACCCCCGGTGCACTGGTTAATATCGAAGATACGATCAAAGGGTTCAAAGGCATCGTCGCCGGAGATTACGACGACCTCCCGGAAAGCGCCTTTTATATGGTAGGCAAGATCGAAGAAGCGGTTTCCAAGGCGCAGAAGATGGCGGCAGAGGCCGCGTGAGGTCCGGTCGAACCCGATGAACGGGCGCGTGCAGTTCGAGTTGGTCACCCCGGAGCGCCTACTGATGTCCGAAGCCGTCGAGATGGTCGTTGTCCCCGGAACCGAAGGCAATTTCGGCGTGCTGCCGGGGCATGCGCCGTTGATTTCGACGATCCGGCCGGGGATGATCGAGATTTACGAGGGCCAGACCGTCAGGCGGCGGATATTCGTCGTCAGCGGCCTGGCCGAGGTAACGCCGGAGCGCTGCACGGTGCTCGCCGACGAGGCGATTTCCACAGATACGCTCGATCGGGGCTCGATCGAGAGCGAACTGCGGATCGTGGAGGGTAATCTGCCGAGCTTGCGCGAGCACGTCGCGCGCTCTGCCGATACCGACCGCGAGCGGCTCCTGATCGAACTCCATCGCCTCGAACGAGAACAAACGGTTCTCCAGGCTAAATTACAGGCGCTCGGCGAGACGACTCGCTGACGCAACGCTCGGCATCATGCGCCTGCGGTTGACGCGCGCTGTCCCCTGGCGCACCGTCCGCCGACGGGCGGCCCGTTAGAGGGAGGCGCAGATGCTGTCGAGCGGATCAACGCAGCACAGGCTCACGCGCCGCGCTCTCGCTCTGGTGCTCGCCGGCGGTCGCGGCAGCCGGCTAAAGCAATTGACCGACCGGCGCGCCAAACCGGCCGTGTTCTTCGGCGGTAAATTCCGTATCATCGACTTTGCGCTGTCGAACTGCCTCAATTCGGGGGTCCGGCGGATCTGCGTCCTGACCCAATACAAGGCGCACAGCCTACTGCGCCACCTGCAGATGGGCTGGTCTTTTCTGCGTCCCGAGATGAACGAGTTTCTGGACCTGTTGCCGGCCCAACAGCGGCTCGATGAGGCAACCTGGTATCGCGGCACCGCCGATGCGGTCTACCAGAATTTCGATATATTTCGCGCGGCCGACGCGGAATACTTTGTCGTGCTGGCCGGTGACCATATTTATAAAATGGATTACTCGAACATGTTGGAGGACCACGCTGCTAAAGGTGCGGATTGCACGGTCGCCTGTGTCGAGGTGCCGCTCCAAGAAGCCTCGAGCTTCGGTGTTATGGCGGTCGATGACTCGATGAGGATTGTCGATTTTCTGGAAAAGCCAAAAGAGCCGCCGGCGATTAGCGGCAAACCCGCCCGCGCGCTGGCTAGTATGGGCGTGTACGTTTTTACCGCCGAGTTTCTTTATGCTGAACTCGAACGCGATCACCGAGACCCGACCTCGAGCCACGATTTCGGCAAGGATGTAATCCCGAACCTCGTGAGCCGGGGTCTCGCAGTCGCTCATTCCTTTGAGGAGAGCTGCGTCAAGACCACGCCGGAGGCCGAAGCCTATTGGCGCGATGTCGGCACCGTCGACTCCTATTGGTCGGCAAATATCGATCTGGTCACGCCGGTTCCGTCGCTCGATATCTACGATCGCAATTGGCCGATCTGGACCTATCAGCAGCAGTTGCCGCCGGCGAAGTTTGTGTTCGACGACGAGGAACGGCGCGGCATGGCGGTGGATTCGATGGTCTCGGGCGGCTGCATCATTTCCGGCGCCACGGTCAGAGGCTCACTATTGTTCTCCAATTGCCGGATCAATTCCCATGCCCGGACCGTGGGCGCGGTGCTGCTGCCCGACGTCGAGGTCGGTCGTCGCGCTCGACTCAAGAACGTCGTCGTCGATCGCGGGTGCCACATCCCAGAGGATCTGGTAATCGGCGAAGACCCCGAACTCGACACTAAGCGATTCTATCGTAGCAACCAGGGGGTCACGCTCGTCAGCGCGGATATGCTGGCCGCGCTCGGGTAAGCCGACCAAAACCCCGGATCTTCGCAGTCGAAGGGAATTCACTTCTCCTCGGCTGTGAACACCCCGTTCCAATTAGTCGGCGGGGCCTCGATCTGGAACCGTGCGATGCGCCGCCGGTAGAGATCGTAAATGGGGGCGAGGAAGCGAGCCGCGGCGAGCCGTCCATCGTCGAGCAATCTCATTGCAGTGACCCAATCCTGCCGGCGAGAGGCTCCCAGCAGCTCGGAGTGCCGGTCGATAAACTGGTCCTCGGGAATGCGTTCCGGCGGCAAAATTTAGATGCAGCGGGCCTCCGACTTGCCTTTAACCGCGACGATATCCAATTCGACCAGCGCCGAATCACCGAGGCACCCGGCCGGTCATCAGATCGATGCCATAGACTTTGCCGAGGCCTTCCAGCCGCGAAGCGAGATTCACCGGATCGCCGAGCAGCGAGTAATCGAAGTGCTGGTGCGAGCCGAAATTGCCGACGACGCATTCCCCGGTGTTGAGGCAATAGATAGACCAGGCCGCGGCGAAGCGCGAGGCGAACTCTCATCGATGGCTAATGCGCAATTCAGCGCTAATTATCGCCGAATTCGATAGAATTTTCCATCCTAGGTGCAGCCAGGGGATGACGGTCGGACGACTTAGCATCCTAGAAGGGCTCACCAAGCGCTTGCCGCAACGCGGCGAAGGGGCGAGTGTTTGCTCGTTAAGGGAGGCGGGATGGAAGCGCGACAGGCAACACCGGCGGGCAGCGGGCTCGGCAGCCGCCGTCATGACGGGGCAGGTCGGATGCCGGTCGCGCTCGAGACCAGAAAGATCGCGCTCGTAAAAAAGGCCGTGGCGTTCGCGCACGAGACGCTCGACGCGACGCAGCGGAAAACAGCCGAGCGCGTTCTCGCCGAATTTTACGAGCACGTGCCGCCGACCGACGTTACCGAACGAAGCCCGAGGGACTTGTGGGGCGCCGCGTTGTCGCTTTGGCGCTTCGCTGAGCGCCGGCGTCCCAATCAAGCGAAGATCCGAGTCTACAACCCCGATCCCTCAACGGACGGCTGGTCATCACCGCATACGATCGTCGAGATCATCAACGACGACATGCCGTTTCTCGTGGATTCGGTCAGCTTGGCGATCAACGCCAGCGGTCGCGTCGTCCATCTGGTCGTTCACCCGATAATGACGGTCACGCGCGACCCACCCGGGCAGCTCGGCGACGGGCTTTGTGACCCAGCAGCGGCGGGGCTACGCGAATCCTGGATGCAGATCGAAATCTCGCGCCAATCGGATCGCGACGACCTTGCACGCCTGGCGGAGACGTTGTCCGGTGTGCTCGCCGATGTTCGCGCGGCGGTCGAGGATTGGCAGCCGATGCGCGACCGTTTGCGGGAGCTCGTCGATACGCTGTCGCGCGCACCTGCACCCCCGATTCCGCCCGCGGAACTCAACGAGGTCCAGGATTTCCTGCGATGGCTGGACGACGACAATTTCACATTTCTCGGCTACCGAGAATATGTGTTTGATGGAGTGGCCGCACGGCTCGGCGGGCCGCTCGGGATCTTGCGCGACGACGCGCATCCGGTCTTTGGAGGGCTGCGCGATTTGTCGTCGCTGCCCCCCGACGTGCAGGACTTCGTGCGCCGCCCCGAGCTGCTCGTCATTACCAAGTCGAACCGGCGCGCTACGGTTCACCGCACGGTGCATATGGACGCGATCGGGGTCCGCCGTTTCGCTCCGAGTGGCGAAGTCGTTGGGATGCACCTGTTCCTGGGACTCTTCACGTCGCTCGCATACAGCCGCAATCCACGCTCGATCCCGCTGCTGCGACTCAAGGTTCGACGAATTATCGAGCGCGCGGGGCTGCCCTCGGCAAGCCATGACGGCAAGGCGTTACTCCACTTCCTGGATACGTTTCCGCGCGATGAGCTGTTCCAGACCGATGAAGACCACCTGTTCAACACGGTCATCGGGGTCCTCAACCTTCAGGAGCGGCAGCGGATCGCACTCTTTATCCGCCGTGACCCACTCGAGCGCTTTGTCTCCTGTCTCGTGTACGTGCCGCGTGACCGATACGACACGGCACTGCGAGAGCGCTTCGCAGCGATTCTCGAAGAAGCCTTCGAGGGACAGCTGTCGACTTTCTACACCCATCTTGATGAATCGCCACTGGCGCGGATTCAATTCATCGTTCGTACGACGCGGGGTAGTGTACCCGTGGTCGACGACGCGACACTGGAGCGACGGCTCACCGAGGCTGGGCGTAGCTGGTCTGACCGGCTCGAGGAGGCGGCGAGAGCGGCCTTTGGCGAAGAGGAGGCCGAGGTTCGGCTGCGCCGCCTGCGGCCTTTCCCGATAACGTATCAGGCACGTACGGCGGCTGACCAGGCGATCGCCGATCTGCGCCGGATCGAGACGGTACTGACGGGTTCGCCAATCGAAGTCTCGCTTCATCCGGCGGCCGACGGCGGGTTCCCCGGATTGCGGATCTATCGCGCCGGAGAGCCGGTCGTCCTTTCCGACGTGCTTCCGATCTTGGAGAACCTAGGCCTGCGGGTCGTCGCGGAGGAGCCGTTTCGCATCGATGGCGTCGACGGGGCCGCCGCGTGGATCCACGAATTCCAGCTCGACGGGGTGTCGCTGCTCACCACGGTATCGCCGGCAGTCAGGGCGCGCTTCGAGGAGGCGCTCGTGGCGGTATGGACGAGCCAGGTCGAGAACGACGGGTTCAATCGCCTCGTATTGGCTGCCGGCCTTTCGGCGCGCCAAATCACGGTTCTACGTCTCTACACAAAAGTATTGCGGCAAGCCGGAGTCGCCTTCAGCCAAGCCTACATGGAAGACGCGCTGGGCGCACACCCGGAGATTGCCCGCCGCCTCGTCCAGCTTTTCGAGATCCGCTTCGATCCTGCTCGTAGCGGCGATCCTTCGCTTTCGGTAATCGCCGAGATCCAGGCGATCGATCATGCCCTTGACGCAGTGCAGAGCCTCGATGAGGACCGCATTCTGCGAAGCTTCCTGATCCTCGTGCTTAAAACCGTGCGGACCAACTACTACCAGCGATTGACGTCAGGCGAGACCAAATCTTATCTGGCTGTCAAGCTGGCAAGCAGCGAGATCGACCTGATGCCGCTGCCTCGGCCGCTCTTCGAGATTTACGTCTATAGCCCTCGTGTCGAGGCGGTGCACATGCGTGCCGGCAGGGTCGCCCGGGGTGGCATTCGCTGGTCCGACCGCAAGGAGGATTTTCGAACCGAGATCCTGGGCCTGATGAAGGCGCAGACGGTAAAGAATGCGGTGATCGTCCCGGTCGGGTCGAAGGGGGGATTTGTCGTAAAGCAGCCGCCCGCGTCAATCGACAAGCTGGGGGCTGAAGCGGTCGAATGCTACAAGACGCTAATCCGCGGCCTCTTGGACCTCACCGACAACATCGCCGCAGAGACTCCCACGGAGCACCGGATCGTGCCGCCATCTGACGTCGTCCGGTATGATCGAGACGACCCCTATCTCGTGGTCGCGGCCGACAAGGGAACCGCGACGTTCTCCGATTTTGCCAACGCGATCTCACAAGAATACGGGTTCTGGCTCGGCGATGCGTTCGCGTCCGGCGGTTCGGCGGGTTACGACCACAAGGCGATTGGGATCACCGCACGCGGCGCCTGGGAGCTCGTCAAGCGCCATTTCCGTGAGCTAGGGCGCGACGTCGAGAAGAGTGACCTGAGCGTCGTCGGCGTCGGCGATATGTCGGGCGACGTATTCGGTAACGGCATGCTGATGTCGCGCCACCTGCGGCTGCTCGGCGCGTTTAATCACCTGCACATCTTTATCGACCCCGCGCCCGATACTGAAAAGAGCTTTGCCGAGCGACAGCGGCTGTTCCGCCTGCCCCGCTCGAGTTGGGGAGATTACGACCGTGCGTTGATCTCGCCCGGCGGCGGCGTGTTCGAACGCAGCCTCAAATCGATCCCGATCAGTTCTGAAATGAAGCTCGCGCTCGACATTGAGGTGGACAACCTGACCCCGGCCGAGCTGATCCGCAAGCTCTTGGGCGCACAGGTCGATCTCTTGTGGTTCGGCGGGATCGGGACCTATGTCAAGGCTCCCGACGAGAACCACTCCGAGGTCGGTGACCGAGCCAACGACGCGGTCCGCATCGATGGCGACAAAGTTCGCGTAAAGGTGGTCGGTGAGGGCGCAAACCTGGCGGTCACCGAGCGAGGGCGGGTCGCTTATGCGCTCGCCGGCGGTCGCATCAACACCGACGCAATCGACAATTCTGCCGGGGTCGACATGTCGGACCATGAGGTCAACATCAAGATCCTGCTCGACCAGGCGATTGCCTCGGGTGTGCACTCGGCTTCCGAGCGCGAGCCACTCCTCGCCGCGATGGCCGATGAGGTCGCAGCATTGGTGCTGCGCGATAATTATCTGCAGGGCGAGGCGTTGTCGGTGGCGGAGGCGCACGGCGTCACCGCATTCGACCGACAGGTGCGCTTGATGCGCGATCTCGAACGGTCGGGCCGGCTCGACCGTGGGCTTGAGTTTCTGCCGGGCGACGTGACCCTCGCGACGAGGGCGGCGCAACGTCGCGGGCTCGCTCGTCCCGAGCTGGCCGTCTTGCTTGCCTATGCGAAGATGGCGCTCTACAGCGAATTGCTCGCCTCTGACCTGCCTGATGCGGCGGAGCTCGACGGAGAGCTTCGCGGCTATTTCCCGGCAGCGCTGCGCGACCGGCTGGCTGCCCAGATTGCGACCCATCCGCTGCGTCGCGAGATCACTGCCACCGTCGTCACCAACGATCTCGTCAACCGGGCCGGCCTAACATTTGTCGACGAGATGCGGAGCCGCACTGGCCGCACAGCGCCGGAGGCTACCCGTGCCTATGCGATCGTGCGCGACGTTTTCGACCTGAAGCCTCTTTGGGCGGAGATCGAGGCGCTCGACAACAGGGTGACGGCCGCGGCGCAGACCGACATGTTGCTCGAAATCACGGGTCTGATCGAGCACGCGACCGCCTGGCTGTTGCGCAACAGGCGACTCGATCTCAGCCCTGAAATCTCACGGCTCGCGCCCAACGCGCGCAACCTCGCCTCGTCGCTGTCCGAGCTGCTGCCGAACCCCGATGCGACCCTCGTTGCTGAGCGCGCTCAGCGCTTTCGCGAGGCGGGGGTTCCAGAGACGCTCGCCAAGCGTATCGCTGGACTACCCTTTCTCGCTTTCGCTCTCGACATTGGTGAGCTCGCTGAGCGCTCCGCCCAGCCCTTCGACCGTGCCGCCGGGATCTATTATGGAGTCGGCATCCAGTTCGCACTCGACGAGATGCGCACCGCCGCTAGTCGGCTGCCGGCGGAAACTCCGTGGCAGAAGCTCGCCGTGCAAGCAATCGTCGACGATCTGTTCGTGCTGCAAGCTGACTTGTCGACGCGCGTACTAGCGAGCGATTGCGCCGCGAAACCAGAGCCGCTCGTCGCTTGGTCCGCGGCCAACGCCGCCTCTCTCGCTCCGTCCGAGGCGCTTGTTCGCGAACTGCGCGCTGCCAGCACTCCCGATCTTGCAATGCTCGTCGTCGCCTGCCGCCAATTGCGCCACGCTCTTGGGTGAAGGCTACGCACGATTCACTCGATTTTCGACGAGCTCGTCGACGACACCGGGATCGGCGAGCGTCGTGACATCGCCGAGGGAATCGTGTTCGTTCGCGGCGATCTTGCGCAAAATGCGCCGCATGATCTTGCCGGAGCGGGTCTTCGGCAGACCGGGCGCCCACTGCACCAGATCCGGCGAAGCGATCGGGCTGATTTCCTGTCGAACCCAGGCGACTAGCTCACGCCTGAGTTCCTCGCTCGGCTCCTCACTTATCCTGAGCGTTACATAGGCGTAGATGCCCTGACCCTTGAGATCGTGCGGATAGCCGACGACCGCGGCCTCGGCCACCTTGGGGTGGGCGACGAGCGCGCTTTCGATCTCTGCGGTGCCCAGCCGATGGCCGGCGACATTGATCACGTCGTCGACCCGACCGGTCAGCCAGTAGAACCCGTCCTCATCCCGGCGAGCGCCGTCCCCGGTAAAATAGAGCCCCGGAAAGGCTGAGAAATAAGTTGCCACGAAGCGGCGGTGATCGCCGAAGACGGTGCGCATCATTCCCGGCCAAGCGCGGGCGAGGCAAAGATTCCCTTCGCCAGCACCCTCCACTCGCTTTCCCTCATTGTCGACGATGATGGGCTCGACGCCGAAGAAGGGCCGCGTCGCAGATCCCGGCTTCAACGGCGTGGCGCCCGGGATGGGGGTGATCAGAATCCCGCCGGTCTCAGTCTGCCACCAGGTGTCGACAATCGGGCAGCGCTGCTCCCCGACATGATCGTAGTACCACAGCCACACGTCGGGGTTGATCGGTTCTCCGACGGTGCCAAGAATGCGCAGCGAGCGGCGGCTCGTGCGCCGAATCCACTCCTCGCCTT
>Ga0306920_100013047_pt1 | contig 11302 bp, 7 predicted proteins | sample flu12Cox44000170_FD_204666 | JGI IMG/M metagenome (GOLD analysis project Ga0306920, IMG submission 204666) | Lab enrichment of tropical soil microbial communities from Luquillo Experimental Forest, Puerto Rico - flux4day.12C.oxic.44.000.170 (v2)... | ecosystem: Environmental > Terrestrial >...
GAACATGTGCTGTATACCCAGGTTCCAACTCTCCGAGTAAGGCAGCTGCTGGTTTGGTATCCACCCGCTTGTAGCCGAACGTGCGGCCGCGGGATCGGTAAATACCGGTGAGGTCTTGGGAATGGTAGCTTGAAATGGCAGGCCGCCACTCGCCATGAACGCCGTATCGCTCCAGAAGCAGGTTGCCGAGGCGCTGCCTACATCACAAGTCTGCTGCACTTGCGGTGGAGCCGACAGAATACCCAGGTTGTCATACAGCACGTCGACAGCCATGCCGAAGCCGCCACGGATGGAGGTTGTTCCTGACTCGCCTGGCGAGTAGTTAAAGCCAACGCGTGGCAGGAAGTTGCTCTTTTGTGAGGTCGGTGCACCGAAGGTTATAAGCCCAGGAACGTTCGAAATAGCATTGAGTGGCTGCCATTGTTTTTCTGACAGCGGCACCCCAGTCCACTCGTAGCGCAAGCCGAAGTTCAGGGTGAGGTTGGGCCGTATACGCCACTCGTCGTTGGCATACCAGTACACCGCCTTCTGGTTGCCGTAGTAAGTCACGCTGCCGACCGAGCGCTCACCAAAATAATCCGGAGACGTGTCCAGGAGATAGCCTTCAAAGGTATTCCACTCGTAGTCGCCACGAGCGCGCTGAGTGAAGCCCTGCGGGCTGATGTACCAGCGGAATTCGCCGCCGAACTTCAGGTTGTGCTTGCCCTTTACCCAGCTGAGATTGTCCACGAACTGGTAAAGATTCTGAATACCGAACTGCGGCGCGTTGCCGTCCGCGCCGAGTTGGATTCCGTTGAACTCGTTGATGTTGATATTCGGGAAGACCCCGCCAAGACCCGGGAAGGTTTGCGGTCCAACCGGGAAGTATTGAGAGTAGCGGTTAAAGCCGAAGCGGAATTCGTTGTTCACATTCGAACTGAAGTTGTGGTACTCGCCGAGGGTGAACAGCCAATAACGCTGTGGTGTGGTGGTCCAGAAAGCGGGAATCTGGCCCGCGTAGTCGATCGCGTCGTACTTCTCCCAGCCCAAGCGGGCACGCAAACTGTCCTTCTCGGAGATGTTCCAGTCCGCGGAGTTTACTGTGGTCAGGGTGTTGATGTAGTTGCTACCGGAGAAACCCACATCGCCCACGGGGATGTTTACTCCGAGGACGGACGAGTTTTGCATGCAGATCGGGTCAGTCGGGCTCGCCTGTGCAGCCGCAGCTGGCACGTATTTTTCGAACTGTTGCAGGTTGGTTTGGCTGATTCCGGACATGGCATTCAACGTCGCGTAGCCGGCGGCCGTCGGTGCGCAAGCCGACGACGACGTGACTTGGCCAACCGGGTTGTACTCCCAGTCGGTAAAGAAGAACAGTTTGTTCTTGATGATGGGTCCGCCCACCTGGCCGCCAAAACGGTTGTTGTCGTAGCGCGGATTGAACGGCTTCTCGCCGTTGCTGACCTGCGCCAGTGCGTTCTGCGAATCTTGGGCGTTCAGGTTGCGGTTCTGGAAATACTCGTATAACCGGCCATGGAACGTGTTGGTGCCGCTCTTGATCGTTTGATTAAACTGCCCGCCGGAAGAGTGCCCGAACTCCGGTGAAAACTGGTTCTGAAGGACCGTGAAGTTGTCCACGGCGTCGTTGGGAATCTGTAGAAGTGGGCCCGTTACGGACTTGCTGTTATTGTCCACGCCCTCGACGGTGAAGTTATTGTTGCGGGGACGCTGACCGGAAACCGATGGACCCGTTCCAAGACCAATACCGCCGCTGGAGGCGACACCGGCATTCAACAAGGACAGGTTGACCACGCCGCTGCCAGTCGAAGTCTCGGGCAGGTCAGAAATCTGCTTCGCTTCAAACGTGTTCTGAATCTGGGCTGTAGTGGTATCGATGGTTGTAGCTTGTTCGCTGACTTCCACCGTCGTTGTCGTCCCAGCGACCGTGGCTATGATGTTGGCCGTGGCAGTCTTGTTCAGCACCACTTCGATATCGGCGAAACCGCCCTTAAGGCTGCCGGACGTAGCCTGCAACGAATAATGACCGGCAGGCAGGTTGGAAAAACGATATTCGCCACTCGTACTGGTTGTGGTGCTCGTTTTGTAGGCGGTACCCAGATTAGTTGCTTCGACCGAAGCATTCGGAACCACGGCGCCGGATGAGTCTCTTACGGCACCCACAAGATCGCCGCTAATCGCTTGTCCGAAAACGGCGACGGGCACAAGCGTAAGTAAGATCGCAAGAAGTGTGCGTTTCAGCAGGTATGACATTTAGCATCTCCTCCAACACTCAGTTCGTCGAGACGGCATAAAGTGAGATTGGCTGAAAGGACAACCACGTTTCTGTTACGCCGCACTCTTTCTTTCCGGTGCATGATCAGAAAAAGCAACTCGGTGGCCAAACGGAGAGGCTCTTTGTGACTTTCGTGACGACAGCCACTTGCGAGCTCTCCGTCCTGAAAACCATCCTGGCGAGGGCTGCTAGCTACAAATTTTTTAACTCTGCACGGAAGGGCTATTCCAAATCTCGTAGCAATGCCGAGCGGAACGGCAGACCTTTCGTATTGCGGCGGTGCATATTCTCGATATCATAGTTGCTAAATAACTAAACTATTCTTCGATCGCCAGAGGACTGGGCTCCGAACAGGCGCCGCGTCACTTATCGAAAATCTGCAAGGCGGCAGGACCCAGCGTGGCCGATTTTATTTGCGAAATAGCGGAGCAGGAATCGATGTCGGAAAGAGTGAGCACTACCAGCGATGGAGTAACAAGAGGCACCAGGAGAAAAGGAAGTAGAGCATGCACGGACTTGAACCTAGAGCAGAGAAAAGCCCCCGCAGGTCGCGGAGGCTCGGCTGAGAAGTCTTGTTCTCTTACTTCTTCGCAGTTTCGGCTTTCGCCGTCTCGGCCTTTGCATACTTGCGGAGGAAGCGCTCAACCCGGCCTGCAGTGTCGACCAGCTTCTGTTTGCCGGTAAAGAACGGATGACACGCTGAGCAGATTTCCACATTGATGTCGCCTTTGTGGGTCGAACGGGTCGTAAAAGTATTACCGCACGCACAATGGACGCGTACTTCCTCGTAAGCCGGATGAATGGATGCCTTCATAGAAACTCCCTGAATCGTTTGTGGCAAAGTTTTATTTTACTGGAAATACTGCGGTCTGCCAACGTAAGCCCTGAAACAACGCGCTGCAGATTTTATAGATTCATTTCCAAGCGCGCGAGGTATCCCATCGCAATTCCATTGCCGGCTCCCAGCCGGAGTCAGCTGCTCGGTCGCACGATCTTAGTGCGGCTGGTAGTCTTCAGTTTGAAGACATCGCCGGGAATTTTTCCGTTGACTTGGATATTGCTGTACTTCGCCAGGCGGTAGTCGCCGGAGGGCTCAAGAAACTCCTGCTGCACGCTTACGCCGCGCACCGGGTCAATCCACAACGTAATTGTCTTAAACATGCCGGCAACCCGCGCCGACTTTGGCGTCAGTTCCAGCTTGGCGGAACTCACACCCTGGGCTTGTTCCGTCCCAACGTATTTCACGACGAAGGAATTTGCCAGGTCATGCCCACGACCACCGAATCCCAGCACCATGAAACTCTCGATATCAGCCTTGTTCTTGCCAGTCGAATATTCAGTGACCTGGTCCAGCGGTGGCGGCTGATACAGGCTAACCTTGCCGTTCGCGGCAAGCACATATTTTCTTGTAGGAGAAGTAATGTCGGTCGCAACTTCTACCTCGTTGCCCTCCCGGCGAAAATACATTGTGCCTTTCTGAAAGTCGTGGTCGTCGACCACCTTTTGGTACTGGTCCCACACGAAATCGCACTGCGCGGTGTGAAAGTTCGCCGCTGCTTTGTCCATTGCGTTCAGGACCGCTTCCAGGTTTTGCGCTTGTGCAGCAGTAAGGCTGCAGAAGATCGCGGCTAGCAGTACGAATAGCGTTCGTGTCTTCATGTTCCTTTGGTCTCGATTAGATGCCAACGAAGGAGCCAGGGATCACAAGGCGACACGCCTTCAAACTAGCGATGGCCCCATACCTTGTAGGCGATCACGTTGTGCTTATTGTCGTGCACAGGCTCGTAGCGATCGATGATGATATAGCCGGCAATCGGCTCGATTACTCGCTCAACTGATTCACGAATTTCAGCGTCACTCGCCGCATTCACCACCGAGGCATCCACCCGATAGAGGAACCCGTTTCCTTCAGGCTGCACCACGACTTCGGTTTGGTGCGGAGGCCGCAGCGTCGGTTTGTCGCGGAAGTTCACCCAGAGCGGCACCAAGAAAATAAATGCGAGGATCGCCGTGACCATCACGTCGTAGTGAACGCTGCCGCGGGGATAGGTCCACCAGAAATAGCCCCTCAGAGTTTGGCTCAGCTTGCTCATTCGCTGTACCAAGTCTAGAGAGCGAGGCAGCGATGCGCAAGAAAACTATGTCCTCAGTTCGACCACGGTTGCCCCGCCTCCACCTTCGCTCTGCGGCGGCTCACTGACGCTGGCGACGTGAGGATGGCCCTGCAGGAACTGACGCAGCGCCTTGCGCAGAATGCCCATTCCGCTGCCGTGCACAATACGCAGCCGGAGCACACCTGCCAGAAAGGCGCGATCCACAAACTTCTCCACCGCGCGCGTGGCCTCATCAACGTTCTGCCCAATCACGTTGATTTCGGTGGGCACATTGTCGCCCTCGCGCGCAAGCGAAACATTGATGCCGCGAGCCCGGGCGGCCGCCACCGGGTTGACCTCGCTCCGGGCGATGACAGCGGCGAAATCGTCGCGCGCCACTTTCATCTTCATCGCGCCCACCGCGACTTCGAAGGAGTCATCGTCGAAACGACGCAGCACCTTTGCCTCGCGCCCAAGTGACTTCAGTCGCACAGTGTCGCCGGTTGCAACGTGTTGGATGACGTGAGGCGAGGCATGCACATCTCCCGCATCGGCGCCAGTGGAATGCGCCACAACCGTAGCGTCGAACTGCTCGCGAAATTCCCGTCGCATCCTGGCAATCCGGCGCTCCGCGTCCTTCGAGAGCTTCAGTGCCTGGGCGCGATCGTGCACGGCATGTACCGTTTCGCGCACACGATATTCGAAGTCATGGAGCAAGCTGTCCACCTTTCTTTCCAGCTCACGCACCTTTTCCCGCTGCTCCTTCCGGCCTTCCATCACGAGCCGATTTCGTTCTCGCTCCAGCTCCTGCTCGAGCTGGTGCAGCTGCGCGCGCTCAACGTCGACCAGCCGCAGTTCGGCGTGCAGCCGGTCGAGAAAGCGTGAGACGTCCTGGGCTTGCGAGGTCATCCGTTGGCGAGCTGCACTCACAATCCCTGGATTTAGGCCTAACTTCTGCGCAATATTGATTCCGGCAGACGCGCCCGGGACACCAATGCGCAGCTCGTATGTTGGCGCAAGCGTGTGCTCGTCAAATCCCACGGCCGCATTCAACACGCCCTCCGTGTTGGCCGCATAAACCTTCAACGCGGTATGGTGAGTGGAGACAATGCTCAGGCAGGACAGAAGCCGGAAGTAGTCCGCGATGGCGACCGCCAGCGCCGCGCCTTCTTCAGGATCGGTCGCCGAGCCGAGTTCATCGAGAAGCACCAGCGACCTGGCTGTCGCATGATGCGAGATAAAGTCGATGTTGGTAACATGAGCCGAAAACGTGGAAAGGTTCTGCTCGATCGACTGGTAGTCGCCGATGTCGGCGAATATGCCGTCGAACAGTGGCGTCTCGGCTCGCTCCGCCGGAACCGGTACTCCCGACTGAGCCATGAGCGACAGCAGCCCAATCGTCTTGAGCGCCACCGTCTTGCCCCCGGTGTTAGGTCCGCTGATGACCACCTGGCGATGCTCTTCATCGAGCTCGACGGTCAGGGGGATCACCGTGCCGCCCTTGTGCTTTAGTGCCCGCTCGAGCAGCGGATGGCGGGCCTTGCGCACCACCAGTGCGTCTGGAGAACCGCTCTGCTCCGGCACCTCCGGCAGCAGTTTGACTGCGACACAATCGTAGTCCTGGGCGAAGCGGGCCTTCGCGAACTGCAGCTCCAGTTCCGAAAGCACTTCAACGGCATGGCTCAGCGCTTCAGCCTGCTCGCCCACGCGCGCCGTCATGTCGAGAAGAATGCGATGGATTTCGGCCTGTTCTTCGTCGAGCAGGCGAACCAGTTCGTTGTTTTGCTCGATGGTCTCCAATGGCTCGATGAACACGGTCTGGCCGCTCGACGAGACTCCATGGGCGACTCCCTGCACGCGGCGCCGCTGCTCCGTCTTCACGGGAATCACGAAGCGTTCGCCCCGGATGGTGACCAGCTCATCCTGCACGGCGCCGTCTTCCGACAGCCTTCGCAGATACGAGCGCAAGGACTCCTGGATCGTGCGGCGCTGTTTCTCGATGTCGCGCCGGATCCGGGCCAGTTCGGGCGAGGCGCGGTCGTCAAGTGTGCCATCGGGAAGGATCTTGTTGCGGAAGTGGCGCAGCAAAAGCGTGAAATCTGCCAGCATGGCAGACAACTCATGTACTGTTTGCCAGTTCTGCTCAACCTCGACCGGCGGGTGCAGCGCAATTTCACGCCATTCAGCGGCGCGATCAGCAACCAGGAGCACATCACGGATCTCGGCGACCTCGAGCGCCGCGCCGGCAATGCGAGCCTTGTTCACCAGTTCAGTGGGATCAAGCAAGCCGGAGAAATCGAAACACCCACCACCTCGCAGGTAGCCGCGCAGTTCCTCGGTGAGCCGTTGCTGCCGCTCGATCCAGTCGCGGTCGCCGGATGGCGCGAGCTGCACGATCCGCTTCTGCCCGAGCGGCGAGCTTGCATAGACGGCAAGCAAATGGCGGAACTGCTCGAACTCGAGTACGCGTTCACTAGTGTGCTGGATGAGAATGGAAGAAATCATGCGCCCGCTCTTAATGGTACAGGAGGGCATGCCAGCATCTGGCAATGTCAATCAGCAACTAACAACTTGCAACCCAAGTGCCGCGCCGACCATCCCGCCCTTAGCAGTCCGAAGAATGCCTGTGATCACGATTCGATTGATTCCTACTTGCTGATTATTAATTGCCCTGCTCGCTTGTTGTTTTCTCACTCCACTCGCCTTCTCGAGACATAGGGGTTTCCTGCAATCATGAAGCGCAAGGGCTGATCCATGGCCTTAGTGATTCCGATTCTTTCCGTGATGGCAACACGCTCGGGACGAAAGCCATCATCCGCGATCCACAGATCCGATCGGCGTGAGGTGAGATCTTTTCCGTTGTCGCGATTACGGGTGATACCCAGCGCCTGTGACATCCGGCCAGGTCCGCTCGAGATCAAGCGCAATAGAGCCGCCCGTGGCTCCGGCAACAACTGCAGTCCGCGTGCATGTGCCATTGCACCAATCCCAAATACTGGTTCCATCGCGCGCAGAAGAATGCATCCCGCAAAACCCTCAGGCATACAAGAAACGTTCAGGCAATAGTGATTACCATAAATAAAGTACACGTAGGCATGACCCGGGGGCCCGAAGAGGACAAGGTTGCGGGGGGTGCGCCCGTTGTAGGCGTGGGCAGCAGGATCTTCCTCGCCGAGGTAGGCTTCATCTTCAACGATGCGGCCAGCGAGAAGAGTTCGTCCTTCGCGGCGGATCAGCAGCTTGCCCAGCAGCTCGCGCCCCACGATAACCGGATCTCGATCGAAAAACGCCCTTGACAGCGGCTCGGCTTGTCGCACGTAGGCGGTCGTAAGCCGGCCGGTAAACCGCGACTCTGCGTTACTGCGGGATGACATGTCTCGAGCTCTTTGCATCGTATGAATTGGCAGGCTAAGCGCAGTGTGCGAATTGGTGCATGCGCTGCTGGTGGGGCCACGCCTTTAACTCAAGTATGAGACAGCAGAAGGTAGCAATGACTTGCAAACTGAATCCTTGCGATTATCTCATCTCTTGTTCTCTTGGCGCTGACCGCCGGCGGCGCCACAATCATTCCTGCAGGAACCCCGATCCGGTTTGTGCGCCGCAATCGCTGACTCCGAGACCGCCAGGGTTAGCGGCCCTTCGACGGGACTCTGGCGGAAGCCGTGAAAAGCAGGTACGACCATGCTGTTGAGAGGCGCAGCTGTACGCGGGAAAGTCACCGATCCCAAGTCCAGCGGACGCCTCAATGCTCCCGGTGAGCTGACTCTTCGGCTCACCTCAGTTGCAGGACATCGCGTCAGCACGTCGCCTATGCGATCAAGGGCAAGAGCCACACTAAGAGTAACGTCACGAAGCTTGGCGGAGGCGCTGCCGGCGGAGCAGTGATTGGTGGACCGGCCGCAGGCGGAAAGGTGCCACGATCGGCACCGCTGCCGGCCGAGCAGGCGGCAACGGTGTGGCAGCCGCGACCGGAAAACAGCCTGCCGAAGTCAAACCGAGGAAGCCATCACCTTCACCACTCAATAGCATCAAATCGGTGGTCATGCATCAGCGCTTGACCGCAATCATCCGTAGGCGCCGGTAGTCGGCTATCCATGCCCCGTCGTGAAAAAGAGCGGGACGGGCAAGCGACTCCACGCGGCGGACGAACTCGGCCCGCTGTTCGCGGGTGAGAGTATCGGTTGCGAACCCCCCGAACATGGCGATCCAGGTTGCCAGTCCGCGTTCGCCGCCGTCCAGCCTAGTTGGCCGGTCGAAGAGCGTCGCAAAGCTTACCTCCAGACCTTGCGATTCCAGCAGCGTCGCATACCCGCCAACCGAGGCATAGAACCATGGCGACAGGCGCTCCGGTTGATCGACTCCGAGCGAAGTCAGTGCCCCCAGAAACGCCGTCCAGATTTCCCGAATGTTGCCGTGCCCGCCCATCTCCATCACGAAACGGCCACCCGGCTTCAGGGATCTCGCGATGGAATGGACCGCGCCCAGCTGATCGCGCACCCAGTGCAGCACCGCGTTGGAAAACACGGCGTCGAATTCGTTGTTAAACGGCAAGCTCGTTGCATCCGCCACCTCGAAGCGAAGATCGGGGAAGTTCAACCGGGCGGCGGTGATCATGTCAGGAGAAAAATCAGTTCCAACGACCTCGGCTCCGGTTTTTGCAATCTCAGCCGTAAGCTGACCTGTGCCGCAACCCACGTCAAGAATCCGTTCGCCTGCCCTGGGTGACAGCAGCTGCACCAACTCTTTCCCATACTGCCAGACGAAGGAATGCCCTTTCTGGTACAGCTCGGAGTTCCAGTGATGTGGGTGAGCAGACATAGTGACAATTGTAGTGTCAAAGCAACGGCATGCTCACGTCCAAGGCTGCCTCCTATACAATCGAAAAGGCGAACGCATGAACAAGATGATTGTTGCCAACCTGGTGCATCGTCCCTTTCGCACCATGATCAGCGTTGTGGCCGTCGCCGTCGAGGTCACCCTAATTCTCCTGATCGTAGGGCTTTCCTTCGGCATGCTGAATGACTCCAACAAGCGCCAGGCCGGCATTGGCGCTGACATCATGGTGCAGCCCCCCGGCTCCTCGCTGCTGATGGGCGTGAGCGGCGCTCCGGTCTCGATCAAGGTCGCTGACAAGCTTAAGCATTTGCCGCACGTGATCGCTGTCGCCCCCGTTTTCATGCAGTTGACCACGTCCGGGGTGGTCGAGGTTATCTACGGTATCGACATATCGTCGTTCGAGGCCATGGGAGGACCATTCCATTACATTTCTGGCGGGGCTTTCCAAGGTGCGAATGACATGCTGATCGACGACCTGCTCGCCTCTTCGAAGCATCTCAAGGTGGGCGAAACCCTGGAGACTCTGAATCAGCCATTTCGCATCTCCGGCATCGTGGAACACGGCAAAGGCGCGCGTAAATTCCTGCCGTTGAAAACCCTGCAGGAGCTGACCGGCGCACAGGGCAAGGCGTCGATCTTTTACCTCAAGCTCGATGATCCCAACAATGCCGACGCGGTGGTGCGCGAGATCAAGAATATTCCCGGCATGCAGGGTTATGGCGTGCATTCGTTGAAGGAATATCTCAGCCTGATGACTTCCAGCAGTATTCCTGGACTCTCGACATTTATCGCCGTCGTAGTCGGGATTGCCATGGTGATCGGCTTCATCGTCATCTTCCAGGCCATGTACGCCGCGGTGATGGAGCGCACGCGCGAGATCGGCATCCTCAAGTCGCTCGGCGCGGGCAAACTATACATCGTGAACGTGATTCTGCGCGAGACCCTGCTAATTGCGATTGCCGGCATCGTTCTTGGGATCGTGGTGAGCTTCGTCGCCAAAGCCGGTTTGCGTGTGAAGTTCCAGACATTGCCGATCTTGATCACGCCCGAGTGGTGGGCGATACGGGCACCCGTCATTGCGATTATTGGCGCTATGGTCGGAGCCTTCTACCCCGCGCTGAAGGCCGCACAGAAAGATCCGATCGATGCGCTGGCGTACGAATAAAGCAGCACTCAGTGATCCGCAACTGGAAGGGCGCGGCTTGAGCAGTGTCCTACCAGGCCCAGGAAAAGTCTGGGCTGTAACCCCTGAGGCGCTTGGAATTCGTTGCCGCGGATTTATGAGATCAGTTGATCAGCTCTGCCTAAGGCGCTGAGCGACCTTCATTGGCACTTCTGTTGTTCCTATTCGTCGTTGTTTGTTGGTCGTCATCCAGAGCGAGGAGGAGGTCACAGCTTGGCAATTGACTCGCTCTGCCCTCCTTCCCCGCTACAATCAAACCCATGGCCAACGTTACTCTCTCCCTGCAAGGGCGCGTCGCGCTCATCTCCGGAGGGTCGCGCGGCATTGGCGCTGCCACCGTCCGCCTGTTTGTCCAGGCGGGGGCTCGTGTCGTCTTCAACTACGTGCGCGCGCAGGCTGAAGCAGACCGCTTGGTAGCCGAGTTCGGAGCCGACCTTTGCCATGCTGTGCAGGCTGATCTCAGGGGAACTGCGACAGCCGAACCGCTGGTGCGAGCTGCGGTAGAACGTTTTGGCGGGCTCGATGTGCTGATCGCGAACCACGGGGTCTGGCCGTCGGAAGACGCTCCGGTGGATCAGATGTCCGATGACCAATGGCACACCACAATGGCCGTAAACCTTGATGGCGTTTTCGCCCTGGTGAAGCATACGGTCGCGGAGATGAAGCGGCGGGCCGGCGGCGGGCACATCGTGCTGATAAGTTCCACTGCAGGCCAGCGCGGCGAAGCCGGCCACTGCGACTACGCGGCCACCAAGGGCGCGCTGATCAGCATGACGAAGGGTCTTTCGACGGAACTGGCGCCCTTCGGCATCTACGTGAATTGCGTGGCGCCGGGATGGGTTGCCACCGGCATGTCGGCAGACGCCCTCAATGATCCCCAGCGGAGCCAAGAAATCCACGACACGATTCCCCTGGGAC
>Ga0306920_100013048_pt1 | contig 11302 bp, 10 predicted proteins | sample flu12Cox44000170_FD_204666 | JGI IMG/M metagenome (GOLD analysis project Ga0306920, IMG submission 204666) | Lab enrichment of tropical soil microbial communities from Luquillo Experimental Forest, Puerto Rico - flux4day.12C.oxic.44.000.170 (v2)... | ecosystem: Environmental > Terrestrial >...
AGAGGGTTAGGTGGTGAGCGCGGAAGGAATCGAACCTTCAACCTACTGATTAAGAGTCAGTTGCTCTGCCAGTTGAGCTACGCGCCCGGTTGTGGTTTACGAGCAGAATCAACAACGTGGGCGGACTCCACCGTGCCCTACCGTACTCGCCCGATGCAGGCGGTCCCTACATAGTTCCCTACACAGGACGTCATTTGTGCAGTTCTAGCTCTGTGGAGCCTAGTCAGTATATCAGACGCCATCGATTCACTGGCAGTACAAAGCTCATTCGACCAGCTTGGGAATACGCTGACAGTCGGATTCGCGTGGACTCGGCCTAACCCCAAACCCAAGCCGCCAAAGCCATAGGCGAGTAGCCCAGGAGAAGTGTGCCAGTGCCGATTGGTTTCCTCGCGCACCAACAAAGTTCGGCATGTTAAACGAAGACGTTGAAATTCCGGAACCACGTTGAAAAGCAATCCGCTATCGTCCGAGGCGGAAGCGCGGACTTGCCTGATTACAGCAGTTAACATTCTCCGTCATCCAATCGTCTTAAGTGAAGATAGAATGTCTGCAGCACGGGAGGCTCTATGCTGTCTACGCGCCTTCTTCCTTTCCTCTGTTCATCACCCTTGTCGTAACACCTGTCACGCAGACAAACCCACGGATGAGCGTTGTGCCCGACTCCTGCCCCGCGACGAAATCTGCCGATCACACTTTCATACCTCCGTCGCCTTATCGCGCGAAGCCTTCGCCCGGCAATTTTTGGTTCGGTACCGATAAGCTTTGGACGGAGCTTCGGGTAACTGGCACAAATTCCGTAGAATATGTGCTCACGCTGATAACAAATGACTTACAGACACACGGAAGGCGATGGATCGATAAACCATCATCTCTCCAATCAGCCCGGGCATCTTCACATTTCTCTCGTTACATACACTCAGCCTCTACCGCATACACCGTTGCCTCCTCCCAACCAACCAAACGGATACCCCGAACTATCCGTTTAGATAGCGAAAACGACTAGAAACTGAGAACGCATGCGTAAGTGCACGAATTTAATATTCGTATCTCACTGCAAATACTCAGCCTCTACGATCGAAACGGAATAATCGGTCCCACTGGCTACATGGCATGAAGCTTGCTAGGACTAAAAGCAAGAGCTGATCGAGATCGAGTCAAGAGATGTGTTCTGCCATTCGAGAGACTTGTCGGTAAATCTCTATTTATTACCCGAATCAAGAGGAGATCGAGGAGATGACACAATATCAGCCCAACGCTGCTGACGAAATCGCAGCGTCGTGGAAGACCGATTCCCGCTGGAAGGGGATTACCCGTCCTTACGCTGCGAAAGACGTTGTGCGCTTGCGCGGCACGTTGCACATCGAATACACCCTCGCACGGCTTGGCGCGGAACGCCTGTGGAACCTACTGAACAGCGAGAAGTACGTCAACGCCCTGGGCGCCATGAGCGGCAACCAGGCGGTGCAAATGGTGGCGGCCGGTTTGAAGGCGATCTACGTTAGCGGCTGGCAGGTTGCCGCCGACGCCAACAACGCCGGACAGATGTATCCCGATCAGAGCCTGTATCCCGCCGACTCGGTACCCAATCTGGTGCGCCGCTTGAACAATGCGCTGGTTCGCGCCGATCAGATCCATCATTCCGAGGGGAAGAACGGCATGAGCTGGTTCGTTCCGCTCATCGCTGATGCGGAGGCTGGGTTTGGCGGCGCGCTGAACGCCTTCGAGCTGATGAAGGCGATGATCGAAGCCGGCGCGGCTTGCGTGCATTTCGAAGATCAGCTTTCTTCCGCAAAAAAGTGCGGCCATCTCGGTGGCAAGGTACTCGTGCCGACTCAGGAAGCGGTGCAGAAACTCGTGGCGGCTCGTCTTGCAGCCGATGTACTGGGCGTTCCCACGCTGGTGCTGGCGCGCACTGACGCCAACAGCGCGCATCTGTTGACCGCTGACATCGACCCCTATGACCGGATATTCCTCACCGGCGAGCGCACCGGGGAAGGGTTCTACGTCATCCACGGGGGTATTGACTCGGCTATATCCCGCGGACTTGCCTACGCACCTTACTCCGATTTGATCTGGTGCGAGACTTCAGAACCGAACCTGAAGGAAGCCGAGCGCTTTGCCGACGCGATCCATGCGAAGTTCCCAGGCAAGATGCTGGCCTACAACTGCTCTCCATCGTTCAACTGGAAAAAGAAGCTGGATGACTCCACGATCGCGCGCTTCCAGCCCGCGCTTGCGGAGATGGGTTACAAGTTCCAGTTCATTACACTGGCTGGCTTTCACGTGCTCAACCTCAGCATGTTCGAGCTAGCGCGCGCATACAAAGACACGGGCATGACTGCTTACTCACGCGTGCAAGAGGAAGAAATTGCCAGCGAGTTCAGGCACGGCTACTCCGCAGTGAAGCACCAGCGCTTCGTCGGCACCGGATACTTCGATGAAGTCACCCAGGTAATCGCTAGCGGCGAGTCGTCATTGTCAGCGCTGGAGCACTCGACCGAAGCCGAGCAGTTCGCGGAGACCAAGGTCCCGGCGCAGATCATCGAGGCGGGACAAGATCCGTTCTTCCAGCCGATCGTTGGCGAGTGTCCGGTATCGTAGGAGCGCGAGCACGTTCGGAGCGGCAACGATCAGATGCTCTTGGCGGCGGCCCCGTTGGGTGCAAGCACCAGGCAGAGTTGTCGCAATGAATCCCCTCGTGGAGAACCTTATGTATCCGAGAAAGCTAGTCATCGTCATCTCGCAATTGGCGTTTTTGGCTCTACTGAACCGCGCGGGTTACATGTTGGCACACATGTTGTCTTTGCGCCTGCCAGGAAACCTCGTTGGAATGCTGATTCTCTTAGCGCTGCTGTCAGGCCGATTGATCCGTTTGGAGTGGATCCAGGAGGGGGCATCGATCTTGACTCGGCATCTCGCTTTCTTCTTCATCCCGATTGCCGTCGGCCTTATCGCCTTCAAGGAGGTATTTCTGCAGAACGGCCTTGCCATCTTGGGCACGCTCATTGTCAGTGCCACAGCTGGGATTCTCCTCTGTGGCTTCATCGCGCAAGCATTTACGGAAGAGGAGGCAAGGAACCATGAGAGTACTGCTGGCATTATCCGGCATTGGTGTTACCGCGTTGGCCTACGCCCTTAGCCGGGTCGTGGGGAAGCGCTATCCTTCACCATTTACGTCGCCTGTGTTCTTTAGCACGCCAGTTGTAATCGCAGTGTTGCTGCTAAGCGGCATGCATCTTAGCGACTACCGGCCGGCGAAGGACATCATCGTCTCTCTTCTGGGCCCCGCGACCGTCGCCCTTGCGGTACCACTCTATAAAAACCGACAGACGCTACTCGGCAATCTGCTTCCCGCGTCCATCGGACTTGTCCTCGGTTCATTGTCTACACTGGTCATCGCCGCGGTTGTGGCGAGACTATTTCATTTGCCGCAAGTCATTCGTGCGTCGGTCAGTATAAAGTCCGTCACCGCTCCGGTCGCTATCGAGCTCGCCCCCCTGGTCAATGGGGATTCGACCTTAGCGGCTGCATTCGTCATCGCAACCGGGATCATCGGCGCTATGTTGGGGCCGTGGCTGATGGATAAGGCCGGCATTCACGCTCCTTTGGCTAGGGGATTGGCGCTAGGTACTATTTCACATGGGCAGGGCACGGCCGAAGCAGTAATCGAGGGAGAGGTGCAGGGCGCTGCTGCAGGAATCGCGATGGTGCTCGCCGCGATTTTCGTTTCGGTTGTCGCCCCAATCCTGGTCCCAGCCCTCGTCCGATGAATCTTTGCGGTTAACGAGAACGGGAGTGGTGTTGAGAATGTCACTATGACCGATAGGTCTAAATCAAGCAGAAGCATGCTACAAGGAAGACATTCTACTCATGCTTTGCTGGGTTTTCATTTGCGCAGGCCTGCTGATCATGATCAGCGACATGCCCGCGCTAATTCATGATGCTTTGACCAGGTTGCTGGCCGGTTTGTAATCTGGTCCGCTGGACAGCACAGCCCAGGCGATGCGCGCCAGCTTATTGGCCATCGTCGACTACGACGATGTTTTTCCGAGCTCGGGTGTCGAGCGCATCCAGCCGGGCACCGATCGGCGCCCGATCCCGCTTCATACGCAATACGGCGGCCCGCGCTCCGTGGATCAGGAGCTTACGCAAATAGACGTTACCTCGCTTGCTGATGCCGAGCAGCCTCGTTTTACATCCTGTCGAATACTGCCGTGGCACGACCCCAAGCCACGCAGCAAAGTCGCGCCCCTTGCGAAAGGCTGCGCCATTGCCGATGGCAGCAACGATGGCCGTACCCACGATTGGTCCAATCCCCGGGATTCGCCGGAGGCGCGCACAGCCCGAATCGCCGGCAGAGATACGCTCCAACTCGCGGCTGAGTCCTTCAATCTGGTCTTCAACTGTCTTCCACTCAGCCCAAAATAGATCGATCAGGTTGCGCATCTGCGTTGTCAGGTCAACCTTTGGGTTTTCCAGAATGTCCGGCAACGCGTTGCGTAGCTGGCTGGAGTCCTGGCGAAGGTCAGGCCACGCTCTAGCAGGAAGGCTCGGAGCTGGTTGATCACGGCGGTTCGTCGCGAGATCAACCGATCTCGAACACGGTGGATGGCCTGCAGATCCAGTTGGTCATCGGTCTTGATGGGAACAAAGCGCATGTTCTTGCGCTCCACGGCTTCGGCGAATCGCCTCGGCATCCACAAAGTGCCGCAACATTCAGTTCGGGCTGAAGCTCAACTTCGCTTCGCTGATGGAAACTGTTGGATAGGGGAGCCTCCGGACCCCCCGATTTTTTTTGCACTGCAAGTGAGTTGCGGCGAAGCGTCTATTGCTGTGGGCTAGCGGTACTTTACTGAGATGTGATCGAGCAAACGAATAAGAAGAACCCATCTCAAAAATATCTCCGCACGAGAATGAGGATACAAGCAAGCTGTAGCATGCCGAGGAAGTTACTTTCCTTACTTTCCTTGTATTCCCAACGAGTCACCAAACGGCGAAAATTGTGCAGCCCGGCAAAGAACCGTTCCACTTTCCAACGGCGACAAAAGCGTCGTAAAGCTCGTCGGTCTTGCGTAGGCGGTCGGCGACGATTGCTTTTGTGAGGAGCGATCAGATCGACACCATATTTCTCTTTGAGTTTTTCCTCTAGAGGATCGCTGTCCTAAGCCAAGTCGCCCAGCAATTTTGGGGCAACTGGGTGCAGAGTGGTTGTCTAGCATAGCTTCCACCAGTCGGATTTCACGCGGCGAAGCGCTGGCCACGTGCACGGCGACAGGAACACTATGGCCGTCTGTAACTGCCATGATCTTGGTCCCTTTGCCGCGCCTTGTTTTACCAACTGCAGAGCCCCCTTTTTCGCTCCCGCGAACGAGGCGTCGATGGCTCCTTCGCTCAGGTCGAGCTTTCCCCGCTGCACTAGATCCCCGGCCAGCACCTGTAAAATCACTTCCCAACGACCGTTCTTCTGCCATTTCTGAAAACGCCGGTGACTGGTTTGATAGGGTGGATAAGGATCGGCTAAGTCCTTCCAGGGGGTTCCGGTGCGAAAGATCCACAACCCCGCATTCAACACCGCACGCGCCTCCCGCGGCGGTCGCCACTTGCCATCGACACACCGCGGTTCCACAAACACCCCTCGCAGGATGTCCCATTGGGCATCGCTAAGATCCATGCCTCTGATTGCGCGCAAAATCGACCTGAGCCATCTCTACTATTTGACCGGTACGTTCTGTCAAATCAATAGCTTTCATCGCGGCCTATTTATAAGATAGGTTCTAGTAGAAAGCGGTAATCGGTCAAACGGGAGCCCCATTTTGCCTTTCTGAGAGTTTCAATCCCAGTCAGTCAACGTGCCAGCACCCGCAACTAACACCCGCTGCCCTTGCCAACGGGCACAGAGTACCATGTGGACATGAGCAGAATATGCCCACAATGCCTCGACGCGAAGCCTTCGGATCGCTCGGCGCAAGCCAATGTCCTTCTTCGGGAAGAGCCCGACGAGGAGGAAGACGAAGAGGAAGACGAACCAGACCGCAAAGAAGATGACGAGGATGAAGTCACAGACGACGGCTACTCGGAGTGAGCGGGCCCTTATTTGTGTCAGTGGGTGAAGAATGACACGCGAAGAGTTCATCAATGTTGCTGAGGGAAAAACCGACAGCAGGTGTAGACACGCGAACCGTCTCAATGACGGGGTTCACCCATCAGGGGTAGGAGATCATCGTTTACTACCGTAAATGACTACTCGTATCGCAAAGCAACCATGGGCTCGACGCGCGTCGCACGGCGTGCCGGGATGTAGCATGCCGCCAAAGCCACCATGCCCAGAAGGGGCACGATGAGCGCGTAGGTAAGTGGATCATTGGGACGCACGCCAAAGAGCATAAAGGACAGAACGCGTGTCAGCACGAGTGCGGCGCCGACCCCAAGCGCGAGTCCGATGGAAACGATCGCCATGCCGCGGCCAAGCACGAGCGCCAGCATCTTTCGCGGCCGTGCGCCGAGAGCCATGCGAACACCGATTTCGCGAGTGCGCCCCGAAACTGAATAGGCGATGACGCCGTACAGCCCTACCATTCCGAGGAGCAACGCCATCCCTCCCGCGGCGCCGAGCATCGCCAGAGTGAACGAAGTGCGCGCCATCGATCGGGCGAGGTAATAGTCGAGCGTGTGCACTCTCGCGAGCGGCAGATTTGCATCGACGGACCACAAGGCTCGTTGAATCTGCTTCATCAGGTCTGCTGAGCCGGCGCGAGGACTGCGTACGACAAAACTTACGTACCGGCTCGCGCGGAGGGGTTTGCTCTGGAATCTTGCCAGCAAGGTGGGCCAATAGACCGCAGTGCGGGCAGGCCTGTCCACGCCCTCGTCACGCAGATCGCCAACAACGCCGACAATTTCGCGCCAATCGTCGTTGCCGGAGATTCGAATGCGCCGCCCTAGTGCCTCCTGAGGTGTGCGCCAATATTCGCGCGCGAAATTTTCGGAGACAAGCACAACAGGAACCATGTTGTACGTATCGCTCCAATCGAGATCGCGCCCGGCAATCAACGGTGTGCCCAAAGTGCGCAGATATCCGGGAGAGATAAACAGCAGATGGCGCAGAGGAGGAAGGGCTCCCTCTGCGTAAGCGTGGTCTGCCACGAAAACATTGTCGAGCCGGTTGTCTCCGTCCATGGGTACCGCGCTTGAAAAGCCTGCCGAGGAAACGCCGGGAATAGCTGAGAGCTTGTCCTCAATCTGCTGCTCGGTGCGAGGGACGCCGGTGTCATCGGGCACGTCGGAACTCGGAATCGCAATACGGAACGTTTGCAGCTCGACAGGATCAACGAAGCCGGGGTTGACGTGCGTCAAAACGCGAAACGTGCGAATCATCAGCCCTGAACAGATCAGCAAAACGAGGGCGAGTGCCACTTGCAAAACAACCAGAGAGTTTTGCGCACGATGGCGTTCCCGGCTGGGGCTGAGCGTGCGACCGCCGTCCGAAAGGTTCGCCCGCACCCTTGCGTATTTAAGAGCCGGAATCAGCCCGAAAATCAAACTGGTAAAAAGCGCGACGCCTAGAGTGAAAAGTAGCACGGGTAGGTCAACGCTGATGTCTTTCATGCGGGGTAGGCCGGCGGGCGCAAGCTTGACAAGGTATCGCAAAGCAGCAAATGTAAATGCCAACCCGACAATGCCCCCCAGCAGGCCAAGCACGGTGCTCTCTAGCATCAGCTGCACGGCGATACGGCGGCGCGTGGCACCAAGCACAGCACGCAATGCAAGTTCATGCTGGCGGCCCTCGGTGCGGACCAACAGCAGATTGGCAACGTTGGCGCATGCTATCAGCAGGACCATCCCGATGCCACCCATGAGGACCCAAAGCAGCGTGCCGACGTGACCGATGACGTCCTGCTTGAGTGGAAAAAGACTCGGGGAGAGGTGGGCCCTCTGAAAGAAGTCGACGCTAAGTCCGGGCGGGGGCGGAAAGGCGTTCAAGGTGATGGGCAGCATACGGGCGACGTCAGCGCTGGCTTGGGTGACGGTGAAACCGGGCTTAAGTCGGGCAATACCAAAGTAGCTGAAGTTGCCAAGGAGCGTCTTGTTGCGATCTAACTGCAGTGGCAGGATTAAGCCCAAATCCTGGTCATCGAGAAAACTGAAATTCGCCGGCAGCACGCCGATGATTTCCCGAGCCTTTCCGTCCATCACCATTGTTTTCCCAACCGCGGGTTGACCACCGAATTTGCGCTGCCAATACGTGTAGGTCAGTACTACTGTGGGCGGAGCGCCGGCGGTGTCGTCGGAGGAAGAGAAGATCCGGCCGCTGATAGGGGGGATTCCGAGAAGCGAAAGCACGCCATGAGTCACGTATAGCGCATGCACTCGTTCCGGCTCTGCGAAGCCGGTGACGTTCACATCATGGTCAGAATCGGTTTCGGCATAAATGCCTACGTCCTGAAACGTGCGGCCCTGCTCCCGAAATACGAAGAAGTCCTCGGGCGCCATTCCGCGCAATGAGGGATCCAATGCAGCAGGGCTGATTTCTACGCTCACGAGTTGTTCGGGATCAGAGTATGGGAGCGCTTTGAACAAGACGCTGTGTAGCACACTGAATATGGCTGTGGTCGCTCCGGTACCAAGGGCGAGGGTGAGGACAGCAACAGTAGTGAAACCCCGAGATTTGAGGAGCGTGCGAAGCGCATAGCGAGTATCCTGCAACACGATTTCGATCAACGATATTCCGCGCGCATCTCGGCATTCTTCCTTGATTTGGTCGAGCCCGCCAAACACTAGCCGTGCCCGTCGCTCCGCTTCTTGCCGCGACATGCCGGCCGCTACGTACTTCTCCGTTTGTTGTTCGTAGTGAAAGCGCAGCTCGTCTTCCAATTCTTTTTCTGCTCGTTGCTTCCGGAAAAGGGAGCGAAATCGAAAGCACAGATCACTGAACATGGCGCGCCTCGCTAAGTCGTCTCCAGAACCTGAGACACAGCGACCGTCAGTCGCTTCCAGGCGTCCTTTTCAATTTCAAGCTGCCGGCGTCCACTCTTGGTAAGTTCGTAATACTTTGCCCGCCGGTTGTTCTCCGACGTCCCCCAGCGCGCTTTAATCGAGCCACGACGTTCGAGCCGGTGCAGGGCCGGATATAAGGAGCCTTGTTGAATTTGCAGTGCATCGCTCGAAACCTGCTGTACGCGCTCTGAGATCGCCCAGCCGTGCAGGGCTCCAAGAGCCAGAGTTCGCAGAATGAGCAGATCAAGAGTGCCTTGCGGAAGCTCGATACGTTGGGCTGTCATGGACTTCCTTTTTACTTCTACAAGAGAATAACGAATCTCCTGTAGAAGCGCAACTGGAAACTTTTGGGACCTAGTACTTTCTAGCGAGAGCTCTGACCGTGATTCCCCCGCCGATGAACAAAAGCAGTAGGCTTGTCAGCAGTACCAATCCTCTCGAATTGAATACAACGGATTGGCTATCACGAATTGCCGTCATCATCCGATTCCCCCGCGAACGAAATCGCCCCTCGTAGGAGATAACCGGCTTGGGCTTTGATTATTCCAAGCCGCGGCGCCCAAAGCACCGCACTGCCCAGTTATTCGGAAGACGCACAGTAGCCGGTCCTCGCGTAAACCGTAGAGGCGGCAGTCCCTTGGGCGGAGTGACCTTCACTCGCAGCTTGTGCCAGTGGACTGGGGTTCCACATGAATTATTTATTGGGTTACGGAATAAACGCTGCTGCTCGGTCGTTTTCTTATTTGTGAATGCCGGCCCAAGCACTCTTCAGAACGCGATCGGGCGTATCTGCATCGCATCGTTCAAGCGGACTCTCGCCTTGCTTTTCCTATTGCTCGGTTTGACTGCGACCATTTCCGCAGCGGCCGATTATGCGATTTTTGTTTGGGGTTGTGCACACATTTGTTGCCCCTCAGAAGTTTGAAGTCTGGCTCGGACGCGGGAATGACGCGATAGCAACTAGCGACAGTCACAGTTAAGGACGCGCCACCCTATTGTTGCTTGCACGACTCGACTATGCGCTCAAACACAGTTGCGCGCGCGATTCTCGTGATCGTCGTAATGACGGCAAGTTTTGCTGACAAGCCGCATAATCATTCCGACCTGGCGAGCGGACGCAAGAGCGGATACACCTTTACCTACACGCCGGGTGAGAAGGTGAACGGTGCGATTCGTTCCTACACCGTTACCGCTGTTCCGGACCAGGTAGGCACGACAGGACAGCGGCGGCTCTTCTCGGATGATTCGGGCGAAGTGCATTACAACGCGAGCGGCGCGGCAGACTCGACGAGTCCGGTGATTCTATAAAGCAGAAACTAGGCGCTAACAATTAGCTCCGCATCTCGAAATTGGCAGGACCACCACGCGCGGCGCGGAGTCCACCGCGATTCCGTTTTTGCTTTGCACTTCGGGAGGTGTACCCTCTCACTTCCGTTAAGAAGTGTTGCTCTACGAATCATTTCTTAACGCAGCACGACTACCGAACTCGTATCGAATTCGAGCCTCTTGCATCTAACCCATTGAGTACTGAAAGAGGTTAGAAGGGCTTTCAGAGGTAAATATTATGAAATTGCTGGGTGTGAAAGCATTGGCAGCTTTCTTCCTGGCAACCGTTCTTACCGCGCCCGCGTGGGGCGCAGGCACAGCGATTCCAGGAAGCATTAATTACGTAGAAGGACAAGTAAACCTCGCCGACCAACCACTTGACTCCAAATCGGTTGGTTCGGCCGAACTACAACCCGGACAGACGCTCACCACCGGCAACGGCAAGGCGGAAATTCTGCTCACGCCGGGCGTGTTCCTGCGTGTGGGTGACAACAGCACAGTGACGATGGTTTCGACCAATCTGACCAACACCGAGGCCGACCTCGTGAAGGGCCAGGCGACGGTCGAAGTTGCGGAGATCCATCAGTACAATCAGCTTCGCATTGGCGAAGACGGCGCCACAACCGAGCTTCTTAAGGATGGCTTGTACGCCTTCGATGCAGACCAGGCGAACGTGCTCGTGGTCAAAGGCGAAGCTCAGGTCCGGGACAATGACCATAACGTTAAAGTAAAAGCTGGACATGAGGTTGACCTGAACCACACAGGCGAGTTGAAAACGGTCAAATACGACAAAAACGCGTTCGAGGCCAGCGATCTGTATCGCTTCAGCGACCTGCGCTCCGCCTACCTGGCAGAGGCCAACGTCGATATCGCTCGCCAGTACTATGCAGGCGGACCGGGTTGGTACGGTCCGGGCTGGTACTGGGACCCAGGGTTCTGGTCCTACACCTGGCTGCCCGGTGACGGAATCTTCTACAGT
>Ga0306920_100013049_pt1 | contig 11302 bp, 18 predicted proteins | sample flu12Cox44000170_FD_204666 | JGI IMG/M metagenome (GOLD analysis project Ga0306920, IMG submission 204666) | Lab enrichment of tropical soil microbial communities from Luquillo Experimental Forest, Puerto Rico - flux4day.12C.oxic.44.000.170 (v2)... | ecosystem: Environmental > Terrestrial >...
TTATATGGGGATGAAAAGCCTTTGCCTCCCTCGCACTGTGCTGGAGGCTGATTTCCTCGTTTCGATGCCTAAGATCAAGACTCATCATTGGTCCGGCGTTACCCTAACCATGAAGAACATGTTCGGTGTTGTACCCGGTACAAGATACGGATGGCCGAAGAATATTCTCCACTGGAAGGGCATTCAGGAGAGCATTCTCGATCTGTGCGCCATCGTTTCGGTTCACTTTGTGATCGCGGACGGAATTGTTGCCATGGAAGGCAACGGCCCGCTCAACGGCACTCCTCGTCCTCTGCACTCATCGACCTGGTTGGAGAAATCATCAATGCCCCCGCGACTTGCTTTCAGGTCGTCCCGGAGTTCCGCCATCTTCGTGCACTATGAAAGGTGCTTGCTTGGCCTTGCTTGACGAATTACGCGGCTTACCTAGCCTTTCGGCTGCAGTTCCAGAGCCCGCGAGTAGAGTAGGTGCATTGTTTCCACGTTGGCGCTTCGAGGAAAGTCGCTAATCGGATACAAAAGGCTGACACCTCTCCGTGCAGCGAACTAGCCCGCCAGATGTGTTCGTCCGGCTCAGCGGTCTTGCGAGCTCATGTCATAGTAGAGGAGTTCTGGAGGCCAGTATGAACTCCCATGACGAGGTCCGCGCATTCATTACAGACCCTGTGCTTCAGCAGCGCCTAGCGAAATACATGGTTTTGCAGTGCTTTCGGAATTCAATGCTGGAGGATCTACACGCAGGGATATCTCCGTCCTCAGCATCTGGAGACTACTCAGATGTCACAGTAAGCAGTCCCTATGGCGTCATTCCCTGGCCCAAGGTGTCCCGTCTGAACGACGACGAAATGAAGCGCTTAATGATCGATGTCGTGGACAGGGCCTACCGCTTCATACACACGCTGTTCGACGAGAGTACCGGCGGGCAGGTCCTGTCACGCCTCGCAGAATGTGATCCTCTCCCGCAGTGGAACAAACCTACACTCGAGAGAGAAAGACATAATTAAGCAGGCGGTGGATAGCGTCTACAAGTTGCTTTGGCTGAAACAGAACCATCCCGGCATCGTCAACGTGTCGCCTATTGCTTGGCTTCAAGGGAACAATGAGTGAGTTCGAGCTGAGTTTGTTGCGCCAGCATTCCGTGGAAGCGATCCTCATCAGATCTGAGCGCGTTTTCTTTTGGAAACAGCGCGAACATGATCGGTCGGACCACGTGCACAGCCTGGAGATAGCGTCGAAGTGCGAAGTAACTTAGGAGGGGCAGAGTCCCCCAATTCAGCGCACTCAAAAAGGGCCGCATAGGCCCAACGAGTAGCTGGCTTACTCCTAAGCGCTGCATAAGCATGGGCCAGAACCCCACCAGCACCATGAGAACCGGCGTGAGAACCAGTGCCAGAAAGACACCGTTCATAAGGGAATGCCGGGCATCGCAGATATCCTCACGTCCATGAGCTTGGGCCACAAACGTGTCCATGCCGAGCAGCAACCCCGCGCCGAAAATGGCCACGCTGTGATAAAGGCTTTGTCCGAGACCGGTTGCTCCAATGGCGACGGCGCTGTTCGGCAAACGTCCGACCATAATCGTGTCCACAACGCCCATGCTCATCCAGCCAATCTCGGCAAGAACGAGCGGTAGAGCGAGACTCAACGTCGGCTGGAACTCCTCGCGGACGGAACGAAACGAAATCGGCTGTACTGGGGGCACCATGAACCCAACTAAATGCCGGCGGGCATTGTCTATCCTACTCAGAAACAACACCGTTTGATCCCCCAGGACACGGCGCGCATGAACAAACTCTCTGAATTGGCACAGGAAGGCAAACTCACAACCAAGGACCCGGCCGAGTTCGTCAGTTACATCCTTGTTGGAAAATCTCATCGGCCACTATCCGGTCCAAGGCCCGACGCGGCTGAGACCCGCGCGCGACCCCCGGCAGAATCTACTGCGCTATGACATGAGCACCCCTACTTTTTCATGCTGGACAGCTCGCCAACGCACATCGTCGCGACGCCCCAAGTCTGTTCTTGATCCAATTGGCCACGGATTAGCCGCCCGGCCTGAATTCCCATACCCAAGTAGTTGCTCAGCTGCGCCAACCTCTTTCATCCCTGTTCTCTCCCCTTGATCCCGGCTGCTACACTGTCCAGCGGCAGTTTTCTCAGAAAGGACTCTGATGGATCTAGAAGGCATACTGGCAGAACTGAGGTCGCAACGCGCTCGCCTTGACCGAGCGATTTCAGCGCTGGAAGGAACTGCTGGCCCCTCCGCTCGTCGCCGTGGGCGCCCGCCAAAAGCTGCCTCAACGACCGGCCGTCAGGGTCGCCGTCACATGAGCGCTGCCGCCCGCAAGCGGATCTCGGAGGCGACGAAGGCACGCTGGGCAAAGTGGAAGGGCAAGTCTGCTCCGAAGAAGTCTGCCGCCGGCAAGGCGAAGGCCCGTCCAACGATGAGCGCAGCGGCCAGGAAGAAGTTGTCTGTTTTGATGAAGGCGCGTTGGGCGGCGAAGAAGAAGGCCGCCTAGCGCGGTTTTCTGCGAACCATAGTTTTACGCGTACGGACGCTTGAATACGAGGACCTTCGCTGTAAATACGTACACTGGCTCCCCGTGCTGATTCAATGTACTGCTTCGTACGATGACGACACCCTGGTTCGGTTTCGAACGCGACGGCAGTATTTCCTGAATCTCGCTTTCCACCCGGAGGATATCCCCCGGCCGCGTTGGCCTTGGCCATGCCAGCTCTCCACCCAAGCCGATAATGCCATTGCCCAGGGGCAAGCCTCCGGTCACCAACAGGCGCATCGCGACGGCCGCGGTGTGCCAACCGCTCGCGGAGAGTCCGTTAAAGACGCTTGTTTTCGCAATTGCTTCGTCAAGGTGGAACGGCTGGGGATCGAACTCCGCCGCAAACGCTTTGATTCGATTCTCGTCCATGTGGTAGGAGTCGGAGGTGAATCGTTGGCCGACATGCAGATCCTCCAAATACAACGCGATGGGTTTCTCGCTTACCTGATCCATCCTTTGTCTCTCAATCATTTACCGAATGGGGTCATCTGAGATCTATCCGAAGAGCGCACTCTGAGCTGACAAATCTCTGTGCCAAGGCACCACGCACTCCGGGTCATCGTTTGCCACCGCGTTAATTCTGCTGCTTACTGGAAAGCTCCTCATCTTAGCCGCGTCGAACGGCGTCAGGAACGCTGCTAGGGTCTTCACATCCTTGAAGCCTGGATCGAGCCATAGATCGTAGTTGTCTTGGCGGAGGATTACCGGCATTCGATCATGTATGTCCGCCAGCAGCGCGTTCGGAGTGGTTGTCACAATCGAGCAAGACTCAATCACAGCGCCGGCGGGTTCTCTCCATCGATCCCACAACCCGGCTAATGCGAATAGACAATCGTCCTGCATCCCAAAGTGGAATGGCTGCTTCTCTTTCCCGTTGCGCCGCCACTCAAAGAACCCGTCCGCAGGAAGCAAGCACCGACGGCTCATGAAGGCATCCCGGAAGGCTGGTTTACTAGCGACCGTCTCTGCACGCGCATTGATCGTCTTGAGGCCGATGCTAGCGTCGCTGGCCCACGACGGAATCAGGCCCCAGCGAGCGAGAGTGAATTGTCTCTGCGGTCTCGCTGGATCTTGCCGAATGATCCCTACGGGCTGCGACGGGGCGATGTTGTAGCGAGGCTCCCAATCGACCTCGTTGTCGGTCTCGAAGTATTCCGCGATCAATTGTTTGCGTCTGGAAAGACGATAGCGGCCACACATCTCCCACCCCTCAGATCAGTTAATAATGTAATGGAACTGACGAATGGGCGTTACACGTATTCGGCTTTCATCGTGAAACTCGCGGCATATGATAGCTATGGAGCGGGATCCTTCTCTTCATTGGAGTCTCCACCACATGTTAAGTATTCGTACAGCGTCTATTAAGGAAGTTCCCTTGCTGCTCGAAATGATTCTCGAATTCGCCACCTTCGAAAAACTGCGGGACGAAGTGACGATAACAGAAGCGATGCTCGCCCGGGACGGATTCGGGGCTCAACCGCGGTTTCGGACTTTGATTGCCGAGTGGAGTCGTGCGGCCGCAGCGTATGCCATCTGGTTTCCGATCTACAGTACTTTTCAGGGCCCGGCATTATTCCTTGAAGATGTATATGTGCGCCCGCAATTTCGCGATAAAGGAATTGGGAAAGCGCTGATTGGAGAAGTTGCGGCTATCGCGCTGCGCGAAGGTTGTGGCGCCCTGCGTTGGGAAGTGCTTCGATGGAATCAACCGGCCATTGATTTCTATAAACGGCTGGGAGCGATTTTTCTGGATGATTGGAAGGCGGTGCGGATCGAGGGCGAAGCATTACGAAGACTCGCCGAGCAACGCAATGGCTGATGAATGACGAGAAGCAGTAATTCTGGGCATGGAAGAACATATGAGTCTTCGCAAGATCATTCATTGCGACATGGATGCCTTCTACGCATCGGTCGAACAGCGCGATGATCCTCAACTGCGTGGCAGACCGGTGATCGTCGCCTGGAAAGGCAACCGCTCGGTTGTTTGTGCCGCTTCTTGAATGCCGCTCGCGAGTATAGTTGCCGATAAATGATCGTTGGCAATCGCAGCCCGATTACACCCACGATCCTGTTCCCCCGATTGCGTGAGTAAAGGCGGTTGTACTCGGAAATCGTTGAGCACCAATCAGTCAAACCCTCGGATTTCAGAGGCACTCGGAATTTGTATCGGGGTTGGCGATGAGTAGCACGGGGGGAAGATTCGATAATCTACGACTACGTTTTTATGGACCGTCTTGGAAACACCCCGTGCACCAGTTGAGGCAACAGGCGTTTGGGTGGAGTGAAGAACCCAACCCATCGACAAGTGATGATTTGTCGCTTGTTGCCGCTGTGCTGAGCAAGGACCGCAAGGCAACGGCGGAATTCGTTGCGCGCTTCGCGGACGGACTCTATGCCTATGTTCGTTCCCGCCTGACACCGCGTTATGACGAAGTCGATGACCTGGTACAGGAAATCTTCCTGGCAGCCTGGGAGAATCTTAGCCGCTATCAAGGCAGTGGGCCTCTACAGGCCTGGGTGATGGGAATTGCCCGCCACAAGGTCGAAGATTACTATCGCGCACGATTGCGCGTACTGGATCCCATCGAAGACAACGACCACTTTGTGTCCGCCGTTGTACCCGAGTTGCATCGGGCTCTGGAAAGAGATGAGTTAACGACGAAGACAAAGAGTGTGCTGGCAAGTCTTCCTGAGTTGTATCGGCTGGCCCTGATCTGGCGCTACTGGGAGCAGGCCTCCGCACGGGAGATGGCGATTAAGACGGGCAAGACGGAGAAGGCAATCGAACGATTGCTGGCGCGTGCCCGAGCAGAATTTCGTGAAAGGTGGAACTATGGCCAATCTGCCTGAAGAACAATTCATGGAGACGATTGCCGCTCAGGCTGAGTTGAGGGATGCGCAGCCGGCACCTACGAATCTGAAGGCCAAAATCTATTCTGCGTTGGTGCTGCGGCAGGCAGAATCCGGGCCGCTCGCCAGCCTGACTGAGAGCCGGGCCCGGGGACAAGAGCTTTGCATCTTCGAACAGCTGGTGCAGACTGCGCCGGTTGGTGAGGTGGTGAAGTGTCTCAACTTCTGCCGCGTCTGCCATGCGCGGGTTCTGGCCGAGCATTTTGAGAATCCGCCTATCTACTGGCGCGGCTGCCCTTATGTTCAATTCAAGAAGTCGTGAGGTAGCGAATCGAAATGACGCTTAGAATCGCTTGATAAAGCCGAACAGGTTCTGGAAATTCTTAAACTTGTGCTGTCCGGGCGGCGACAGGTGATCGTCGATGGGATTGGCACTGATGGTTTCGCTAAACGTATAACGAAAGGCCCAGCCACTTCGCAGTTTCACATCGATGCCGACCGGAACGTGAAGCCCGACCATGTTCGAACTGAAGCTGACTGGCGGTAACGTTGGAGAACCGACGAGTTGGTTAATGCGCTCTTGGGAACTGGAGAAGTGCACGAGGCCTGTTCCGACAGCAAGGTAGGGCCGGAGCCGGCTGTTACGCTTGCGAAAGTAGACCATGAGGTCTGCCATGATGCTTTGCTGGGAACTGCCGCGCGTTTCTGTGTATCCCTGCTGGACGCCGTTGATGAACTGTGCAGAAGACAAGGCCAGTTCATTGCTATTCCAGATGTAGTTTCCCTGTACCGCGAACCAATCCGAAAGCTGCACTCCGACCAAGGCTTCCACCGCACCACCGTTCTTGGGATCGTAAGAAGAAAAGGCAGTAGAACCTGTGCTCAGTACAGAGCGAGAATCTCCCGAAAGTGCAGAAAATCCACCCAACACGCCGACATAGAGCTGAGCGTGGGCCGGCATTGTCGAGTTCCAACCTAGAAGCAGAAGCAGCCCGAACTGCACGATCTTTGGTTGCATAGCATCTGCCGAACGCGAACGCAGGATCCGAACAATCCAAGAAAAAAGTTGAGGGGGAATTCGCCACCGACTGCGACTTATCCATCAGAAGTAGGAATGCGGGGTTGCGAAAGCTCTCCGCCAGACCGTCGACATTGTGCCATATGCAAGCCTGTGAGAGCAGGAGTGCACGGCATGATGCCACTCCACCGTTTCGCAACTTCACATAACTTGCAAACCCTCGAATTGGATGCTTCAGGACTACCAACCGCCACCTTCGACTCCAAATTTTCGACAAGGAGAAGGTAAATGCTCGGGACCATTCGCACGCTTTTAATCGCTATTTTGGCAATTGGCGGAGTATCGCCGATCTTCAGTAACGCTTTAGACGATCAAGCCGGAGGAGCCGTTTTCGTCATGACTAATGCTGCTGACAAAAACGAAATCATTGCGTACAAACGAGCAGACGACGGTTCGTTATCCGACGAACATCGCTTTGCAACCGGAGGCCGGGGCAGTGGTGGGACGACTGATCCGCTGGGCTCCCAAGGCTCGCTTACGCTAACCGATGAACAGGCGTTTCTGCTGGCGATGAATGCCGGCAGTGGAGAAATATCTTCTTTCCGCGTGCAGGGTGCCACGCTCGAGCTTGCCGATGTAGTGTCATCCGGCGGCAGCAAACCAGTTTCTGTGGCCCAGCACGGTAACCTTGTGTATGTCGCCAATGCCGGGGGAGACAGCAATGTCGCAGGATTCCGCCTGGCGGGAAATGGGAAGCTCACGCCAATCCCGCACTCGCTTACTTTCCTCAGCACTAGCAACGCGGGACCCGGCTCAGTCGCCTTCAGCCCCGATGGCCAGTTTCTTGTCGTCACCGAAAAAGCCACGAACAACATCGACGTATTTCGGGTGCAAAGCAACGGCCGACTGGGACCGATCGTAGTCAACCCGAGCGCTGGTGCAGGAGTCTTCGCGTTGTTGTTCGCGCCCAACGGAGCAGCCCTGGCGTCCGAGACCGGACCTCCCGCCGCTGCCATTTCGTCCTATGCCGTTGAGTCGAACGGAACGCTCTCCACCATTAGTGCGAATGTGCCGACTCTAGGAGCGGCTACCTGCTGGCAGGCAGTAACACCGGATGGGAGATTCGTCTACACGGCAAACTCCGGATCGTCGACAATCTCTGGCTTTTCGATTGGAAAGAATGGCTCCTTGACGCCGCTGTCGGGAACAGTGGTTGCAACCCTGCCCACCGGAAGCACCGACCTGGATATTGCAATTAGCGGCAACGGCAAGTTCCTCTACACGCTGAATTCCGGGACCGGTACCATTGGCATTTTCGGAATCGATGCCGATGGCTCGCTCAGCAGCCTGGGTGACAAAGGAGGCCTTCCGGCGTCCGCCGGCTTCAATGGAATAGCAGCATTTTGATGGTGGAAATCGAGCCGCCATTCGACGGGGATGGCGGCTTTCTAATTTCGGGCTATTTCCGCCATCGGACGACCTACTATAAGGCAAGGTTTTACTGGACAACGTAAGGGTGAAAATGTTGATAACAGCCTACGCCTAAATCTGCCCTGCGTCTCGCTTTACGCTGAAGGCGCATCGAAGGTTTCGGGCCCTTTGCTTTCACTGCGGGCCTTCTTCATCAACGCTTTGTTAGATTGCTGATGTACATCCCTGTTACTCACCATCTCGTCATCGACCACCACCGCCACGAATTTGTGGCGCTCGGCGTCTTTGCATTGCGCGACCTGATGACCGCTACGTGCCAGTTGTCCCCACGGGCTCGGCTTATCCGGGTTCTGTTCGATGGCCTGGTATTGGTGACCATCGACACTGAATACGGCGGTCCTCAAACGCTGGCGACTTGTACGGCGGACCGGTGCAGACTTGCCTTCCACGGTAACCGAGCTGGCAGCAATCAGCTCCGAGGCGATCGACTTCAGGACCTCTGCGTCAACCATTCGTTAATGCTCCGAAAGCTTTCGTCACAACCGCTGACCATTTAATCAGCCCTTTGGTCACGGAGTCACTTCAACAGACGCATTGCGAGCGGTTCCCCATTCAAGAACACTTGCCCCTGTTGGAGAGCAGCCTCACGCTCCCCTGGATCGTCCGCTTCCACAAGTTTTTCTGCGGCGTTACGAGGAAGCACCACGGCAAGGTTTTCCGGAGCCTCCCAGGGAACGCCGAGCACACGGGCAAGTACATAGTGAGAGACTTCAATTGCGTATCCCTGAATTTGTGAATCGTTCTTGAATTGCGCTACGGCTATGTTAAGGACCGGAAGTATGACCTCCTCGAATGTCAGCCGGGCGCGTTCCGGCTTATTCACTCGACTATGGGAATATGCAGCGTAGTAGTTGCCTGTGATCTCCAGAACGGTGTTGGTACCCAAATGGGCGATGCGGACGGAGTGCTGGCTCGTACAAGGCGCCTCCGCGCGCGCAGCCAAGTCGGTGGTCAGACAGAAGCGGTAGCGAAAAGGGTGCGAATTCAATTGTGCGCTTAGAACTTCGAGCTTTTGCAGGTATTTTTTTCCTCAGACTCGGGGACGTGGCTCGGCAGCATAGTGCCGGCTAATGGCGGCGATTGGCCTTTTCCATTCGCAGCAGAGTGCAAGGGTAACAGGTAAGTGCGTGGAATTTCGAGAAAAGCCACATCGTTCTGTGGAAAGTGAAAGCCCGCATCCCTAAATGCTTTTCCCAAATCGTTCAGCTGAGGATAGACGGTGTGGCAAGTGCTGCAGGAAGTGTTGTACTGTCGCGAAAACTGCGGGCCCGCAAAGCTAAGAGGTGGCAGCAGTAGGGCCGTTACCAGTAGCGTTAACTTCCGTCCGCATGGCCGATTTATCTGGTGCATACCATCAATCGCCACCGATACTGGCTTGCCACGCAGAGCGCACGTCGAGGCGGAACAGCCCGGCCTCTCGGGCTGCTCGTATGGCCTGCCGAAACTCCTTGTGGGTCAAGCAGCGGTTGATTTCCGGGTATTGCGCATCGCTGACCTTACCCGCCGGATGGTACTGGGGCATGATGTTGACATACGTGTCCGTGCCCAGTTCACCTGCGACCCACTGCATGATTTCGCATGTGCCACAAATGTCATTCGGCATCACCAGGTGGCGTAACAGTAGCCCGCGCCTTGCCACACCTTCGTCATCAACGACCAGCGGCCCGACCTGCCGGCGCATTTCCTTGATCGCTTGGCGCGCCACTTCAGGATAGTCGGGAGCGCGCAAGTAGCGGCGCGCCATTGTGGGATCCCAGAGCTTGAAATCGGGCATGTAAATGTCGACGACCCCGTCCATGAGTCGAAGCGACTCCAGCGAATCGTAAGAACCGGTGTTGTAGACCAGCGGCAACCGAAGACCATCGTCTGCCGCGATCAGAAGCGCCTCCAGAATCTGTGGGACTACGTGCTCTGGTGTCACAAGGTTAATGTTGTGGCAGCCGTGCTCTTGCAACACAAGCATCATTCTGGCCAGTTTTTCGGGAGACGTGTCTTCGCCTTCCGCTTGGCAGCTGATTTCGAAGTTCTGACAGAAAACGCAACGCAGGTTGCAACCGCTGAAGAAGACGGTTCCTGAACCGCGCGTCCCTCGCAGGCAATCCTCTTCACCGAAATGTGCAAAGTAGCTGCTGACCCGGGCGTGACGACCAGTGCAACAGGCTGCTGACTTTCCGGAGAAACGGTCAATGTGACAATCTCGTGGACACAGCGCGCAATCGCCCAGTTTCCTCAAAGCGACTTCAACGCGGCTCGCGAGTTTTCCTGATTCAAACAGGGATCGATAACCCGCCGAGAACTGTTCGCGAGACTGAATCGCAGTTCCCATGTCACTCTTGACCCTATGCAGAATTCTAATGCTTTAAAGCGGCGCGGTTCGTGGTTATCTCCGGCAGTCGACAAGCCACTGCAGGCACCTACCGCCTTGGCTCTGCCGAATCGCATCCTTATCGGCCTCCTTTCACTCTCCTTCAGCGACCTTTCTTTTCATGAATTCCGGCAAGAATCGCAAGAGCTTCGTGTGTTCGTCGGGAGCCAGGTACTTTAGCCCTTTCAGTTCGCCATAGCAGTTCGGAGCACCACAGTGGCAGAGGAATGCCTCGTGCAGCTCCCAGTCCGGAGTCAGATAGTTGCAGACCCCAGAAAAGCTGCCTATTGGATACAGTCTTACGCGCCGCCGTGCTCAGTCTGGATACAAACGGGAGGAGCTGCGACGTTTTGGGAGGATCCCTTCGACAAAGGCCGCTCTTCCATGGCTAATCGTCAAATATGGCGTGGGCGACAAGTCGATTTGCCTCTACACCGAAGGGCTAGGTCCGCAGAAGTTTCACGGTAAGGTCGTCTTGCTGGTCAACGAGCATAGTGCGAGCGCGGCCGAGATGCTTGCGGCTTTTGCCGCTGAAAACAACCTCGCGAAGATAGTAGGCACCAAAACGGCCGGGCGGCTACTTAGCGGCAGTGCCTTCCGCGTTGGCCATGGCTATATTCTCGTGTTGCCTACCGCCGCGTATCTAACTTGGAGCGGACGTTCTCTTGAAGGAACGGGGATAACGCCCGACGTTGAAATTGACGCGACCTACGAATCCCTGAGGGCGGGAGAAGACGTGCAGTTGCAGAAAGCAACCGAAATCGTCATGCAGATATAACGGCAGTTGGATGAAGTGAAACACATTTTGCCTGCCGAGCCACTCGTCAGGAGTTTTTGAGGCCTGTTTTCCTCGTTGACGGCAAAAGATGATCCGCGCAGTCGCGCTATTAAAATGCCCGGCCGACGGCAGCTGCTTCCTCATGTCTTCCATTCCAATCTGTCGTGAACGTGTGACGGGTGTCGAGTTGCGGCGGGAAACAGCTGTCTGCCAGTTTGGCAATCAGACCAACCTGTTCT
>Ga0306920_100013051_pt1 | contig 11301 bp, 9 predicted proteins | sample flu12Cox44000170_FD_204666 | JGI IMG/M metagenome (GOLD analysis project Ga0306920, IMG submission 204666) | Lab enrichment of tropical soil microbial communities from Luquillo Experimental Forest, Puerto Rico - flux4day.12C.oxic.44.000.170 (v2)... | ecosystem: Environmental > Terrestrial >...
TCGCCGAAGTGGAACCAGAACTCGCGCGGGCCTTCGCCTGCGAGCGCCACCGCCGCCGCTACCGCGTTGTCGCCATTGGGGCTCTCCTTGACGTAACCGATCACCGCGGCGTCATCGAGCTGGGCGTAGCGAAGATTGCTCGTCTGCTACTAGGCCGGGTTGGCACGCCGGATGCTGTTGAGACGGCCAATGTAGTCCTTGATGTTGCCGCCCTGGTTCCAGTCGCGCACCTTGAGCTCGTATTTCTCCGAATTCAGATACTCCTCCCGGCCAGGGACCGGAGTGTGCTCCAGAAGCTCGAAGCCGTTGTAGATGCCGTAGTTCCCCGACAATGTGGCGGCGAGCGCGACGCGCGCTTTGAAGATCCACGGCTCGCCGGATTGCAGATGGAAGGGCAGGATGTCGGGCGTGTTGACGAAAAAATTCGGCCGAAAATATTCGCGCTCCGGATAGCCGGTAATCTCGCTGAGATAGGCCTGTAGCTCGTCCTTGCCGGTGCGCCAGGTGAAATAGGTATACGACTGGGTGAAACCGAGCTTCGCCAGCGCCTTCATCACCTTTGGCCGGGTGAACGCCTCGGCCAGGAAGATCACGTTGGGATCGACCGTCTGGACCTCGCGGATGAGCCATTCCCAAAATGGAAACGGCTTGGTGTGCGGGTTGTCGACGCGGAAGATGCGCACGCCCTGCTCGCGCCAGAACAGCACCACGTCCCGCAAGGCCTGCCAAAGCTCCTCGTGCCCGGCTCCGTAGAAATCGGGATTGACGATGTCCTCGTATTTCTTGGGCGGGTTTTCCGCATATTTGATCGAGCCATCGGGGCGCCGCGGGAACCACCGCGGATGTTGGGCGAGCCAAGGGTGATCGGGCGCGCATTGAACCGCGAAATCGAGCGCTACCTCCATGCTGTATGCGGCGCATGCCTCGACCAGCCGCCGGAAATCCGCCAGCGTTCCGAGCTGCGGATGGACGGCGTCGTGCCCGCCCTCGACCGAGCCGATGGCGTAAGGGCTGCCGGGGTCGCCGGGCGCGGCCGTGAGCGAATTGTTGCGCCCCTTGCGATTTGTGCGCCCGATCGGATGTATGGGCGTCAAATAAAGTACGTCGAATCCCAGCGCGCTGATCTCAGGCAGCCGCGCGATGCAGTCGTCGAAGGTGCCGTGCCGGCCGGCGATCGGGCTTTGGCTGCGCGGCACCATTTCGTACCAGGTGCCCGCGCGCGCTCGCGGGCGATCAGCAACCAAGGGATAGATGGCGCTGCGCGCGAGGTCGGCTCGTACGAGATTTCTGACGATGCCCACCAGCGCGTCCGACAGCAGCGGGGTTGCATCCTTGTCGCGCCGGCGGCGGAGGTCGTTGACCAGGCGCGCTTGCGTTTCGTCGCGCGGCTTGAGGCGGGCCAACAGACGGTATCCCTCCTCGATCTCGAGCGAGACGTTCTGACCGGCTTCGCGTTTGGCCAGCAAGTCACGGCGCCAGGTCGCGAACAGATCCGTCCAGGCCTCGATGGCATAGACGTATCGGCCCGGCTCGGGCGGTGTGAAGGTCGCGCTCCAGCGGTCGTTGCCGTCGAGCCGCAACGGAACCCGCGCCCACCCGCACGCCGGCGGCATCCGCCACAGCAGATCGGCCGCCAGGACAGCGTGGCCGTCGACAAAGATGTCGGCCCATACCTCCACGGGCTCGCCGGCGATGCGCTTGACCGGAAAATGGCCGCCGTCCACCGCCGGATAGACGTCCTCGATGAAGATGCGCGGCCGTGAGCACGCCTCTGGCAGCGAGGCCGTCACATTGGTTGCAGCGCGGTCCTGCATGGCAGCCTGGTTCGAAGGTGGAAAGTTCCCAATATGGAACCAGCAGCGCACCTCTTTGGTTCCACAGCGGAAATTCACAAACGCCGACGTTGACTTGGCGGGAACCAGGCTGGCTCGCATCCCGTTGTCGGCCATACATCGCAACCGCAGGCCGCCTCGACCCGCTCGCGCCGCAAAGCAGCTGCACAATCCCGAGAACAACGCCATGGACTGGCTTCTCGAACGCGCGGCTGCCTGCGGGATCGAGGCCGAATACATCGACGGTCTTGGCCGGCCTCGCTGCGCCGATCCGCGGGTAGTCGCACGCCTGCTCACGGTGATGGGCGATGAACGGGAATTGGCCGCGCGCAGTATTGCGCGCAGCATCGTGATCCGGGGTGGGGGACAGCGGCGGGTCGACGTCGCCCTGCCGGATGGTACGCCGCTGCGCTGGGAGATCGTTTCGGACGGGGTGATCGCAGCCGGCACGGCTGTCACGCCCGACTTCACGCTGCCGCGGGACCTGCCTCAGGGCGTGTTGAGCCTGCAGGTTACGCCAAACGACGCTGCGCGTGAGGAGGCGCTTGTGATCGTTTCGCCGCAGCGCTGCTTTCAGGGCGCCGCGAGGGCGCGCATGTGGGGCATTGCGGTCCAACTCTACGCCGTACGCTCCAGACGGAATTGGGGACACGGCGACTTTACGGACCTGGCGGACCTCGTCGATCGCGCCGCCGCCCTTGGCGCGGCGGCGGTCGGCCTCAATCCGTTGCACCATTTGTTCGAGGATCGCCCCGCGGAGCCGAGCCCGTATTTCCCGAGCAGCCGATTGTTTCTCAATCCGCTCTACATCGATCTCGACGTGGTGCCGGAGATTGCGGGAGCCGCGCGAGCGGAGTTGGAGCCGAGCATCGCCCGGCTGCGCGACGCGGACATGATCGACTATGCGGCCGTGGCGGCGGCGAAGCTGAGTGCATTGAGGTCCGCCCATCAAAACTTCCGTGCGTCAGGCAGCCGCGAGCGGCGCGAGGGGTTTGAGCGCTTTCGCCAGGAGCGCGGTGCGATCTTGGCGAAGTTCGCCGCTTTCGAATTCCTGCGCAGAAAGCTCGGCGTTTCCTGGCCGGAGTGGCCGCCGGCCTGGCGACGGCCCGACAGCCCCGCGGTTGCGGATTTGCGGGAAACGCACGCCGGCGAGCTCGGCTATTTCGAATTCGTGCAATGGCTGGCACATGAGCAGCTCGAGCGCTGCCGGGCGCGGGCGCGCGAGCGCGGGCTCTCGATCGGGCTCTATCTCGACGTGGCGGTCGGCGTACGGCCGGACGGCTTCGATGCCTGGTGCGACCAGAGCGCGATCCTGCCCGCCATGAGCGTCGGCGCGCCGCCAGATCTCCTCAATCGCGCCGGCCAGGATTGGGGCTTGGCGGCATTCAATCCGGGCGCGCTCGAGGAGCAGGGCTTCGAGCCCTATCGCTGCATGCTGCACGCATCCATGCGCTATGCGGGGGCCATCCGTCTCGATCACGTGCTGGGCTTGAACCGCCTTTTCGTCGTACCCGCCGGGGGCTCGCCTGCGGATGGGCTCTACATTCGCTATCCGCTCGAGGCCCTGCTCGCCGTGACGGCCCGGGCGAGCGTTGAAACCGGCTGCATCGTCATCGGGGAGGACCTCGGCACGGTTCCGAAAGGTTTTCGCGATACCATGCGGGACTGGGGGCTATGGGGGTATCAGGTCATGCTGTTCGAGCGGTCGGGCGGAGGGGGGTTCCTTCCCGCTGGCTGCTATCGCGAGGACGCGCTCGTGTCTTTTGCGACCCACGATCTCCCCACCTTCAAGGGCTGGTGGCAGGCCCGCGACTTGGCTGCCAGGCGGGCGCTCGGACTTGCGGCGGGGGAGACGCGCCGCCAGCGGCAGGCCGCGCGCCGGGCGCTGCGCGGCGCCTTACGAATGTCAGCTAGGGAACGGAACGATTTTACGGCGATCGCTAGATTTCTTGCACGCGCGCCATCCCGGCTGTTGATGGTCTCGATGGAGGATCTCCTGGGGGTGGCCGATCAAGTCAACATCCCCGGGACGGTCGACAGCCATCCGAATTGGCGTCGGCGATTGCCGGCAACGCTGGAAGAATTCGTCGATCACGACCGGGTCCGCAGGGTCGCAGCGGAGATGCAGCTTTCGGGGCGAAGCCAGGCTGAGCGCGGAAATGCCACTGGCATGCCAGGTTGACAAATTGTCGCCACAGCCAAGGCGTCAGCTTTCCAATGTGGTGCGTGCCGTAGAGTAAGGAGAGTGCCGTGCCCAACACACTTGACGTTGCGAAACAGCGCAAGCTGATCGAGGATCTCAAGCGCGAGGGCCAAACCACTCAAGACGCTGAGACGCGGCTCAAGGACATGCTTGAATTCCTCCGGTCGGTTCGAGCTTATCGGGCGGAGACGGTCAACAAGCTGCGTCAAAAAACTCGGCACAATCGGGCTGGTCCGCTGGGCGTTTAGCGTTTCGAGGATCAGAGAAACCGCGCCGAGCAGCGTCCAGCATAAAAGGCGCGGTCGGGGATGCGTGGCAGCGCTTAAGGATCAGACGACCCTCGCGATCGATGATCATGTCGGTGCTGGCCCATCTGCCGCAATCACTTCGCGGCAGCGAGCGCCTTCTGGCCGGTTTCCGTGATCCAAACCCGCATGATGTCGGAACTACGGACCTGCTCTCTTTGTTCGCGCGCGTAGTGTCGATCGATGCACTGCCCGATCGCCTGAGCGCTGCAACCATGCGTGCGCAGCAGCAATGGCAGGGTGGCGCCCTCCGGGCAGTTGGCCAAAAGGTCCAGGACCTTGCGCATCTCTTCCGTAAGCTTCATGCGACGCGCCATGATCTCACCAACCTGGCGCCCAGGCCTTGCTACGGACTGCACCGATAGTAGCCTCATGTTAGCCCCTTGTCCCGCTTCGCGAGCTCAGGAGCCGACCCCTCGGAGGCGCTCGCATTGCGTTTGATGTAGAATGGGGCTTCGGCCCGGATCGGAACCTGCTCGAGAGGAGGAACAACAATGTCCCTGTCAACCTTGAGAGAGCTTGCATGCGCAGGCAGTTTCGCGCTCGTTTTCCTGGGAGCGTGGGCCGCGCCGGCGAAGGCGCAGCAGCCCGTGAGTCCGCCTATTTTCTCCTGGGACCTCAACGTCGGATGGATCGGGATGGGTGATTTCAAACCGGTTCCCGGCCGCGTGCATCCCGTCAGCGACGATCCGAAATACCCTTACGTTCCCAACGGCGCCGGCCGCCAACCGACGTATCATATTGCCGATCTCACCAACCCTAATCTCAAGCCGTGGGTGAAGGAGGTCATGCGAAAGGACAACGAGGAAGTTATCGCCGGCAAAATCGCCTTTACGCCGAGTCAGAGCTGCCTGCCGGCGGGCATCCCCGCTTTCCTTGCTTTGGGCGGCAACCAGAACCCGTACTCGTTCCTGCAAACCCCCAAAGAGGCCTGGATCATGCGCTCGGCCGATTCGCAGGTCCGTCGCATCTATCTCGACGTGCCCCATTCAGCCAACCCGAAGCCGTCCTGGTACGGCGAGTCGGTCGGTCACTATGAGGGCGATACGCTGGTGGTCGACACCATCGGGCTCAGCACCAAGACCTACGTGGACAACTACCGCACGCCGCACACCGAGAAGCTGCACGTCGTCGAGCGCTGGCGCCTGATCAACGACCGGCAGGCCCTGGAAGCGACCGTGACGGTGGAAGATCCTGATACCTACTACGAGCCATGGTCCGGGATGCGGCGCTACCGGCGCGTGGCGCAGCCGTACGTCGAGGACGTGTGCGCCGAGAACAACCAGCACTTCGACTACAAGATCCCGGTCGCCAGCCGTCCGGATTTCTGACCGCGGTCAGCCTCGTCCGCCGGTGCGCTCATTTCAGCGCGCCGCTACCCACGTGCTCTTGGGGATAAGGCAGTGCACCGACTTCTTGTCCGCCGCCGGAGCCGCAAGCCGGCAGTCCATGACCATGCTGGCGAGACCATAGGCATCGAGGCGGCTGAGCTTCTTTTCGCTCACCAGCAAATCGATCATCGAGGATGAGGCGGCATCCATCGCGACGTTGAGATCGGCGTTCGTTCCGACGGTGACGAGGTAGGTGTTGTTTTCGCGCTCCGGCAACGCCTCGATCTCGCGGCGGACGTTCGGGTTCTTTGCGCTGAAGCAATGCAGCCCCTTGTTGACGTCGACCACCTGGCTGACTCGGCAGTCCCAATTTTCCATCATGATCTTGTCGGCTTGATCCTGGCTGACATGGCGTTGCTCGACCAGAAGCTTCGTGGTTTGCGCCTTGAGCAGATCCAGCGCCTTATTGAGATCGCGGTCGATGCCCACCGTGATCCAGCTGTCCTTGGTCTCGATGCGCGGCCAGTCGAGCTGCATCGCCTTTAGCACATCGACCGTCACGCTCATTTCCTTGAAGGCTGTCTCGAGCGCGGTGAGATTGATCTCACCATTGCCTTGCGCGGCGTGCGAGTCGCCGGTCCACAGCAGAGCGCCCTTCACGAATACCGGCACATAGAGCGCGGCTCCTTCGGTCAAATCGCGGATGTCCAGGTTGCCGGCGTACTGCCCCGGCGGAACCGAGCTGTACTGGCCGGGCTCGGCGCGCGCCACCCCGATCGTGCCCGGGAACGGCGCCAGCGGAATCTCGATGCCCGGCGCGAACTGGGCGATCATCCGGTTCAGGTCGAGATAGAAGTACTTGACTTGACCCTCGGGAAATTTGTCCGGGAACTCGCCGAACATGCCCGGGACATTGAAGTTGGTCGCGTAGGCGCGCGGCACGATCCTGTTGATGCGCACCCTGAGCACGTCGCCCGGCTCCGCACCTTCGATATAGACCGGCCCGGTCAGGCTATGGGGCCCCCGCCCCGGATAATCCGTCCGCAGCTTCTTGATTTGCTCGATCGTGGTTCCCGGCACGACCTGATTGTGCGAATGCATCATCGTTTCAAAGATGATCGTGTCGCCGGATGCCACATGCAGGACGGGAGGCTGGGCGTTGTTGAACCAACCCCATTGCGTGGTCTCCAATGTGGCCGGCAGGACATGAACGGTGCCGGGATAGCGCCTGGACTGCAGCACACGAAGCTTTTCCTGATCGGGAGTGGAGGCGGGCGACGGGGGAGCTATGGCGGTCGCGCTCGGCGCCGGGGCAGGCGCCGAGGGGGGCTGTTGCGGCCTGGCATCCGTCGCCGCCAGAGCGGCAGCCGAGATCGCAGCCAAAAGCACGTGGCCGCGTGCGATTCTCAATCGGCGGAACATCATCGACTCCTCCCGTTGCATAGCCGCGCGCCCGGGCGCCTTTTGTCGGCAGATTGGAAGCGTGGAAGGCGAATTGACTCAAGACCCCCGGAGCCTACCATTGATCAGCGCAGCTGATCGGAGGGTACCATGTGTTCGCGCATCGTGCACTTGACAGTCTTCCTGCTCGGCACCGGGCTTGCGGCGCAACAATCGGCGTCTGCGGCGGAGCCCGACACGCAGCATCGATTCCATCTCGAAGAAGCGACGATCGCCGATGTGCAGCGCGCCATCCGCGCCGGGGAGATCACCGCGGCTCAGCTCGTCGAGCTCTATTTCAAACGGATCGCGGCCTACAACGGCACCTGCGTGAAGGGCGAGCGCGACCCGGAGAACGGTTTGATGTACGGCGAGATCACACCCATCGCGGATGCCGGGCAGCTCAATGCCTATTTGACCCTCAACATCCGCGGCCAGCGCTCGAGGACGGACCGCGCCGACAGCGACCTGAGCAAGATGGACGCGCTCGAGACCGCGCGGGCGCAGGACGCCTATTTTGCCCGCACCGGACAATTCGTGGGACCCCTGCATGGCATCCCGTTCGCCATAAAGGACAACTACGACACCGCCGACATGCGCACCACGGCGGGTGCCGCCGCCGACTATGCGAACGACAAGCCGCCCCGGGACGCCACCATGGTGGCCAAGCTTCGCGCCGCGGGGGCGATCATCCTGGGCAAGACCAATCTTGACGAGTATGCGCCCGCCGGCATCGGCCGCAGCACGCTCGGTGGCCAGACCTGCAATCCTTATGACACCAGGCGCGTCAGCGGCGGCTCGAGCGCGGGCTCGGCGGTAGCGGTGGCGGCGAACCTCGCAATGTGCGCGCTCGGCACCGATACCGCCGGCTCGGTGCGTTACCCTTCCTCACTCAATTCCCTGGTCGGCATCGTGGCGACTCAGGGGCTGACCAGCCGCGCCGGCATCGTGCCGTTGACATTCTCACGTGACCGGGGCGGACCCATGTGCCGCACCGTGGATGATACCGCCACGGTGCTCGAGGTCCTGACCGGCGATGACCCGCGCGACGCCATCACCGCCGTCGCGTATGGCAGGAAGCCGGTTGCGTATCTGGCCTCCACCGGCCGCAATTCGCTCGCCGGCAAGCGCCTCGGCGTCGTGCGCGACTTCATGATCGAGGGAACGCTCGCCGACCGCGATAACATCCGCGTCGGCAACGAGGCGCTCGCCGAGATGAAAAGCCTCGGCGCGACGCTTGTTGATCCGCTCGACTTCAGCGGCGCCATCGCCGAGATCATGACGGCTTACGAGCCGAGCTTCTTCACCCAGACGTTCCCGGCCGCGCTTCCTTCCGGAAGCTGCCGGGCGGCGCGCGCGGCGTCAATCTGCGCATGCTGGCGCCGGGCACCCCGCGCAGTGAAGGCAGATACGCGCTGGATCTCTACCTCAAGGAGCGCGGCGATGCCAAGTTCCGCAGCGTCGATGATGTCTTTGCCACGAAAGCTTTCGCCGGCGAAAACGATTGGTTGCGAACCGCCTTCGGCGCCAAGCAGGAGACGCTCGATACACCCGAGGGGATCAATCACACCCTGCGCATCGCGAACTTGCAGCGCATTCTCTACAAGGTGATGGCTGACAACAATCTCGATGCGCTCGTGTATGTGTACACCACCATTCCGGCGCCAGTGGTCTATCCAAGCCGTGCCGCCGATGCCTACAATCCGCGGCTCGAGCCTCGCGTCCTCAAGGCTGGGACCAAGCTTTCCAATCCTGATCTCGTGCCCGGCGAACCGGTGCTGAAAAGCGATCTCGACCTATGGCGTGCCGCCGGTGGCAGCTGGGCCGTGAACCTGAGCCCCGTGAGCGGCTTTCCGGCCATCGTGGTGCCGGCGGGCTTTACGCGCGAGGTCTACGACCGCGTGCCGGACCCGAGCGATCCGAACGGCAGCCGGCTCGAGGGCCCCAAGCCTGATCAGCTTCCGGTCGCGATGGAGTTTCTCGCCCGACCCTTTGACGAGGCGCTCTTGTTCGAGATCGCCTCGGCCTTTGAGGCCGGCACCAAGCACCGGCGGCCGCCGAAGGGGTTTGGCCCAGTCGCGGGCGAGCCGTGAAGCCAGGCGCTATTGTCTCGGATTAAGGCCGTTGTGTAGGGGGCGCCCCATAGCCCGTCGAAGAGCATCAGGGCGTTTACGCCCGTCTTCGCGGGCTATGGCGTGAACGCCCTGGTGTGGGCGCCCGCAGTGCGCCCCCGCGGGGAAAAGTTGGAGGGCGGCCACAAGGGCCGCCCCTACGAAGGCGGGTGCGCTCGGTGCAACCTTTATCTTAGCGCCTATGGGTTCGAGGCCGGGACAGGGCCGCGCGCATGATGCAGATCAATCCAGCGGCTCGACCTTGACGATCGCGGCGCCGTGATTGTTGCCCACCCACAGCACTGGTGGGTTGACGGAATTGTCCACGAACACGCGGCGGATATTGGTGTGGTGCGGCAGCAGATATTCGGTGATGGCGCCGCTCTCGGGATCGAGCCGGTCGACCTGATCGGTCACCATGGAGCCTGCCCATACCTCGCCGTTCTTCGCCCGCACCACGTCATAAGGATCGGAGTGCGGCGTCGGCAGCTTCCATTCGGTGATCTTCTCGGTCCTCGGATCGAACTTGGCGATGGCGTTGCCGCCATATTCGGCGAACCACAGATTGTTGTCGTCGTCGACCCGGCCGCGCCGCGGTCGCGAGTTCGGTGTCGGCGTGGCGTAGATCTTCACGGTCTTGGTCTTGGCCTCGTAGCGGCCGATATGGGTGCCCTGGAATTCCAGGAGGTAGAGATTGTTGTCGTGATCGGCCGGCATGCCGTAGGCGTCAATAAGCGTTCCGCCGGCATCGCGCATCGCGCCGAGATTGGTGTAGGCGCCGGTCTTGAGATCGACCCGGTAGATCTCGTGCCGCGCCTGATTGTTGGTATAGACCGTGCCGTCGACATTGGCCGAATAGGGCGCGATCATCGATTCCTGGGTGCGGTCGGAGAGCCAGTCCTTCGGCACCGGAAACACGTCGAACTTCTTTTCCTTGCGGTCAAAGCGGGCGACGCCGCCTTGCAGCATCATCGCCACCCAGAGATTGCCATTGGGGTCGGAATCGATCTGCAGCGTGCCGGTGGGCTCGTTGGCCCGCAACAACGGCAACGGGTAGTCGGTGACCTTGCCGGTCTTCGGATCGAGCTGACCGATGAACAGGCTGCCGAAATCCGAATACCAGGGCATGCCGTCGGCATCGAGAATGACGTCGTGCGGCATCGCTTCCTTGCGCGGCAGATCGTACTCGGTGACGATAACGTGCGTGGCGCGTCCCTTTGGCCGCGGCAGCGTCTTGAGTGGATATTCCCGCGTCTCCACCGCGCTGAGATTGATGCCGGCGAAATAGTCCGCAGCCTCCTGCGCGCGCTGGCCGAAACCGCGCGGCGATTGACCGACCCAGTGCTGCGGCTTGTACGGCGTCGTGCCCGGCGAGTAGTTCGCCATGCGCTGGAACAGCGACATGAACTCGGCGGAATCGTGCGTGGACGCGAAGATCCGCTGCACCGTATGGCAGCCCACGCAATTGGTGAGCAGCGCATGCTGGCGGTCGGTGCCGGGAGCGCTGGCGATCCATTCGGCGTTGGAAAGCTGCGCGGCGAGATTCTTGGTCTTGACGAGCTTGAGGTCGGCGGCCGCGGTCTTGCCGGCCTCCACCTCGGCGCCGTTCGGACCGGCGAGATCGTAGCCGGCCGCCCGAATGGTGAGCGTGTAGCGGCCGGGCTCGAGGCGCCCCGCCGGGAAGGCGTAGCGTCCCTGATTGTCGCTGACCACGGTGGTGGTGGTGGTCGAGCCGTCCCGCTTGGCGCTGACCAGCACGCCTTCCATCATGCCCTCGTCGGCCGAGGAGACGCTGCCCGAGAGGGCCGCAGGAGCCTGCGCGGCGGCGGATGGCGGGAGGGCCGGCGCGAAGACGAGCCCCAATGCGGCATTTGCGGTCGCCGCGAACCACAAGATGGATCGGCGCATCCTACCCTCCTGTTGCTGGTCGCCCGGATCGGCAGCCGCCTGTCCGGTGGCCGCGGCTCGGTCGGCCGTCGATCCGACCGGTTCGAGCCCATGCAGGAGTCTGTCAGAGCGAGCGGCGAAATCAACCGTGCCGCGGTTGTTGAGCGGGCTCGACCGCGACGCTACGATGGC
>Ga0306920_100013052_pt1 | contig 11301 bp, 10 predicted proteins | sample flu12Cox44000170_FD_204666 | JGI IMG/M metagenome (GOLD analysis project Ga0306920, IMG submission 204666) | Lab enrichment of tropical soil microbial communities from Luquillo Experimental Forest, Puerto Rico - flux4day.12C.oxic.44.000.170 (v2)... | ecosystem: Environmental > Terrestrial >...
GAAATTTCCTCGCAAACTGGACCAGATCGACCCGGTGGGGTTTTACGACCGTGTTCGACATTGCTTCGGTGCTCGACAACACCAACAACATCCGGCATCGAATCGAAAAGGGAGAGGTGTGTGGGCTGCGAATTCTCACCGTCGGCGAACCTTTTTACCCGAAGACGGAACACCGATCTACGTGAAGGGATTTCTTGAGGAGAACCACATCCCGTCGGCAGAAGTGCAGTCAACGCCCCAGGCACTGGAACGCGCACAGGAGCAGATCCGCGATGGTGCGGACGGCATCAAGATTTTTGCAGGGGCGATCACCGCTGAGGGCGTGCTGCCCATGCCCATGGACCAAGCCAAGGCCATCGTTGCCGAAGCGCATCGCGCCGGGAAACCGGTCTTCGCTCACCCATCGAACAGTGAAGGGCTTGAGATCGCGATCCAGAGCGGAGTCGATGTGCTTGCTCACACGGCTCCGATGAGCGGCGACTGGACTCTAGCGTTTGTCCATAAGTTGAAGGCCGCTCATCTTGCGCTGATTCCAACGCTCACGCTGTTTGATGTCGAGGCGAAGAAGGCTAAGGTCTCCAATGAGGAGCATGCCATGTGGATCAGCCAACCGGTGCAGGAGTTGAAAGCTTGCTCAGAAGCGGGCGGCCAAATCCTGTTCGGTACAGACGTCGGTTACATCGACCAGTACGACATCACCCAGGAATTCACGCTAAGGGCACGCGCTGGAATGAGCTTTCAGCAAATCCTGGCCTCGCTGACCACCAGCCCGGCGCGGCGCTTTGGGTATGCGAGCCACAGCGGCAGCATCGCGAAAGGGATGGATGCCGATCTGGTTGTGCTCGATGGCGATCCGGCCAAGGATGTGACGGCTTTTGCGAAAGTTCACCAGGTGATCCGAGGCGGAAAACTGATTTATCCAGCTTCGCTAGCTAAAGAGTTGCGCGGTTTTCAGCCACGCCAGTTCCAGTCTTCAAGACCTTGTTTAGGTTTCAATCACAGCCTTCTGCGGCTCTCCGGATTCTTCGCTGAGCCATTTCCAAAAAGAACGCAGACCTTTTGAACCGCGAATATCGCGAACCGCTGCCAGCGCGAGCGTGGAGCGGAGGGCGTCTTCCGAGCCGCGATAGACGGGCGGGAGACGAAAGGCCGTGCTGTAGTTGTCAGATTTACCTGTTGGCCGGATGACGTTAGGGAAGAAGAGGCCGCGACCCACTTCGTAGCCGGAGGATGGACCAAGATTCACGGTGCGCGTGGCTCCGACCAGGAATGAACGGTAGCGGAAGGCGAGCGATCCGTCAGGCTCGGCCCGTAGCCAGCCATAGGTTCGGCGGGAAAGGCCTTTCGTGTTGGCGGAGAAAGCAGATACGTTGTCGCCAGCCTGCGGAGTTTTTTGGGAGGAGAATCCCATCACGCGCAAGATGCCCCACGAGAAGACGGTTCCAAAGACGAGCAACCGGAAGGCCCAGCGGGCGAGGACGAAGCTGATCAGAATAATGATCAGCGATAAAGTGAGTCCGGCCTCGCGGCTGACGAGCGTGGTGATCGCAAGAAACAGGAAGACGCCGTTGCGGGCGGCTTTCAGCAAGAAATCGAGGAATGGGAACGGGCTGAGCAGGGCGAGGACATCGAAGGTTTCGCCGAGCATCCAGACCACGAACATGGTGATCATGCCGACCACAATCATGAAGATTGCCAGTGCGGCGTTGCCGGCGGCGCGCGCGGTCGAGCCAACGTCGGCCGTCGCGGCGTAGACGACGGGCATCAGGTGCGGGGTGAGCAGTGAGAACAATTCGGCGACCGAGTCCAGGCCCATGATCTTTGCCACTTCGTGAAACACGACGGGGAAGCCGATCAGGACGAGCGAGGCTTTGTTGAGCAACAGGACTTCGACCGCATCGAGCGGCTTCTTGATGAGCGGGGCGAAACCGCCGACCGTGTCTTTGAGAAAGATCAAAAGCAGAAGGATGCCGATGGGGATCCAGAATTTCGGTTTTTCGTAGAGTGGAAGCTGGCCGCGAAGTTCTTTTGGAGTGCGGAAATAGTCGAAGATGCCGATGGCGCAGACGCCGACCAGCGGGGAGATGGCGGTTCCGGTCACGGTGGCTACGGCGGTTGAGATGGTCGCGCCCTTGCCCATGGTGTCAGTGGTTTTGCCGAACTCCGATTGCGCGAGGAAGGCGAGTCCGTGAAAGAGAACGGCTGCGAGCAGGAAGGTCCCAAGCAACTTCAAGGCCGGCCTCCGTTTCTGAGGGGCAATTATCAGATGCAGGGAGTTGGGCGTCAAGGAGGTGGTGCACGGAGGCGATTGAGGCGCGACCGGTGATGAGCACACGTTAAGACAGGCGGCTGTCGTGGAAACTCTCTTTTGGGGCACGGTTCAGGGGCATGGGGTCCCCTTCGGCTGTGCTCAGGGCAGGCGTTCGACTGCGAGTGCGCTTCGCTTCGCGAAAGGCATCCTCCTCAGGATGACGATATTTGGGGAGTTTCCGGGAAACAAGGCTGATGCTTTGAAGAAGCGGGCTAATTGCCGAAAATGGGCGGGATTCCCAAGTTTCTTTTGTAACCCGGACGTACACGCCCCTTCGGTAACCCTTAGTAACCATACGGAACTGGGTAACCAGCCTTACAATGACCATGGTTCGCAAGACCTCCTGGTATCGGTCTTGACGAAAAGCCTTTGATCACCGGCTGACGGTCGCACCCAGGTTCGAGTCGATGCGCAGCGGGTAGGAAGCTGGAGTCCGCACCAATATGGCGTTTGGTTTCGGCTTTAACAAACAAAAGGTTCTGGGCGCTGCGGAGAAGTATGTCCAGCAGGGCAAGCTGCAGAACGCCATCGCCGAGTACGAGAAGATCCTGAAGAACGACCCCAAGGATCTGACGGTCACGAACACGGTGGGCGATCTGTACGCCCGCATTGGGGAAAACGATAAGGCCACCGAGTGCTTCAAGTCGGTGGGCGATGCTTACGCGGCCCAGGGATTCACGGTCAAGGGCATCGCGATGTACAAGAAGATCAGCAAGCTCAAGCCATCGCTCGAGAGCGTGCTGAAACTCGCCGAGCTTTACACCCAGCAAGGATTATTCAACGACGCGCGCGCCCAGTACCTTCAGGTAGCGGAAGAATTTCTCCGCGCCGGCGAACTGGAGCAGTCGGTACGGATCTTCCAGAAGATTCTGGAAATGGATCCGGACAACGTGCAGATGCGGGTGCGGCTGGCCGAGGTTTACATCCGGCTGGGCAAGAAAGAAGACGCGTGGCAGATTTTCTCGGCGGCGGCCGACAGCTTGCGGGCGCGCGGGTCGTTGCTGGCAGCAGAAGAAATTCTGCAGCGCATGCTCACGCTCGACCCAGCGAATCCCCACGCACTCATGCTGCGTGGACGCACTGCGCTTGAGGGCGGAGATGCGGCGGCGGCGATCGGGTTCTTCGAAAAAATCAACAATCTCGAAGCGCATCCGGACGGCGTGCGGGATTTGTTCAAAGCGTATCTGCAGGCCGGGCGGACCCACGATGCCGGAAAGCTGGCGGCGAAACTGCTGGCTGCACAGAACGATTTCGAACCGACCTTCGCCTACCTGGACGCGCTGGTGCAGGGTGGGTACCACGATGAAGCCTTGCAGGTCATCGATCAGAACCTCGACCGGCTGATTGCCGAAAACGTGGGCCGGGTGCAGGAAGGACTGCACAGCCTGATCGGGCATCTCGCGGGGAATCCCGCAGCCCTTGAGAAAGTGCTTGAGCTGCTGCAGAAGACGGGCGAGAGCTCACACCTGAACGAAGTCACCGAGCTGCTGGCGCATGCCTGTGTGCAGACCGGGGACCTCGCGAAAGCGCGCGATCTCTATCAACACCTCGCGCTGCAGGAACCGCAAAACGGCATGCACATGCAGAACTACCAGCAGGTAGTCGGCATGATGGCCGGAGGAACGGGATCGCGCCTGATTACGGTCGAAGAAGGCGCAGTGCTGGTGGAGGAGTTGGAGACGACAGCGCCCCCAATCAGCCAGGCGTACTCGCCCGAAATCGCAATGGCGTTGCGCGCGGCGCTGACGGATGCGGAGTTATTCGTCTCCTACAACATGCCCGACAAGGCGCTGGGCCCGCTGATGGCAGCGTTGCCGATCGCGCCCATGGATGTGCGCCTGAACCAGCGCTTGGCGGCGCTGCACACGCGCTCAGAGAGATTTGCAGACGCGGCGGCCTGCTGCCGGAACCTGGAGCAGGTTTACGCCGAAGCGGGATACCCGGAAGAGTCGCTACGCTACGGCGAACTGGCACAACGATACGAAGAGCGGAGCTCGGTGGGACCAATAGCTCACGCTGCCGAACCGGCCGCTATGCCAGAGACGGCGTCGGCTGCGCCTTGGCCGGTGCAAGCCGCTCCGCGTGAAGAAATGGAAGTCGCGGCGGTGCCCGCCGACTTCGAAGTTTCGATCGATGAGCCCGTGGCTGAGGAAGCCGGGGAACAGGTTCCGGAGGAAGAAGCAGCCCCTGAGATTTCCGTCGAGCCGGCCGAGGGCGAAGGCGAAATCGATTTGTCGGCGGAGTGGGACGGTGAAACTGCCGTCGAAGAAGTTGAGGCCGAGTCTGCCGAGTCGACGGAAGATGGCATTCCAGTCGCGACCGGCGATCCGGTGGCCGAGACCATCGAAGAGATTCGCTTCTACCTCGAGCACTCCATGGTGGAGCAGGCACGCACTGCGTATGCCAAGCTCGAGAGCCTGACCGACGATCCCGAGAAGCTCGCCAACATGCTTTCGGAGGTCATGGCGGCGTCCGGCGGGCAAGAAGCCGAGCCTGAGGTTGCGGTGGAGGAGGAAGCCGCGCCAGTTGCCGAAGACGAATTTACCGCCGAGGTAGAGGTCGGGGAGGAACCCGAAGCCGAGGCCGAGCCGCAGACTGAGTTTGCAGTCCCTGAAGAAGCCGCGCACGAAGAGCACGAACCGGCGGCGATGAAGGAATTTGTCTCGGATCTCGAATCCTCCCAGGGCAACGAATTCGCAGTTCCGGCGCAGACAGAGGAATTCGAGCGCGAAACTCCGATCGAAGCGCATGCCGGAACCGATCCAGGACTGGTAAGCCACCTTGATTTCATGAAGAGCGCGCCGCCCGCGCATGCCGAAGCTCCCGAAGCGGCACAGCCGGTCAAAGAAGTGGCCGTCGCGGAAACGCATGCCGGGGCGCTGGATGAATTTGTCGCGGATCTTGAACAGTCGCTGGGCGATGGGTTCCTGGAAGAACCGGCCGTGGTACAGCCCGAGCACGAGGCTGCGCCAGCGGTCGTGCATCACGAACCCGCGCAAGCGGCCAAGCCTAAGACTCAGCCCGCACCGGTCCCTGCCCCTGTTCCCGTGCCTGTGCCTCCCGTTCGCATGCCAGCTCCGGTCGCGGCGCCTGCGCAACCCGCGATGGCTGCCTCAGCGGCCGCGCCTGCTCCTGCGCTCGAACGATTAGCACCGGCGGCTGCCGCACGATCTGTGGTCATCCCCGGACCCGTGCGTCAGGCGCTCGATGCCATTCCAGTGGTAGCACCCGCGGCTGCAGCTGCCGGAGTGGATCTCGCCGACATGTTTGGCGAGATCAAGCACGAACTCGAAGAAGATACAGCGGCGGCCAGCGAAGATCCGGAGACGCACTACAGTCTGGGCGTCGCATTCCGCGAGATGGGGCTGCTGGACGAGGCTATCGGCGAATTGCAGAAAGTCATCCAGGCAGTAGACCACGGGCATCCGTTCGCGCAGATCATGCAGACGTATACCTGGCTGGCGCAGTGCTTCCTCGACAAGGGCGTTCCGGAAGCGGCGATCCGCTGGTACGACAAGGCGCTCCAACTACCCGGGCTCGACCAGGAAACACGCACCGCGCTGCACTACGAGCTGGCTGCGTCCTACGAAAGCGCACAAAATCGCGACGCCGCGCTTAAGCACTTCATGGAAGTGTACGGCAGCAATATTGATTATCGCGATGTCGGCGAGCGCATAAAGGCCCTGAGGTCGTAAAATACGGCGATGGGTTTCTGCACGAGGTCCGGCCGCAGCAGCGAGAACGCCACGCCGCGGAACCAGCGGAGCCTCGCCTGAGCCCCGCCCCACAGTCTTCGCCCGGGACGGTCACCCCGCCATCCACTGGATTTACGCAGGCCGCGCCCGAGGTTCCTCCGCCCCAACCAACCATGTCTCGCGCGCAAATCTGGCTGCATCGCCTGCTGGTCTTGATTTTTGTATTTGTGTGCGCGGCAGCGGGAGTCTTGTTGGTTATTCTTCCCTGGTTGCCGCAGTGGACGGACAACATTCTCTTGCTCCGCTACCCGGAGCTTCGCGGCATCGTCTCGAATGGTTTTTTTCGCGGGCTATGCAGCGGGCTCGGGATCCTCGACATCTGGATCGGATTTTCAGAGGCCATTCACTATCACGAAGATCAGCCGGCATAAGGACTGAGCAGAAGTCGAGGCGACAGGCACTTTGCGGCAGACCGCGCACCCTCAAGTTAGCCGACATCATTACCGGAAAGCAGAGTTCATGAGCGACCACAACAAACCCAAAGGTGCGCCGCTGGCGTACCAAAACGAGCCGTTCCTCAATAGCCCGGACGGCCGCATTCTGCGCATTCTCTCGGAATATGCTGAGCCACTGGCTCGCTTTCGGCGCGAGCAGATTCAGGACACGGTGGTGTTTTTCGGATCGGCGCGCTTTCATAGCCGAACTACAGCCGAGCAGATGCTGGCAACCGCGAAACGCAACGGGGCCGATCCGGGGACTATGCAACAAGCGCAGGCCACACTCGACATGTCGCGCTATTACGAGGACGCGCGGAAGCTCGCGCACTTGCTAACGGAATGGTCGATTACGATTCCGGCGCGGCGGCGACGGTTCGTCGTCACTACCGGCGGCGGCCCGGGCATCATGGAAGCCGCGAACCTGGGTGCGCAGGAAGCGGGCGGCAAGACGATCGGGCTGAACATCAACCTCCCGTTCGAGCAAAGCGCGAATCCGTACATCACGCCGGCGCTGAACTTTGAATTCCATTACTTCTTCATGCGCAAATTCTGGTTCGCGTATCTGGCGAAAGCGCTGGTAATTTTCCCGGGAGGCTTTGGGACGTTCGACGAACTGTTCGAGATCCTTACCCTGGCGCAGACCGACAAGTTGGCGAAGAAAATTCTGGTCGTGATTTACGGATCGGAATACTGGAAAAAGCTCATCAACTTTCAGTCCATGATCGATGCGGGCACGATTTCCCCGAACGACGTGAACTTGTTCAAGATGGTGGATACGCCCGAAGAGGGCTTCGAAGTTTTGCGTAACGGGCTGACCGCGCATCACCTTGGCGACGCGGCGAAGAAGAAGGAAATCGACGTCACTCCGGATATCGCCAAGACGCGGCCCTGAAGGCTGCTCGGGAATTTCTTATGCAGACACCACCTGTGCTCTGCTACATCACCTCGCGCGAGGAGTTGTCTGACAGTATGAAGCAACCTCAGGTTAGCGTCCAAAGAGCGGATGCGAACCTGGGGCACCGCTGCGATTTCCTGCTCGAGAAGATCGGCGAAGCTGCGCGGGCGGGCCTGGATTTCGTGCAGCTACGCGAGAAGGATTTGGGCGGGCGCGCGTTGGAAAGGCTGGCGCTTGTGGCCCTGGAAACGATTCGCCGGAACTCGGCTCGCGGCGGGGAGTCTCAAACGAAATTGCTGCTGAATACGCGCGTAGACGTTGCGCTGGCCGTTGGCGCGGATGGGCTGCATTTGAGTTCACACGATCTCACTGTGACGGAAGTGCGAGCAATTTGGGAGCACGCCCAACCGCGTACACAGCCGATCATTTCTGTCGCTTGCCACACCTTGAATGAAGTGCGCACGGCTGCGGACGATGGCGCGGATTTTGTCTTGTTTGCTCCGGTGTTCGGGAAGAAAAACGCTTCCGGCGTTGCCGCTACGGGGATCGAAAATCTGCGAGAGGCGTGCCGCGCCTCAATTCCGGTGTTGGCATTGGGCGGAGTGACCCTCGGTAACGCTCGCGCATGCCTCGACGCAGGCGCTACGGGGATCGCCGGCATCCGGCTCTTTCAGGATCACGACATCGCAGCGGTGGTTCGCGAGCTGCGCGGTTAGCCGGTCCACTTCTTTCCATTCTTCAGAATGTCCATCACTTTCGCCAGGCGCCAGACGCGCGTTTCTTCCTGCTTTACGTCGGTGATCGAGCGGGCCATTTCTTTTTGATTGCTGTCGGACTGCTTTCCCCAATTCGCGGCGGCGGTCTTGCTCTTGGCAAGTTCCTTCTTCAGCGGTAGCGGGATCTCGACCGAGCGCTCGGCTTCATCGCGCTCCATAACCACCTCAATCATGTCGCCGGCTTTCACGCCAGCGCCTTCACGCAGGCCGCGGTTGACCGCCATCATGTGGCAGCCACCCATGGGCATCCGCGATGAGCGAAACGCCAAGCCGTTGATGGTGCCGCGGGACAGGCACGCGAGCCTTGGTCCCAAATACTTCTTGCACGCTGAACGGCGCCTCGATGCCAGTCGCCGAGCTGTCCTCGGCTTGCAGAAGCTCGACCTTGAATGTGAGTTTTTTCGCCACGTTCCCGCCTCCTGCGCACGGAACTTTATGCTAGGCTGGCTGTGTTTTCAATGGCATCGCTGCCCCAATCCGGTCTCGCGGGTTTTCACGAACCCGAACTCGCGCGCATACCCGCTGGTTCGTTTCTCATGGGCTCGACATGCGGCCAAGAAAATGAGCGTCCTGTCCATCGCGTGAGTCTCGATGCGTTTGCGCTGGCGAGGCTTCAGGTCACCAACGAAGAGTATCGGACGTTTCTGCTGGCCACCGGGATTGCGCCTCCACGATTCTGGAAGGATACGCAGTTTTCTGGTCCGCGCCAGCCGGTGGTGGGCGTGAGCTGGTTCGATGCGGCCCACTATTGCCAATGGCTCTCCGAGATGAGTGGGTATATCTATCGACTTCCGACCGAAGCAGAGTGGGAGTATGGGGCCCGCGGAGGATCGGGTGAATGCGCATTTCCGTGGGGCGATACCCCACCTTCCGAGCAGCCCCGTTTTGCGGAGCGCTGGCAAAACGGTCCCGAACCGGTGGGCGAGTCTCACTGCAATGCCTTCGGTCTGTTCGAGATGTGTGAGAACGTGCACGAGTGGTGCAGCGACTGGTTTGATCCGAACTATTATGCGGTTTCTCCTGAACGTAACCCGCTGGGGCCGGAGAGCGGACAACGGCGCGCTTCCCGCGGAGGATCGTGGCGGCACCATGTTAAGATCGCGCGCTGCGCAGCTCGATCGAGCATTCCACCCTCATTCCAATACGCGGATTACGGATTTCGCGTGGCATGTTCTTCGCGCACTTAGCGATCCCTTAAAGAACCTTACCATCTGGGTTTTTCGCTTGTAAGGCAGCGCGAGGGACTGCGCAGAAATCTCCCTGCCCCTTGGGCTTACAATCGGCTCTTGCCATTTTCGAAAGGCTCCCATGTTTCAGCCTGATCTGCTTCGCAACAAGCGCGCGCTCATTACGGGTGGCGGCACTGGACTCGGCAAAGCCACGGCGCAGCGATTTCTTGAATTGGGTGCCGAGGTCTATGTCTGCGGACGCCGCCACGATGTGCTCACCGCTACCGCGAAGGAACTTGGCGAGCGCACCGGCGGGCGTATTCACGCGCGACCCTGCGACGTACGCGATGCGGCCGCACTCGAGGAGATGATTGGAACGATCTGGGAACAGGGCCCGCTCGACATCCTGATGAACAACGCGGCCGGGAATTTTCTGGCAAGAACCGAAGAACTCTCGCTGCGGGCGTTCGAGTCAGTAATTGGAATTGTATTGCTCGGCACGCTGCACACGACGCTCGCCTGCGGAAAGCGCTGGCTCGCGGAAAAGCGCAGTGCGGTGGTGCTCAACATCACGACGACGTATACCACGACGGGCTCGGCATACGTAGTGCCGTCGGCAGTTTCGAAAGCAGGCGTTCAGGCGCTTACACGCAGTCTGGCAGTCGAGTGGGGGGATCGCGGAATTCGTATGAATGCGATTGCACCGGGCCCGGTGCCGACCGAGGGCGCGTTCTCGCGGCTGTTGCCTCGGCCGGAACTGGAGGAGTTGGCGAAGGCGCGCATTCCGCTGGGACGCTTTGGAACTCTCGAAGAGTTTGCAAACCTTGCCGCGTTTCTGGTCAGCGACGGCTCGGCGTACATCAACGGTGAAGTCGTCACCATGGATGGCGGCGAGTGGCTGCAGGGCGCGGGTGAATTTACCGCGCTCGGGCGCATGCTGAACGAGAACGAATGGGAGATGATGAAGCCCAAGAAGCCGGGCAAGTAAAATCGGGCGAAGGCCCTTAAAGGCGCTAACTGAAAGCTGACAGCCGAGAGCTGACCGCCGCATTGGCTACTTCGCCTGATCCGGAAACACAATCCACTTCAAAGCCATGTTCACGAGGCTGAGCACGATCGCGCCCCAGAAGGCTGCGGTGAAGCCGGTCACGCGAAATCCCGGCACGATGGCCGAGGCCAGTTCGATCATCAGCGCATTGATGACTAGCCAGAACAGGCCGAGTGTGAGCAGGGTGAGCGGGAAGGTCACGATTTTCAGGAAAAGGCCGAGGGTTGCATTCACGAAGCCAATCACCACCGCGGCGATCAGCGCCGAGCTGGCGCCGCTCACCTGAAAGCCGGGAATGAGTCGTGACACGATCCAGATGGCCAGCGCCGTCAACACCCACTGCAGCAGCATCCTCATGGAACGCCTCCTGAACTGACGGATGAATATAAAGCGCAGCGGCCTGCACCTGCAAATCGCGCCTAGTTAAAATTGCGCGGTGGCCCATAAGACCAATGCCGTCCGTCTGCTCGACCAGCTGAAGATTGCCTACGAGTTGAGGGAATACGAAGTCGACACCGAGGATCTGGCCGCGGAAACAGTTGCGGCCAAGATCGGATTCCCACCTGCGCAGGTTTTTAAAACGCTGCTGGCGCGCGGCGACCGTAACGGGCTCTGCATGGCTGTGATTCCGGGCAACGCCGAACTCGACTTGAAGGCGCTGGCGGCAGCCACCGGCGACCGGAAGATTCAACTTGTTCCTGTGAAGGAATTGCAGGGACTGACTGGTTACATTCGCGGAGGCGTGACTGCGCTGGCGGGCAAGAAGACCTATCCCGTGTTCGTAGATGAGACGATCGAGCTATTCGATGTGATCTCGATTTCGGCTGGGATTCGCGGGATGCAGATCCTTCTCGCGCCGGGGGATTACATCAAGGGTACGAAAGCCGTCGTCGCCTCCCTCACGCAGCCA
>Ga0306920_100013054_pt1 | contig 11300 bp, 4 predicted proteins | sample flu12Cox44000170_FD_204666 | JGI IMG/M metagenome (GOLD analysis project Ga0306920, IMG submission 204666) | Lab enrichment of tropical soil microbial communities from Luquillo Experimental Forest, Puerto Rico - flux4day.12C.oxic.44.000.170 (v2)... | ecosystem: Environmental > Terrestrial >...
CGCTGCCGCCCGGGCTCACCCTGTCGTCCGCCGGGCTGCTGTCGGGGACGCCGACCACGGTGGGCCCGTCGGTGTTCACGATCAGGGTCAACGACGCGGCGGGGTGCTCCGCGAGCCAGAGCTACACGATGTCGATCTTCGCCGCTCCGCCCAACTCCAGCATCGCCGCGAACACGGCGGGGCTGTGCGTCTCGACCGCGCACCCGTGCGTCACCGTGCCGTTCGTGTTCACCCGTGGCGAGGCGACCCCGGCGCGCGGCGCCAGCGTGACCTTCCAGATCGATCCCACCGAGCTGTCGCTGTGCACCCCCGCGACGCCGGCGGCCAGCATCCACCTCGGCTCCTGGCTCGACGGCTTCAGCAACACCAATCTCCAGGTGGTGAGCAACGGCGGCGGCTCCTACACCGTGGACGAGACGCTCCTGGGATCGCCGTGCGGGGTGACCAGCGGCGGGGTGCTGTTCACCGTCGACCTCAAATCGGTGGGCCCCGACGGCAGCACCACGATCGCGGTGACCGGAACCAAGGTGCGCGACTGCGGCGCCCAGCCGGTTCCCGCCCTGCCGGGGGCCGCGGCCGCGCTCGCGATCATGAACACGCCGATCGCGATCCTGCCCGCCACGCTGCCGAACGGGGTGACCGGGACCCCCTACAGCCAGGCGCTGACCGCCTCGGCCGGCGAGGCGCCGCTGAGCTTCGCGGTGACGGCGGGAGCGCTGCCGACCGGCCTGACGCTCAACGCGGCCGGGCTCCTGTCCGGCACGCCGACCGCGGCCGGCAGCTTCGCCTTCACGGTCGGGGTGACCGACGCCAACGGCTGCCCGGGCAGCCGCGCCTGCACGCTCGCGGTCACCTGTCCGGCCATCAGCGTGGTGCCGCCGTCGCTGCCCGACGCGACCGTCGGCCTCGGGTACGACCAGACCGTCACGGCCTCGGCCGGCAGCGCGCCGCTGGTGTGGAGCGTGACCTCGGGCAGCCTGCCCGCCGGTCTCACCCTCGAGGCCGCGACCGGCGAGCTCCATGGCACCCCGACCCTGGCCGGCACCGCGATCTTCACGCTCACGGTCGGCGACGCCAACGGCTGCACCGGAAGCGAGAGCTACACGCTCAACGTGGTCACCTCGACCACGATCTCGACCGTCGCGCCCAACACCGCGGGGCTGTGCCTCTCGACCGCCCACCTCTGCGTGAGCGTGCCGATGGTGTACACGCGCCAGGAGGCGACCCCGGCGCGGGCCCTCAGCGTCACCTTCCAGCTCCAGGCCGCGAAGCTCGCGCTGTGCACGCCGGCGACGCCGGCGCTCAGCATCCATGCCGGCTCGTGGCTCGCGGGTTTCGACCACACGAACATGCAGGTCACCGACAACGGCGGCGGCTCGTACACCGTCGACCAGACCATCCTCGGCATGCCGTGCGGGGTGACGACCGGCGGGGGGCTGTTCACGATCGACTGCAAGGCGGTGGGGAGCGACGGCGCCGGCACGATCACCGTGACCCAGGTCAGGGCGCGCGACTGCGACGACGTGACGATCGCCGCGATTCCCGGATCGGCCGGCCTGCTGACCATTTCGACCGCGGCGCCCACCGCGGTCAGCGATCTCGCCAGCGCCCAGGTGACGAGCGACAACGGCCCGGGCCAGACCACCCGCATCACCGTGACCTGGAGCACCGGCGCGCCGGGCGCGGTGAGCGTCTACCGCGCTCCCTTCGGGCACTACCCCGAGTACGACGACGCCGGCGGCGCCCCGCCCGCGCCGCCGGCCTACCCGCCGGGTCCGCCGTGGACCCTGACCACCCTCTCGGCGAGCGGGCAGTCCGACAGCCCGCCGGCGCGCGACTTCTACTACTACGCGGCGTTCATCACCGACGAGTGCGGCAACGTCTCGGTGGCGTCGAACCTGAGCGCCGGCTCGCTCGATTACCACCTCGGCGATGTCTCCGACGGCCTGGTCGCCGGGCACGGAAACAACACCGTCGGAGGCGAGGACATCTCGCTGCTGGGCGCCAACTACGGCATCACCGAGCCCGACATCACGAATCGCGGGGTCGGCTACCTCGACGTCGGGCCCACCACCGATCTGCTCCCGACCTCGCGGCCCACCACCGACGATCGCATCGACTTCGAGGATCTCATGATGTTCGCCGGCAACTACGGCGTGGTGTCGGGGCCGCGCCTGGCCGCGAGGCCGGCCGCCGCGGGCGGTGCGCCCGAGGAGTTCCGGGTGGTCGCGCCGGCGCTGGTGGCGCCGGGCCAGATCGTGGCCGCGGAGCTGTGGCTCAAGGGCGCGGGCCGGATCCAGGGCTTCTCGGCACAGCTCGGCTGGGACGCGTCGGTGCTCGAGCCGCTGGCGGTGACGCCGGGTGACTGGATCGCCGGCCAGAACGGCATCGTGCTGAGCCCGGGGCCGGGGATCGTGGATGCCGCGCTGCTCGGGGCGCGCGCACCGGGCATGAGCGGCGAGGGGCGCGTGGCGACCGTGAGATTCCGCGTGCGGCGCGCCGGGGACGCCGCGATCCGTCTGGCCCGCGTCACGGTGCGGGACGCTTCGAACCAGGCGGTCGACGCGGCGGCGATCGAGCAGGCCACCGAGTCGCTGGCGCCCACCGAGACCATGCTGCTGGCGCCGATCCCCAACCCGGCACGGGGCGCCGCCGCGCTAACGTTCAGTCTGGCGCGCGCCGCGCGCGCCCAGCTCGAGATCTACGACGTGAACGGGCGGCGCGTGCGCACGCTGGTGAACGAGCCGCGCACGCCGGGCGTCTACCACGCGGCGTGGGACGGGCGCGATGAGGAACGGAACGACGTCGCGCCGGGGGTGTATTACGCCCGCCTGAGCGTGCCGGGCGAGCGGTTCACGAAGCGGCTGGTGTTCCTGAGATGATGGAGATGCCCATGGCGACGATCGGCTGGACACGCGTGAAGGGATGGAGCGCCGCCGGCGCCCTGGCAATGGCGCTGGCGCTGGCGGTCCCGGCGTACGGGCAGGGGGTGCAGTGCGGGCTGATTCCCGCGCAGCAGTCGGTGGCGCTGGGGGCGGAGCTGGACATCGAGCTGGACGTGACGGCGGCGGGGGCGGCGTTCAACGGGTTCGACGCGGTGCTCAGCTACGACCCGGCGGCGCTGACGCTGCTGCCGACGTCGCCGACCACGCTGCAGCAGGGCTGTCTGATGACCGGGGGGTGCAGCGCGGCGTGCGGGAACACGTTTCACCGTTTTGCGGCGGCGGGGGACAGCGTGGCGATCACGGACATCCTGCTGTGCGATCAGATCGTGCTGAGCGGGCCGGGGCCGCTCTACAAGCTGCATTTTCGGGCGGCGAACGTGGAGCAGGTGACGACGGTGCGGATCCGGCGGGCGGTGTTCTACGACGCGGGGCTGTACGTGACGCCGGTGGCGACGGCGGACTGCCAGGTGGGGATCGGGATCGCGCTGGACGTGGGGGGTGGGGGCGTGGCGCGGGGGCTCAAGGTGAGCGCGGCGCCGAACCCGGCGCGTTCAGGGGTGGCGGTGCGGGTGGAGAGCGCGGGGGAGGGGGAGCAGGAGGTGGGGGTGTACGACGTGAACGGGCGGCGGGTGCGGGAGCTGTCGCGGGGCTGGTACGGGAGTGGGGCGCGGGTGGTGGGGTGGGACGGGCGGGATGGCGCGGGGGCGCGGGTGGCGGCGGGCGTGTACCTGGTGCGGTTCAGGGCCGGGGGGCGGATCGTGCAGACGCGGGTGACGCTGCTGCAGTAGCGTGACGGGGGCGCAGGACCGGAGGGCGATGGCCCGAAGTGAGACCCGACCTCGGGCCATCGGCGCCGCGGCCCGGCGCCTGGCCCCGTGCACGACAACACAATGGCCCGGGGTCGACTTCGCCCCGGGCCTTCGTGTCGTGCAGCGCGCCGCGCAACGGCGCGCGGCGCGTGACGGCTACGGCATCATCGCGGTCTTGATCGTCCTCGTGTAACGGCCGGCGTTGAGGCGGACGAAGTAGATCCCGCCCCCCGCGCTGTGCCCGGCGTCGCTGCGGCCATCCCAGCTCGCCGAGTAGCGTCCGGGGGCGAAGCGGCCGCTCGCCAGCGTGCGTACCCGCGCGCCGCGGATGTCGAAGATCGCGAGCTCCACCCGGTCCTCGGCCGCCAGGCTCCAGTCGATCCTGGCGCTCGAGCGCACCGGGTTGGGATAGACCCCCGCGAGCTCGGTGGCCTGCGGAGTGCCCGCCAGCGCCGGAGGCGTCCAGCTCGTGGGTCGCGACGCCGCCTCCGCGTCCGCCCCCGCCGGCGTCGACGCGGGGGGCATGGGTGTCCGCCCGCCCGCCGTCCGACCCGTGCCGCGGCCGCCGCCCCCCGCCACCGTCATCCGTTGCATGTCGGGCAGCACGATCGGGCTCCCGCACGCGAAGATGTCGGGCACCAGGTAGTCCATCGCCCCGACCGCGAAGTGCAGCCCGATCGGCCCGTCGTCGGCCGTCGAGTTGCCCTGCAGGGTCAGCACCGCCTGGACGTCGTAGTAGCACACCAGGTCCTGCAGCCCGTCCCCGTCGACGTCGCCGCGCGACACCGCCACCGGCGCCACCGCCCCGGCGGTGTTGCCCACGTACGCCTCGCCCACGTCGATCATTCGCGTATCGAGCTGCAGGCTGACCGCGCTGGGCGTGAGCGTGCCGACGTGCCCGTCCACCGGATCGCTGTCATCGATCACGGTGCGCGGGATCGAGCGCACCACCATCGCGAACTGGGTGCTGTTGGGGGCGAAGCCGGTGCCGTCCTCGTCCCAACCCGTCGCCACCTGGGCCGCCGCGCCCTGGTCGTGCGCCACACGGACGACCACCACCGCGTCGGCGTGGTTGCCGCTGTGGTCCATGACCCGGTAGGTGATGGTGTAGGTGCGGCCCGGTCCGGTCCCGGAGCGCTCGGAGCGCAGCTGGAACTGGGTGTCGGGAGTGCCGTAGCTCGCGCCCTGGATGTCGTTCGAGGTGTCCCCGTCCCCCAGCCCGTTGTCGGGCTCGCTGCTGACGATCGAGACCAGCTCGAAGGTCGGGTTCGGATCGCACACGTCCGACACCGTGACGGTGGCGTTGATGGTCACCAGCTTGTGATTGGGCGGCCACAGCGCCGTGCGATCGAGACTCACCGTGATCGTCGGCGGGGTCGTATCGACGACGTTGACCGTCGAAGCGCATGAGCTCGTGTTCGTAGACGCATCCGTGCCGGTGAAGATCACCTGGGTGGCGCCGAGCGGAAACACCACCGGCGCGTTGTTGCTCTTGGTGACCCCGGGGCAGTTGTCGGTCGCCACGAACCCGTTGAGGAACGCCTGGATGCCCGGGTCGCTCGCCGGCGTGCCGCTGTGGCTCGTGCACTCGACCGTGACCGGGGCCGGGCAGGTGACGTGCGGGTTCTCGGTGTCGTTGACCGTGACGTTGAAGCTGCAGCTCGCGCCCGACACGCTGGTCGCGGTGACTGGCGTCGTGGCGACCGGGAAGAACGAGCCCGAGGGCGGGCTGGCGGTCACGCTGAAACACAGGCCGTTGTCGGTGGGCGCCGAGTAGTTGACGGTCGCGCCGCACAGCCCCGCGTCGTTCGACTGCACGACGTTGGACGGGCAGTTGACGTGACAGGGGTCGATGCCGACCGCACGCCAGGCACGAATGACGGTCTTCCATTCCTGGGAGCCCGCGCCGTACAGATCGGCAGCGGCGGCGATGGCGCCGGTGCGCGCGTCGGTGTAGGTCGAACCCGAGGACAGGTAGACGGTCAGGTTCCGGTAAGTGATGGCGGCCGCCTTGGCGAGCCCAATGCCGGTGACCGAGTAGGCCCAGCCGTTGTCGTTGGTGCCCGATCCACCCACCGCGACCAGGTAATACCACTTGTTCTGAACGCCGCTGTTGGTGTGGACGCCGCCGAAGTCGCCGGAACCAGTGTACCAGTAGGTGCCCAGATAGGTGTCGGGGTTGCTGAAGGCCTTGGGATTCGCGAGCGAGCGGATGGGCCCGCTCGAGCGGTTGGCGCCCTCGAGCCAGTCGACGCTGCCGGTGGTGTAGTTCTGGATCGCTTCGCCCATACAGTCGCTGAACGACTCGTTCAGCGCACCGGACTCGTTCATGTAGGCGAGCATCGCGGTGGCGCCGGTGACGGCGTGGGTGTACTCGTGGCCCAGGATGTCGATCGCGCTCCACGAGTTCGCGAGCGTGCCGGAGCTGCCCAGCCCGACCTTGAGCGTCCCGCCGCTGAACGACATCGAGGCGTTGTCGGGAGAGACGCAGCCGGCCGGCGGACTGCAGTCGAACTGCGCGTTGATGTAGCCCTCCACGCTGCCGTTGGAATTGTCGTACGAGTTGCGGCCGAAGGTGCTGAGGTAATAGAGATAGGATTGCTTCGTCGACCACAGCACGGTGCCGCCGAAGCGCTCGTTCATCGTGGTCCAGGTGTTGGTCGTGTTCTGGATTTCGACCGGCGACGGTACCAGCGTGGCGCTGTTCCAGTCGCGCACGTGGATCCCCGCGCTCTGGCAGTCGTCGCGCAGCAGGTAGTTGGAGCCGGACAGCTGGGTGAAGATCGTCTGGTTGCCGTTGAAGTTGGTCTGGACCGTTGCGCTGCTGCAGTTCGACTCGAGCGGCAGAGTGGTGACGATCGCGCCGGTCTTTGCGTCGACGATCACCCGGATCGCCCGGTCCGGATCGGCGGCGTTGATGTCGAACTGCCAGGCGAGCACGTAGCGCGCCGGGGTCTCAGGCTGCCCGAAGGCGGTGGGCGACCAGCACAGCTCGCCGGCCGGGTACCAGGTGGCGTTGGGGTCGCCGGTGCGCTCTTTCAGATTCTCGACCCAGAACGGAATCTGCCACTTGTAGCTGCGGGCGCCGACCTGGGCGAGCGCTGCATCGAGCGCCCGGCCGGCGTCCACCGCGGGGGCCGGATCGAGACCGCTCAGCATCGCCAGCCTGCCGTTCGCGGCGCGGACCGAGCCGTTGCGGGCATGGACGATGTACTCGCCGCCCAGGACCGGCAGGCCCTGGTAGAGCTGTTGGAGACGGATGTGAGTCTCGCCGAGCTGGTCGCCCTCGGAGCGGATGACGCGGAACGAGAAGTCCGGCGAGAGCGGGAGGGAGGCGAGGAACTGCTGGACGAAGGTGGCGAGCTGGGGCCGATTGCCGGAAGCGAACTCGATGAACGTGGGCAGAGTGCCCGCCTCGTTCATCACCTTCGAGGCGGCGGCAAAGGGATCGTTCGGGTTCGGGTCGGGGGGATGGTCGCGCTGGACGGCGCCGGCGATGAGGGGTGCCGCGGCGAGCAGCAGGACGGCCGCGAGCGCGCGCCAGACCATCGGGCACGCGAGCGTGCGGGCGCGGGAGGCAAATGCATCGAGAGGCGATCGCATGGGGACTCTCCTTCGGGCAGGACCGACCATGGGTGCCAAGAGGGCGCGATTCGCACGGGTGCCCGGGGGGCTCACGGAGCGCGGGCCACGATGGCGCGTGGCGACGAGGGGGCGCGCCGAGGCGGGGTGCGCCAGGGTGATCGAGGGCGGCCGCGGGGATTCACTGGAGCGAAAATCCTCAACTCGTTTCCCGTCGGCGGCCAGTCTGAATCACCCCACCGCGCAAGGTCAATCGATTTGTGATTGGCAATGATGGTCGCGCTGGCGGCGGGCGTCCGGATGGCATCCTGCCGCCACCGACCCCTAATGCATGGACGTATTGAGAAGCGCCAAGAGCACCCCTCATCGGGCGCCGGTTACGCGAGTTGTCTGGAACCCGCCCCGCGACGGAGGTAGCGTTTCCGGTCGTGATGTCCGGCGTTCCCCCTGACCCGGAGGCCACCGTGAGACGGCTCGAGTCGCTGTGCGCCATGATCGCACTGGTCGCGATCCCCACCCTCGCTCTCGCGCAACCCACCTACAACCTGATCGATCTCGGCGCCGCCAGTCCCTACGACGGCGGCATGACCGCGAACAGCATCAACGACCTCGGCCACGTCGTGGGCTACGGGGTGATCAACAGCACCGGCGAGGTCCACGCCTACATCTATGGCGGCGGCGTGTTCACCGACCTCGGCCTGCTCGGCTACCAGGGCAGCGACGGGATCGCGATCAACGACTCCGATCAACTCGCGGTCGACGGGATCGGGCCCGGATCGACGGCGTTGTTCTATTCGCTGGGCCGCGCCCGGACGATCGGCAACGTCGACGGGGGCTACACCTCGGCCTATGCGATCAACAGCCACGGCGACATCGTGGGCTCGGGGAGGAACGGCGACAACCAGGGCATCGGGTTCTCGTGGATCGGCGGAGTGTTCACGGATCTGAGCGCGGTCGGGATCTTGCGGGCCGCCTCGATCAACGATGCCGATCAGATCGCCGGCTCCTCGGGCTACTACTGGTTCTACGGCGGTTACGGCCACAGCTCGTCACACGCCTGCAGTTACGCGGGCGGGGTGTTCACCGATCTCGGCAACCTCAACGGCGACCCGCGCACCAACACCGAGGCCTACGGCATCAACAACGCGGGAAAGATCGTGGGCTATTCGACCGCCTCCGACAACCTGTCGCATGCCTTTCTGTATAGCGGCGGAGTCATGCAGGACCTCGGGACCATGTACGGGGCCGACGCCACCGCGATTGCGATCAACGACAACGGGCTCATCATCGGCACGCTGACCGGCGTTTACGGCGCCGCGGTCGGCTCGTTCGTGGTCGCGGGCGGCACGATGAGCGACCTCGCCAGCCTGATCGTCCAGGGCGGGGATGGCTGGACCCAGCTCACCGTGACCGGGCTCAACGGCGGCGGAACGATCGTCGGGTATGGGCTGCTGAACGGGTTGACCCAAGGCTTCGTGGCGACACCGACCGCGGCGGCGGGAGCACCCTCCGGGCACGCCGATCTGGCCACCGGCATCGCGGCACCGGCCCCGAATCCGTTCCGGTCCGCGACCGAGATCGCGTTCAGCCTGTCGCAGCGGGCGGCATCGGGCGACGTACGGCTCGAGATTCTCGATGTCGCGGGGCGCCGTGTCGCGGCGCTGCTCGACCAGCGCCTCGGGCCCGGGCGGCACTCGATCGCGTGGAACGGCCGCGCCGACGGCGGAGCCGCGTTGGGAAGTGGGATCTACTTCGCCCGCCTCACCACGCAGGATGGCTCGGCGAGCCGCAGGTTGGTGCTCGAACGCTGACGAAACACCCCGGGACCCGCGTTCGGGTCCCGGGGTGCGCCGCGCGCGAACCGGTGCGCTACTGAACGTGGACCAGCCGCACCACCTCGCGCCGGCCGCCGGCCGAGAGCAGCGCGGCATACACGCCCGGGCTCAGGCGTCGTGCATCGAGCGCGACCTCGTGCGGTCCTGCGGACCACCACCCCGTCACCCGATCGCCCATCGAGCGGCCGAGCACGTCGAACACCTCGATCGTCGCGGCCTCCGCCTCCGGCAGCTCGAACCGCAGGCGCGCGAGGTCGCGGCAGGGCTGCGGACCCGCGAGCGCGAGGCTCAGCTGCCCGGGCGTGACGGCGGCGACGGAGGCGGTCCCGATCTGGCGACGCCACAGGCCGTCTCCACGCGCGGCGTAGAGATCGTTTCCGCTCACCGCCAGCTGCTTGACGAACACGCTGGGCAGCACCTCCGCGTTCTGCCAGGTTGCCCCGTCGTCGTCGCTCTCCTCCATCACCGCGGCGAGCGGCGTGTTGAACGCCCCGAACAGGTGATGCCCCTGGGGCGCGAACGTGACCCAGTTCAGCGAGCCTAGCCCGGGGTCGACGCGCGTCCACGGTTCCTGTCCGGCGACGCTGTGGAAGACGCCCAGGTTGGTTCCCACCACCCAGCCTGTGCCGGACCACACCGCGCTCATGGCGCTGAGTCCGGCGTGGATGCCGACGTTGTCGAGATTCGAGATGGTCCAGTCGGCATCGCCCGGGTCACGGCGGAACACCATCCCGTTGGCGCCTGCCGAGGCGATGAGCCGCGTGCCGCCGAGCGCCAGGCTGTTCACGTTCGGGGCCTGGTTGGGCTCGAACACGTCGCCGAAGGTGTGCCAAGAGCCCGGGCCGCCGAGGTCGCGCGCGTAGACGCCCGCGCCCGCGGTTCCGGCGATCAGATTGCTGCCCTGGATCGCGAAGTCGACGAGGTCGAGTTGCGAGTCGAGGATGCCGCCCACCAGACCATCGTTGAACGCGCTCCAGGTCGCGCCCAGATCGTCGCTGATGAACGCGCCCTGCCCGAACGTGCCGGCGTAGAGCCGGCCATTGCGAATGCGAACCGCCTGAATCGAGGTCACGCCGGTCACCGGCCTGGCGGAGCGCGACCAGTTCGCGCCGCCGTTGGTGCTGACGAAGACGGCGGTGTCGGCCCCGACGGCGATGGTGTCGCCGTTGGCCCAGATCGAGAACAGCTCGGTTCCGGGCAGGGCCTCGACGCGACTCCACTGCGCTGCCGCCGGGGCGGCGTTGGCGGTGATGCCGAGTGTCATCAGAGTGAACCACACGAGGCGGCGGTCTGGCGTTCCAGGTCCCATGGCGGTCTCCAGGGTTGGGGGACGCGAGTTAGACGCAGGGGTCGCCGCAAGGATGCGGCGCGCGCACGTGCCGGCGGTCGGAAAGAATTGATCGGAAGTCCGCCACCGGGCCGACCGTCCCGGGCCCCGCCCGGCCGCCGATTACGCTCCTCCTTGCGCGGCGGAAGGTTAGGCCCGCCGAAGGCGTTCGCGTATAGTTCCGGCTCATGTCGCTCGCGCCCGGCCGGGTCCTGACGCACTACCGTCTCGTCCAGCGCATCGGTGAAGGCGGGATGGGGGTGGTGTGGCGCGCCACCGACACCACGCTCGGCCGCGACGTGGCGATCAAGGTGCTGCCCGAGGCGTTCGCCCACGACCCCGAGCGCATGGCGCGCTTCGAGCGCGAGGCGCGCGTGCTTGCCTCGCTCAACCACCCGCGGGTGGCCTCGATCTTCGGCGTCGGCTCCGCCGAGGGGTTGCGCTTCCTCGCCATGGAGCTGGTCGAGGGCGAGGACCTGGGCCAGCGTCTCGCGCGCGGCGCCCTGCCGGTCGCGGAAGCGGTCGAGATCGCGCACCAGATCGCCGAGGCGCTGGAAGCGGCTCACGAGCGCGGGATCATCCATCGCGACCTCAAGCCCGCGAACGTGAAGGTGACCGGCGACGGGCAGGTCAAGGTGCTCGACTTCGGGCTCGCCAAGGCGCTCGAGGGTGAGTCGGCGATGCTGAGCGGCTCGGACCTGACGCAGTCGCCCACGATCACCGGTCCAATGACCGGCGCCAACGTCATCCTCGGCACCGCCGCCTACATGAGCCCCGAGCAGGCGCGGGGGCGCAGTGTGGA
>Ga0306920_100013055_pt1 | contig 11300 bp, 10 predicted proteins | sample flu12Cox44000170_FD_204666 | JGI IMG/M metagenome (GOLD analysis project Ga0306920, IMG submission 204666) | Lab enrichment of tropical soil microbial communities from Luquillo Experimental Forest, Puerto Rico - flux4day.12C.oxic.44.000.170 (v2)... | ecosystem: Environmental > Terrestrial >...
CGCACCGGCCGGCTGGCCGGTCCGCAGCTCGTAATCCCATTTCACGAACTCGCGCACCATGCCGCCCTGATCGAACGACTCCTGGCCCCAGTGGATGGCGCCATTGCGCGAGGCCTGATGCCCGGTTTCCGTGATCGGCGTACGTCCGGCGCACAACATCACCGGGACGTTGTCGCGCGCCATGTTCATCAGCCCGCACACGGTGTTGGCCGTGCCCACCGTGACGTGGACCATCACCGCCGCAGGCTTGCCGGCCAACCGGTAATAGCCGTTGGCCATCGCCATCGCGACGTTCTCGTGCGGCACCGTGATGAAGCGCGGGTACTTGAGGTTCTTGCGCGACAGCGCCTCGATAATGGGCGCAAAATCGGTTCCCGCATTGGCGAACACGTACTCGACGCCGCGCTCCGCGAGCCGCGCCAAAAAGGCTTCCGCCGTGATGGCTTTGCCGTTTTCCACTGCTTCACCCATTGGTTGGGCGCAAGGCAGGAAGCCCGCGCATCAGATACGGGCAGCAATAGCCCAATCGCTATGCGGGGTCGAGCGAGCCCCGGGAATTGCCGCTATTCCATGTTGTCGGGCACGTGGATCGTGGGCGCGAACCCGACGAGCAGCAAACCGATCAGTCCGATGGGCAGGAAGGCCATGGCCGGGATTCCAGTGAGGTCCCAGGCGAGGCCGCTGATGATAGGTGTGATGACCGCGCAGGTGTAGCTGACGGTGAACATCGCCGCTGCAGTGCGGTGCACATCATCGGGTTTGCTCAGGAGCGGCGGCAGCGCAAGCATAAGCACCAGGATGACCGCGGCGGCAAACCCGAGGATCGCCGTGGACGCGATCACCACCGCCGCATTGCCAAAGGCGATCCCGACGATACAGGCCATGCAGACAAGCCCGGCGCTCACATATGGCCAGGTGCGCCGTTCCAGATTGCCGACGGCCACCAGCAGCACGAACGAGGCAGGCAGTTGGCCGACATTGAGTGCCGTCAGCGCCGGGACGATGACGCCATCCTGGCCGGTGGCGTGGAAGTAGTAGGGAATGAAGGCGTTGGTCGCGAAATAAAGTGCGTTGACGCTGCCAAGCATGAAGCCCAGGCGCCAAATCAGCGAGTCGCGCCAATTCGGCCACCAAAGCCGCGGCGTGCCGCCGTTCGCGGGCACACCGGGGCGGGGCGCGAGCGCGGCGATCACCACGGCGATCACGAGCGCCGGCGCCGCCCAGATCACGGTGTCGAGGCGCCAGCTATTCCCGGTCAGCGGCAGCACCAGGAGCCCGGTCAACGTGACCGGAATAATTTCGCCGACCAGCAGCCCGTTGGTGTAGACGGCGGTGCCGAAGCCAATGCGGTGCGGCAGCCAAGCCCGCACGAGGGGAGGCAACGCCGGCTGCATCACAGCGACACCGAACGCCGTCAGTACCGTCGTCGCAAATAGCAGCAACACATCTGGCACAGCGCCGCGCAAGGCCGAGCCCAGCGCAGTTGCCAACAAACCGATTACCAAGGTCGATAGCGCGCCAAATCGTGCAATGAGCAGCGAGCCCGGAATGGCAGCAGCGGCAAACAGCACGGCGGGTAGCCCGCCCAGAATGCCGACCTCGGTCGCCGACATGTGCAGGTCGGCGGCGAGCAGTGGAATGATCGGCGGCACCGCCAGAATCGTGATGCGCAGGCCATTGCCGGCGAGCCAGAGCAATGCGACGCGGAGCCAGAGCTGGCCCGCCGATGGCGGACGGTTAGGATCGGGCGCTCTCATGGAGGATCGAACTACAACTCGATTGGACTAGGCGGGCTCGAGGCCGTTGGCGCGCAGGGTCGGCTCGGCACTCTTCGATTTGAGGAAGTCGACAAAGGCAATCGCGGTTGCATGATGTTGACTCTGCGCGCCTAGTCCGGCGGAGAAGATCGTGATTTTCTGCACCTCGTCGGGCAGCGGCCCGACAATGTCGAGCCCAGGGACGGGCGCGAGCTCGCTGATCTGCTGGATAGCAATATCCGTCTCGCCATTGGCGCAGGCCTGGGCCGCGTAACCGTCATAGGCCTTGAACTTTGGCCCTAACTCGTCGGCAAGGCCGAGCCGTACGAGCTCGCCGGCGATGTGCAGTCCGCTGATTCCCTGACGCGATCGCGAGATCGATTTGGCGTTGCGCAATGTCGTGATGAGCGCGGGCAGTGTGCTGATATCCGGGTGTGGTGCGCCTTTGCGCACGGCAAGCCCGATGCGCGAGCGGGCGATGTCCAGCCGTTGTGACGCGAGCATACCGGCCGCAATCAGGCCGTCGATTGCAGCGTCGCTCATGATCACCACGTCGGTTGCAGGCTTGACGCTTTCGCTCAGTTGCTTGGTCGAGCCGTAGTTGATGGCAAGCTCGCCGAATTTGCTTTGCAGATCCTGGGTCAGTGCGACGAGGACGCCCTTGAGGCCGTTGCTGCAGGCGATGTCGAGGACGGCCTTGGCGGTATCTCCCATGTGTAACCCTTGTTGTTGGCTGGGTGAGTGAGGCTGGCTTAGTCTTAGGATTTTCGCCGTTCTTTTGCTATGTATCTGCGCCGGAATGGCGACCATGGGTCAGCGATGAATACGTCTTTCTTCGGCGAATTGATGCAGTCGATCTCCGAGCGTGGACGCGCCCTGATCGAGCGCGGGCGCGGCCGATATGACGGCGCAGCGCAACCTTCCGAGACCCTGATCGAGTTGTGCGAGGAACTCTTGTCCGGCCGGGGTGAGGCCTCGGGCGTCGCCTTGGCGCGGGAGATTCTTGCACGCTACGCAGCCCTGACCATCGGTCCGCGCATTGCTTTCTTCGAGGCACTCGCCACCCGCTTCGGGCCTGATAACGCCCGGCTCGACGCGGCGATTGAAGCGTGGCGGGCAAAGCCCAGCGACGCCACGGCGGCGGAAGTGCATGCCGCAGCAGAGCCGCGGCGCCAGGAACTCTTGCGCCGGCTCAACCTCGCACCGGGCGGCACCAAGGCACTGGTCTCCATGCGCGAGCAGTTGCTCAGTGCGTTGGCGCACCGCGACGACCTGAGCGCGGTCGATGCAGACTTCGTCCACCTGTTCACTGCCTGGTTCAATCGCGGGTTCCTGGTGCTGCGTCGCATCGATTGGGCAACGCCAGCGATCATCCTTGAAAAGATCATCCGCCACGAGGCGGTGCACGAAATCGATGACTGGGATGATCTGCGCCGGCGCATCGATCCGCCGGATCGGCGCTGCTACGCGTTCTTTCATCCGGCCCTCGTGGACGAGCCGCTGATCTTTGTCGAAGTGGCGCTGATGCGCGACTGGCCAGATGCCATCACACCGATTCTCGCGGCAAACCGTTCGACCATTTCGCCGGACAGTGCCGTGACGGCGGCGTTCTACTCTATTTCCAACTGCCAGCGCGGGCTCGCGGGCGTGAGTTTCGGGCACTTCCTGATCAAGCAGGTGGTAGAGGAGATTTCACGCGAGTTTCCGCGGCTGTCGACCTACGTGACGCTCTCACCGGTGCCCAACTTCGCGAACTGGCTCAAGCGCGAACGCGCGCGCGAGGGTGCCTCGTTGCTCGCCGAAGCCGACAAGTCTGCGCTCACAGCGCTGGACAGCGAATGGTGGAAGGATCCGGCCGCGACTGAGCGGTTGCACGAGCCGCTGCTGCGCGCAGCCGCCACCTATTATCTGCGCGCCAAGAATCGCAACTCATTGCCGTACGATCCGGTTGCGCGGTTCCATCTCGGCAACGGCGCGAGCCTCGAGCGCTTGAACTGGCCCGCCGATCTATCCGAACGCGGGCGGCAGCAGTCACATGGGCTGATGGTCAACTATCAGTACGATCTCGGCGATATCGAGCGCAATCACGAGGCCTACGCGGAGCATCACACGGTTGTTGCGGCGAGCGGAATCCGTCGCCTGGTGCGCGTGCCGGCGACCGAGCTGGTGCCGGCGAAGGAGTGAGGCGAGATCCTCATTCGCCCTGCCACGGTCGTCTTCGGACATCGCGGATATGGACAATCAAAACGCTGTTGTCGCGGATTCTATAGTAGATCCTGTAGGGGTAACCCGTGACGACAACGCCGCGGAACTCAGGCGACCTGTCGGTCTCAACCCCTACATATGGAAAATCACCCAACAACTTTACGGTACGCAAAATAGCGAGCTTTACCGCTCGTGCGGCGTCGGCGTTGTGCTGATCAATAAAAGCGTAAATTGCCTCTAGATCACGCCGCGCTCGCGGCGTGTAGCGTACCCTCACAACCCATGCCGTCTAAAGAACGCCGCCATGTCGGCATCGCTTACAAACTCACCACGTTCCGCTTGGGCGTTGCCTTCCTGAATCGCTGCCCATTCTTCGTCGGAAACTTGTATTGGCTGGGTGCCCTGAGCTTCAATGAGTTGCAGCACTTCGACGGCGTATGCCTGCCGTTCGGGTGGCCAACCGCGTACCCGTTCAAGGACAGCATCGATCTGTTCGTTCGCCATAGTAAGATTATATAAACGTTGGCGGTGCGTACGCTAGTCTGCAGCTGACGACCTCAACTCTCCCCGATTTCGCGCAGGATTTCCTCAGTATGCTCGCCAAGGCGCGGGGAGGGGCGGGGTGAGGCCATTGCCTCTCCATCAATCATAATCGGCGAGCGCACGCCGGGAATCCTTCCGCCCGGTGCTGCAGCACTGGCCAACTCAAGCAGCATGCCGCGATGCTTGACCTGCGGGTCGGTAAAGACGTCTGCCAATGTGTTGATCGGTCCGGCCGGTACCTGCACGGCCTCGAGCTTGTCCAGCAACTCGTCGCGCTTCATGCGTGCGGTCGCGGCGCTCAGCTTGCCGATCAATTCGGCGCGCCGGGCGAGCCGCTCCTTGTTGGTGGCATAGGCCGGGTCGGTCGCGAGTTTGTCCTCACCGAGTACGACGCAGAATTTTTGAAACTGCCGGTCGTTGCCGGTGGCGACGATCAGGTGCCCATCCGCGGCTGGGAAGACCTGATATGGCACGATGTTGGGATGCGCGTTGCCGATCCGCGTGGGGACTTCGCTGGAGACCAGATAATTGAGCGCCTGGTTCGCAAGTACGCCGACCGTCGAGTCGACCAGCGCGGTGTCGATATGGCAGCCGCGACCGGTGCGCTCGCGCTGCGTCAGCGCGGCGAGGATGCCGACCACCGAATAGACGCCGGTGAAAATGTCGGAGATCGGCACACCGGCACGGGTCGGCTCGCCGTCGGCCTGGCCGGTCAGGTCCATGAACCCGCCAATGCCCTGCGCCATCAAGTCATAGCCGGCACGTGCCGCGTACGGACCATTCTGCCCGAAGCCGGTCACCGAGCAGTAGATCAGGCGCGGACAGTCGGGCGCGAGGCTCGCGTAGTCGAGCCCGAACTTGGCCAGCCCGCCGACCTTGAAGTTCTCGATCAGAACGTCGGAGCGCGCCGCAAGCTTGCGCACGATGCGGCGGCCCTCCTCGCTCTCGAAATCGAGCTCGATCGAGCGTTTGCCCCGATTGGTGGCATGGAAGTAGGCGGCCCCAAGATGGTTGCCGTCCTTACCCGGCACGAATGGGGGGCCCCAGCCGCGGGTGTCATCGCCAGCCTTGGCGCGCTCCACCTTGATCACGTCAGCGCCGAGATCGGCGAGAAGCTGGCCGGCCCATGGCCCAGCCAGAATACGCGCGAGTTCGAGCACACGAACGCCTGCCAAAGGTCCCGGCATGCCGCCATCCTTCCTCAAAGCATACTCGCCGGTTCTGTGGCCCGCCCGAGGAATTTTGTCTATACCTGCGCCCGCTTACCATCGGAGCGTCGAGCGATGAATGAAATCAGTCCACCCGCCGCCGTGATCCCCGACCATGCGCTGGATGTCCTGTTCCGGACGGCGCGCAGCTATACGGCGTTCGCGTCCGGCACGATCTCCGATGCGACCCTGCACGCGCTCTATGAGCTTATGAAATGGGGGCCGACCACGGCCAATTCGCAGCCGCAGCGCATTCTCTTCCTGCGCAGCCAGAGCGCAAAGGATCGCTTGGCGCCGGCACTGTCGAAGCAAAACCTGACGAAGACCATCGCGGCGCCCGTGGTCGCGATCTTGGCTTACGATCTGAAATTCTTTGAGCACCTGCCGCGCATGTATCACAACCCCGCCGCGCGCAGTTGGTACGAGGCCCCGCCAGAGCACGCTCAGACAACGTCGTTCCGCAATGCCACCCTGCAGGGCGGCTATTTCATTCTTGCTGCGCGTGCGCTTGGGCTCGATGCCGGGCCGATGTCCGGCTTCGACAATGCCAAGGTGGACGCTGAGTTCTTTCCCGACGGGCAGTGGAAATCGAACTTCCTTTGCATTCTCGGCAAGGGCGAGCCGGGCAGCGCACCGCCGCGCAATCCGCGCTTCAGCTTTGATGAGGTTTGCAAGGTCCTTTAGGGCGCGCCTGGCGCTCACACCCTGCCATACACCGGGACGATTGCGCCCCGCGTCACCTGGTTTTCCGGCGACGCCAGGAATGCGATCGTTTGTGCGATCTCGTCCGGCTTTGGCCAGGCCGAATGATCGGCCTTCGGCATGGCGGCACGGTTCGCTGGCGTGTCGATGATCGAGGGTGCGATGGCGTTCACAAGAATTCCGTTCTTCGCCACCTCCTCGGCGAGCGCCACGGTGAGCGCGGCCACCGCCGCCTTGGTTGCTGTGTAGGCGGTCATCCCGGCGCCCGTGCGCCATTCCAGCGCCGGACGCGCCGCGACGTTGACGATACGGCCGCCGCTGCCATGCCTGACCATCGCGCGCACCGCCGCCTGGCAGCACAGAAAATTGGTCACCAGGTTCAGCTCAACCTGATGCATCAGATCGACTCGCTTAGTGTCGACGAGCGGCATCGCCGCAAAGCCACCGGCGAGATGAATCGAGGCCCAGAGGTTCGGCACGGTATCGTAGAATGACGCGACGGCGTCGTCGCGAATGAGATCGATGTCGCGCGCAAGCCGGACCTTCGGATCATCTCGGTGCGGAAAATGCTGCAGCTCGCGCTCGGCAATGTAGGGTACATGGCATGTTGCCCCGGCTTCCAGCAGCGCACCGACCACCGCTTGGCCGAGTCCGCCGGTGCCGCCGGTGATCACCACATTGCGCTCTTGGAAATTCATGGCAGCGCTCCTGCTGAGACTTTCGCTGGCAGATCGAAACCGATCGCGAAGATTGAAACAAGCTCCTTGAGCCGGACGTACCGCCGCGCCATGGTTGGCGCGCATGGAAGCACAATCGCCCACGGCTGAGTTCGACCTCGCCATCATTGGTGGCGGCATCAATGGCGCCGGCATTGCGCGGGATGCCGCGGGGCGCGGGCTCAAAGTACTGTTGGTCGAGCAGAACGACTTGGCGTCCGGAACGTCGTCGGCCTCGACCAAGCTTGTTCACGGCGGGCTGCGCTATCTCGAGCACGCGGCATTCCGGCTCGTACACGAGGCGCTGATCGAGCGCGACGTGCTGTTGCGGATCGCCCCGCATATCGTGCGACCGATGCGCTTCATTCTGCCGGTCGGCGAGGGTCAGCGGCCGCCCTGGATGATCCGGATCGGGCTTGCGCTCTACGATTGGCTCGGGCGTCACAAATCGCTGCCGCGTTCGCGCAAGCTCGATCTCGCGCACGACGTCGAGGGCACGCCGCTGCTTGCGGGTTATCGCACGGGGTTCGATTACTGGGACTGCGTCGTCGATGATTCGCGGCTCGTCGTGCTCAACGCCATGGATGCGGCGCGCCGCGGTGCGGATATTCGTATCCGCACCCGCTGCCTGCGCGCGGACCGCGGTGATATCTGGCGCCTTACGCTCGAAACCGATGGCCGCCGCGGCATCGTGACCGCGCGCGCGTTGGTCAATGCGACCGGTCCGTGGACCGCACGCTTCGCCGAGATGGTGCTGCGCCTGCCGACACCTGAGCCGGTGCGGTTGGTGAAAGGGAGCCACATCGTGGTGCCGCGGCTCTATGCGCACGCCAGCGCCTACATCCTGCAGAACCCGGACCGTCGTGTCGTATTCGCAATTCCCTATCACGGCGACTTCACGCTGATCGGCACCACCGATGAGAACTTCACCGGCGACCCGGCGACGGTGACGCCGAGCACCACCGAGATCACCTATCTATGCGAGGCTGCGAGGCACTATTTCCGCGCAGAGGTCGCAGCTGCAAATGTGGTGTGGGCATTTGCCGGCGTGCGCTCGCTCTATGACGACGGCTCCAGCCAGGCGCAGGACGTGACGCGCGACTATGTGTTGGCGCTCGACGCCAACCCGGACGTGGCATCTCTGCTCGACATTTATGGTGGAAAGATCACGACCTATCGCCGGCTCGCCGAAGCGGCGCTGGCCAAGCTCTCGCACGTGTTCCAGATCGGCCCGGCCTGGACGGCGGGGGCGCCGCTTCCCGGCGGAGATCTCAGGGGCGAAACTATCGGCGACTTCGCCCAGCGTTTTGCGCGCGAGCACGCGTTTCTCCCGGAGAGTCTCGCCAATCGGTTGGTCGCCGCTTATGGCACCCACGCCCTCGATGTGGTGGCCGGCGCTCGCAGGCTTGACGATCTTGGCGCACGCTTTGGCCCGGACCTGACGGCTGCGGAGGTTCGCTATCTGATGCGCTTCGAGTGGGCCCAGACGGCTGAGGATGTGTTGTGGCGGCGCTCGAAGCTCGGGCTTGGCCTCGCCAAGACCGATGCCCAGCGCCTCGCGCATGTCATGGCCGGTGCCACGGCGGGGGCCGATCAGCCATGAAGGCTTACGCGCGTTATTGACGCGGTGCTGCAGACTGTCCGGCGGCGCCGGACAATCGCTCGATTGCACTACGCACCGCATCGGCTGGGCTTTTGCCGCGCACCGCGTTGAGCAATGGGGCAGCCGCTCCGGAGCGGCTGATCAGGCTCTGAGTATCCGGCAGCATAATGGGGTCGTCCCAGGGCCCCTGCACCACAAACGGCAGCTCGAACGTCCCGCCCGCATCACCGCTCGAGCTCACGAGTTGGGCGGTGCCGGACAGGTCGACGTCGCGTGTGGGAATGGAGGCTGAGCCTCCCATGAGTAAGCGCACCGCTGCTCCCTCGACCCGGATGTCTTCAATCGCGGCGATCCCATTGGTGAGCTTGAGCGCAATGTTGAGCCGCTCAAAGGGCGTGCGGCCGCTGCGCAACTCGCTTGCCCCGCCGGAGAGCGGCCGCCGCTCCAGCCGGCGCAATACCTGTTCGGCGTTGAACCCCAGCAAGGCGCCGTCAGTGGAGGTTAGGCTTGCAGTGCCGGTCAGCGTATGCGTCAGAGCATTCACGCTCGTCCCCATGCCATCGACCATGAAACTCAAGTCGCCCTTCCCCTCGATGCGGCGCATGCCCACGAGGTCGCCGAGACAGCGCTCGAGGTCGACGTTGATGAACTGCATCTGCGACTTGAACTCGGCGCCCTCCTCTGCCTTGGCGAGAGCGACGGAGCCGGTGATCGTTCCGCCAAAGGCTTGCGACTCGCCAATCGTCAGCGTCACGTCCGGGCCGCGGACATTCACCGCAATTGCGGTGCGGCCGATCTTGGTCGCACCTACGGTGACGCGAGCCGCCGAGAGGCGAAGGTCGAGATCCGTCCCCGCGACGTCTTCGAGCGCCAACGGGCCCTGGTTCCACTCGCGCGCATTGGCGGCCATCAAATGGAACGCGGAGAGGTAGGGCGTGAGATCAAGGCCTTCGACTGCGAGCGTGCCCTTGAGCAGCCGCCGCTGCTCGGTGCTGAAGGTCAGCACACCCTCGGCCACGTTGCCGTCGAGGGCGATGTCGACGCCGGTGAGCGACATCTGCCCGCCGCCTACATTGGTCTGGGCCTTGAGCGTGAAGCGTCCAAATCCACCCTCGGGCAGCGGTTTGGTGCCCATCCATTCGAGCGTATCGCGCATCGAGGCGGCATCGGCCGCAAGCGTGCCATCGATCTTGAGCGTCGGGCGGTTGCTCATGACGCCGTCGAACGCGACTTTCAGTGGCTGGCCATTCAGTCGCAGCTTGAGGCCGGCCGGATCGCCGGTCAACGCCGCGTAGAAATCGCCGATCGTGAGGCTCGCCTCGACCGGCTCCTTGTGCCAGGCAAATTGGCCGGTCGCGGCAAACGTCTTGGCGATGGAGGGCCAGGCCAGCGACACGTCGACCTGACTGATTGTCTCGTCGAGGTTCCCGTTGGTCAGCTGGATGGTGCCGTCCTTGATGTGGATTTCGGAAATCGACAATGGTGCCCGGTCGGCGGGTTTGAGCGCGCTTGCCAGCGACTTGAGCAACGGCGCCCAGTTAGAACCTCCATCGGGATCAAATCGAACTGCGATCCGGGGTCGTTCAAGAGATATGTCGGCGACCTCGATGCGGCCGGTCAGCAGCGGCAGGAGCCGCAAGTGCGCGACCAAACTCGCTGCGGTCAGCATCGGCGCGTGGTGCGCATCGTCCAGCGCGACCTCGCGCAGTGTCACAGTGTCAGGGGGAAACAGTGATACGCTCACGCTTCCCTGGATCGTCGGATCGAGCCCGGTTGCGGCACGGATCTGCGCCTTCACGGCCTCGCGGGCTGTGTCGGTCGAAATCAGAAATGAGGAAACCCCGATCGCACCCAGGCCGATGACGACCAGAGCTGCAAACGCGAGTCCGATGCGCTTAAATCCCATGACCGTTGTCACGAGCACCGATCCGGAATGTCGCCGGGCCGGGACGCCCGAGGCAGAGAACCGGGACGCCCCCCGGCAAAGAAGGAGAAATCCTGTGACGGCCGTCTGTGTCGCTTTCGTGGCCGGATTTTTGCCTGCCATCGTACTGAAGGATCGGCAGGTTTTCAGGCTTCGGCCCGAACGCAATCGACATTAATCTACATTAATACTAAGCGGGCTGCATCATAAGGGGAGATGTGATGAGCGATCAGCCGTTGTGGAGCCCGTCGCCGGAGCGGGTCCGCGCCACTCGGGTCATGGCTTTTATGGGCGAAGCGAACCGCCGGCACCGGCTCAGTCTGGCTAGCTATAGCGACCTGCACGCCTGGAGCGTCAAGCATCCTGACCTGTTTTGGGACCTGTTGTGGGATTTCGGAGGGGTCATCGGCGAGAAAGGCGCACGGCTTGCGGTCGATCTCGACGCCATGCCCGGGGCGAAATTCTTTCCCGATGCCCGGCTGAACTTCGCCGAGAACCTGCTGCGGCGAACCGACGCGCGCGACGCGCTGGTATTCCGCGGCGAGGATAAGCGCACCGAACGCATGACTTTTGCACAGCTCGCCGCGCTCGTGTCGCGGCTGCAGCAGGCCCTCAAGGCTCTGGGCGTCGGGGTTGGTGACC
>Ga0306920_100013056_pt1 | contig 11300 bp, 12 predicted proteins | sample flu12Cox44000170_FD_204666 | JGI IMG/M metagenome (GOLD analysis project Ga0306920, IMG submission 204666) | Lab enrichment of tropical soil microbial communities from Luquillo Experimental Forest, Puerto Rico - flux4day.12C.oxic.44.000.170 (v2)... | ecosystem: Environmental > Terrestrial >...
GATTTGGTTCGTTATGTTTCATCCATCGCCATTGCCCCTCTTTCGCCTTTAGGGACGTTGAGAAACCGGATTTTCAAACCGTTGGCCGGGCATTTAAATCTCTGATCCCACAATAAATCAATGAGTTAGCCAAGAGCGCGTCCCCTGTTACAACGAGGGCGCGTGCCTCAAGATGGCTGCCTATTGCGGCTGAGGCGTCCTCTTTTATTTGCGATGAAGCACGCCCTGTCTGTCAACGCTACGCTCAATCCTGTTTAAACACGTGCTGCATTCGAAAGTCTGCCATTCGAATGCACCACCGCGCTCAATGTCGGTCGTGCGCTGGATAATAATCATCTCTCCGCTGCATTCAGGGCAGACAAGCCGATCGTCTATGCCGAAGGTGTGGAGTTGTTTCGTAGGCATCACCGCTCCCGGAGTCACAGACTTGAGCGCGATTGTTTCTCAGCCGCCGGCGCCCAGCGCAAACAGCAACACCTAACCGGCGCTTTATCGCGTCCCGATGGGCTACAAGTTTCACTGCTTGTGCGCATTCGCAAGCAGGCCCGCAATCACGTAACCGAGCGTTGCTCCGAAGCACACAGCACCGTAAATCGCAAGGACCCATTGCACGTGGGTCATGACGGGGCTCCTGATTTCCGCCGCCGCCGATGCACCCTCAGATAGTCACGCATGCCCCTGAGTGGTAGATTGTTACTTAAATCAACGGTCTGTGATCTCGCAATGCAGCACCATCGATGCCAGTCAGCACAGGAATGGCGATACGACCCCTTGCGGACGCAGTTCGGAAGAAACTCCACAGTTCCTCAACAGATTTATTTGAGTGACGACTCGACTCTTGATCGGGGCGGGCCCACCATCTGGATGCTGGTCGAAGGAGGACGGCGGTTTGGCCTGTCGTTACTTCCTAGGCTGCACCACCCGCCCCGGCTTTGAACCGAAGGTTTCAGATGCTCGGGGAGCCAACGGGTACCGCTATCGCCGGTCATGAACGCGGATAGCGGGGCCGATGCTGGTCATAAACGGCGGCTCGAAAACCGTTTGATGGTGCGCCGACGTAATCCGTACGGGTTGCGTGCGGCGTGGCCTGAAAGTTCTTCGACGGGAGAACTTCGAGGTCATCGTTGCGATCGAGATCAAATATCGCCGCGACGCCTACGGGCGTAACGGCGACATTATGATCCTGATCTGACAGGGAGGCGAGGATCGTTCACGCGATCCTCGCTTCTTTTTTCATAGTCAGATTCGCAAGTCTAATGCAACTTACAAAGCTTGAGCCCGCGCGCGAGAACCACCCTCTTTCCACGATCGCGCGCAGTCCAAACACAACCCTACCAGCAGACTTCACTCGGGACCGCTTGCAAACACCGCGCGTGGTGTTCTTACTGACTCGGCGGAACAAGGGTTACTCGTCGGCAGTTTGCGAGAACTGCTTGCGCGGGCCATGTACGACACGCGCTGGCTCTTCGTGGCGTAGGAAGTCGCAATAGGCGAAGCTCAGTCCCGAGATCGATCCGCGGAAGCTGTCGGCACCGGTTCGCTCGAGATAAAAGCATGGTTGGATGATCGAGCGAGGTAGCGACGCGCAGACTCGCCCACCCTCGACGCGCAGCGTGGAGGCCGGCATCATGCCATAATGGGTTTGCCCCGTGCCTTGGACTTGCATGGACCCAACCACAGAACCGTCGAGATAGACTCGGGCCGAACCACGCGTGCCATCGAAACAAGTGTAGCTGAAAAGTTTTCCGGTGACGAAATGGCGCGCCTCGCTCGCCGTCATCTCACCGGCCATTGCCGGCACACCGGTCGCCAACCCGACCAAAATCGCGATTTCACGAACCATGATCTGTCACCCTTTGACCTCCGCAGCGAAGCCTTAACCTATGTTAAAAACGTGGCGGCACGTGAAAAAGTTCGATTGCGCGGCAGGGTATCACGCGCGCGAAATTTTTGGTGGCAGGGAGTACCGCCACTCCGAACGTTCGGATAGGTCACGGCCGCGTACGTTTTGTCCGCGCATGCGCAGCCAGGTTCGGATGCCGCCAATGCGGCAGAAGCCCCAGCTTTCCAGAAGCCAGGGCTTCCTAAAGTGAAGCCAGCGCGGACTAGTTTAGTTAGCCCCTAGTCTGAACAACTGGAGCCTTGCCCTTGCCAATGGGCGCCTTGCCTACGCAACCAACAAGCCCAAAGGCGAGGATTACAGAACACATTGCAACCAACAATTTTCTCATGGAGCACCCCTTCGAAATAGCGCGAGTCACTATCGTCATCATTCCTGAACTTATAACTAGTGCAGAAAGGCCACACTTCCCCAGCAACAAAGACCATTCAGTTGGAGGTATTTGACTACGCAACCCCGGATGCTTGGTGCGGCGCCAACCCTGAATGCTAAAGAGACTATTTTATGAGCTATTGAAGGATCAGAGAGCCACGCCGTGCGAAATCGTTTACGCTCTCAATTTGAGGCGCGAATCGAAAGCTGTCGGGGGGAAACATCTCGAATGCGTCAGTTGCTGCTGGCTACACTATTTTTATTCGCCCTAGCTTCAGGCGCATGCGCCGAAGTCACGTTGACCTTTTATTCGCACCATTTAGGCACCTATGGGTTCGGCATCACTTTTCCCCATGCCCATGTCGCGCTGACGGGAACGACCGCAGCGGACGGGAAACCAGTCAAGGCTAATTTCGGATTCACTGCTGAGACGATCTCGCCTTCTATACTTTGGGATTGGGTAGAAGGTGCTGTCGTCTCAATGCCAGACGATTACATTGCGATAAGCCAGCCTCATCTTTCGCTTCCGATCAGTGATGAACAATATCGCGCTGTGCTTGCCGTCGTGGATCGGTGGCGGAAATATCCTCAGCCATCTTACAATTTGGGTACGCATAATTGCGTCACGTTCGTAAGGGAAATCGCTATCGCGCTTCGGCTTCCTGCGAGCAACAACGTGAAGTTCGTGCGCAGCCCGAAGGAATTTTTGGAAGATTTACGGTCGCGAACTTCCAAGACCAACCGCATCGTCGCAGCAGGGAAACGTCAACAGCCGGTTACAAGGACGCAACCGCATGCTGATAAAGCGAACACCGTAAGAGCTGAGAACCGGTAGGTCCGCGCCGACTCGCCCGGTACGCAGGTTGCCGTCAGCAAATGTAGAGACGCCTGCCGGATTGATAGCTGCTTTACCCCCGGTGTCGCAAAACGAATGGCCTCGCGCAAGAAGGCGACAGGATCTGCAACGTGGTTGATAACAGCGTGTGCCAGTACCAGATCGTATTGCTCATCATGGGCCGTGCTGCCTTGGGCATCCGCTTGGTAATATTCAATATTTCTCAGTCCGGTTTTTGCTGTGATGTTCTTCGCAGCTTCAATCAGCCTGCCTGAGCATTTAGGTCACGCTTCACGACCATGGCCTGTTTACCGGCATCGATGGTATCGATGAACTGATATAGATCTGGCATGGCGTACTAGAGACCTCGGTGAATTCGCACCGCGTCGCTACCCCGCAAAGGCACCATATCGTCTCAACCACGCAACGACCTAAAAAGCGACGATCGTGATGCACGGTGGAGCGACGCGCTTTAGGTCACCGGTGGACGTAGGGGTCTATCTCAAGTCGCTTTACCACCAAAAAACGGACATTCGCCAGCGCAGCGAGCCACTAGGTGTCCGTCACCGCAGCCCGGTTAGCATTGACGGCGCCGTGCTTCCCAACGATGCGCTGCTGGTTCCGGCTCCCCGTCCCAAACGCCGGCTTTTCTAACCGTTGGTCGTGCAAATCCCTCAACCCGACACCAAATTCACAGGTCTCTTCTGCCACAAAAAATGTCCTAAAGGTCGCGCTTTCTCGGGGCTTGGGACCTTGTTCGCGCCTTGAGGACTGTGGCACACTGCGGCGTTGGTAATACTTCGGAGATCTAGCATGCCTCAGGGCACCGTAAAGTGGTTCAATCCGACGAAGGGCTATGGCTTCATCCAGCCCCAAGAAGGCGGGAAGGATGTTTTCGTGCACATTTCGGCGGTCGAACGCGCCGGACTTAGCACTCTGAACGAGGGGCAGACCGTTCAGTACGAACTCGTCGAGAACCGCGGGAAGACGTCCGCGGAGAACCTCAAGGTCAAGTGACCTGAGACGTCCGAGCTGACTACCCGGCCTTTATAAGTTGCACCGCCGAGCATGCTCCGCTCGGCGGTTGTTGTACTTTCACGCGCTATCGTGTCAGACGCTCCAGTTCGGGAAAGGGTGCGAAGGCCACATCCTTGCAAAGCTCGCGCACGTCCTTTGACGTGTCGACAAAACGGTCGAGCTTGCCTGATACGTAGATTGCCGCTCCGTCTTTTGACCCCAGATATTTCCCGTCGGAATTGCGCGCGTTAAACCGCACGCACGACACATAGCGATCACCCGGGCCGATATATTTGAGTTGGGGTTGTGACACGGACGCGCCGCGCACGTGCGAAGGGTCATTCAGATAAGTGCGCAAGAAAGCGAGAAGATCTTGTCGATATCCCTGCGGATAAACGTTCTCGGCCTCCCATCGCGCCTTCATCTCAGACGCACTTGGGCCAGTATCCGTCGCACAGCCCCCGAGGGCGGCTGCAGCAGATGCGACTAACAACACTAACGTTCGTATCCTAATTCCCCGCATCCTTCATCCCCTGACTGAAGTCAATCCTAGCAGCTAACACTGGGTCGGCCAGAGAGGTCGATGCGCAGCCTGCCAAAGAAATGTATGCTGGTGGCCATAAAAATAGTCCAGAAGAGGACGCCATGATGCTCACACGCCGAACATTGGTGTTGACTGGCATCTCCATGCCATTGGTCGCACCGTTCACGGCGCGCGCGCAATCTTGGCCCGCTGGGCCGGTACGAATTGTTGTCGCTTATCCTCCCGGCGGGTCGACGGACGCCATCATGCGCCTCGTCCAGCCGGGACTGCAGCAACGTCTTCGTACTCCCATCGTGATCGAAAACCGGTCTGGCGCATCCGGCAGCGTTGGCACTGCTGCTGTCGTCAAGTCGCCGCCTGACGGCAATACGTGGCTGGCGGTGTTCGACAATCATGCCGCAAACCCATTTGTCCTGCCGAGCCTGCCTTACGACACCGAGAAGGATCTCGATCCCGTACTGCTGATTGGGACAGCGCCTTACGTGATCACGACAGCGAAGGCGAAACCCTACCAAACGCTTGCCGATGTCGTCGCTTTTGCCAAAGCGAATCCGGGAAAGATTAGCTACGGTTCTGTTGGCAGTGGCAGTGTGGGCCACCTAGCCATGGCGTTGCTGTCGCAACGGGCCGGCGTGAAGCTGACGCATGTGCCATACCGCGGCGGCGGGCCGGCGATGAATGATGTGATCGCTGGTCACGTCGATCTTCTGGTCGGCAGCACTGCGCTATCGATGCCTCAGGTCGAGGCGGGAACAATTCGCGCGATCGTGCAGACCGGGAAAGCGCGAAATCAGTTCATCGCACAGGTGCCGACCGTGGCTGAAAGTGGTTTTCTCGGTTTCGAAGCTTATGCTTGGTGGGGCATCTTCGCGCCGTTAGGCACGCCGAAGCCGATCATCGAACGTTTCGGCAATGAGTTGGCCGCGATCTTGCGCCAAGAGCGTATCACCAAGCAACTCGTCGAAACTCAGCAAGTGTCGCTGACGCTAGGCGGGCCGGACATCGAGCGGGCTTTCCTTAGCAGCCAGATGCAGACTTGGGGCAAGGTGGTGAAGGACAATAACATCAAGGCAGACCAGAACTAGGCGGACGAAATAATTGTTGGTTCGCGGTGTTTCTAATTCCAGTGTGCGTCGAAAATCTGCCCTAGGTACCTGAGAGACGGGCGATCATGCACGACTTTTCCCGCCGCTCATTCCTCGCCACAGCCGCACTGGCGAGTGGAAAATTCGTCATGCCGGCTGGCGCCAAGGCTCCTTTGGCCGGTGTACAGGGACCGGGCGTCTACCGATTCAATCTTGCTGACTATCAGATCACCACACTATTCGACGGCGTTTGGTATCTGCCGATCGATGACAAGTTTGTACGCAACGCAAGTGGCGCCGAGGTCAACCAGGCGCTCGCCGACGCGTTCCTGCCACCCGCCATCTTGCCGATATCATTCACCGCGCTGATGGTGAATACCGGCCGAATGCTAGTACTGATAGATACCGGAACCGCCGGCCAGGTCGCCGACACGGCGGGCAGCATGCTTGATAACCTCAAGGTTGCCGGCGTCGACCCCAAGGCGATCGATGCGATCTTAATTTCGCATTTCCACCCCGACCATATCGACGGCATTAAGAGTAAAGACGGCGCGAAGATATTTCCGAACGCTGAGATCCTAGTGCCCGAACCAGAATGGACGTTCTGGATGGATGATTCGAATATGAGAGGGGCACAGGGCACGGCGCATCGCTACTTCCTCAACGCTCGACGCATCTTCAAAGACATCTCCAATCAAGTGCGGCAATTCAAGCCAGGCTCGGAAGTCGCTCCGGGGATCGTGTCCCTACCCGCCTATGGCCACACACCCGGCCACACCGCTTTCGCCATTCATTCAGGCAATCAATCGATGCTGGCAATGAGCGACACAGTGCGCAATCCTTATTTGTTTGCGCGTAACCCCGATTGGCAGCCGACGTTTGACATGGACGGGCCACAGGCAGTTGCCGCTCGCCGTCAAATGCTTGACCGCGTCGTGACTGACCGCATGCTCGTCCAGGCCTATCACTTCCCTTTTCCCGCCTGCGGTCACATGATCAAGACCTCGACGGGCTACGAGCTTGTGCCGGTTGAGTGGCAGCCGTTGTAAGATCGAACTCGGCCGCGCTAGAACGTCGCGCCTGCTTGAAGCAAGAACGTTCTGCCGGCCAAAGGAAAGGCGTTGAACAATCCGATCGTCGGCGCCAGGCCAGAGGGAAAGAACGGACCGCTGGCAATTCCGCCGCTGGCGATGGCGTAATCGTAATAGTGCTTGTCGAGCAGATTGAGTACTGCTGCCGACCAGAAGAAACGGTCATATTGGCCGCCGAGTTTGATATCGATGGTTGCTTCTCCCGGAATCAGCGGTTGCTGGTTGATTTGGTCGTTGTCCATTCGGCGCGGGCCGAAGAGACTGACGGTCACGTCGAGCGTCAGCAGTTTCGGCAGGATATCCCATGTCAGGCCCGCATAGCCCGACCACTTGGACACAAGAGGAATCTCGTTTCCCGCAAAGGGACCCTCGCGGAACGTCGCATCCAGATAGGTAACGCCACCGCGGGCACGCACCTCGTTTGTGATGCGATAAAGCGCGCTCGTCTCCCAGCCAATTCGTTGCGTCGGATCGAGATTCGTGTCGATGCCAAGCGCGGGCACGAAATGGATCTCGTTATTCAAACGCATCATGTAAACGCTCGACTGCAGATAGAACTGCCCGGTATTGACGCGAATCCCGCTTTCGACGTCGTACGACGTCTGCGTCTTTAGATCGAAGGTCGGAACGGTGAATGCAAACGGGCTACCCGCACCGACGCGTTCGTCAGCATTGCCGAAGCGAAATGCGCGAGCGCCACGAGCAAACACGGCGAAAACCGAGTTGAAGCGATACTCGAGGCCAAGATGGGCCGCCCATTGCCACTCGCTTTGGTCGAACGGCGGGGTTTGGGGATCGTTGGCATAGAATCCGGCGTTGGGATCATTGACCGGGCTATACCTGTCGCGTGCGTCGACGGCGTTACGTGTGGCGCGCCCGCCGATTGAAACGTCTGTGTCCGGCCGCACCGCGGTCGTGTTCATGGCGTAAAAGCCCAGTGTGGTCTGCCGGATATCGTAACTGTGGACGGGCACGAGGCCGGGTGCCGTCGGCCGGTCAGAATTGTATTGCGTGTTGTAGAAGTCGATGCCGGTCAGAAGCTTGTTCGGAACTCCGAAAAGGCGATGCGCCACGTCGAGACGCGGCGTAAACGATGACGTGGTCATCACCGTATCGACGTAGTTCATCGGTGATGCAGCGTTTATGTTGTAGAGAAAAGTGATCGGATCGAAGTAATTGAAGAACTGTGCCTGCTGGAATTTGCGCCGAAGGCCGCCGTCTACAATCAGCTCGACGCCCGGGGTCAACGTCGCGTTGAACCCCGTGGCGAAATTGATTGCCTGTTTCTTCCCCCAGTCGAGCGGTGTGTTCGATTGCCATGGTGTGTCGAGGGTATACGGAAGGGCTCCGGGCAAATTATTGAGGCCCGCCGGCAAACCTTGAAACTGGCGATCTCCGGCAACGGTAAAATAGCCTCCGAGATTGGGCGTAGAATAGTTCAGCGTGGCGTTGATATTGCGTTGCCGGAGCGCGCTGTTGACACGATAGCCATTGGAGTCGATGGCATTGCCGAACGCGCCGACCGACCATGGTCCACTTGTGACCGTGGCCGATGCGCGGCCTTCCCAATATTGGAACGAACCAGCGAACGCTTCAACGCGATTACGCGCGTCGGCTGATGATCCTTTCTTCAGCACAATATTGATGACGCCTCCGATTGCGCCATCGCCATAAAGAACAGTCCCGCTGTTTCCGCGCGTGATCTCAATTCGCTCGATGCTGTTCAAAGGGATCGATGAGAAATCGAAGCCCTGGAGATCGAAATCCTGGTAACGGCGCCCATTGACGAGAATGAGGACGTTCGACTGTGCGAAGGCGCCAAAGCCACGCAGATCAACCCCATCGCGAGAGCCATTTGTAGAACTCAAAAGATGCTGGACCTGCACGCCCACCTCCCGCGAGAGGATATCGGGCAGGTTTTGCGCGGGCGAGCGTGCGATATCCTGAGATGTGATCACACTATTCGAGGTGCCGACCATACCACTGTTAAGCCGCGTCCAGCTGACGTCGATTTCCGGCAGGACAACCTGCGCACTCATGGGCGCAGTCGATGCGCTCAGCGCCAGTGCGCCACCCAAAAATTTCGCGACATGCCCCTTCCCCATGACACCACGTTCCTTCGTTTGCGTTCGCCATAGGCAAACGCATCGGTGAAGACCAAGCCCTATGCGAAGGATGCAAGTGAGATACCGACGCGGCGTCGCGCGGGCCTCACGTGCGGAATGTCGTGAAAGTAAAAGCTCTCACGGCCTTCGCACCGGCATTGCCGTCACCGCTGCGAAAGACCGCTCCGTATGGACGCCCCGTCCACCGGTTGGGTGACTGCGCTGGCAGGTCTCCTGGCTCGCGGGTCGTCGCCTTGGTGGTCCGGCCTTCCCAGTTTCCCAGTGGCCGTGTTGGACCTAAAGCTCGCGCTCACAGTTGCGGGGGCAGCCGCGGATGACATCAAATTCGAGTGTGCGAATTTGGTGTTCCCGTATTCCCTCTTTCGTCCCCGATTTGAGTCGGGGAGCCAGCACGCCAAAATGTCCCTTGATCACCTCGTCAAGTCAAGCCGAGGGCACCCAACCATGAAATTACAACAAAATTTCATCGCCAAAGCCGGACTAGACCCCCTTCACGAATTGTTTTGTTTCGTGTGGGGGGTTTCGTCGTATCGTTCAGCTGGCGCTCTGACAGGAGAAAAATCCGCCATGAACCTAAAATTCGCACTGCGTAGCATAGGCATTCTGGCCGCAGCCGCTCTGGTAGTCACCGCCATCGGCATGAAACCGCTTGCGGCGATGGGCACCGACAGTCCACCACCAGCTGACAGTGGCAACAAGAAGAAAAAGAAAAAGGACAACAACTTTATTGAACAACAGCAGGAGCAATTGGCCCAGGACAAATTCCTGCGCGACTACCGCGCCGCTCGAGCCATGATTCTCGACGGCGATTACCCCGGTGGCATCGCGGCCATGCATGCGCTGGGGCATGACGAGCATGCCGACGTCGCCAACTACATAGGCTACGCCTACCGCAAGCTTGGCGATTACGACGATTCGAAGATCTGGTACGAAAAGGCCTTGGCCGCGGATCCCAACCATGTCCGTACATGGTCCTATTACGGCATGTGGCAGATGGAGCAGGGTAACCGGCTCAAGGCGATAGAGGACCTGCAGAAAGTACAGCTCATTTGCGGCAACACAACCTGCGAAGAATATCGCCAGCTCAAAGACGTGATCGACGGCAAGGCGAGCTACTAACGCTCTTGCCATGCCTCCCCGACATCATGCTCGGCCTCGTGCCGGGCGTGATCCTATTGAGACGTCTCCTGCGTAATCCAGGCGTGGTAGTCGGAGTCAACGCTATCGACTGGCAAGACCATAAATGCCGGGGTCGTATAAGTGTGGGCGGCTTTAACTGCATTACGTACAAGTTCGGCCATTGAAGCGCGGGTTTTAATAAACATCACAACTTCTTCAGCCCGCTCGATTTTATCCTCCCACCAATAGTGCGAGATCATGCCCGGGAGAATATTGACGCAAGCCGCCAGCCGGCGCTCTACGATTGTCCGCCCCGCCCGCTCCGCCTCGACAATCGATGGCCAAGTCGTATAGACGAGCACCGCACGTTCCATCGTAAGATCCCTCTATGAGCTCGTCGCGCCAGCGTTTTCAGCACATCGCTTTTGTCGCCAGCCACACGCCAGAAGCTCGCCTGGCCTATGGCCGGCTCGAAAAGCGATACGGTAATGCCGACCCCGCGAAGGCGGACGTGATAGTCGCACTCGGCGGCGACGGATTGATGTTGCAAACCCTGCACAAGTTTATGAATTCCGGCAAGCCGATCTATGGCATGCACCGTGGTACGGTTGGATTCTTGATGAATGAATTCGCCGAGGAAGACCTAGTCGAGCGCCTGGCGACAGCTCACATTACTGTCATTCATCCGTTGGTGATGCGGGCGCGCGACGCATACGGTCGGACGCACGAGCATCGGGCCATCAATGAGGTCTCTTTGTTCCGACAAAGCGCGCAGGCTGCACACCTGCGTATCCTGATCGACGATCAAGAACGGCTTGCCGAACTCATTGCTGATGGCGTTCTGGTGGCAACGCCGGCCGGCTCAACCGCCTACAATTTGTCTGCTCAGGGGCCGATCATCCCGATCAACGCGCCCCTTCTTGCCCTTACGCCTATCAGCCCATTCCGCCCGAGACGATGGCGCGGTGCACTATTGCCGGATCATGCGCATGTCACACTCGAAGTGACGGAAGCGGAGAAACGACCCGTCGCCGCAGTTGCTGACCATGATGAAGTTCGGTCTGTGCGAAATGTCTCAATCAGCATGGACCATAAAATCTCGATCAACATGCTGTTCGATCCCGGTCACAATCTCGACGAACGCATCCTGCGTGAACAATTTGGATTCTAGGTAGCCGCGTGCCAAAAAAATTTGATTTCTTCGTCAATGA
>Ga0306920_100013058_pt1 | contig 11299 bp, 6 predicted proteins | sample flu12Cox44000170_FD_204666 | JGI IMG/M metagenome (GOLD analysis project Ga0306920, IMG submission 204666) | Lab enrichment of tropical soil microbial communities from Luquillo Experimental Forest, Puerto Rico - flux4day.12C.oxic.44.000.170 (v2)... | ecosystem: Environmental > Terrestrial >...
CGATGCGAGCCCTAAAACGACCAGTGGTGTCAGCCTGCTTAAGAGCGTCATGTTGCCTCCTTGGGCGGATGGCCTATTCCACGAACGCTCGAGGTGGCAAGCAGTTTCCCATCGACGGCAATGCACCAAGCGATAGCTGTGCGCCAGGCGATAATTGTCCGTTGTATTCAGGCTGAATTAAGGCCAGCGTTGGTTGGAATGCGGCTTATCGCAACCGTCGAGGCGCAGCGCCCCCCAGCTCCTCCTCGGTGCGCCCCAACCAGACCGCGAGAGCGGTGAACAGCGCGCAGAAAGGAACCGCCGCCCAGGCAATTCCGGATAGTCCCAGTCCCAGGGCGCTGAGTCCCGCGTAGCTCCAGGCCCCAATCTGATCCCCCGCCCGATACACGAAGGTCTCGATGAAGCTCTTGGCCTTGAACTTGTCCTCTCGTGGTACCACGGTAAAGAGAACTTCCATCGCCGGATTGGTCAGACCAAAGTTCGTCCCTCGGCGGAGAATGGAAAAGGCGACGAAGCTCGGTAACAGGGCGGTGGATTGCATTGCACTGAGGCCGATGGCGCTGAAGCCGATCGCGCTGATCGCTGGCATCACCGCGAGGGTGGCCGCCAGGCCAGTCCAGCGAATCACCCTGCCGGTGAAGAAGAACTGGATCACCACGGTCAGAACCTGGGCGCCGAATTCGAGCTTCGCGAGCAGCTCGGTCCGCGCATTTCGGGTTGAGAAGTATCGTCCCACCACATCCGTTTGTTCGAAGTAGAGAAACGTCGATCCCAACGTGTAGAGGAGGAGAAAGGCGCAGATACCAAGAAGGTACGGCGACTTGGCAACACTGTGGATCCCGGCCCAAGCGGATCCTCCGATGATCGCGTCCTCGGAGCCCTTGTCCTTCGTCGTGGCCAGGCTTCGCCTTGGGAAGGCGAGGACGATGCACAATGTCAGTTCCAGCAGGGCCGCGGAGACGAGCAACAGTTGTGCGGTGCCGATGCGAGCCGCGAGCAGAGCAGTCAGCGCGGAGCCGGTGATCGAGCCCAGGGTCCCGCCCATGCCGATAAATCCAAAGAGGCGCTTTGCCTGGTCGCTGCGGAAATAGTCGGCCATGAAGGCCCAGAAGATGGAAACGACGAAGAGGTTGTAGACACTGGTCCAGACGAAGAAGGAGCGGCCGAGCCACGGCTCTCCTCCGCCGGGCAGGATGCGCGCGAGCACGTAGAACAGCACCAGATTGAGAACGAAAAACTGATAAGTCAGTGCGATGAAATGCTTGGCTCTAAAGCGGGCAACAAGCCCTGAAAACAACGGATTGCACAGCAGCATCGCGGCCAATGTCCCGGCGAAGAGCCATGGCAGCTTTGAGACGCCCGCGGATACCGCCATCTCATCGCGGATCGGCCGGAGGATGAAGTAGCTGCAAAGCAGAAAGAAGAAATACAGCCCGGAAAGGACCATTGCGGTGAGCTCCGAGGGCTGTACATCCACGACGGTGCGCAACGCGCGAAGCAACCGACCAGGTTCCTCTTCTGGGCCGCTTTTCGCCCCGGTCACCTCCCGTTCCGGCCGTGCCACGCGGCGAGCACCTCCTTCTCGCGCTCGGGGGCCAGGCCGGCGCGCAGCTTCGCCTTGCGTTCCTCTGGCTCGGATTCATAGAAGTCGAGCGTGTCTTTGGCGGTCGAGGCCAGCGGGCGGAAAGTGAGTCCTTTGGAGATTGCGCGGCTGATGTTCCGGCGAGCAAAGCCCGCCGACTCGCCGCTGGGTGGCACCCACGCCGGCATGTCTACCCAGCGGCTGACGTTGTGCTTTTCGAGGAAAGCGGCATCCACCCAGGTAAGGTAAGCGTCCGTGCTCATTACCGAACGAACTCCGCCGAGCATTTCCGCCACCGTCAACGTGGAGCGCGGTCCCGTGCAGTTGTACACGCCGGTGGTCCGTTCCTCGCAAACACGGATCACGAACTCCCCCAGGTCCCGAGCATCGATGATCTGAACGGGATCGGTTGGATTCCCTGGTGCCAGCACTTCTCCTCCTTTGGCGAGCCGCGCAGGCCAGTAGGTGAATCGATCGGAGAGGTCTCCTGGCCCGACAATGAGCCCCGGCCTTAGGATCGCGGCAGCATCAGGAAATGCTCTCTGCGCCTCCTTTTCCGAAAGCGCTTTAAGCGGACCGTAATACTTTCGCGCATCCTCGCTCTCGGGCTCGGGAGCGCTCAGCACCGGCGCACGCTCATCGGCGTCTGGGGTGTCGTTCGTCGCATAGACTGAGATCGTGGAAATGAAGACGTACTGTTTGACTCGACCTTTCAGGGCCTCAGCTGCCTGGCGGACCCACCGGGGAATCGTCGTTGGGTTGTCAATCACCGCGTCCCATCCCCGACCTTTGAGAGCCTGATAATCGCCTGCGGCCCGATCACCTTGAAGCTTTTCAACCTCCGGAAACAGTCCTGGATTGGTCTTTCCTCGGTTGAAAAGCGTCACTTTGTGGCCCCGGGCAATCGCGTAGCGAACCTGATGCGGACCGATGAACCCGGTTCCCCCGAGGATCAACAGGCGCAGCGACCGCGACGCCTTCGAAGCGGGTGCAGCACCGCCGGCACCGCTGGGGGCGAAGTGGAGGGCGCTGACCGCCAGCCCTGATGCCTTGAGGAAGGTTCTTCGAGTCGTGGACATCTGAGCTCTCCCCTCTGCTGGGCCTTAACTCTGGCCAGCGTTGAACGATGCGCGGTAAAGAACATTTCCAAAGGAACGAAACGGAGGGGCATGCTTGGGCAGATTAGCGGCGCACAGGATGAGTGGCGGATGAACGACCGGCGTAGATTCATCGGGCTGGTGGTGGCGGGAGGAAGTTTGGCGCTGGCGGCGCGCAAGTCCAGCGCCCCTAGCAAGGAACCACCGAAGCGAACCGCCGCGCCGGTCCATCCCACCGAGGATCTGATGCGTGAGCACGGAGTCCTGGGCCGCATGATGTTGATCTACGAGGAGGGACTGAAGCGATTGGAAAGCGGTACGAGCATCTCGGCCGAGGTAATCGCATCCGCGTTGAGGCTCCAGCAGCATTTTCTAGACGACTATCATCAGAAGCTCGAAGAAGATCAGGTATTCCCCAGGATCGAAGCGGCAGGAGGGCGGAAGGAGATAACTCGGGTGCTCAGGCAGCAGCACGAGGCAGAGCGCAAGTTGACGGCCCAGCTTCTGAAAAACGCCACCCCCTCTGGACTGGGAAGCAGCGAGCGGCGAGCAGCGCTGGTGGAGGGGTTTCGGTCGCTGAATCGGATGTTGAGGCCCCACACCCTCTGGGAGGACACGGTATTGTTTCCGGCTTTTCACCAGCTTTTCACTGGCGCCGAGTTCGAAAAGCTCGGCGAAACATTCGACGCATTCGAACGTCGAGCACTCGGACCGTCAGGTTTTGAAGGGGTGCTCGCGGAGGTGAGCCAACTCGAAAAGAACCTGGGTATCGACAATCTGTCTGCGTTCACAGCTCATATCTAGATGACCAGAGTGCTTTCCGTGCAGATTGCGCTCGGCATTGTCACTCTCTGCGGATCGGTCCACGCGTCCGACGGCGAGGCGGTACGGGTCCATGAATCGGCCCTGGTGATCGATGGGCACGCCGACACGCCTCAACGCTTTCTCGACGAGGGCTTCGATTTCGCGGCGGATACTCCGGTTTCGGAGGGTCATCTGGACCTTGGCAAAGCGCGCGCCGGCAATCTCGGGGCGGAGTTTTTTTCCATCTGGGTGGAACCCAAATCCCACGCCGGCCGATTCGCAGTTCGGGCCCTGCAGCTGATTGACTCTGTCTATCAACAGCTTGCAAAGCACCCGGACCAGCTCGTGCTCGCTTCAGGGACAAAAGACATTCTCGCGGCGCGCTCGGGCACCCACAAGCGCCTGGCCTGCCTGATGGGACTGGAGGGTGGCCACGCGATCGAGAATGACTTGGGAGTGCTTCGCGATTTCTATCGCCTGGGCGTGCGCTACATGACGCTCACCTGGTCGAACAGCAACGAGTGGGCCGATTCCTCGGGAGACCTGAACGATCCCAAGGTTAAGCATCACAATGGGCTGACCGACTTCGGTAAGCAGGTGGTTCGGGAGATGAACAAGCTCGGAATGATCGTCGACATCTCGCACGTGTCGGACAAGACCTTTTACGACGTGATGCAGGTTACAAAGGCACCGGTGATCGCCTCGCACTCGTCCGCGCGAGCCCTCACCCACAGCGTTCGAAACATGACCGACGAGATGCTGAAGGCGCTGGCGGCCAACGGCGGCGTAGCGATGGTCAACTTCTTTTCCGGCTTCGTTGACGACGATTACCGCCGAGCCGAACAGGCTCAGCGAGCGCATCGCATGGCGGCCATGAATGCCGCGGCCTCGAAACTCGGCTTGGATCCGGCCGCCAAATTTCGGGCGCGGCGGCGCGTTGAACGAGAATGGGTCGGTAGAATCGAGCGGCCTCCCTTCGAGGCATTGATCAGCCACATCGACCACATGGTGAAGGTCGCCGGCGTGGATCACGTGGGAATCGGCTCGGACTTCGATGGCATCCCTTCCACGCCTAAAGGAATGGACTCGGCGGCGGATCTCCCGAAAATCACTGAGGCGCTGCTCGCTCGCGGCTACTCGTCCGAGGCGGTTCACAAGATCCTCGGAGAAAACCTACTGCGCGTGTTCAAGCGCATCGAGCAGACGAGCGTGGAGCTGACTGGTTCGTCGCGATGAACTGCGCGAAGACAGAAGGTGGACAGCGTTGGATGGACGCTGAACTGGTCCCCCGTCAGGGGCTGGACGATGAGGAGGGCCTAGCGCTCCCCAACCAACTGCCGCCCGTGGTGGACGCCCACGTGCATCTTTTCCCCTCCCGCGTCCTCGCCGCCATCTGGCGATGGTTTGACCGCAATGCATGGCCGATTCGCTACAAGCTGAGCTCGGAGCAGGTGGTCGATTTTCTTTTCAAACGAGGACTGTCTCGAATCGTCGCTTTGCACTACTCCCACACGGCGGGAATGGCGCGCGCCTTGAATCAATACATGGCTGAATTCTGCCGCGCGGACCCGAGAATCATTGGACTAGCGACGGTGCTGCCGGGAGAGCCAGAGGCCGCGCGGATCGTCAGGGAGGCGTTCGCTTCGGGGCTGAAAGGAGTCAAGCTCCACTGTCACGTTCAATGCTTTAGCCCGGACGAGGATCGGGTCGGACCCATCTACCAGGAGTGCGAGAAAGCGAATCTGCCGATGGTGATTCACGCCGGTCGAGAGCCATCCAGTCAGCACTACCCTTGCGACACCTACCAGCTCTGTTCGGCCGACCGCATCGAGCGGGTGCTCCGAGCGCATCCTCGACTCAAGCTCTGCGTGCCACACTTGGGTGCGGACGAGTTCAACAGCTACCAACGGCTGCTGGAGCGCTACGACAATCTGTGGCTGGATACCACGATGGCGATCGCCGATTACTTTCCGGCCAGCGCTCCTGTTGATCTGATTCGCTCCTGGCCGGAGAGAATTCTCTACGGAACCGATTTTCCAAACCTGCCGTACGCCTGGGACCGCGAGCTAAAGCGGCTTCTTGCCCTGAAATTGCCTGCGGACGCTGAAGCGAAGATCCTTGGCCAAAACGCGCTTTCTCTCTTCGGTTAGCTATGGATGAGTGCGAGCTCAGTGCGGTGATGATCGTGTACAACGGGATCCGGACAATTGGCCGCGCGTTGGACTCGGTTGCGTTCTGCGACGAGGTGGTGGTGCTGGATGACTGCTCCACGGACGGAACCTGGGAGTATCTGCAGACCCGGAAGAACCTCCGGCTTTATCAACGCCGGCACACCACCATGGCCGGGCAGCGAGAGTACGTCACCTCTCTCGCTCGCGGCCGGTGGATTCTCACCATCGACTCCGATGAGTACGTGACACCCCGTTTGGCCGAAGCGATTCGTCAGGTGATTCGACAGCCAGGTGCTCCGGATGGCTTCTATTTGTTGTGGCACAATCCCTATCCCCCGACTCTGCGTGGCGAAGTGTGGGGCAAACACCCCCGTCTGATGCGAGCGGGTAGGGCTAGATGGGTGCAATCGGACCATCTGCATTCTCCTCTCGACTTCCACGGTGTCCGGATGGGGCGGTTGACGGAGGGTCACGTGGAGCACGAGCCGCTTCCCAATCTCGCGGCGGTGCTGCGCAAGCACATCAACAAGAGCGCCATCATGGCCACGCAGGAGCGAGCGCGCGGCGTGCGGCCGAGCGCGCTGCGACTTCTTCTCAGCACCCTGGGCCGGTTCTTGAAGTTTTATTTTGTCTATGGCGGCTGGAAGCACGGCGCCAGCGGCGTGGCGATGTCGTGTGCCGGTGCGTTCGAAGCGTTCACCAAACATGCCTTCTTGATTGAATCGCCAGTAGCGGTTCCCGAAGAGCTCCAAGACGGCGGCCCGGGATCCTTCCCCCCGGGAGTCCGCTTCAGCGCCGTGAAGGAGGCACCGCCGCCGTTGTTGACGCGACCGACCAAGCCCTAGAGTGACGCGGTCTGCAGCTCGCCATTGCTGGCCCGGACTCTGGCGATCTCGTCCACCAATGCGTCGACCGTCTCTCGGATCTGTTCTTCGGTATGCGTGGCAGTAACGAAGAAGCGGAGGCGGGCCAAGCTGTCTTCCACCGCGGGATAAAGGATCGGCTGTACGTTGATCCCCCGCTGGCGCATCGCTTCGGAAACCTGCAACGCATGCATCGAGTTCCCCAGAATCGCGGGAACCACCGCCGAGCCGCCCGAGAAGCCGGTGTCCACGCCCCGTGCTTTGGCGAGTTGCAGAAACAGGCTGGCGCGTTGGTGCAGCTGCCGAATTTTCTCCGGGTGCCTTTGAATTTGACGCAACGCTTCGAGGGCGGCGGCGGCGTTTGGCGGGGAGATTCCGACGCTGAAGACAAACCCAGGGGCCGTGTATTTCAGGAACTGGATCAGCGCCCGCGAACCCGCCACGTATCCCCCACACGACGCCAGGGACTTGGAAAGGGTTCCCATCCAGAAGTCCACATCGGATCTTTGAACGCCGAAGTGCTCCCCGATCCCGCGGCCGGTGTTGCCGAGAACGCCGATCGAATGCGCCTCATCGACGAGCAACAAAGCCCGATGCTTCTTCTTGATCTCGATGAGACGCGGCAGGTCCGGGATATCCCCGTCCATGCTGTAAACTCCTTCGATCGCAATCAGGACCCGGCGGTAGTGAGGACGGAGTTGGCTTAGGGCCCGGTCCAGCGCTTGCCAGTCGTTGTGTGGAAACGGCCGCCGCTTGGCGCCGGACATCTTGGCGCCCCCCAGGATGCAGTCGTGCGCAAGCGAGTCGTGGACCACGAGATCGCTAGGGCCCACCACGTGCCCAATCACGGTGACGAATGCCGCATGCCCGGAAACCATGACCACTGCTGACCCGGTGCCGAGGAATGCCGCCAGCTCCCGCTCGAACTCGCCGTGGAGCGGCTTCTCTCCGCTTGCCACGCGACTGGCGGACACCGACGTCCCGTAGCGTGCAATCGCCTCCTGCGCGGCCCGCGTGACCGCGGCGTCTCCGGATAAGCCCAGGTAGTTGTAGCTGGACCAATTGATCATCGTCCTTCCATCGATGAGCGCAGTTTCGTTCGTGACTCGCTGGTGGACGTTGAAGTACGGATTCTTCAGTCCGAAACCCTCGAGCATCTCGAGCCGCTCCTGGAACTCCACAACCTCTGGGAATTGCTCGATGACGTAGGCGGATGAGTCAACTGCGGAACCGGCGTCGTTGGATTCAGCAGGAGCCTGTGTGACTTCGCCCGGTGACCCACTCGCGACCGAGCGACCGCGAAGAAAGCGCGGGTCCCGATGCTTGAAATCACCTCGCACTCCGGTTGCGGTCGCGAGAGTTTTACCGCTGCGATGCTGGATGAGGAGGGTACCTTGAACCTCGTCCCCGCTTACATTCTCCAACGTGAGGCAGACGCGGAGGGGACCATCGGTCAGCAGCGCGAACTGGCGGTATTCCGCGATACCCGTCGGAAAACCCGCCCGCCCCAGGTTTGCCCAGGCCCAGTAGGCCGCCAATTGAAAAGCGCCGTCGAGCGCGAGGGGGTCCACGCACCACTCGTCATGCGCCGGTCGCCGAATCCAGTCGGCCGGCCGGCTGGTTCGAACCCACCCGATGATCCCAGCGCTGCTCAATTTTTCGATCGACGTCACTGCCCGCAGTCGAGGGCCGTGAAAAGTCGTCTCGCCGTAGAAGTCCTCTAAGGACATCGAAGGCTGCTGTGCGTCCGGAAGTAGCGGGTTGGGGTCCAAGATCGGCACGGAGGGCCCGGTCTCCAGCGAAAAACGGCCGACGTACGCGGGCGCCCTGGAGAACGGACGTGGTGCGTCGGCGGGAGCGGCGGACAGCGTAACCGTAAGCTCTCGGCCCTTGGGATCCAACTGATGCGATGTGAGCGTCAACAGGGTCGCCCTGTCGACTCGAACCGGCTGCCGCAATTCGAGTTGACGCACGTGCAGCGGGGCGTTTGAAAAGCCCCTGTCAAAGGCCGCGCGCGCCATCAGCTCGAAAGCGGCGGCAAAGGGCAGAACCGGGTGCCCACCGAGTTGGTGATCCTCCAAATAGACATCATTGTGGCGATCGAGGACCACGAAATGGCGCCGGTCCTTCTTCCGCGGCGGCGCTTCGGAGGCCAATAGGACATCGCCCGCGGCTCCCGAGTCCAAGGCGGTGAACAAGGCTGCCTGGCCCGAACGATCCTCGATGAACGGAACACCTTGTTCTCGCAACCTGTCTTTCGCCAGGCGCGGAATCCGGTTCACCATCTCGGTACCCTCCCAGGGAGGGTAGGAGAGTGCCAGCGCTGAAACGCCGGGGCGAATCGCCGGTAGCTGGCCGGCGATCTTGGAGAGGGCGGCGTTGGCGGCTGCGTAGTCGGTCTGCGACGCATTGCCGAAGTGCCCAGCCCACGAGGAGATCAAAACCACCAGCCGGAGCGGATCATTTTCCGTGGCCCGAAGGGTCTCGACGAGCCCGTCAAGTTTCGGCCTCATGACCTTGCGAAACGAGCTCTCATCTTTGGCGACCAGCGGCGCATCTTCGGACACACCCGCCGCGTGGACGATGGCGGTAATTGGCCCCAGGCTTTCTCTCGCTGAGTCCAGAATGTGTCCAGCGGGCCCAGTCACGTCCCATTGGACATAAATGGCGCGGCCGCCACTCTCTCGGACGGCCTGCAGGGTCTTCTGGACCGTCGGCCCGTCGTCGGAGCGTCCGACGAGAATCAGCGAACAGCGGCGCGAGCCGAGAGCCATGGCAAGGCGCGCCCCAACGCCGCGCGCACCGCCGGTTACCAACACCACGTCCTCTGGACCGAGCAGCGCCAGAGACGACGTTTGGGCTGGAACAAAATCCACGGCTCGCCGAACCCTGGCGGACCACGCCACCTCCGAAATCATGTCCGAGCCGCGGATCTCAGCGATCAGCGCATCGGCCATTTCTTCCGGTCCGTCTTCGAGTTGCAAATGTATCGCCTTCACGGTTTCGTCGACCCGTTCCCGAGCGAGCGCTTTGGCAAACCCGGCGAGCGCGGCTGCCTGTATTGCAGGGTAGGGGGCCGACGCCCCTCCTGAGCCGCCTTGAGGAACGGCTCCTTCCGCCGTTGCCACGACGAACAGTCCGCCCTTCGCAAGCTCTGGGTCGGTCTGAAGCCTCGCCAACCGATGCGCCCATATCAGCGGCTGGAGCAGCCCTTCAAGATTGCCAGCCAGCCCGCTCACCCCCCGGATCGCCGGTGGCGCACCGAGAGCCGAAAGATGAATGATGCCGCCAATCGGCCCGACGCCGTGCGCGCTGGACTCGAGGATGCCGCGAAGCTCGACGTCGGACGAGAGCTCGGCGAGGAGCGGCCGGGAGCCCAAGGCCTCCAAACGCGCCGCGAGGGCTTCGGCCACACCCAGGGAGTCGCGAGTTATCAGCACCACGTCGGGCAGGGGTTCGGCGCTCGGACCGACCAACGGCGATTCCACCAAGATGGGAGCGAAGCAACGAAGCTCGGAAGAAAACGCAGTCGAGGGCGCCGCGCGGACCGCCTCGCCGGATGATGCCTGCCCGTCGACCTGGGCTCGGGAGAGATGCTCGACGAGCTCGGCAATGGTCGTTCGGGCGCCGAGGAAATCGCGCGGCAGCACGCCGGAATTTCCAAAGGCGGTGCTCAAATCCGCTTCCAGTTCCGCTGCCATCAGGGAATCAAACCCGAGATCGCCCGCCAATGTTTGGGTGGGCTGGATCGCCGTTAAGGGGAAGCCGCTTATCCTCGCGACCGTCCCGTGAACTCGCTGCGCAATCTCTCGTCGGGCGAGATTTGGCGCGATATGAGGTGCAGCGAGGAGGCCAGATTGCGGGGCTGAGCCCGCCGACGGCAGCTGAGGAGGCTGCCCATGGGTGGAGGCGGGAAGCGACACGCTGGGTGCATCCGAAGCAAGCCCTCGCTCCCGAAGCATCCTGTTCTGCTCCTGCAGCAGCGCGACCTGCTCTCGAAACAGGGCAACCAGTGGGTCCATGGACTCTCCTGATGCGTTGGCCTTGAGGGGCGGGGTCGAGCCGGACGGCTGCAAATTGGCGAGCAGCTCGGGACGTCCCGCGCCGGGCTCGATCACCCAGTAGGACTGGGTCTCGAGTGGAGTCGGCGGGAGCGACAACAGGGTGACGTCGCGAGCGTCGAAGAGCACCCCAAAGTTGATCGGCGTCCCCATTGCCCACAACAGCCCGAGGGCGTTGGACATCGACTCCAACCCGTCATCCTCGGGATCGGTTAGCGCGGCGAACTGCACCCGTTCTGCATTCTCGATTGCGCCCTTCGCGAGGCTCAGCAGCGAGGAGCCGCCGCCGACTTGGAGCAAGATTCGAGCTCCGCACCCGTCGGGCGGATCGGATACCAGCCGGCGGAGCGCCGATACGAAGTCGACGGGCGCCGTGGCATGCTCGAGCCACAGCTGGGCAATTGCGTCAGCAGTGCCTGGACACATCGCTGCCGAGGTGCTGCTGACGAACGGAAGTTTCGGGCAAGAGAGCGGCTGTCGTTGCAATAGGACCGCCAGATCGCTTCGGAGGCCGCGCATCAACGGGGAATGAAATGCGTGTGAGACCCGAAGGCGCGTCACCCTCCTTCCGCTCTCCGCAAGCGCCGAAGAGGCTACGGCCACGGCGCGGGTGCTGCCGGAAATCACGATTTGCTGCGGATGATTGAGGTTGGCAATGACCACCGGTTCCGGTCCGTCCTGCCCGTGATCTGGCCCCAACGAGTGCAGAACGGCGGCGACC
>Ga0306920_100013059_pt1 | contig 11299 bp, 12 predicted proteins | sample flu12Cox44000170_FD_204666 | JGI IMG/M metagenome (GOLD analysis project Ga0306920, IMG submission 204666) | Lab enrichment of tropical soil microbial communities from Luquillo Experimental Forest, Puerto Rico - flux4day.12C.oxic.44.000.170 (v2)... | ecosystem: Environmental > Terrestrial >...
CGCGCTGAAACCGGTCGAGCGACTGGCGATTGATTTGCTATACTTGCAGGGACGTTCGGTTGAGGAAATCCGTAAGATCACCGGCTGGAGCGCTGCGCTGATTAAGGTGCGCGCATTCCGAGCCCGGCAGAAAATGAAACAGCAGCTGGCGAAAATTTCGGCAAAGGAGAAACAATGAAAGACGAAAAAATCGATCGGTTGCTGAGATCCGCAGCCCAGGCACGCGAAGAGACCCCGACTACGATGCCGTTTGGGTTTGATACGCGTGTGGTGGCGCTCTGGCGCGCGGCTGCGCAGAGCACGTCGCTCGTCCGGCGAGTCGCTGTGCTGTCGGCAGCGGTGATTATCATATCTACAATCGCAGCCGTCCGTGAAGCCAGTCAAAACCGCGAAATCAGTGAATCTTTTACGAACGAATTCGCTATCGCAGACTCGGCCATCCAAGATGAGTTTGTGAAATGAACCGCGCGTTGCAATGGAAACTCATTGCGGGATTCATTCTGGTGTTTGTTGCCGGGGGAATCAGTGGCGCGTTTCTTGGAGGATTGTATGCACGACATCATTTCTTTCAGCTTCATCACCCCCAAATGATCGGCGCACGAATGAAGGAAAGACTCCGTGCCGAGCTCAACCTGACGCCAGAACAAGTCGCCAAGATTTCGCCGATCATTGATAAAGCAGCCGTACAACTCCGAGAAATTCGGCGAGACACTGCCCGGAGGGTTCATGAAACGATCGGGGAGGCCCACCGGCAGATGGCTGTTAATCTAACAGACGAACAACGCCAAAAATTGCAGCAAATAGAAGAGCGACATCGTCACTGGCGTCATCATCGTTTTCACGAAGCTCCTGTCGAATCGGCGTCACCGACTCCTTAGTTTCCTGGTGCTGTACCCTGCGCTGTCCTTAGCGCAGCGATTTCGTGCATCCTCTCTCAAATATCCGCTGAGGACAGCGGACACTACAGCCGTTGCGATGCTACCTGGACGGGTTAGAACCGCAGTCCCTTTTCAAAAAAGATTCGTTCGCGCTCAACACTTGCGCCTCGGCTGAGGAAAAGATCGCGCAGCTCGGGCGTGTAGAAGTCGCCATCGTATTGTGGATTGAGGCCGAAGAAGATTTTGCCGCCCGGGGCGAGGTGATGCTGCAGATCGCGCAGGAAAAAATCCCATTCCTGGGTGCCCCAGCGTTTTTTCGATGGATGGTAAAGGTTGAAGTTGACCGAAAATGCCGTGATCCAATCAAACTTTTGAGGGAGATCGGACAGCGGCTCGAATGCGCTGATTCTGCACACGAGCCGCGGAACTCCGAAAAGGTCGAGCAATTCCGTAAAAAGCAGGACGCGCTCCACGTCCAGTCCCAGGACTGAATGGCCGAGGTTTTTGAGGATGAACAAGAAAAATCCGCCTCCGCAACCGAGATCGAGCACACGCTTGGATGCTGAGCGATGGAGCTTCAAATCCTGCACGCGTTCCCGGTTCAATCGCAACCACGGCTCGATATTTGCATATTTGGCATAGCCTGCAGTGGAGTTTGCATATCGCTGCTGGATCTCGCAGGCGCGTTCGCGATCGATCTGCGCCAACATTGGCTCAAGCGATACACGGAAAATGGATCGTTGCGCTCTGCGCCAGCCGCGCCGGTAGCTCAACGGCTCTGAAAACTTAAGAATCTTGCGGGAAAGCTTCATTTGTGGCGCAAGCAATCCTGCCTGCGAGCACGCCTGACGCAAGTTCGTCGCACGAACGGATCTGCTCTGATGAGCGGAGCGCTCAATTCGCAGACATGATTGTCTGCGTCACGCTTCTATGATTTCGCGGAGAAGCCGCGGGCCGCAATAAACGAATCCGGTATAAACCTGAACGAGTTCCGCGCCCGCCTGAAATTTCTCCAGCGCGGATTCCGCGTCGCAAATTCCGCCAGAAGCGATCACCGGAATTGCGGCCTTTGTAACAATATCGCGCACCATCGCGGTGGCCTTTTTGCACAGGGGTGCGCCGCTCAAGCCGCCTTCCTCATCGAGTTCCGCGGGAATTGACGAATGATCAAGGGTTGTGTTCGTCGCGATGATGCCAGCCACGCCGTTTTCTGCGCATACTTTAAGAATCGCTTCCAATTCGACTGGCGAAAGGTCAGGCGAAATCTTGATCACCAATGGTTTCATCGCGGCGTCGGGTTCGCTTCCAATCGCGCGCAGTAACCCAGACAGTGCAGTCGCCTCCTGTAAATCGCGCAACCCGGGGGTGTTGGGGGAACTCACATTTAGCGCTATGTAATCGGCAAAATCGCGAAGCAATCGAAACGAATAGAGGTAATCGTCCGTGGCCTTTTCGAGTGGCGTTGCACGGGATTTTCCGATGTTGATGCCGACCGGAACGGTGGGCCAACGCCCGCTTCCGCGCAGTTTGCGCAATCGTTCCGCGATCGCGTGTGCCCCATCGTTATTAAAACCGAGGCGATTGATCAGCGCTCGTTGCTTTGGCAATCGAAAGATGCGCGGCTCGGGATTTCCCGGCTGCGCTTTCGCAGTAACGGTGCCGATCTCGATAAAGCCGAAACCAAGCGCCGCCCATGCCGGAAGCGCGACGCCGTTTTTGTCCAGGCCGGCGGCAAGTCCGACTGGATTTGGAAAGTTCAACCCGAAAAGCGTTTTGGGTCTGGGCGGCGGCTGAAAATATCTGAGCACGTGCAGCGCGACATCGAAATGCGAAGCGCTGCGAAGCAACTCAATGGTGAGACGATGCGCGGTCTCCGGCTCCAGCGAAAAGAGAAGCGGCCTGACAAGTCGCTCGTAGAAGTTCTTCATGTGAACCGTCGCTTCAACGGTTTAACGCTTCAACGCGCGGCCTGTCATTTGCCGATGCAAAACTGATTAAAGACGGAATCGAGAATCTGTTCCACATCGGTTACACCAATTACTTCCCCGACCGCGCGTAACGCCTTATCAAGATCGATTACGACGTACTCGGGCGATACTCCCTGGCCCAACGCTGCCCGCGCGACGTCGCACGATTCCAAGGCGCGGCGCAGACAATCGCGATGACGGGTATTGATCGCGATTGAGCTTTCCGGTCTCAGATTTTGCTGCCTGATACGCGTCAGAATTTCCTTTTGTAGTTGCGGCAAACCTTCTCCGGTTAAGCATGAAATCCGCAGCGCCCCGAAATTTTTCCAATCGGCGTCCTCGGGCAAATCGCTTTTGTTCAAAACAACGATCTCGTTCAAGTCGTCGGCCTGGCCATTAAAATGCGCTGGTTTGGGTGCGCTGCAGTCTGCGACGTGAAGACGCAGGTCTGCCAGTTGCAGCGATTTTTCGGTGCGCGCAATTCCTTCGCGTTCAAGTTCGCTTTTTGAGACCCGCAGACCCGCAGTATCAAGTAGCCGGATCGGTACACCTTGCAGGTTAAGCGTCTCTTCTATCATATCACGTGTCGTCCCATGGGTGTCGCTAACAATCACGCGATCGTATCCAAGCAGTCGATTGAGCAAACTCGACTTACCTGCATTGGTCGCCCCGTAAATCACCACGCGCACACCTTCCCGCAGAAGGCGGCCCTGATCGGCAGTTGCGAGCAGGACGGCAATCTCTTCGCGAATGGAATCGAGCCGGTCGCGCAGCGTTTCGCCTTCATCGGGAGCTATGCCTTCCTCCGGGAAATCGATTGACGCGTTGATGTGCGCCAGCAGCGCGATCAATTCATCGCGGATCTTCCTGACGCGATCACCGAGTCTGCCTTCGAGTTGTTCGGTGGCAGAACGGAGCGCCAGGTCGGTGCGGGCGCGAATTAGATCGATCACGGCCTCGGCTTGGGTGAGGTCCATTTTTCCGTTAAGAAAAGCGCGCTCCGTGAATTCGCCAGGCCGCGCCGCCCTCACGCCTGCGCGCAGGCAGGCCTCCAGAACTTTGGCGGATACCAGCGTGCCACCGTGACAACTGATCTCGACCAAATCTTCGCCCGTGTAACTTGCGGGCGCGCGATGAACCGAGACCACTGCTTGATCGATTAATTGATTTTCCGCGCTAAAAATTTCGCCAAGATGCAAAACGTGTGATGCAAACCGCGATGGCTTTTCTTTGCCACGAAAAATCTTATCCGCGATTTCGATCGCATTCGCGCCTGAAACGCGGACCAGCGCGATGGCACCTTCACCCGGCGGCGTCGAGATTGCGGCTATGGTGTCAGAGACCGTCATGACTCCAATGACAAATTGTAGGGCAACCGTTCCGGTTGCCAAATTCGGTACGCGAATCTCTTCGCGTGCTATTGCGGACGTATCACTTCTTTCAGTGCCGCGATTAACCTCTTATTTTGCTCCATCGTGCCCACCGAAATGCGAACCCATTCGGGCAAGCCATAGCCTTTGAGCGGTCGCACGATGATTTCCGTCGCAGCAGTTTTTCGAATACCGCACAACCGTCGCCGAGGTTCACCATCACAAAATTCGCAACGCCTGGGACAAAAGACAACTTCATTTCGGCAAATTGTTCCTGTAAATAAGCGCGACCTTCGTCGATTACACGTTTCGTCTCGCGCAGGTGTGCATCATCCTCCAACGCCGCAAGCGCGCCAGCTTGCGCGATGCTATTCACGTTGAATGGCTGCCTTGTTCTGTGAAGCACATCGATCACGTCCGGCCGGGCAAGGGCGTAACCGATGCGCAGACCGGCCAACCCATGAATTTTCGAAAATGTCCGCAGCACGATCACGTTTCGTCCTTCGCGAATAAAGCCAAGCGTATCAGGCGGATTATCGAGGAATTCAAAATAAGCTTCATCGAAAACGACGATGACTTGTTCCGGAACGCGCGACACAAAGCTGCCGATCTTGCGCTGCGAGACCAAGGTGCTGGTAGGGTTGTTTGGATTTGGGATGAAAATGAGCCGCGTTTTCGGAGTAACCGCCTCCAGCATCCCTTCCAGGTCCTGTTGATAATCCGGGCTCGGCACCTCGATCATTCGCGCGCCGAATGAAGTGGCGATCAATTTGTAAACGACAAATGCATATTCAGAAGCAATCACCTCATCCTCTCGCTCGACGTCGAGAAAAGCGTGGCCGAGAAATTCGAGCGCTTCATTTGAACCGTTGCCGAGAATAACGTTTTCAGGAGCGAGACCGAGTTTGGCTGCAATCGCTTTGCACAAGTAAAACCCGCTGCCATCGGGGTACAGATGGGCGTTGTCCAATGCAGCGCGCATGGCCTCTATCGCCTTGGGAGAAGGCCCCAGCGGATTTTCGTTCGAGGCCAGCTTGATGATTGCGTCCGGTTCGATGCCGAGCTCGCGTGCTGTTTCTTCGCTTGGTTTTCCCGGCTCGTAAACCGTGATATTCCGCAGTTGCGGATTGGCCAGATCCCAGATCGAAGTCATGCGCGGGGAGATTAAATGGAAGTCGCCAAGTTTCCAACCGCGCTGCTTTCCGTTTTCTTATTCTTGCTCTTTCTCTTGCTCTTGCTCATGCTCTGCCTCCTCTGAGGTGTCACGTGAACAAAATCGAAACTCTGTCATTGTCTGTCATCTCGGCGATTCTGCTGCCAACGATGCTGACAAGTTGCGGCAAGAAAGCTCAGGGCGGCAAAGAGAAGACCGCTCAAAAAAGCGAGGATGATTTTTTAGATAAGGATGCAAAACCGGATCAACGCAAATACCTCCTCGCGGCAAAACCGTTTTTCATTGCCATCGCCAACCGGAAATATGCGGACGCGTACGCGCTGCTCTCCAACCACGCGAGGGCCCAGATGTCTTTCAACCAGTTTACGCCCGCAGAGGAACAGGCCACTTTCCAGCAATACGAAGCAAATCCGTATATGAACGTGACGGCGGCGCAATTCGCCTACCTAATGCAATACGCCGAGGCGGCGCGTGGCACACCGCGCGCGCCCAAAATGCTGTACGTGTTTTCGACCGATCCTGACGTTTTGAACCAGCGCAGCAAGGAACAATTCGGCGCGATGGGCCCCATGTTCGCTATCGGCGCGATGCCCGATTGGATCCCCGCCAACATTCGGCGCGCGAGTTTGCGCGGACAAATCCACACCGAACTCTCACCTCAGGAACTTCAAAGGGTAGCCCAGACTCAGGGCATCAGCGTGGAGGAGTTGAAGAAGGACGAGAATTTTGATCCCTACTTCAATCTCGAGGTCGTCCTCGTCGAAGAAGGCGACCAACTCAGGGTTGGCTATTTCGAATTCCTGCCGCCATCCATGATGGACTGACGCTGTAGTTACGAGCACGAGCATGAGCAAGAACAGTAAGAGGGGAGCGTATGATAACTGGCGACGAATTCATTTATCTCGATAACAACGCCACCACGCCGCTGGATCCTGCGGTGATCGAGGAAATGCTGCCGTTTTTGACAAAGTGCTATGGCAATCCTTCCAGCAGCTATACATTTGCCGCCAAGGCGCGAAAAGCTGTCGATTTGGCACGGGAACGCCTGGCAGCATTGCTCGGATGCGAGCCGTCGGAAATTGTTTTTACCAGCGGCGGCACAGAATCCAACAATGCGGTGATTCATTCTGCACTCGAGTTTGCACCACTCGGGAAACATGTCATAACAAGCGCGGTCGAACACAGCGCCGTGTTGCGTCCCTGCCAGGATCTCGAAAAACGCGGCTGCACCGTCACGTTTCTGGGCATAGATCAGGAGGGCAATCTCGATCTGGCCAAATTCGAGGCTGCGATCCGCCCGGAGACCGCGCTGGCTTCGACGATGTGGGCCAACAACGAGACCGGCGTACTATTTCCAGTCGAGAAAATCGCTGAAATTTGTGGCCGAAAAGGCGTGCTCTTTCACACCGACGCTGTGCAAGCCGTCGGAAAGATTCCGATGCGCCTGTGTGATACGGCGATCAATCTACTTTCCCTTTCCGCGCACAAGGTGCATGGCCCAAAAGGCGTAGGCGCCCTTTATGTCAATCGGCGAACCCGCTTCAGCCCTTTGATCGCAGGCGGGGGCCAGGAAAACGGACGACGCGGCGGGACGGAAAACGTCGCAGGAATTGTGGGCCTTGGAAAAGCGGCCGAACTCGCCTGGAAATATCTCGCAGAAGAGAATTGCAATATTCGCTCTATTCGTGACCACTTTGAAAAATCGGTCCTCGAAGCCGTGAGCGGAGCATCGGTGAATGGCAGTGGCGCTGCGCGGATTCCAAATACTTCGAGTTTATCGTTTGAAGGAATTGAATCCTCCTCGGCGCTCATCCTTTTGGATCGACATGGTATCTGTTGCTCGGCTGGATCTGCCTGTCGAACCGGTTCGCAGGAGGCTTCGCATGTGTTGCGCGCAATGAATCCGAACGGCGATGGCGCCCGACGCAGCCTCCGTTTTTCTTTCAGCAGATTCAACACTGAAGCTGAAATCGATCGTGCCATTGAAATCGTTCCGAAGGTGATAAAGAAGCTCCGTCAAACCGCGGCGCCGCGGGCCGCCGCGGTAGCGATCTGAGTTCGGCGCCGGGAAGCTTTTTGCGAGTGAGCGTGACGAATTGATTATGTGAAGTTGCCCAAACCTACGATGCCAGCGGCTGTGGAAACCCCATAACGTTGCGATCCAGTTGTAGCGGCGCTTGTGCCAAGCACCGATCTTAATTGGGCAGGCGTTTACCATAAAAGCCTCTCAATGCCAACGGCGGACAGGAGACCGCCGCTCTTTGAGCTGCTTTCCCGATGACAATTTCCTAACAGCGCAATATCGTGCGGGACTGTTTTTTTGATGAAGATTTTTCATGATCCTTCCGCTTCGCGCTACGAACACGTCGGGAAAGGTCTGCGCCGGAGCGATCTCAATGCCGATCCAATCAAACAATTTGGAAATTGGTTTACCACCGCAATCGAGGCGGGCATTCGCGATGTCAACGCAATGAGCCTTGCCACGTCCGGCTCGGATGCAAGGCCGTCAGTGCGAATTGTGCTGTTAAAGAGCTTCGACCAGGACGGGTTTGTTTTTTTTACCAATTACGCGAGCGAGAAAGGCAAGCAACTGGAGGCCAATCCGCACGCGGCACTGGCGTTTTACTGGATCGAACTCGACCGGCAAATTCGCATCAGCGGAAAAGTCGAGAAAACGTCGCGCAAAGAATCGCTGACCTATTTTCATTCGCGCCCGACCGGGAGCCAGTTGAGCGCATGGGCGTCGCGTCAAAGCGAGGTGCTCGACGGTCGGCGCGTTCTCGACGCGCGCATGGCCGAGATGACCGAGCGCTTCGGGAACCAGCCAATTCCATTGCCGCCGCACTGGGGTGGTTATCGGCTCAAACCGGATAGGATTGAATTCTGGCAGGGTCGTCCCAACCGTTTGCACGACCGATTTCGTTACACACAAAAGACGGATAAGGGTTGGTTGATCGAGCGGCTTGCGCCGTGAGAAACGACGAAATCCAAAAAGTGACGCGAGGACGCGTGCGCACTCTGAAAGCTTCGCGAGATAGAACAGACGCGTCCGTCGATTTTCGCGCGACGCGCTTTTGGAGTGCGATGCGTCTTCGCATCGCTTTCATGGGCGCGCAAACATACGACTGTTCATGAAGAACAATCTGGGTGGCAAAATCGATATCGTCCGCGGCGATATCACGAAGCTCGACGTGGATGCCGTTGTGAACGCGGCGAACACGAGGCTTCTCGGCGGCGGCGGAGTCGATGGCGCGATTCATCGTGCCGCTGGACCTGAATTACTCGCGGAATGCCGTACACTTGGCGGCTGTAAAGCCGGCGAAGCGAAAATCACTCGTGGCTATCGTTTGCCCGCTCGATTCGTCATTCACACCGTCGGACCGATCTGGCGTGGCGGAACACATGGCGAGCCTGAGACCCTGGCAAAGTGCTACCGGAATTCGTTGCAGGTTGCGATGGAAAACGAAATCAAGACGATAGCGTTTCCGGCGATCAGTTGCGGCGCCTACGGCTACCCACTCCAAGAAGCTGCGCAAATCGCTGCAAAAACCACCCGAGAATTCCTGAAAGCCGAGGATAAAATCGAGAAAGTGATCTTTGTTCTCTGGAGCGACGATATCTACGACGCGTATCGCCAAATCCTATAGCCGATTCCCTGCGGGAAGCGCAATTCCCGCGCTGATTGTGGCCGCGTTTCACACCCGCCTCCGCCCTAGCTGCGGCGCGGCGGGCAGCCGGTACATCCGAGAGACGCAATCAGCCCGCCAGTTTCGATTCTTCTTTGTATGATTAATCCGAACGAAAACGATCTTACGGGGGACGAACCGCTTCCGGGGCAGCTTCCGCCGCGCGAAGAAGAAATTGGCTCAACCGGGCGTGAGCAGTTTCGTCGAGCAACAAACAAAATCTCCACGGCGATGAGCCAGACGTGGGACGAAACGAAGGAAAAAGCAGGCCGCGCGCGTGAGCGCACGGAATATTTCGTGCGCGAAAATCCCGTACCGGCGATCCTGGGTGCGCTGGGGATCGGCATCGCGATTGGTCTTGCAATCCGCTATGCCTCTCCCGCGGAGCGAAAGGCAGAAATCGAGGTTAAATCGCCGCTGGGGGATCTGAACTGGAGTGTTCTTTCGCTGCCGTTTCTCTGGCCGTTCTTCAAATCTGCTAGGAAAAAATATGAACAATCGGCCGAAGTAATGGCCGATGCGATGAAGGACGGCGTCAAACGGCTGAAAAAAATCGATATGAACCAGTACACAAAGCCGATCCGTAAACGCTGGAAAGCGTGGACCCGCTGAGCGTCGTCGCCCAAGCTAGCTGCTGTAGCCACGGCCCTGTGGGCCGTTTGGAAAGACAGCCTCGACGCGGACCGGCCGCAGGCCGGTGGCTACAACATTTCCCACGCTCCTAACATCGATTCAGCCAAGTGCGAGGAAGCAATTGATGAGATCGGCCAACTGACTTGGGTATTGCGCCATGAAACCGGGCCCACCGCGAGGGAATTGAGCCAGCCATGCGCGGGGAATTGCATTGACGAGTTTCAACGCGTTGGACGGCGGGATCACGACGTCTTCACTCCCGGTGGCGATCAGCACTGGCGCGTTTATCCCCCGCAGCCGGTCGCCAGCACCGTTGTGGTGCCATGCGTCCATTGCGGCAGCCTGGCGGTTGATCAGGTCAAGAGATAACCGCGCTCGCGCCGCCGCCGCCACCATGTCGCCGAATTTGCGATAGAAGGATTCAGCGACATCGCTCGGAAAAAGCAATGACAGTAACCGCTTAGCCTGGTCATGAGGCGTGCCGGAAGTATCGACGAGTTGTGACCACACAGCCACCGAAGCGAGATCTGCCTCCGAACCGCCGGAATCCGTTGATAACAAAATCAGTTTGTTAACGCGATTCGGATGCTGCAAGGCGAACGTCTGAGCGATGAACCCGCCCATGGACCACCCGAGCATGCTTATGCGCTCGAAACCGAGCGTCTCGATTACGTGCGCGGCATCATTAGCGAGCCGGGCGATGTCGAATGGTTTTCCGTCATCTGTGGAGCTGCTGATGCCGCGGTTGTCGAGAAGGATCAGTTCGTTGGAAGATGCGAGCCCATGGATAAACAAAGGATCCCAGTCGCCGCTAGTTGCGGCGAATCCGTTCAGGACCAGAAGTGGGCGACCATTCCCAAGTCGCCGATAAGCAATTTTCGCGCTCTCGACTTCGATTGCGGCTGACGACTCTGCTCCCATCCGGATAAACTCGATCATTGAAGCGTCGCGCTACCTCGCTGAAAGTGTCAATCCACAAATGGCAAACTCCCGTTCCGCTGAGAAGCCCGCGTGGCACCGCAATTCAATTTTCGAATTTTTTGCGTCACTCAAACTCGCTGTGGTTTTGCTCGCGGTCCTCATCGTTGCCGCGATCGCAGGCACCATTTACGAATCGAGTTTCGACGCGAAAGTTGCGCGCGCCTACGTTTACGGTGCGCCATGGTTCAATCTTTGGCTCGTTTTGCTGGGCGCGAACCTTGCCTGTTCCGCGTTCTCGCGCTGGCCCTGGCGTAAACATCATGTTGCATTCCTCATCACTCATCTCGGCATCATCACGCTGTTGATCGGCTCGCTCATCGGCAGGATTTGTGGAGTCGAAGGGACAATCACGCTCTTCAAAGGCGAACCGCCAACGAACCGGCTTTTAATTAACGAGCACCAACTGCGCGTTCACGATGTTGATGGAATCGTGAAAGGCTATCCTGCTGAATTCTTGCATCATCCGCCAACGCCACAGCATCCGCGCGACCTTGGACAGCTCGCCAGCGGAGCGCATTTGCAAATTGTCGATTACGCGCCGGCAATCGAGGGGAAGCTGAATCCAACGCGCGTGAGTAATGGGGGCGCGCCCGCCTCCGCTGAAGCTTCG
>Ga0306920_100013061_pt1 | contig 11296 bp, 15 predicted proteins | sample flu12Cox44000170_FD_204666 | JGI IMG/M metagenome (GOLD analysis project Ga0306920, IMG submission 204666) | Lab enrichment of tropical soil microbial communities from Luquillo Experimental Forest, Puerto Rico - flux4day.12C.oxic.44.000.170 (v2)... | ecosystem: Environmental > Terrestrial >...
TCTACATTTCGGGATGAAGACGATGTGGTATTTGCAGTCCCACGTTGTGTGGCTTAAGGCTTGATACTCGTCCATCGGTGGAGTTCCTCTCGTGTGCGTGGCTGCTCACGGTTGGAAAACCGCCGGTTGACTGTTGGATTCGTCAAACTTCTACTGCCTCCCCGGCAGAGCCGGGGGATCTCCTACTGACGTTAGTGTGACCTCAACCCATCGCTTTATCGAGCCCTGCAGGCCCATCCCCGCCAAAGCTGCGGCTCCGACGTGGCGATCTTCAGCAAGCACGGTTACAGCTTCACGTCACGCTTTCAGACGATCGCGAACCTTTTGCGCGCGCTGCCAGATGGCGCGCCTCGTACAGGTCGTCTAGTTGTGTTGTGAAAGCGGCCAAGGAGTCTGCTTGTATCTGAATCGAGTGTACTCATCATCGACATTGCGACACCACGCTCGCTCGAGCAATTGAACCAAGTTCGCGCGCTGATGCGGGCCTTCCTCGCCTGGGTCCGCACAAGGCACGTGGAGTATATTCAGTTGACCGATGCCTACTTCGAAGCGAATGCCTTCGAGCAGGAGCTCACGACACTGCCAGGAAAGTATTCGCGGCCTGACGGAGCACTACTCTTAGCGTTCTGGGACCGTGAGCCGGCTGGATGCGTGGCGCTCCGGCGCATTGACGCGCAGGCGTGCGAGATGAAGCGAATGTTCCTGTACCCACAGTTTCACGGCAAAGGTATAGGCCGCGCACTCGGAGAGGCGATCATTCGTGAATTCGCAGCCGTTCGGAAGCTCGAGCAGCTCGGGTACGGATACGATGACTGCGAGTGGATTCCGCCGGCGTCGGCGACGACAGCTGTGACCCAGCATTCCATTCTCGCCGAAGCCGACGCCCTACTTAGCGCGTTGGTGCTGCGGGCAGATGCCCTCGAGGGTTGTATCGAAGGATCTGAGGAGGAGGCCGAGCTCGTCGTCATCACCGACGCGATCGAGGCCTACGAAACGGTACGCTGGCCGCTTGGCAAAGAGCCGGGAGGGAAAGGGTAGGTGGGCTAAGCGCCGGGAAGACCACAGCCAGTTTTTGGCCAGTATTATCTGGTCTGATCGGTGCGAGCCGCCCCTCATGCGGGCGGCTCGCACGCCCGCACGGCGCGACAAGGCGAGCGTTGAGCCAGAGAGTTCCTGTTCGTCGCGCGTGACCTGCTGGGGTGCGGCATGCAACAGTCATGTCGAAGAAACAATGAACGCGTCGACCACCGTTTGGTTGCCTCCAGAGACATCATTGCGATTGGTTATGACCGCCGGATCGCCATGGGCAGGAATGCGCGCATGATTGCTTCTGGCTCAAGCGAATTGCCGCGGCTGCGCCATGCAACATGTCCATCAGGGCGCACAAGCACCGCGCCGCCAACATCGACGCCATACAGGTTATTCTAGTTTGTCTCTTGAGCATCGAAATCGCATCCGGCACCGAATGGTAAAGCTTGAGAGCGGTAATCCAAGCTCTTCCGCAGTACCCGTAACCGCCGAACGCCATCCGTCCCCGGCCGGGTCTGTGAGGCGGGTGAATCGGCTCTCGAATAAGTCGAGCGAAGAAAATGAGAGGCGATAGGGATGTTCGGCTTCTGCATCGGTGGGCGCCGAGAGGCGAGCCTCGCGCGAGAAGGAGAGAACATCTGACGCTTGAAAACGCCATTCTACGGCGCCGCAGCGCGTCTGCGTTTTCGGAACCGACATGGGCCAGATCAGTGCGGCGACCGATAGGGACCTCTACCAAGAGCGCAATCTTGGTCGAGCGGTTCTTCGATAAGATCAAGCATTTTCACCGCATTACCACCCGCTACGAGAAGACTGCGCTATCGTTCGCAGCCATGTTATTCTTGGTCAGGCGCCATGATCTGGCTCCGCTGAATGTCAACAGGACTTAAGGGTGAATGTGTCGATGTCCCAGGGCACTAGTCGTCGGGTCCCGGCATTTTGTCCGCTGTGCGCTTCGCGCTGCGGCTGCGAGGCGGTGGTCGAGGACGGGCGCCTATTGGCGATCGAGCCCGACCCCGCACACCCGACCGGCAAGGCGCTGTGTGCGAAGGGCCGGGCCTCCCCGGCTTTGGTCGAGGCGCCTGACCGGTTGCTCTATCCCGTGCGCCGCACTCGTCCGAAGGGTGATCCCGATCCGGGTTGGCGACGCACCTCCTGGGACGAGGCGCTGGACGAGACAGCGGCGGCAATGCGGCGAATTGCATGCGAGAGCGGTCCCGAGGCCGTCGCTTTCGCCGTCACCACGAGTTCCGGCACTGCAATATCCGACGCGCAGCCCTGGGTCGACCGGCTGATCAATGCGTTCGGCTCACCAAACAATTGCAACGCATGGGAGATCTGTGCCTGGCATCGGCAGTATGCCCGCGCGTTCACCACCGGCACCGGCATTGGCATGCCGGACTATGCCCGCACCGGGTGCATTCTGTTGTGGGGTCACAATCCCAGCACCTCGCTGCTCGCAGCCGCAACCCGGATCGCTGAAGCGCGCGCCCGCGGCGCCAAGCTGGTGGTCATCGATCCACGGCATATCGGTTTCGCGGTCAAGGCCGATTGCTGGCTGCGGGTGCGGCCTGGCACAGACGCAGCATTGGCGCTGGCAATCGCCGGGGTAATGATTGACGCGGGCTGGTTTGACGGCGAGTTTCTCCGCGACTGGAGCAACGGGCCGTTTCTGGTTCGCGAAGATAACGGCACCCTGCTGCGCGCCACGGTGCTCGCGGCTGGCGCGGACGGGTTCGTTGCCTGGGATGAGGGGCGCGAGCGGCCGCTGCCCTACGACCCGTCCACCCGCGCCTATGATTTGCCACCGATCCGGCTCGCACTGTCCGGTCGGTTTACTGTTGCGGGACGTGACGGGCCGATTCCCTGTCGCCCAGCCTTCGAGCTGTACGCGGCGCAATGCCGCGCGATGTCGCCGGAGGTCGCGTCGAAAAACACCGGTATCGAGGCTAGGGCAATCCACGAGGCGGCGCGGCTGCTCTGGCAACATCGGCCAGTAGCACACTACACTTGGACCGGGCTGGAGCAGCACAGCAATGCAACACAGACCGATCGGGCAATCGCTATCCTGCACGCCCTGACCGGCAGCATCGATGTCGCCGGCGGCAATCTTCATTTGGCGCAGGTGCCGGTCAACGACGTCTCGGGTAACGAGCTGCGCGATCCACAGCAATTGCGCAAAGCACTCGGCCTCAGCGAGCGCCCGCTCGGGCTGGGCACATCCGGCTGGATCCTGTCCGATGATTTGTACCGCGCGGTCATCGACGCACAGCCCTATCGCGTACGGGGACTGGTAGGCTTTGGCGCCAATCTGCTGCTGTCGCACGCCGACGCGGCGCGCGGCGCCGAGGCACTGCGTCAGCTCGAATTCCATGTACAGACCGATCTCTATCTGACACCGACCGCCACCTTCGCGGACATTGTACTTCCGGTCGCCAGCGCCTGGGAGCGCGAAGGACTGCGCGTCGGCTTCGGGCTCGATCAGGACGCCTGCGAGCTGGCACAGTTCCGCCCGGCGGTCGTCGCGCCGCGCGGCGAAGCCCGGTCCGATATCGACATCGTGTTCGATCTCGCGGTCCGCTTGGGCCTCGGAAACCACTTCTGGCGTGGCGATGTCGCGGCGGCGCTCGACCATCATCTTGCGCCGAGCGGCCTCAGCCTGGACGCATTGCGGGCGAATCCGCGCGGCATCCGCGTGCCGCTTAAAACTTCTTATAAGAAATACCGTGATGCGGGCTTCTCCACTCCCTCTGGTAAGCTCGAGATTTTTTCCAGCGTACTGCCGGTGATTGGTGAACCACCATTACCCGAGTTCCGAGCTCCATTTGCTGAAGCGCCCGGCTTTCCGCTGACGTTGACCTCGGCAAAGACTCCGGTCTACTGCCACAGCCAGCACCGCAACCTCGCTCGGCTGCGCCGATTGGAGCCCTACCCCGTAGCCGAACTAAGTCCAGCGACCGCTGCCGCCCGCGATATCCGCGAGGGCGATTGGCTGGCGATCGCGACGCCGCGCGGCCGGGTGCGGGCCCGGGCTCAGCTCAACGCGACGTTGGCGGACGGCATCGTCGCCGCGCGGCACGGTTGGTGGCAGGCCTGCCCCGAACTGGAGCTACCCGGCTACGATGCGCTCGACTCCGACGGCGCCAATGTCAACCTGGTGATCGGCATCGACGCAACCGACCCCGTCAGCGGCGCTGCCCCGCACCGCTGTTATCCATGCCAGATAGAGAAGCTGGCGTGAGGCGGCGTCCCAGCAGGCGCGCGTCGCATCTCTGCGTCTCTGCGGGTCATTTGTTGCGGAACGAGTCGAACCATCGTGACTGATGCTCTACGGTCAATGAAGATTTGGCTGCTGTCACCTTAACGATGCTGCTGCCCTCACAGCTATCGATGCTCGCGCCTTCTCCAGCGTGCCGTTCTCGAGGTAGGCCGTGATGCCCGTGCCGCGGAAGGTGTGGTTGCGCACCTCGGTGGTGATGCCCGCCGCCTTGGCCCGCCGGCGCACCATCTGCCAGGCATTGATCCGATGTAGTCGCACGCCGTTGAGTTCCGCCTCCCCGCGGCCGTAGGGGCGAACCTTGATGGCCTGGAAGAGGGGGACCCTCCCAGCGCCCGCGACCTCGTCGTGCAGGAGACCGCTAAAGGGCAACGCACCATCAACGCGATGATCGAGGGGCCTGCGCCCTGCAGTCCAAGGCCTCCCGGCACTGAAATTGTGGATGACCTCCAGGGGTCCTGATTTCGCCGCAGGCGGGAGATAGTCCCAACAGCGAGGCCCGGCCGTCCTCATGGAGCTCGCTGATCCGCACCACCTTGCTGAGTTTGCCGTCGGTGCCCTTGACGCGCTTCGTCATCGACCGTCCCGTCCAGATCTCCTTGCCGGTGATGAGCTTGGTGAGCCGCATGATCTCGCGGCGCCAGCCGTCGCTGTCATGGCCGGCCGGCTCGCCGCACTCGAACAGCAGCTGATGGATCATCTCGTGTAGCAAGGTGTTGTTGTCGGCCAGCAGCAACCCGGGGTCCTTGGGCACGTTGAGCGTAATGGTGTCGGCGCCTGAACCGGATCAGGTTTCCCTTACCATGTGTAGTTGCGCCCGGAATCCATCTAGCTTGACCTCGTAGGACCAGTGTACGCCGATCAGGGGTGCTGCTCTCAGCTTGGGCAGAGCAGGCGGGATAAAGACGCGCGACGCCCCCGCTCTTACGCATCACCATCGTTCGCTTCTCAACGCGATCAGGTCGGTTTCCACAAGCCTTGGCTAACCAGAGGCTGAGCTTCGCTTGCATGCTCCGTTCAGGAAAAACCCCGATGGCGGCGGATCGGTCTGCGATCGAGAATGTCCCCCATTGCTTGCGGCGGTGCAATGAACTTGTCATGCAAATGGCCACGAGAGGTGCAATCATGAAAGGCAGCATCCTCACGTTTGGTATCGTCGGCGCTCTTGCGCTTGCTCTTTCTGCCACGACATCCTTCGCGCAGGCGAGCTATGCCGATTACTCCAATTTGAATGCAAGGAGCAGTCTGCTGATGCTGGTGAAAGGTGGTGGGGGCGGCGGCGGTCATGGTGGTGGCGGCTTCGGCGGTGGTGGCTTCGGCGGAGGCCATGTCGGTGGCGGTTTCGGCGGAGCTCACATTGGCGCCTTCGGATTCGGGGGAGGTCACGTCCGTGGGATGGGCGGTCAGGGGGGACGCATGGGCCGCATAGGGGGCCGCCATGGGTTCGATGGTCACCATCTCCGCCATCACCGCATCCGCGCACGCTTTTTTGGCTCCTACGGCGACTATGGGTGCTGGTGGAGCCGACGCTATCACCGGTGGGTCTGCCCATACTACTGACCGCAAAGTGTTCGCGCAGAAGACCGTGATATTGACACCGTCTTTTCTGCGCTCGTCGAACGGCGTGCCAACGCATTGTTGATCGGTGCCGATCCGTTCTTGTTCAGCCGGTGAGATCGCCTCGTGGCACTCACCGCACGTCATGCGGTTCCGGCGCTCAACGAATGGCGTGAGTTCGCCGATGTTGGCGGCCTGATCAGCTACGGCGCAAGTACCGCCGAAGTGTATCACCCGCCTGCGGTCTACGTGAGCAAGATTCTGAAGGGCGCCAAGCCAGCTGATCTGCCCGTCCAACAGGCGACGAAGTTCGAACTGGTCATCAACATCAAGACCGCTAAGACACTCCGCATGACCGTGCCGCCCCGCAATCCTGGCTCGCGCCGGAACGGCCACCGCGCCAGTCGTCGACTCTACCGATAAGTCCGGCTGGCAACAGCGCGAGGACTTGAACGGCTCATGAATGCCGCCGCGGGCCGGCATTCAGGTCCGCCCTGCGATGATGCCGACCGCGGCTTCGAAATAGGCGCGGTTGCATGAGATGCTTGTGAGAAGGCGACGCAGCAGAAGACAGTGGCGACAGAGCCGGGGCGCCAGATCGGGCCAAGCGCCACGCGCGCGCCATGATTTCGCGCCAAGTCGTGACGAGGCACTTAGAGGAACGACCAGGTTGGATCAAGATTTCCAGTAATGCATCGCCTTCTCTCCTTCACGCTCGTGCTCATCGGCTTCTGTGGCCTTGCAGGAAGCATTGCGGTCGCCCAACGTGCAGACGGGAGAAGCACCAGCGGTTCTTCCACCCCTGGTACCACAACCCCGGCACCCACGCCGCAATCGGCTATCGGCGCACCAATGCAACGGGCGCCGGCGGTTGCGCCTCTTTCGCCGTCCCTGCAGACGCCGTCCTCCTCTTCAGGAGGCAGCACGCAACGCGGCACGGGGTCCGGTGTGGCCGGCACGGGCAGTCCAAGCGAGAGCGCCCCAAGCGCCCCGGGCGGTGGTGGCAAAACGCTGCAGGACTGCATGAGATTCTGGGATCGCGATACTCACATGAGCAAGGCCGAATGGCGCTCGGCGTGCGCGCGCGCACAGCGCAGGATTGAGACAGCCAAGTGAGCGACTGCTCGGCAATCGAGCGGGAGATCGCCGGCGGCTTCCAACGGACCCGGAGCGGGAGAGATTTCCTTTGCCTGCTGATTTCTGCAAAAGCGCTCGCCCAGCGCGGACGATCAGCGTTGGCCCCGGACAATCGCTGGCCGCCGAGGCGCCCTTATGAGGCCACGTTACCGACAGCCAGGCGCTGTCGTGCCGCGCAAGAGAGCGATGTCTTCTGGCGTGAGACCGAACCCCAAGAGCCGGTCATCATCGATCTCCAGGAGCCACGCGTGCACACGCCTCTTCGCGGCGTCGTCGCGGGCCTGGAGAAGCCTGCGCGCGAAGCTCGCCTTGCCGACGGGAGCGGTCGTCGGGATTGCCGCCATACCCTGTCGCGAGAACTGTATGGTCATGATCATCACCTTCGGCTGTTGGTTTGTGCAGCTGCCTATCAGACGCCCCGGAACAGTCTTCTTCACGTGATCGGCACCGGCCTTCGCGGCACGCGGTTATCGAGAGCGCTTCGCCGTGCATCGCGCCACGTTGCTTGAGTCAGCGGCGATGTAGTGCGACTGATGAACGTAGAAAGCTGCTCTCACGCGGCTGTGACGAACAGTGAACCGTGATGGATCGCCACGCTCGCAATTTCTACGCAGTGTGCGGCCTTCGCCCGGTCGGCGAGACGAAGGCGCGAAGACCGCTGTAGTGTTGCGGCCGCTCAGCCTGTTGTGGCAACTCCACCCACTCGCAGCCTCCACCGTGAGAATTCCTCACCTATCGGCTGAGAGAACGTCTTTTGCAGCCTCGCACTCTAGGCACCACATATCGCCTTGCGCAACGATAGACAGTTGAGAAGAACACAAGCATAGCGGGATGGTCATGAGCTACGCGGCACACCGCAGGGATTTCGGCGCTTTCGTCAGCCGGACACCTGCCAACGGCGAAGCGGTTGTGAAGAGGTCGGGCATTTTACGGCGCATCGTCGATGCCTTCATGGAATCCCGGCAACGAGACATTGACCGACAGATCGCTCGCTTTCTCGCCGCTAGGTCGGGCGGAATTCTGACGGATGATCTCGAGCGCGAGATCTCGCATCGCATGTCGACGTCGAACTGGAGCTCGAATGCGAGCCCGCACGGCGACAGGAGGTTCCCATGACTGTTCGATCCGATTTACCGATGCAGGGAGCTTTGGTCGATCGTGAGAGGCAGCCTGTGGCCGCGAAGCCGTCAGCGGCGATCGCATCGCGGTTGACAGAGCTTCAGTCTGCGGGGATGCGTCGGGTTGGGCGCCGCCGCCTAGTACGGAGCATCGCGCACCTAGACGATCGCCTGCTTGCAGACATCGGATTGAGTGCTGAGGATGCGCGACGGCAGGCATTTGGATGGCCAGTGACGAGTGCAGGGCGTGCCGTGCCTGTAGCGTGGACCGTCAAGGATAGCAAAGGAGAGCTGCTGCCGCGCTTTATTGCCGGCTCGCCGCGAGAGGTTGGGCGCAAAGTTGTGCCCAACCGCTACGACGCCTTCCGCCTAGAAGTGTCCCCTTCCTACCGCGAGCTATTCGATCGCGACCTCAAGAGCGTCCTTGCGCGCGAGGAGTGGCAGATAGTCCCCGTTAAGCGCAGGCGCCGGTGCAACGACGCACAGCTTGAGTTCATGCTGAACTGAGAGGGCCGTCCGCGGCTCCTTCTATGGCGCGTCGTTCTCCTGTTCCACTCACTCACCGTCCCGTCCCCATGCCAGCGTGACACATGATGAAGAAGCGACGCGCATTCGAGCACGACCATACCCGCAAGCTCCTGGTGATCGTTGACGAGACCCCGGAGGTATATTGTGCGCTGTTCTACGCCGCCGGGCGGGTGCAGCACGCGGGCGGGCGCGTGCAGTTGCTGTGCGTGATCGAACCAGAAAATCAGTTTTGGGAGGGCGTGCGCCAGGCGCAGCTCGAGGAGCAGACCAACAAGGCGCGGGCGGTGTTTCGCCTGTTGCGCCGCGAACTCAACAACAAGGGCTTTGAGGGCGTCGTCACCGAGGAGGTGATACGCGAAGGCAAGAAGGCCGAAGAGATCCTCAAGCAGATTGACGAGGACGAGGACGTCTCGGTGCTGGTGCTCGGCGCATCGACGGAGGCGTCGGGTCCCAGTCCCCTCATCGCCGCCTTCACCGGCGGACCGATTCCAATCCCCGTCACCATCGTCCCCGGCGACTCGGCGATCGAGGATATAAAGGCGCCGGCGTGAGCCGCGGTATGACCAATTGCGAAGCTGCAGATGCCGCGAGCGCTCGACGCGGAAGAAATCTTCGCCTAAGCGAGCCGCTACTTACCGCAAGAGCCGATCTGCTTGCTAACCGGGAACTGCTCCGCAGCCGAGGGTTATGTGGTTATGTCGGTCCAACTGGGGTGCTGCAGGCTCGCACTCTTGCGGCCGCACTTGGTGCAGCGCGCCGATCGGCGCATTTACCTCGTCTTGAAGTATTGCCCCGAGCTCTCATCGGGCGGGGAGTGCGTGTAGACGGACGTGGTTTTCGGGTGGAGAAGCGCGCCGCAGAATGTTCACCGGAAGAGCGGCAAGACACCTAAGCCGCCGAGCGAGGAACCCGATCCGAAGGCCGCAGCGCAACTTCACCGTCCCAGAGAAGCCGTGTGCTGCTGATCAACGCCGGCTACATCCAGGGTCGGAACGCACAGGCCGCTATCGATCGGGTCAAGGATGGCAGCGATGCATGCGAGTCTCTTGGACCCGGATGGATGGCAGTGCCCGAGCGCGTAGCCTGTTGCACACTGGGGCCGATGACACCTCAAGCAGCTTCGCATGCTTGCGAACGCTCCCAACGCCGGACTGGCGACTCGCTCCTTGACAGCGCGTAGCGCGTCTCGCAGATTGACCGCGTCCACCGGGGTGCCCGCCAAGTGCCGGCTGAGAAAATACCCGTTGAACCTGCCTGGGTCATGCCAGCGAAGGGAGTGTTCGATGTCCAAGACCGCCGTCCTGTTGTACCGGCTGCGAGAGCCGAGCGCAAACGTAATGTGTCCTCGCCGGCGAGTAGGGTGGCTCCCCTAACTCGCACTTGGCCGCTGAGGCCATTCCGAAAACTCACTCAGTCCTTCCCATGCGATTTGGATTGTTCGGCGGCGCCACAGCGCCGCGGTTGCTCGACGCGGCGGCTAGCGCCCAAGGCTTCTTCGATTTCGTCGAAACCAATGTCGAGGCCGAAGCACTCGGTTTCCATTCGAGTTTCGTGACCGAACATCACTTTACTGGCATCGGCCAGGTCTCGGCGACTCTTACTCTCCTGACCTTTATCGCTGCTCGTACGTCGCGCCTTCGCCTCGGCACGGCGGTTCTTGTGCTGCCATGGCACAACCCGGTGCTGCTTGCGGAGCAGGTTGCGACCTTGGATCTTCTCTCGTGCGGCAGGCTTGATCTGGGTGTGGGCAAAGGCTACCGCCACAACGAGTTCGCGGGCTTCGCGATGCCGCCCGATGAGGCCGAGCCGCGGTTCGAGGAGGGACTCGATGTGCTGGTGCGTGCGCTCACCTCGGACGCGCCCTTTTCCCACTACGGCCGCTTCTTCCACTTCGACACGGTGGTTGTCGAACCACCGCCGCACCAACGGCCGCACCCGCCACTGTGGTTAGCGGCCGGCAGCGAGGCCTCGATTTCCGCTTGCGCACGCCGCGGCTTCAATCTCTTGCTCGACCAGTTCGCGTCGCCTCAGCAGATCGGCGAGCGCATCACGCTTTACCGGCGCGAGCTTGAGGCGGCAGGCCACGCGTTCGAGCCGATGCGCGTTGCCGTTGCCCGCAATATCTTCGTCGCGCGCAACGCCACGGAGAAACATGAGGCCGTCAGACGGCAAACCCAGATACACGAGAGACTGTTATCGCTCTCGCGCGGTTCGGAGAGCCGGCCGGGGTCGCACATCCTCGGGTACGCCGACACGCCTGAAGCGCATTCGCTGATCGGCACGGCGGAGGAGGTCGAGGCGGGGCTAGCTGCGCTCAAGGAGGTGGGTGTCGCCTACGTCCTGCTGTTTGGCCAGGGCTCGCGCGACAACCTGCGGCGGTTTGCCGAGAGGGTGATGCCAAAGTTCGTTGTGCCGCGGGCGCCTTGATACCTCTTGTCCCTCTGCTCGGCGTGCAGGCGACGACCAGCAGAAATGGGTCAGTTACGGTGCTCCCATAGCCTTGTCTAGCTGGAGCCACGACTCGGGGGCCTCCGGTCTCTTTCCATTCAATTCTGAGCATATCGGCTCTTTGCCTCCACCGCACAGACACGTGGCCACCGGGTTGCGACAGCGCGCCATACTTTGCGGCATTTGTCGCAAGCTCATGGAG
>Ga0306920_100013062_pt1 | contig 11296 bp, 9 predicted proteins | sample flu12Cox44000170_FD_204666 | JGI IMG/M metagenome (GOLD analysis project Ga0306920, IMG submission 204666) | Lab enrichment of tropical soil microbial communities from Luquillo Experimental Forest, Puerto Rico - flux4day.12C.oxic.44.000.170 (v2)... | ecosystem: Environmental > Terrestrial >...
TGGAGTTCATCACGCTTCTGCCGCTCGTCATCCCGGCGATCGTCATCGTGTTCGGCTATCTGCATACCTACAACTCGTCATCGCTCATCCCGTTCACGGCGACGCCGCGCGGAACCGACCTCCTCCCGACGCTCGGCTATGTGACCTTGGCGCTCCCTTATATGTATCGGGCGGTCGACACTGGGCTGCGCTCGATCGATGTGCGCACCTTGACTGAGGCGGCCGAAAGCCTCGGCGCCGGCTGGGGTACCATCCTGTTCAAGGTGATCTTTCCCAATGTGCGCGTCGCGATCCTGTCCGGCGCCTTCCTCACCTTCGCGATCGTCATCGGCGAGTTCACGCTTGCGAGCCTGTTGGATCGGCCGGCCTTCGGCCCCTACATGCAGCTCGTCGGCGCGAACCGCGCCTATGAGCCCTCGGCGCTTGCGATCGTCGCCTTCATCGTCACCTGGGGCTGCATGGGCATCATTCAGCTCTTCGGGCGCGACCGGCGCGCCGCCATGCCTGCTCACTGAAATGCCTGCCCGCCGAGACGCCTCTTCGCCGCAACGCCTGCCGCCGAGATCGGAGCCAGTATGAGATTCCTCGAGATCGAGAATTTGCGGAAGGTCTTCGTCGGCAGCGTCGGCGTGCAGCATTTCGACATCGCGGTCGAGCGCGGCGAGTTCATCTCCTTCCTCGGGCCGTCGGGCTGCGGCAAGACCACGACCTTGCGCATGGTCGCGGGCTTCGAGCAGCCGACGGCCGGACAGATCCGCATCGATGGCCGCGACGTCGTCGGGCTGCGCCCCAATCAGCGCAATATCGGCATGGTGTTCCAGTCGTATGCGCTGTTCCCCAACATGACGGTGGCGCAGAACATCGCCTTCGGCCTCAAGATCGCCAAGCGTCCCGAGGTCGAGATCAAGCTGCGCATCGCAGAGATGCTGGAGATGATCAAGCTGCCGCATCTGCGCGACCGCTTTCCCTACCAGCTCTCGGGTGGCCAGCAGCAGCGCGTGGCGCTCGCCCGCGCCATCGCCGGTAAGCCGCAGCTGCTTCTGCTCGACGAGCCGCTCTCGGCGCTCGACGCCAAGATCCGCGCCTCGCTGCGCAGCGAAATCCGCGAGCTGCAGCGCAAGCTCGGCATCACTACCATCTATGTGACGCATGACCAGGAAGAGGCGCTGGCCATGTCGGACCGCATCGTCGTGATGAGTGAGGGCCGCATCGAGCAGCTCGGCACGCCTTTCGAGATCTATAACCGGCCGAAGACCCGCTTCGTCGCCTCCTTCGTCGGGACGCTGAATGTCCTGCGCGGCGAGGTCGCCGACCCGCAGAAGGGCACTGCGCGCGTCGACGAGCAGGAGATCCGCCTCGCCCAACCGCTCGAAGGCACGAAGGCTGGAGAGAAGCGCGCCTTCGCGCTGCGGCCCGAAGCTGTCTCGCTCGCCGAGGCCGAACCCGACCGCAACGCGCTGCGCGGAACCATCGAGGATGTGAGTTTCCTCGGTGCCATCGTGCGCATCAAGGTGCGGCTGAAGGAGAATCTCGTCTCGCTCGACACCTTCAACAACCAGGCTTCGCCCCCGCCCGAGCGGGGCCAGCCCGCCACCATCTCCTTCGCGCCGGCCGATCTCCAGCTCCTCGACGGCGCGGAGGCCTAAAGGAGCACCGGCCCCACGGATCGCAGGCCTCCGGCCGGCTCTTCAAACTCCGACGTATCGCCAGGCAAGGCCGGGCCACGGCCTCAATCCAACGCGACCCGGATGCGCCGGTTGTGGCGCCCCTTATTGTCGATCTTCAGGATGCGCAGACGCCTGCCGCCATCGGTCGAGGCGAGATGCGTGCCGCCGCAGGCCTGGCGGTCGAGGCCGGCGATCTCGACGATGCGCACGAGGCCATCATCGGTCGGCGGCGGCGCGACCGAGCGGGTGCGGATGAGCCCGGGCTCGGCTTCAGCCACTGCGAGCGACACGTAGAAGTCGCTGACGGGAAGATTCTCGGCGATCGCCGCATTGATCGGCGCCTCCAGCGCCCGCAGCCGCTCATTGTCGGCCTCGGGCAGGTCGAAATCCATGCGCGCCGTGCCGTCATCATTCATCTGGACGCCGGTCACCAGCGCCCCGTCGAAGCTGCAATAGACGCAGGCGTTCAGGATATGCGTATAGGTGTGCATCACGGTCATTAGGCGCCGGAACTCCGGATCGACGATCGCCTCGACTTTGCCGTGAACTTCTTGCCGCTGAATTTCCTGCCCCTGGATCTCCTGCTCCAGCAGCACCCAGTGGCGGCCCGCTTCCGTCTCGAAGCCCGCAATCTGCGCCTCGCCGCCCGACCAGCGGATGCGGCCGCGATCGGCGAGCTGGCCGCCGCCACCTCGGAAGAAGGGGGATTGCGCCAGAAGCAGCCGGCCGGGGCGGCTCTCGATGACCTCGGTCTCGAGCCGCAATTGGTCCGGATGCTCGTGATAGAAGGCGCGGCGCGCCGGCAGGATCGCGTCCATCGTCATGCAGCTCCGGTAATCGGTCCGCCGCGCCAGCTCGGCGCCACGCGTAGCCCCATGGCGGCATCGACCGCGGCGATGGCGAGGAGCCTCGTCGAATCGAGCGTCGGCAAGGGCGAGGCCTCGGGTGGGGTCAGGAGCGGGATCTCGGTGCAGCCGAGCACCACTGCGTCGCAGCCTTGCGCCGCGAGCCAGTGGATGATGCGCACGTACTCCGCGCGCGATTGCTCGCGGATCACGCCGTTGCAGAGCTCGTCGAAGATCACCCGGTCGATCACCTCCGGGTCCTGAGCCTCGGGGATGCGAAATTCCTGGCCGCGCCTCGCGAAGGCGTCGCGATAGATTGGCCCATCCATGGTCCAGCGCGTGCCGAGGACGCCGATCGTTCCGTGGCCCTCGGCAGCCGCCTTCTCGGCCACCACCTCCGCGATGTGCAGGCCCGGAATGGCGAGCGGCGGCCCCGCGGCTTCGAGCGCGATATGTGCGGTATTGTCAGGGCAGACGAAGAAGTCGCAGCCGGAAGCAGCCAGCCGGCGCGCCGTCTCGGCGAGCGTCGCGCGAATGCTCGCGAGGTCTCCGTCCCGCCAAGCCTGCATGCTCGCCCCCATGGCGGTGACGTCGAGGGTGATGTCTGGATGCTGATGCGGTCCCAGCCGGCGACTGCCCTCGTGGCAGGCCGTAAGGTAGCAGAGCGCAGAGCCCTCGGCGCTATGCGCCAATATGCCGATATGCTGCATCGTCTCCATGCCGGACCCGCTTGTGTCGCGAGGCAATGTGGCGAGGCTCGCCCGTGAAGTATTGGCAAAAATTGCGGGGCTCGATAATTGAGCTGCCATTGAACGGCGCGGTGTCACGGCGCTATTCTGCCTAAACCCTCTCGAAACCCGAGCCTGGAGCATGGCGCGTCGCGATCGCCGCAATTCGAGCCGCTATTGGTGGGACGGCGAGCTTCCCGGCCTCAGCCTTCTCGAGGCAGATTTCACCACGCATGAATATCCGCCGCATATGCATGAGGCGCTGGTCGTCGCCGCGACCGAGGCCGGCGGCTCGAAGATCAAGAGCCGCGGCTCGGTCGAGCAGGCGACGTCGTCCGACCTCTTCGTCTTCAACCCCATGGAGACGCATGCGGGCTGGATGGGTTGGAACGAGCGCTGGCGTTATCGGGCCTTCTACCTGACGAAATCCGCGCTCGACGGCCTCGCTCCGATGCTCGGGCGCGAGAGCTTGCCCTTCTTCACCCGCAACCGCCTCGACGATGAGCCCTTGGCCGAGGCGTTCCTCGCGCTCCATCGCGCCGTGGCGGATGGCCGTGACCGGTTCGAGGCCCGCGAGCTCATGGTCTCGGCCTTCGGCCAGCTCTTCGCCCGGCATGCCGGCGGGGCCCGTTCGCTCGTTGAGGTGCCGCGCGACCGGACGCTGCTCGCCGCCATCTGCCGGCGCATGCAGGACGACTATGCAACCGAGCTTCGCCTCGAGGAGCTCAGTCACGCGGCAGGCCTCAGCCAGTTCCAGCTCATCGGCTTGTTCAAGCGCGGCCTCGGCGTGACGCCGCACGCCTATCTGACGCATTTGCGCCTGTGCGCCGCCTGCCGCGAGCTGCGCCGGGGCGAGCCGATCGCACATGTCGCCTTGCGGTCGGGGTTCTATGACCAGAGCGCTTTGAGCAACGCCTTCCGGCGCTGGTATGGCATCACTCCGCGCCAATTCGCGTCCGCCGCGCGCCCCGACCGGGTACGAGTCGCGCCCCGACGCCCAGGTCTTTGCACCGCGCGCCAGTCTCTGTAAGACGGTGCCCGATCGCGGCTTTCACTTTGGCTAATCGCATCTTTGTGTTCCGGAGAGTGGAAAAGCTTCCCTTCCGGAATGATGCTCGAAGGAGGCAACCCATGAGCCTGACGCAACATAAGGCCGGCGGAACCCAGACCGAGGCGCGCTTCGACTGGTCTGACCCCTTCGAGCTCGAGCATCAGCTCCATGAAGACGAGCGCATGGTGCGCGACACGGCGCGCGACTATGCCCAGGGCAAGCTCCTGCCGCGCGTCACCTCGGCCTATCTAGACGAGCGCTTCGACCGTGAGATCATGAGCGAGATGGGCGCTCTCGGCCTCCTCGGCTCGACCATTCCGGAGACCTATGGCGGGGCTGGCCTCGGCTATGTCAGCTACGGCCTTGCGGCGCGCGAGGTGGAGCGCGTCGATTCGGGCTATCGCTCGGCGATGAGCGTGCAATCCTCGCTCGTCATGCACCCGATCTACGCCTATGGCGATGAGAGCCAGCGCAAGAAATACCTGCCCAAGCTATCGACCGGCGAGTGGATCGGCTGCTTCGGCCTCACCGAGCCTGAGGCCGGCTCCGATCCCGGCTCCATGCGCACCAAGGCCGAGAAGATCTCGGGCGGCTATCGCCTCACCGGCTCGAAGATGTGGATCACCAATGCGCCGGTCGCCGATATCGCGGTCGTCTGGGCGAAATCTGCCGCTCATGACGGCAAGATCCGCGGCTTTATCCTGGAGCGGGGCATGAAGGGGCTCTCGACCCCGAAGATCGAGAAGAAATTGTCGCTGCGCGCCTCGGTCACCGGCGAAGTGGTCATGGAAGGCGTCGAGGTGCCGGAGGACAACCTCCTGCCGAATGTCTCAGGACTCAAAGGGCCGTTCGGCTGTCTCAACCGGGCCCGCTACGGCATCGCCTGGGGCGCGATGGGCGCCGCCGAGGCCTGCTTCCACGCGGCACGCGACTATACGCTGAACCGCAAGCAGTTCGGGCGGCCGCTCGCCGCCAACCAGCTGATCCAGAAGAAGCTCGCCGACATGCAGACCGAGATCGCGCTTGGCCTCCAGGTCGCGCTCCGGGCGGGGCGCATGTTCGACGAGGGGAAGCTCTCGCCCGAGACCATCTCGTTGATCAAGCGCAACAACTGCGGCAAGGCGCTCGACATCGCCCGCCAGGCCCGCGACATGCATGGCGGCAACGGCATCTCGGCCGAGTTCCACGTGATGCGCCACCTCACCAATCTCGAGACGGTGAACACTTATGAGGGCGCTCATGACGTGCACGCGCTGATTCTCGGGCGCGCCATCACCGGCATCCAGGCCTTTTCGTAAGAAGCCTTCTCGTAAGGCCCGGACGTCCAACTCCCGAACAACCAGCCGTCATCGAATCGCCAGCGAGTGCCGCAAGTGAGTGATCAAATACCGGGTTCGTCCTTGCGGCCGCGCAGCGGCGGCGAGATCCTCGTCGATCAGCTGCTGATCCAGGGCGTCGAGCGCGCCACCTGCGTGCCGGGCGAGAGCTATCTCGCCGTGCTCGACGCGCTGCATGACGCGGCGATCGACGTGATGATCTGCCGCCAGGAAGGCGGAGCAGCCATGATGGCGGATGCCTATGGCAAGCTCACCGGGCGCCCCGGCATCTGCTTCGTGACGCGCGGCCCCGGCGCCTCGAATGCCTCGCCCGGCATCCATATCGCGATGCAGGATTCGACCCCGATGATTGTCTTCGTCGGCCAGGTCGAGCGCGGCATGCGCGAGCGCGAGGCGTTCCAGGAGCTCGATTACAAAGCTGTCTTCGGCACCATGGCCAAATGGGCGGTCGAGATCGACGACGCGGCGCGTATCCCCGAAATCATCGCCCGGGCATTCCGGGTAGCACTGCAGGGGCGGCCGGGGCCGGTGGTGATCGCGCTCCCAGAGGATGTGCTGACCGACATGGCGACGGTCGCCGACGCGCCGCGCGTCGAGGTCGCCGAGCCCGCGCCCCGCGAGGTCGATATGGCGCGGCTGCAGGCGCTGCTCGCCGAAGCCGAGCGCCCCCTCGTCATCCTGGGCGGCTCGGGCTGGTCGCATGAGGCGCGGGCCGCGACCATCAGCTTTGTCGAGCGCTTCGACCTGCCGGTGACAACGAGCTTCCGCCGCTCGGCGCTGTTTCCGGCCGATCACGGCAATTACGTGGGTGATCTCGGGGTCGGGCCGAGCCCGAAGCTCGCGGCGCGCGTGAAGGAGGCCGATCTCGTGCTGCTCGTCGGCGGCCGCTTCTCCGAGCAGCAATCCATGTCCTACACGCTGCTCGACGTGCCGGTACCGCGCCAGAAGCTGGTGCATGTCTATCCGGACCCCGACGAGCTCGGGCGCGTCTACCAGCCGGTGCTCGCCATCAACGCGACGCCGAAGAGCTTCGCGGCCGCGCTCGGCAAGCTGCCGACACCGAATCGCCGCGCCTGGAGCGAACACACCGCCGCCGCACGCGCCGAATATCTCGACTGGACCGGAAAGCCGCGCCCACTGCCCGGGGCCTTCCAGCTCGGCGAGGCGATGCTCTGGCTGCGCGACCGGCTGCCGCCCGAGGCGATCGTCGCCAACGGCGCCGGCAATTACGCGACCTGGGTGCATCGTTTCTATCGCTTCCGCGCCTTCGGCACGCAGCTCGCGCCGACCTCGGGCTCGATGGGCTACGGCACCCCGGCCGCCGTGATGGCGAAGCGCCAGCATCCCGAGCGCCCGGTCATCGCCTTCGCGGGCGATGGCTGCTTCCTGATGAACGGCCAGGAATTCGCGACCGCCGTGCAATATGACCTGCCGATCATCGTCATCGTGGTCGATAACGGCATGTACGGCACCATCCGCATGCATCAGGAGCTGCACTACCCGCGGCGCATCTCGGGAACACAGCTGAAGAATCCGGATTTCGCCGCCTATGCGCGGGCCTTCGGCGGCCATGGCGAAAGGGTGGAGCAGACCGAGGAATTCGCGCCGGCCTTCGAGCGTGCCGTCGCCTCCGGCAAGCCGGCGATCCTGCATTGCGTCGTCGATCCCGAGGCGCTGACCCCGGCCCGCACTCTCTCCGAGATCCGCGCCGCCGGCGAGAAGGCCAAATCTGGCTGAGGAATGTCCTGGTTGAAGGACGTCCTGGCCGTGGGACGTCCCGGCTGACCGAAACCTTGGCTGAGCGGCGCGACACTTAGGGAACTCACCATGCTCGAGATCGAGACGCCGGCCGAGATCGTGGCCTATGTGGGCCAGGAGCTCGGCACAAGCCCCTGGCTCACTGTCGACCAGGCGATGATCGACAAATTCGCCGAGGTCACGGGCGACGACCAATGGATCCATGTCGATGTCGAGCGCGCCAAGCGCGAGATGCCGGACGGCAGGACCATCGCGCATGGCTATCTGACCATCTCGCTGATCCCGAAGCTCCTGCGCCATATCTGGCAGGTGAAGCGGCGTTCGCGCAGCATCAATTATGGCTCGAACAAGATCCGATTCCTCACGCCGGTGCAGTCGGGCGATCGCATCCGCCTGGTGCAGAGCCTGCTCGCCGCGCATCCGATCGACGGTGGCCAGCGCCTCACCTTCGAATCGAAGGTCGAGATCGAGGGCAAGCCCCGCCCCGCCGCTATCGCCGAGACCATCGCTCTCGCGTTCGACTAGCGCCGGAACCTCTCCCTTTGCGGGAGAGGTCGGAGCCCGTAGCGAAGCGGAGGGCTCCGGGTGAGCAGCGCCAGCGCTGGGAGGCAGGCTCGCGTTGGATGCGCTCCGTCGCTGGCAACGTTGGCGCAAGTGGTAGCGGCCCGAACGCCGCTATGCCAACGCTGCCCCCTTCCGGATCTCCGCTGCGCGGATCCGACCCCTCTCCCGCCCGGGGGAGAGGTTTGCGCCCACCCTTGCGGCCGCCGGGCCACCTCGCCTACATCGGGCGAATGAGCGGCGGCCAAGACCTTCCCCCAAACGACACCGAGACCGAGATCGAGGACGTCGAGGAGGCGCTGGCGCCGCTCGAGGCCGATGACGAGGAAGGCGGTGAGGCTTCGGCCGCAGCCCCGCTCGGCGGCGGCGCCGAGGTCATCCGCCGTCAGCTCAAGACGGCTCCGAACGCGCCCGGCGTCTACCGCATGATCGCCCAGAATGGCGACGTGCTCTATGTCGGCAAGGCGCGCAATATCCGGGCCCGCATCGCTGCCTATGCGCGCGGCCAGGCTCATACCAACCGCATCACCCGCATGATCGCCGAGACGGCCTCGATGGTGTTCGTCACCACGAGCACTGAGACCGAGGCGCTGCTGCTCGAAGCCAATCTCATCAAGCAGCTGAAGCCGCGCTACAATGTGTTGCTGCGCGACGACAAGTCCTTTCCCTATATCCTGCTCACCAAGGACCATGCGTCGCCGCAGCTCACCAAGCATCGCGGCGCCCGCAACCGGCCGGGAGATTATTACGGCCCCTTCGCCAGCGTCTGGGCCGTCAACCGCACCTTGAACGCGTTGCAGCGGGCCTTCCTCCTGCGCTCCTGCTCGGATTCCTTCTACGAGAACCGCACCAGGCCCTGCCTGCTCTTCCAGATCAAGCGCTGCTCGGGACCCTGCACCGGCGAGATCGCGCACACCGCCTATGCGGATCTCGTCGCCGAGGCGCGCGACTTCCTCTCAGGCAAGAGCCGCGCTGTGCGGGCGAGGCTTGGCACCGAGATGCAGGAGGCGTCGGACGCGCTCGAATTCGAGCGCGCGGCCCGTCTGCGCGACCGTATCGCCGCGCTGTCGGCGATCCAGGCGAGCCAGGACATCAATCCGCAATCGACCGAGGAGGCCGACGTCTTCGCGCTCGCCCGCCAGGCCGGCCATGCCTGCGTCGAGGCCTTCTTCTTCCGCAATTTCCAGAACTGGGGCAACCGCGCCTATTTCCCCAAGGCCGACGCGTCCTTGCCGGAGGCCGAGATCCTCGGCGCCTTCCTCGCCCAGTTCTACGACGACAAGCCGCCCCCGAAGCTGATCCTGCTTTCGCACGAGATCGAGGATCAGGAGCTGTTGCGCGAGGCGCTCTCGGCGCGCTCCGGGACGCGCATCGAGATCATCACACCAAAGCGCGGCGAGAAGCGCGATCTCGTGGCGCATGCGGCGAAGAACGGCGCCGAGGCGCTCGCCCGCCGCCTCGCCGATTCCTCCTCGCAGGAGAAGCTCCTCGCCTCGACAGGCGCGACCTTCGGCCTCACGACGCCGCCGCGCCGTGTCGAGGTCTATGACAACTCGCACATCATGGGCACGAACGCGATCGGCGCCATGATCGTCGCGGGGTCCCAGGGCTTCATGAAGACGCATTACCGCACCTTCAACATCAAGTCTGAGGAGCTCACGCCCGGCGACGATTACGGGATGATGCGCGAAGTGCTGAAGCGCCGTTTCGCGCGCCTCGTGAAGGAGAATCCGCGCCCGCAGCCGGTCGAGATGTCGGCCGGACTCGAGGAGGGCGCTCCGACGATCGATGCCGGGCGCGACCCCGACGCCTTTCCGGCCTGGCCCGATCTCGTAATCATCGATGGCGGCAAGGGCCAACTCCAGGCGGCGATCGATGCGCTCGCCGAGGTCGGCGCGACCGATACGCGCGTGGTGTCGATCGCCAAGGGGCCGGATCGCAATGCGGGGCGTGAGAGCTTCCATGTGCCGGGCCGCGAGCCCTTCAGGCTCGAGCCGCGCGATCCGACACTCTATTTTATCCAGCGCCTGCGCGACGAGGCGCACCGTTTCGCCATCGGCACGCATCGCGCCAAGCGGTCGCGCGAGCTGGTGCGCAGCCCGCTCGACGAGATCGGCGGCGTCGGTCCGCGCCGCAAGCGCGCGCTCCTCCTGCATTTCGGCACAGTGAAGGCGATCGAGCGCGCCTCGCTTGACGATCTCGTCCATACTCCGGGTGTCAACGAGGCGACCGCCAAGGCGGTCTACGGATTCTTCCACCCTCAGGCCTGACAGCACCTGCGCAACCTTGTCTCCGCTCGCGGAGAGAAGGAGCCCGCTCGGCCCCTTCATGGGCGTGGCTCATGATCTCGTTTATGTGATGGGTCAGCGTTTTCATGCCGCGCACCGCCCGGTATAGAAATCGCGGCCCGCTTGACCGGCGCCTTGCAGCGAAATTTGGAACCGAGAATCGGCATGATCACGCTTTACGGAATGACCAGCCCCAATGTGGTGAAGATCATCCTCGCGCTCGAGGAGCTGGAGCTCCCCTATGAGCTGAAGACAGTGGACGTTTTCGCCGGCCAGCAATTCGATCTCGAATTCGTCAAGCTCAACCCGAACGCCAAGGTGCCGGTGATCGTCGATACGGACGGGCCGAGCCACAAGCCGTTCACGATCTTCGAGTCGGGCGTGATCCTGCTCTATCTCGCCGAGAAGACGGGCAAGTTCCTGCCCACCGAGCCCGCGGCGCGCTACGAAGTGCTGCAGTGGATCATGGTGCAGCTCACGGGCGTTGGGCCCATGGCGGGCCAGTTCGTGCATTTCGCGCGCTTCGTGCCCAATAACGAATATGGGGTGAGCCGCTACCGCACCCAGGTGAAGCGCCTCTGCGAGGTGCTCGACGCGCGGCTCGGGGCGCATCCCTATCTCGGCGGCGCCGAATATTCGATCGCCGACATCGCGACCTACCCTTGGGTCCGCAATATCAAGCTGCTCCTCGGCGACAGCATGAACGCCTATCAGCATCTCACCGCCTGGGTCGCGACCATCGACAAGCGCCCGGCTGCCGCCCGCGCCGTCGCCCTCGTCGAGAAGATCCGCCCCACGCTGACATTGCCCGACAAGGCGGAGCCCGAGGCGCTCGACAAGCTCTTCGGCCGCGGCAAGCACGCGCTGGCCTGAACACCAAGCGCCGGCCGGAGGATCGTCGCGCCCGTTGCGATCGTCCAGGATGCGATGCAACACGTCGTGTTGCTTCGCTGGTCCGGGATCCGGCGCTGACCAGACCCGTGTGTTTGCGCCGCACCACTTTGTGCTGCGGCGCGCACGGATGACAGCCGTTTAGACGGAACTTTAGGCGGTTTGGCGAG
>Ga0306920_100013063_pt1 | contig 11295 bp, 11 predicted proteins | sample flu12Cox44000170_FD_204666 | JGI IMG/M metagenome (GOLD analysis project Ga0306920, IMG submission 204666) | Lab enrichment of tropical soil microbial communities from Luquillo Experimental Forest, Puerto Rico - flux4day.12C.oxic.44.000.170 (v2)... | ecosystem: Environmental > Terrestrial >...
GCCGATCCGCAGGCCGGACCATGGATGCCACGGATACAGCAGCTCCCAAAACTCGGTACCGTGGGCGTTCTCAAGCCTTGTTGTACAACACGATCAGGCCGCACGCATCGCTCGGATACAAGCCGCCAGCACCGGAGGTATTCGTCCCTGCCTTCGCCGCGTGACCGGCTGCGCTACGCCGACCGGCTCCGTCGGCCACGCTGGCGCAACGGCCAGCCTTAAACTAACATTCCACCTGGACCACTCAGTGGGGGCCAATCAATCAAGCTCGTGGCCTTCGGTCGGCATCGAGTGTCATCACTTTGGTCTTGCCGTCCGCACGGTAGTCTTTCCAGGTAAAGCGCTGAATCGCCCTCACCAACTTGATAGATTTTTCAAGTTTTTGGGCACAAAACGCGCCGCCGGGGACGGCAAGCCCAGCCGAGCGTTGTGGCCAAGGGCCTGCAGCTTGAAGGAGCTGCTGAAAAACTCGGATGTCTTAGAAAGAACGTGGCGTCACGTTCAAGAACGGCTGGAACGTCATGCCGCTTCTTGCGCTGCACATATCATTTCACTTCGGACTGCATTGTAGAGCGCGATCCAGGCCTCCCGCAGCTCAGGAGTAAATGCAGGGCCAAATTGCTGCTCGAGGCTCCAGATCAACGCGTCGCCAAACGCGACGAAGTGCGACGGGTTAACACCGAAACGTGCATGCTGGCGACCCGTATGACTGATGATCGACTGAAAACAGCTCGCGTTCGTCTAGTGCGCCCACGATTACCGCGATCATGTCCATGAGCTTAAGGTGCTGTCTTTCCATATCGCTGGGGAACAGGCGCTGGGCGTCGGGAGCGAGTTCAAAAAAGCAACGGTAAAATCGTGACGCGATCTTACGACGGACCGGCCAAATTGCATCGAACGATCGGCGAATGAGATCTGCTTGCTTCGGCGTCATGCGGATTAGCGTGTCCTGGATCACGACTACCCTGTGGAACGTGGCAAGATGACGAGCGAAGATTGAAGAATTCTTGACCTAGATCAAAATGCTGCGACTTGCCGTATGCGAAAAAGAAGCCCGGCGACCGGTCTCCCACGGCCGATCTATAACCCACACGAGGCGGCGATGACTTTCGAAGAGTGGCGCAAGGAAGCCGAGCAGATGTTGGTGGCCTGGTACTGTGATGATCCGGCGAGTGTGGATAAAGACCATTGGCGACAATGCTTCGATTGCAATTACAGACCATGGGAAGCGGCGCGTTACGCTGCCGAACTCCTCCACCAGCGCGCCACCGCGCCCGTTGCGAAGCGCTGACGGCGGGCCCCGCTTCCCCGCAGACGACTTGGGATGCGAGACAACGTCCCCGCGTGTGAGCCAATTCTGCGCGCGCTTGCTCCGCCGCTCGCAGGCTTTCCTGCGCACGGAAGAGAGCGGCCGAGTGTTCTTGAAAGAACCACGCCCTACAAAGACCCTGCCCGCGATGGGTTAAACGACTTAAGAAACCTGGCGCGTGCCGAGGGAATTCGCAGGGTCCCTTGCTCCATTCGATTCTCATATTGGCGTCACAGTCGGACGAATCGTGGCAATGTAGCTTTGATAAACTTGCAGTTCCAGATTACTTCGGAATGAATGATTTCTAGGAAAAGTGGAGATGTGACCCCTTCCCGCGAGTGCCACGCGTGCAGTGCTATCGAGAAAGGGTCGCGGTCGTCGTCCGCGCGAAGACCAATGAAAAGACACCTTTGCCGCCCTCGGCGGTAGCAGGAGGGGCCGACAGCATGGCATGAACGGCTCTGAATCCGTGCATCGCAACTCTCTATGTGGAGAGCGAGCTACCGCCCGGCGGGCCGCGCGGAACGATGAGCGATGGAGCTGGTTGTCTCATCGGTCATGATCCCTCAGAGTTTCGCACACCGATCGTGCAGCAATAAGCGTCAGCGCGGATCACGGCAGGTGTTATCGCAAGGGAGGGTCCAATCTGATGCGGGAAGCAGCATTCGAGAGTCCCAAAGTGGACGTCCTGAAAGGACAAGAGCTGGATCGTCTCGACGCCTATTGGCGGGCCGCGAACTATCTCTCAGTGGGACAGATCTACCTGCTCGATAATCCACTGCTGCGGGAGCCATTGAAACCCGAGCATATTAAGCCGCGGCTGCTAGGACACTGGGGCACGACGCCAGGGCTCAATTTCGTCTATGCCCACCTCAACCGGGTCATCAAGGCTCATGATCTCAACGTCATCTATATCTGCGGCCCTGGTCACGGCGGTCCCGGCATGGTGGCCAATACCTATCTCGAAGGCACCTACAGCGAGATCTATCCGTCGATCGGGCAAGACGTCGATGGAATGCGTCGTCTTTTTCGGCAGTTCTCATTCCCGGGGGGAATTCCAAGCCATGCGGCGCCGGAAACGCCTGGCTCCATTCATGAAGGCGGCGAACTCGGCTATGCCCTTGCGCACGCGTCTGGGGCCGCGTTCGACAATCCGGACTTGATTGTCGCGTGCGTCGTGGGCGACGGCGAGGCAGAGACCGGACCGCTCGCAGCATCGTGGCACTGCAATACTTTCCTCAATCCGGCTTCAGACGGCGCTGTCCTGCCAATCCTGCACCTCAATGGTTACAAGATTGCCAATCCAACCATCCTAGGAAGGATGCCCGATGACGAAATCGTCGGTCTGTTTCGGGGCTACGGCTATGAACCGGTCGTGGTCGTGGGGTCTGACCCGATCCCAATGCACCAACGCATGGCTGCGGTCCTCGATAAGGTGATCGAGAATATCCACTCGATTCAGCAGTTAGCGCGGAAAGGTGGCGGCCAAGGCAATAAAGCGCAGCCGCCGCGCTGGCCGCTCATCATCTTGCGGAGTCCGAAAGGCTGGACCGGTCCCAAGGAGGTCGACGGCAAGAAGGTCGAAGGATTTTGGCGTGCCCACCAGGTTCCGCTCGACAAGGTGCGCGAAAATCTGGAACACCTGCGCTTGCTCGAGGAATGGATGCGCAGCTATCGGCCCGAAGAACTGTTCGACGAGACGGGGCGCCTAGTTGCCGAGATCGCCGCGCTGGCGCCGGCTGGGAATCGGCGGATGGGCGCTAATCCGCACGCCAACGGCGGTCTGCTCAAGCGTGAACTCCGCCTTCCGGACTTCCACATTTACGCCATAGATGTCGAAAATCCCGGGACATCGCAGGCCGAGGCAACGCGCGTGATGGGCTTCTATTTGCGCGACGTCATGCGGCTGAACGCCGAAAGTCGCAATTTCCGCTTGATGGGCCCCGATGAGACTGCATCCAATCGCCTCGACAACGTCTTCGAAGCGACCGATCGCGTCTGGATGGAGAAGATCGAGCCCTACGATGTTCATCTTGCACGGCAAGGTCGCGTGATGGAGGTGCTCAGCGAGCACCTTTGCCAAGGCTGGCTCGAAGGCTATTTGCTCACCGGCCGCCATGGCCTGTTCGCCTGCTACGAGGCCTTCATCCACATCGTGGATTCGATGTTCAACCAACATGCCAAGTGGTTGAAGGTATCGCGCACGCTCCCGTGGCGCCGCCCCATCGCTTCTCTGAATTACCTTCTCACCTCACACGTCTGGCGGCAGGACCACAATGGGTTTAGCCACCAGGACCCTGGCTTCGTGGACCTCGTGACCAACAAGAAGGCGGATATCGTGCGCGTGTATCTGCCGCCGGATGCGAACTGCTTGCTCTGGGTTACCGATCACTGCCTGCGCACCTATGACCGCATCAACGTGATCGTGGCGGGAAAGCAGCCAGCTCCACAATGGCTGACTATGGACGAGGCAGTAAAGCACTGTGATGTGGGAATCGGGATCTGGGATTGGGCCTCAAACGACCCGGACGGGAGCGAGCCCGACGTGGTGATGGCCTGCGCCGGCGACGTTCCGACTCTGGAAACCATCGCAGCGGTCGAGCTGTTGCGCAAACATCTGCCGGAGCTGAAAATTCGCGTCGTGAACGTGGTCGATCTGATGACCCTACAGCCCAAGGACCAGCATCCACACGGGATTAGCCATGCCGAATTCGACGGACTCTTCACGTCCGATCGGCCGGTGATCTTTGCATATCACGGCTATCCGTACCTCATTCATCGTCTGACCTATACGCGCAAGAATCATGCAAATATGCACGTGCGAGGATTCATCGAGGAAGGCACGACGACCACACCATTCGACATGGCGGTGCTCAACAGGCTCGATCGCTTCCATCTGACAATGGACGTGATTGAACGCGTGCCGGGTCTTGCCTCGAAAGCCGCACACGTGACGCAGCATTTCCGGGACAAGCTCACCGAGCACCGAAATTATGTCAATCAGCATGGCGAAGACATGCCGGAAATTCAAAACTGGAGCTGGCCTTACAAGAAGGCGGCGCGCAGCGGCGACTGACGCGCGGCAAAGCGCAGCGAGCCAGTCTAGTGCCCATGGCCAGCGACATCCTCACCCTTAATGCCGGATCGTCGAGTCTCAAGTTCTCCCTGTGGCAGGCAGGGACTAGTATGGAGCTGCAGGAGGTTTTTCGCGGCGAGATCGAGAAGATCGGGATCGCCCCGCACCTGTCTGCGCGGGAGCCCGGTGGCCGCACGGTCATCGACGATAGATTTGACGGCGATGGCGCCAAGCTCAGCCATGAGGACCTTCTGCGCGGGCTCTTCGCCTGGCTATCGCAGCAGCGGCGGAACGGGTTCAAGGCGATCGGCCATCGCGTCGTGCACGGCGGTGCTGCATTCACCGCACCGGTCCGCATTGACGGTCACGTGATGGAGAGTCTATCGAAACTGGAGCCGCTCGCGCCGCTGCACCAGCCGCATAACCTCTCAGGGATTCGCATCTGCGCGGCACTGCAACCGCGCGTTCCGCAAATCGCATGTTTTGATACCGCGTTTCACAGAACAATGGATTCTGTCACCCGCCGCCTGGGACTGCCGCGCGTCTACGAAGAGGAGGGCGTACAACGATACCGGCTTCCACGGACTATCATATGAGTTCATCGTGCAGCAGCTCCGCGCGATCGATCCTGATCTCGCGAATGGTCGCGTGATCGTCGCTCACCTCGGGAATGGCGCGAGCCTCTGCGCGATGCATGATGGACGTAGCATCGATACCACAATGAGCTTCACCGCGCTTGACGGGCTGCTCATGGGAACTCGGCCAGGCACTCTTGATCCGGGCGCCGTGACCTACCTCATGCGGGAACGCGCCATGAGCGCTGCCGAGATCGAGGACTTGCTCTACCACCGCAGCGGTCTCCTCGGCATATCCGGAATTTCAAGCGACATGCGTACGCTGCTTGCCAACGACAATCCGCACGCGCGCGAAGCCGTGGACCTGTTCGTGTTCCGCACTGCGCGCGAGATCGGCGCATTGACAGCCTCCCTGGGCGGTCTCGACGGCCTCGTGTTCACGGCGGGAATTGGCGAGCACGCGTCGGAAATACGGTCGCGCGTCTGCGCGCGTTGTACCTGGCTGGGCGTTGTTCTCGACGAGAACGCCAATCGAGCGGGGCGGATGCGGATCACGGGCGAGGCGAGCCGTGTTCAAGTCTACGTCATTCCGACAGACGAGGAAAGGATGATCGCGGCGCACACCGTTCAGCGCATTGATTAGACGGATAAGACGTTCATTGCGTGACGAAGCGGCGCCATTTGTATGGGTTGCAGCATCTCGGCGCAAAATCTTCGTTCGGTCCCTGGCCATCACACGTCGTTCTGGTCTCGTCGCAATCTCGCTCGCCGGGATGTTCAAAAGGCGCGAAACATATTCAAGAACAAAGCCTTGGTTCGCATCCTTACGGGGTAAGGTCGAGGGTAGTGAGGCTCCGAACGCGCTGTCGCGGCCCGCGTGCCCAACGCTCGCTGGACATCAACCTCACCTGCGCGGACGCGCTCGTACCAGTCGCTTACGCCGGTGACGTGGTGACCCCGCGCAATCGGAGCGAAACACGGATCGCCGCGGACTCTAGGTATCCACGACCTCCACTTGTAGCAGGCTTTGGACAATGTTGTCCGCGCCGCGCTCGCGCAGCGCGTCCGCCTGATGGCCGCGATCGACGCCGATCACGCGTCCGAAGCCGCCTCGCCGGCCTGCTTCGACGCCGGCCACTGCATCTTCGAACAGGACAGCGCGAGAAAGCTGAACGCCGAGCCGACCCGCGGCTTCAAGAAAAAGCGCCGGATCGGGCTTGCCCGGCAGGCCGAGTTTCTCCGCATCAAGCCCATCGATACGGGCGTCGATAAGAAGGTCGAGTCGAGCAGCGCGTAGAATGGCGGCGCAGTTCTCACTGGATGAGGCCACCGCGATTGCGATCCCCACCTGCCTGAACCTTTTAAGAAGTACTTCGGCACCGGATGCCGCATTAATCCCTTTTTTCAGCTCTTGTCGAAACAGTTGCGACTTACGGTCACCGAGCGCGCGGACCGTCTCCGCGTCATCACCATCATGCTCCGATCCTTCCGGAAGTTGTATGTTTCGTGCAGCGAGAAAACTCCGAACACCGTCATAACGCGGACGCCCATCGACATACCGAAGATAGTCGGAATGGATATCAAACGGCTGAAAGGCTTGACCATGCCGTTCCGCCCACCGCTGGAGGAACGCATCGAAGACTGTTTTCCATGCTGCGGCATGACCCCCTGCCGTATCGGTCAAAACGCCGTCAAGATCGAAGATCACCGCGTCAAAGTCGCGCCGATTTATCGTCACTGCTGCCTCGACGAGCATTGCTTTCTTTCGCGTTGGGTCTCAAAGGCGTGCTGCGATATCAGGCGCGCACCACCATTATGGGACATGGCGCCTCACGCAAGATGTCCTTTAGGGTCACCGCACGCGGGACTTCCCATTTTCCTCTCCAGGCTAGGACCACGAGGTCCGCAGCTTGTTTTTTGGCCAAGCGCACGATTTCCGCCGCCGGATTTCCATGGGCGAGAACTAACCGCACATGCAAGTGACCGAGCGGACAAATACATGCAAGGCGCTTAACAAACTCACTGGTCCAGGCGGGCCACTCGTGATGTGGCTGATCAACATATCGTGGGGTCGTGAGAGAGCCAGATTCCGCAGGAGCAGCGCTTACGTCGGTCACATGAGCCACTAGTAATTCGGCGCTAGCACGTTCGGCAAGCTCCGCGGCAGGTCGCAGTGCGGCGCTGGTGGTGGGGGTCCCATCGTGCGGCACCAAGACATGGTGAAGATGCCATGCGATTGAACCGCGCCCCGGCGGAACCAGCACCGCAGGACAAGGAGCATGTCGGAGCACGTTCGTCGCCGTGCTACCTAGTATCTTTCTCGGCTTGGCGGTGGTGTGTGTGCAAATGACGATCAAGCGCGGCTTTATCTCCTCCGCGGCAAGCAGAATTTCCGCGGCCGGATCCCCAATGCGCGCTTCGACAATAGAGCCGTCGAGTACCGGAGCTTCAAGCCTGAGCCGCCGGAGCAGCTCGGCATCCGGCGGCTTACGATCGCCGACGTGCACAATACGCATGGTCGCGCGCTCGATCTCGGCGAGCACTTTTGCCACGGGCAGCGCCGCCAGCGCTTGCTCTGAGCCGTCGAGGGGGACGAGGAGGACTCCTTCGCTCATGGATCGTCCCCTGTTGTCCGACTCTCTGCGCCCGGAAGCGTGAGTTCATGCCATCGGCCCCGCCACTGAAATCGCATCGAAAGGCTGCGCCAGCCTGCCGGTATGTTTGAGCGATGCTCAGGCCCCTCGTCGGTGAAGCGCAAGCCAGCGAAGCCGAACACCGCGGCCTGCCATAGACCGCCAAGGGCTCCGGCATGGACGCCGCCAGCCGCGTTGCCCATCTTGTCCGACAGGTCGATCTCAGCCGCTTGTCGGAAATAACGCTCCGCCACCGCAGCATCGCCAAGGCGAGCCGCCACAAGCGCGTGAATCGCCGGGCTCAGCGAGCTTCCATGCCCGCAACGTGGCTCGTAATACTCGAAATTCGCCTTGCGGACCTGCGGGGGTAGACGCTCCCAGAGGAGATGGACCAGCATCACCACATCCGCCTGCTTGATGATCTTGGACCGCTGAATGCGCTCGCGACCGAGGAGCACGTCCATTGGCGCGGTCCGCGGCTCGAACGCGGCAAGATCAATATCCTCCAATGCGAAATAGCCCCGGAACTGCTCGAACAGGCCCGTCTGCTTGTCGAACCCAGTGTAGAGTTCGCGAGCCACCTCCAGCCATCGGCCCGGCTCCTCGGCGTCTAGACCGAGCCGGCGCGAAAGCGCCCGCCATTGCTCCGGCCAGTGTTCCGCAACAAGCCTCGTAGCTTCTTCCCCGACCTCCAGGTTCCACTGCGCCAGACCATTGGTGTACGCGTTATCATCCACTCTCTCGTGGTATTCATCGGGCCCAATCACTCCACGAATATGGTAGCGGCCATCGTCTTCGCGCTCGGCGCGACTCGCCCAGAACCGTGCAGTCTCAATCAGGATCTCGGCGCCCGCATCGACGAGGAAGCGCTCGTCGCCAGTGGCTTCCCAGTACTTCCACACGCCAAAGGCGACGTCTGCGCTGATGTGATGCTCCTGCTCTCCGGTGAGGATCCGCACGATCTCGCCGTCCGGAGAGACGACAAACGGGGGCGTCATCTCTTCGCCCGTATCGGCCGATTCCCATGCGTAGAGGGCGCCGCGATACCCAAGCCGAGCGGCCTTGGCTCGCGCTCCAGAGAGCGTGTGGTAGCGGTACATGACAAGCGCCCGCGCCGCCTCGGGGTAAGTGAGTATAAAGAACGGCAGCATGAATATGTCGGTGTCCCAAAACACATGCCCCTTGTACGCAGTTCCGCTCAGGCCGCGGGCGCCAATGGACACGCGATCATCCCCCGGGTTTGCCGCACTCGACAGATGGTAAATGGCAAAGCGCAACGCGCGCTGCGCCGCAGCATCGCCCTCGATCTGCAGGTCAGACGCTTTCCATCGCGCCAGCCAGGCATCACAATGCTCGGCGATGACGCCATTCACGTCCTCGATTGCGCGCTCGACCTGCCTGCTCGCCTTTTCGCGTGGCTCGCCCGTGTCCCTAGAGGTGTAGACGGCGACCATCCGGTCCAGCCGGTACGTTTCGCCCAGCCTGACTTCAAGGCTTGGCTGGCCAACAACCTGCTGGGGTGAACCCATCCAACGGCCGGCGGAATCCAGGACGTGGCGCGCGGCCGCCATGGCGACGGTCGTGCTGCTACCCGTGAGCTCGGTTACTGTGCCGGTCAGTGCGGCATCGATGGACACTCTTCCGTTGTAGTTTTCGGGCGAGATTATCGCACACTGAAGCAGGAGGTGCCGGTCGGCCAAGGAGGCGAGGCGTAGCATTTGCAGCCGGGTGATCCGACCGGCTACGTTCTGATGCCGCCACTCCCGCCAGAGGATGCCCTGCTGCATGTCGAGGACGCGGCGATGCTCCAGATTATGACCGTTATCGAGCCGAAGCGGCTGGCCGTCGATGGTAGCGGACAGACGGGTCCAGTCCGCTGTCGGCGCAAGGCCTGATATGGGGCCCGCCTCAGAATCGAATACCCCCGCCAAGAAAGTTGCAGGTGAGGAGAGAGCGCTGCCTTCCGCAAGCGAGCCACGCGATCCCGCATAGCCATTGCCGATCGCAAACAACGACTCCAGCTCGTGCTCGCGCGCGAGAGTAAAGCCTTCCTCGACGAGGACCCACGCAAGATCGAGGGTGGGTGCCACCGGCAAATCCGTGGGATGTAGCGCAGCCTGGCGAGCATTCAATTGCGCAGGCCCTCCGCCGAGAGGATCAAGCCCCCCTCGGAAACGCGACCGCCCTTGGGTGTCAAGACGACGAAACTGAGAATATGAAACGGCCCAGTGTGGGTCGCGTCCCGCCGCAAGCACGCCAACTCATTTCGTTCCCGCTGCAAAGAAGTTGAAGAGCGGCACGAACACTACGTCTCGGAGGATCGCAATGTACCAGCCGAACGCAAAACTCCAGAACAGACCGAGAAAGAAGCTCGGCCAGGTGATCCATGTGAATCCGGGAAAGATCTGAAACAAGAGCTGATGCATTCCCTGCTGGAACCCGAGGATACCGTATACGACACAAAGCACGTATGAGATCACGAAGGTAAACCCGAGGCTCATTCCGAGCGGCACGATGCCAAGGCGTGTGGCGTTCATGACGGCACTCCTGTCCTATTTGGTTGGCTGAGGAATCGTCTAATCCGCGGGATGAATCCCGGCACCTCGCTCATATATTTGATGTAGGCATCGCCAAATGCGGTGATTGTTTCACGCTCTTCGCGCTTTGCCAGCCTGACGTACATCACAGCGAGCACCGGAAACATCGCCAGTGTCAGCAGCGTCGGCCACTGCACGAGGAAGCCGAGCATCACCAGGATGAAGCCGACGTATTGCGGATGGCGGATGTAGCTGTATGGTCCGCTCGTCGCGAGGGTATGACGTTGCTGCGCATCGAAGAGCACGCGCCAGGCCGCGGCGATCAGCACGAAACCTCCGCCGATCAGCACGAAACTCAAAATATGAAACGGCCCAAAGTGCGGGTTCGTCTTCCAGCCGAACATCATCTCGAGCAGGTGTCCGGCGTCGTGCGAGAACCAGTCGACGCTCGGATATCGCGACTGCAGCCAGCCCGAGAGGAAATAGATGCTCAGGGGAAAGCCATACATCTCGGCGAACAGCGCGACCAGGAACGCGCTGAACGCGCCGAACGACCGCCAGTCGCGGCCCGTCCGCGGCTTGAAGAAACTGTATGCGAACAGGATGAAGACAACGGAGTTGACGATGACGAGGCCCCACAGGCCGTAGGCGGGCGCGTCGGAGCTCATGACGCCCTCCCTTCGCGATCGTCTTGCCCATGACCTCCATGACCACCGTGGCCATGCATGAAGAGGTGCATGAGCGGGCAGAGGAGAAGCGGCAGCCAAATGAGTACACCGAGGACATGGGCGCGGTGCTCGGTGAACAGCAGGATGCCGCCAATAACCAAAAAGCCGATCAGCACCAGCCCTGCCGGCGAGGTGAGGAAGCTGCCCTGATCGCGACCACTGTGCTCGTGCAGCGACATTGGCATCCATCCGCTTTTATCGCGGTGGTCCGCCTATAATTTCCGACCCGCGGACGTTGCTGCCCAGGACTGATTTGGGCGGGGCCCGCTGTTCGGCCGGCGTCGGTCCCTGGATCACACCTTCGTTCTGACCTGTTCCCGTCGACGTCAGTGATCCGTGCCCGAGAACCTGCCGACCTCGGCTCAAACCCTCAAATCCTGCTGTCCCGGCCAAACTCTTGCCTCCGCGCGCGCGACGGTCTTGGTTTCGACAATCCG
>Ga0306920_100013064_pt1 | contig 11295 bp, 6 predicted proteins | sample flu12Cox44000170_FD_204666 | JGI IMG/M metagenome (GOLD analysis project Ga0306920, IMG submission 204666) | Lab enrichment of tropical soil microbial communities from Luquillo Experimental Forest, Puerto Rico - flux4day.12C.oxic.44.000.170 (v2)... | ecosystem: Environmental > Terrestrial >...
GGAACATTTTTTAAATCTCCGATGACGATTTTTAACGCCCCGATCGCCAGAGAACGACGGGGCTGTGAGGTCGCGGAATTCCCGAGGAACAAACGAAAACGGCCAGCGCGCATCCCATCAGAAGAGGAGACGCCGATGAGCAAAGGACCGAAAACAACCCGTACCCAGCCCGCCGGAGTCGAGGACCCAGAAACGGAAGACGATACGATCGTCAACGATTCCCTGGGCACCGTGGATGCGGCCGATTCCACCGGCATCGACGAGGATCGCGAAACCGGGGACGCGAAAGCGAACAACCTGGACACGCGAGAAGATTGACTTCTCCGCAAGATAAACCCTTCCTTTTTTCCACTCTAGAATAGCTATTTTACAAATAGGTATGCCGGGTATATAGTCTTGCATTATGGCCAGGAATACGGATTCCCGCGACCTCTTTCCCGGCGCGCTGGAGATGATGATTTTGCAATCGCTCCGGCTGCGGCCCATGCACGGCTACGCATTGGTGAAACACATCCAGCAGGTTTCCGATGAGCTGCTGCAGATCGAGGAAGGTTCGCTCTACCCAGCGCTGCAGCGGATGCTCAAGGAGGGCTGGCTGGAATCCGAGGCGGGCACGTCGGCCAAGGGCCGCCCCACGCGCATCTTCCGTTTGACTGAGGCTGGCCGGCGCCATCTTGAGCAGGAAGTCGCCAGCTTTGACCGGATGTTTGCCGGGATTACCCGGGTGATGGCTGTCGCAAAAGCCTAGGAGGTTCCCCATGGGCCGGCTTGGCGCATTATTTGATCGCGGTCGCCGTTATGACGATCTGAACGTGTCGATCGAAGACCATATCGCGGAGAAGATCGATGAACTGGTCGAGAGCGGCATGCCCCGCCGTGCCGCCGAACAGGCAGCCCGCCGCGCGTTCGGCAACGCCATGCTGATAGAGCAGCGAAGCCGCGAAGTATGGCAGTGGCCGGCGCTCGAATCGGTGCTTGCCGATGCGAAGTTCACGCTGCGGCGTCTGCGGAAGTCTCCGGGGTTCGCGGTCACGGTGCTGCTGACCCTGGCCATCGGCATCGGCGCCAATACGGCCGTGTTCAGCGTCATCAACAGCGTTCTGCTGCGGCCCCTTCCCTATCCGGATTCCGACCGGCTGATGGCGTTGTGGCTGCAGGCGCCGGGGGCGGGCGGGCTGTCCAATTTCGAGAGCGGGTTTCGCCTCTCTCCCTCGATGTATTTCACCTTCGCCGAAGACAACCGGACGTTCGAGTCGATGGGCGTCTGGTTCGCGGGCACCAGCACCGTGACGGGATTCGCCCACCCCGAAGAAATCCACTTCGTTGCGGTAAGTGACGGCGTGTTGCAGGCGCTGGCGATTCCGGCGGCCCGGGGCCGGCTGCTTTCCTCGTTCGACCAGGATCCGCATGGAGCCAAAACGGTGATGCTCAGCTACGGTTACTGGCAAAGGCGCTTTGGCGGCGAGGGCTCGGCAGTGGGCCGAAGCATCGTGGTCGATGGGCAGACGCGGGAGATTGTCGGGGTGATGCCGCGCGGATTCCGCGTGGTGGATCAGGATTTCGACGTGCTGGCGCCGTTTGCATTCGACCGGGGCCAGTTGAAGCTCGCACCCTTCTATTTGCAGGGAATCGGACGTCTGAAGCCGGGCGTTACCGCGCTTGAAGCCGACGCGGATCTCTCCCGCATGCTCCCCATCTGGATGGACTCGTTCAGTAATGGTCCGGGCACGAACCCGCATTTCTACGAACGCTGGAAGATCACGCCCAACCTGCATTCTCTGAAACAGGACGTGGTGGGGAGTGTCAGGAGCGTGCTGTGGGTAGTGATGGGGACGATCGGCCTCGTGCTGCTGATCGCATGCACCAACGTCGCCAATCTGCTGCTGGTGCGCGCCGAAGCCCGCCAGCAGGAGCTTTCCATTCGCGCCGCGCTGGGGGCCGGACGCGCCCGCATCGCCCGCGAATTGCTGTTCGAAAGCCTGTTCCTGGGAATGATCGGCGGGGTGCTGGGAATTGGCGCGGCTTTTGCCGGCCTGAAAATGCTTACGGCCATCGGCCCCGCGAACCTGCCGCGACTAAGCGAGATTTCTCTCGACGGGCGCTCCATTGCCTTCACCTTTGCACTGTCGGTCTTTTCCGGCCTGTTCTTTGGGTCCATTCCCGCCTGGAAATACATCCGCAAGGGTGCGGTTCTGGGAACCGGCGGTTCGGTCCGCACCGCCAGTTTGAGCCGCGAACGGCACCGCTCAAGCAACGTATTGGTAGTCGCGCAGGTGGCCATGGCACTGGTGCTGCTGGTGAGCGCCGTGCTGATGATTCGCACCTTCCAGCAACTGCGGACGGTTGATCCGGGGTTCACCGATCCGGAGCACGTCCAGACCTTGCGCATTTCCATTCCTGACACGGTGATCGCGAACCCGCAGTTGGTCATGCGCATGGAAAACAACATTCTCGACCGCTTGCAGTCGATTCCCGGAGTGACCGACGTTGGATTCAGCGAAGCCGTGCCCATGGACGGGGGCGAGCCAAACTGGGACATCATTCACGTCGAAGGCAAAAGCTACGGGAAAGATGAACCGCCGATCCGTTTCTTCAATTACGTTTCGCCCGGGTTCTTCGGGGCGCTCGGGACGCGCATCGTCGCCGGCCGCGATTTCACCTGGAACGAGATCTACAGCCTCCGTCAGCAGGTCATGGTATCGGAGAACTTCGCCCGCGAGTCGTGGGGTTCCCCGGCCGCGGCCGTCGGCAAACGTATCCGGCATTTTACGGACCTGCCCTGGCAGGAGGTCGTAGGAGTGGTGGAGGACGTTCGCTATGAAGGCGCGGATCACGTCGCGCCGGCCATCATTTATTGGCCTGTAATGATGAACAATCCCTACGTAAGGGGTACGATCTATTCCTCGCGGTTTGTGAGCTTTGGCGTGCGCAGCGACCGCGCGGGAACGCCGGGCCTTTTGACCGAGGTGCAGCGGGCGGTGTGGTCGGTGAATGCGGATCTGCCGGTGGCGTCGGTGCGCACCATGCAGGAAATCTACGGCAAGTCGATGGCGCGCACGTCGTTCACGCTGGTGATGCTGGGAATTGCGGCGTCGATGGCGCTGGGGCTGGGGGTCATCGGCATTTACGGAGTGATTTCGTACGCGGTCTCGCAGCGCACGCGGGAGATCGGGATCCGGCTGGCGCTGGGCGCGCCGAAACGCGAGCTGCGGTGGATGTTTGTGCGTTCGGCGCTGGTTCTCACGGGGGTTGGCGTCGGCATCGGGCTGGGCGCGGCGGCGGTGTTGACGCGGGTGATGAAGTCGCTGCTGTTCGGCGTGAGCCCGACCGATCCGCTGACCTACGCGGCCATACCGTTGCTGCTCGCCGGATGCGCGGTGCTGGCCAGCTACCTGCCGGCCCGGCGGGCGGCTGCGGTCGATCCGGTGGAGGCGCTGCGGGCGGAATAACCGGAGCCGCGCCAGGTTCACCAGTTGCGCCGGTGAGAAGGATCATTCCCCGTCGGACCTTCTTAGCATCCAAACCTATCCGTAGGAGAGGATGTGAGATCAGGGCGGAGAACCCGGGCCGCCGACCTGTGGGGATTGCCGCGGTGGTGTCTCCGTTGGGCGCGCGTATTTCTGGCGCTGTCCTGGGCGGCTGGCCCGCTGCCTGCGCAGGAGACTTCAAGCCGACCATTCTCGTCGCTGACCTCACTTGTTGCGCCGCCCGCGGCATCGGTCGCGCAGACGAGCGGTCTCCATGCGGCGCTTCCCGAGGCGTTCCTGCATCCGGATCTTCGCTGTGCTGTCGAATTCAGGCTGGTGCCCGGCGTCCCGGTTGCCGGCGGGCAATGCGTTCATTATGCGGAAATACTCGACGGCGCGAGCCTTCACGGCGCGGCGCTGCAGACGTGGGAAGCGGTGCTCGCCACGCATCCGGGAATGGAGCGGGCCCACATCCGCGTGGCGCAACTGCTGCTCGAGTCCGGATATGCGGGCGCCGCGGGGATGGCGGCGGAGCAGGGAATGCGGGCGTTTCCAAAATCCGCGGGCCTTGCTTTGATCGCGGCGGAAGCAATGCGGCGCCAGGGCAGGGAGTACGACGCGCGCAAGCTGCTGCGCAAGAGCGAGTCCGGCATCGACGGGAATGACGTCGCAGACGAGGAACTGCTGGCGTACGCGGCCACTGTGGACGATGCCTATGGCGATGGCGCAGCCGAGACGTATCTCAGGCTTGCCGAGTCGCCAAATCTGCCGTCGCAAAAGCGCCTCGATGCTTTGCGGAGAGGTTTTGAAATCGCGCTGCGCGATGGAGACATGGACTCGGCGCGGCACATCGCCGAACTTCTGGGGGCCGCGGGACACCCTGAATTCCAGCCCGTGGTTGGAGAACAATCCCAAGCCGCCAGCGAGACGATCATCCCGGGCGGGCGTGATGGACTGTCCTTCATCGCGATCGGGAAAACCGGGATCTCAGAGCAGAAATTCCTGACGGAATTTGCGCGCGCGCTGCTCGTGAAAGTGTGCACCGGTATTTGCTTCGGCGAGGACGAATACAAGAAGACGGTCGATGGGTATTTCAATACCGTTGCGCAGCTTGAGGCGCTTGGCGTTCGTGATCACGACCGGGTATCGATCACGCTCGCGCGCGGAGATGAGGATGCCGAGCGGCGCACGGAAAGGGTGCTGGATCTGTTGGGTGTGGATCTTCGCACCGGCAAGGGCTTGATCCGGCTGCAGCAGGGCGTGAAGCCGCAGCAGGCCATTCAGCAGGACATGGTGACCGCTCTGGGAATCGACCTGATCGGCATAGAAAAGGCATTCCAGGCCGGCAAGCCATACACGCTGGAGATTGTGGACGAACCCGTAGAGATCTATCCCAATGCCGGAGTGTGGAAGGATGCGTTTCCGCGGCGCCAGGAGACATGCTTTGCGCAGACCTTGCTGCACCGTCCGCAGATCGCACGGCTGTATGCGAGCGTCAGCGACATCGATGCGCAAACAGTGGGCGCGCTGTTCGCAGCGGTGAGCCCGGCGGAACTGGCAACGCGCTATGCCAACGAACTGGGCCGCTTCGGCCCCGCATTCGCGGTGAATCGTGATGGCGTTACCGGCCGTGAGGGCGCTGTGGTGCCCGGCGGGCCGCGCGCGGCCGCGGTGTGGAAGGAACTGGCAGGCATGAGCCCCGGTGAGGCGGGACCGTTCTTTCGGACCCTGCTCTCCAATCCGCCCTTGCTGGCGTATTTCTACGCCGTCTCCGAACTGGATGCCGCGCACCAGGCTTTTTTTACGGCAAATGTGGAGCGAGCGGTGCGCTTCTATGCCCTTTCAAAGGGCCTGAGTGACGAGCGCGAATACCGGAAGGACCTGGCGGTGGATTCAACATTCACGCGATTCATGCGGTCGGTGCCGCTGGACGCGAATGGACACGTGATCTTTCCCGGCTCGCCACAGGTATGGATGGTGGCAAAAGGCGCTGCTGCCGATGACGAGCATATTGCCTATCTCCAGAAGAAGGCGTCGGAAACGGCCGCACCCGCAATGGAAGACGCAATCCTGTCGCATCTTGCCGAAACCGGCTACGACGCGCGGGGGCTAAGCAATAGCGAATTGGAAAATTTCCTCGCCGTGTCGCTGCTGAATGCGCACTTGAAGGAACCGATGAACAATGAGTCGGCCCTGCTGCTGGCGCAACACTACGTTGAATGCCGGCCGCTGTACGTGTACTTCAACGATCTTCCCGGAGTGAACAATATCGGCCTCAGGAATTTCTTCGCAATCCTGGACCAGATACGGCAGAAGCCCAAACTTATCCAGAACCTGGAGATGGGGCAGCTCTATTCACTGCTGGCATGGGTTTCAATCCTGGGACGAAGCCAGGCAATTCCGGAGGACCAGGCGGCCAGCCTTTTCTTCCAGGCTGGAAAGGCGATGGAGTCCGCCGTGGCCGGCCGGGAGACCGCCCCACTTGAGATGGGCAAGGCCATCGTGTCGGCGTGCGGAACGAGCGCGGAGGTGAGTCTTGACGATGGCATCCGCGACTGCATGCTGCGCGGATGGGGCCGGGATGCCCGCCGCGCCGAGGACTTCGACCGGGTGCTGCTGCTGCAGAAAGCACCGCGCCTGGCGGACCTGGATTCGATCGCCCAGGCCGCGCAGATCATCGCGTCCTCGCCAGAAACCGCGGATCGAGCGCATCACGAGGCAATCGAAGCGCTGCGCGAACACGCAAAGGAAATCGCCGAAGCGGAGGCGCGGCTGCCGAAGCTCGATATTCCGCGCTATCGCAAGATCAGCACGCGGGAGCGGGAAATGCTCCAGCTCTACAGCACAGACGGAGTGCATGAACAGGCGCACGCGCTCGAGAGGATTGCCGCCAGTCCCGACCCCGACTTCAAGGCGGCGCGTAATGCGGCGAACGCCGTGCTGGCTGCGATCAGTCCGCAGCTGACGGCTGCGCTGGCGGGCCCCATCTATGCCTATTACCTGCGGAGCACCGACCTGATTGTTTCCGAAGACCCGTTCCTGCTGCGAAAGCATCGCTATCTGGATTTCGGGCTGCCGTTCGCCGGAACTGCGCTAGTCGATCGCCCGGAGTTCTTTCGCTCCAGCGAGGGGACCGGGAGCCATTTCACGGGAGGATTCGGGAACTTCGCATTGATGGCCGGACGCGCGGCCGCGGCGGGCTTTCACCAGGGGGGCCAAGGCGCCGGGGCGATGATCGCGGCGCAAATCGCGGCCATTCGCAGCGCCGCGTGGGACAGACTCACAGAGACCGATCAGCGGACGGTCGCGCTGCGCATCCTTGCCGGCCGTGAATGGATCGCGCGGGCCGCCACCGACGATGAATACGCGCGGGCATTGAGCAGCGTCACGCTGGGGGTGCTTTCGCCGTCGCGCCGCGCCGAACTGCTGGGCAGTATTTCGAACCGCGATTGGAGCAAGGTATGGAAGTCCGTGCCGCTGCCGGACCTGTACACGCTGGGAGCGGAATTCTCGCGCTACTCGCTTCCCGGGACGGACACGAGCCCGGTGTTTACGGAGCTGCGCGCGCTGGAGACATCACGCGGGCGCTCCAATGTTGACTACCTGGCGCACATTCCATATCTCGCGGACGGCTGCGGGCATTTGCACATGGCCGTCGAGGCTCCGTACGAAGAGTACGTCCGGCGCCTGATGGAACAGGACCTTGCCGAGCGTACCGCGGATTTCAAACTATACCTGGCAGTGCGCGCCGATAGCGCGGGCGTGGAGCCCAATCAACTGGGTCGTGCCGCGGAGAAGCTTGCCTCGCGGGCGTTTGCCGCATCTCAACTTTCCGACTACCACGATTGGCGGTCATTGTTCGCGGCCTATAACTCGATTACGACAAAAGATCTTGAGAGAGCTCTGGAGCCATGAAATCCTATTGCATAGCTATTTGCTGTTTATCGTTTGCGTTGTATCCCTTACCCCAGTCTTCCGCCCAGGACGATTTCACCAGCTACCGCATTGATGGGCGCCTGGTGGAAGTGTATGCAACTGTCGTGGACCAGCGCGGGCATTTTGTCGATGGGCTTGCCGCCGATGCGTTCCGCGTGCTCGACAACGGGAAGCAGCAAAGGCTCAAGCATTTTGAATCGCAGGCCGAGGCGATGCACTGCGCCATCCTTCTCGATACCACGGGAAGCATGTCTACCGCGCTTCCGCGGCTCAAGAACTCGGTGATCGATTTGATCAATGCGCTTGGCCCTGAGGACTATGTCGCGGTCTACACGTTTACCGAGCAGCTTGTGGTGCAGCAGGATTTCACGCAGGACAAGGATGCCGCCAGGCGTGCTGTGCTGCGCCTGCGGCCTGGAGGGCGCACCGCGCTGTTCAATGCGCTTTCAGAGGCGGCAGAGACCATGCGCAACCAGTCCGGAAAGAAGGCCATGGTGGTGTTCACCGACGGAGACGACAACGCGAGCGTGCTCAACTCCGAGGCCGCGGTCAATCGCGCCCGGGTGGACGGAGTCCCGCTGTTTACCGTGGCGGAAGGGGAAGCACTGGACTCTTCCGATCTGAAGAAAGTGCTGGCCAGCCTCAGCACCAGCACCGGCGGGGCGGCTTTCGAAGTGGACGATCAGAAGAGCATGGACGCGATCTTCCAGCGCATCTCCAACCAGCTTCGGCACATGTACCTTCTGGCCTACACTCCCAGCATCGATGCCGGAGAGAAGGACTGGCGGCGCATCGATGTGCAGGTGGATAGCGTGCAGGACGCGCGCATCCGCGCCAAGTCAGGCTATTTCCCGTAGTGCCTGGCTAAAAGGCGGCCGGGCTCGGTCACATCGATGCTCCCCATCGTCAGTCCGTCTGATTTACCGCGGCAGCTGCTGCGCGCCGTCAATCGCGAACTCCGCGCTGACTACTCCCGGCCCTGAAGCGCCATCCGGTTGGCTGCCTCCCACTGAAACCCGGTACGTTCCCGCAGTCACGGCACGATTTCCCTTGTCATCCACCTGCGATAACGTGCGCGGATCGAGTTGGAACGTGACGTGCCGGCTCTCGCCCGCATTCAGGTGAACGCGCTCGAATCCCGCCAGCGCCAGCTTCGGCGATACGGCGGTGCGGGACGGCGTCAGGTACAGCTCCGCCACTTCGTCGCCAGCCGTCGTCCCCGAGTTGGTCACATCCGCCTCCACGGTCAGCGTGTCGCCCGCATGCACGCCGGCGGACGACAGCTTCAGGTGCGCGTAAGAGAATGTCGTGTAGCTCAAGCCGTCGCCGAAGGCGAAGAGCGGCTTGCCTTTGAAATAGCGATAGGTGCGGTTGGCCATGGAGTAGTCTTCAAACGGCGGAAGCTCATCGAGGCTTGCATAGAAGGTGACAGGAAGACGGCCCGCGGGATTGTTGCGGCCGCTGAGCGTTTCGGCGATGGCCTGCCCTCCCGACTGGCCCGGATACCAGGCTTCAAGAATGCCGCGCGCGTTCTGCTTTGCCCAGTTCACGGCCAAAGCGCTGCCGTTCATCAGGACGACAACGACGGGTTTTCCGGTCGCGCCCAAGGCTTCCAGCAGATCCTGCTGCACGTCGGGCAGGTCGATGGCCGTGCGGTCCCCCCCGGAAAAGCCCTTGGCGTTCACCTTCATCTCTTCGCCTTCAAGGCGCGGAGTAAGCCCCACGAACGCCACTACAACGTCAGCCTTCTTTGCCGCCGCGACAGCCTCGTTCTTGAGGATGTCACGCGGCGGGAACCATTCGAAGCTGACGGTGCTGTTGGGCACCCGGCCGTTCTGGATGTACTCAATCCGGATCGCGTGCGGCCTGGTGTTGGCGAACGGAATGGAGAAGTGCTGAATCGCTCCATAGTTGCGGCCCGATGGCGGCAGCTTGGCCTGCGCCTCATCGGAGGGCGCGGCCGGCTCGAGCTGCTTGTCGTCGAGATACATCGCGAACGTCACCTTGCCGTCGCACGGGGTGCAGAACGGCACCCGGAACTGGAACTCGTAGGTGCCCGCAACAGGAACGGCCAGCGTGCCGGTCCAGCGCACGGCAAAGCTTTGGTTCGCGGTGTCGGCCGCCAGCCTGGGCACCGGGTTGGCAAACGCCCAGTCGAAGTCGATCTCCTGGTCGGTACGGGTCAGGTCCGGGCTTCCGTCGAGACCGGGATGCCCGAAGTACTCGCCCTTGAGGCCTTCGACGCGCGAGCCGTCGGCGGTGCGCAGCATCGTGCGCGGGACGGGGACTTCGCCGCCCGCGACGTAGGTCGAGCCCTCGGCATAGACAATGTGGTTCGAACCGAATTCGCGCACCATGCCATCGAGGGGCAGAGCGGGGCGCAGCGGAATGGCGTTGTAATTCCCTTCGAGCGCGATGCGCGAAACAGCCAGCGGCCCGACAACGGCGATGGCCCCCTGTCCGCGCTTGAGCGGCAGGATATTTCCCTGGTTTTGGAGAAGCACCATCGATTCCCGAGCGGCCCGCAACGCCAGTTCCGCGTGCTCCGGCGCGTTCACCACGCTGAAGGGGAGAGACGAGAACGGCACCTTCTCCGGCGGGTCGAACATGCCCATGCGCATGCGGGCGGTGAAAAGGCGCTTCACGGAAATGTCGAGTTGCGCTTCGGTCAGAAGGTTCTTGTGCACGGCATCCACGAGGCCCTCGTAGGCGCGGCCGCAATCGAGATCGGTTCCCGCCAGCACGCCTGCCGCCGAGCCTGCTGCGTGATCAGCGGAATAGTGATGCCCGTGCGGCTGCGAGAAGTCGTCGATGGCGTCGCAATCGGAAACCACGAAGCCGTTGAAGCGCCAATCAGTGCGCAGGATGTCGCCCAGCAGCATCTTGCTGGCGCAGGCGGGCTCCTTGTCCACGCGGTTGTACGCGCACATGATGGAGTCGGCCTGGCCCTCGGTGATGGTGGCGCGAAACGCCGGCAGATAGGTGTCCCACAGGTCGTGCGCCGTGGGGTCCACATCTGCTTCGTGGCGCGTGGACTCCGGGCCGCTGTGCACCGCGTAGTGCTTGGGCGTGGCCACCGCGCGCAGGTAGTTCGGGTCGTTTCCCTGGATACCTTTTACGAATGCGGTGCCGAGGCGCGCCGTGAGGAACGGGTCTTCGCCGTAGGTCTCCTGGCCGCGTCCCCAGCGCGGGTCGCGAAAGATGTTGATGTTGGGCGACCAGATGGTGAGGCCGTAGTAGCGGTCGTGGTTATTGTGGCGGAGGGCGTCGTTATACTTCGCGCGCGCTTCAATCGAAACTACGTCGCCGATTCGCCCGACCAGCGGCGCATCCCACGTGGCCGCGTTGCCGATGGCCTGCGGAAACATGGTGGCAAACCCGGAGCGCGCAATGCCGTGCAGGCCTTCGTTCCACCAGTTGTAGGCAGGGATATCGAGGCGAGGGATGGCGGTGGCGCGGTCCAGCGTCTGCGCGACCTTTTCTTCGAGGGTCAAGCGAGAAACCAGGTCGTTCACACGCTGTTCAATGGGCAGCGAGGCATTGCGGAATGGCATGGCGGCGGCGGCCTGGATCTGTTCCGGCGTGGGGGCGGGCTGCGGCGTTTCCGGTTGGCGGGATATTTGTGCGGATGCGTTAGCAGCCAAAGAGATGGCGGCAAGAAAAAGAAGAATGAATTTCATGGCGGAGTCCCGATCAAAATTTGACGCAGAAAAAGCATAATACCCGGGGCCACAATCACTGCGGTAACGCGAGATTCCTCTCCACGAGGTCAATAGCCCGGCCGTGGCCGAAGGACCTTTCTTCCCCAGCCGAGGAGAGATGACGCGACCAGGCAATTGGTTCTAATATGGCAGGCAAGTTCAAATGCCAAAAGTGAGGACTGCATGTTTTG
>Ga0306920_100013065_pt1 | contig 11294 bp, 8 predicted proteins | sample flu12Cox44000170_FD_204666 | JGI IMG/M metagenome (GOLD analysis project Ga0306920, IMG submission 204666) | Lab enrichment of tropical soil microbial communities from Luquillo Experimental Forest, Puerto Rico - flux4day.12C.oxic.44.000.170 (v2)... | ecosystem: Environmental > Terrestrial >...
GTTGTGCACGGTTTGCCGGCTTCCCGAGGACGAACTGCAAACTTCGCTCTCTCGCCTTGTCGCGTCCGAGCTTGTCTCCCAACGCGGCACACCGCCCGATTCGGTCTACAGCTTCAAACACGCGCTGGTCCAGGACACCGCCTACAGCACCCTGCTGCGCGGCCCGCGCCAAGCCCTGCATCGCCGCATCGCCGAGGCGTTGGAACAGCGATTTCCGGACTTCGTTGAAACCCGGCCGGAGATCGTCGCGTATCACTATGGCGAAGCTGCTATCGCCGACAAGGCGATCGCCTATTGGCACCGCGCGGGCAAATTGTCGGTAGCCAGATCCGCTGTGCGTGAGGCCATCGCGCAATTACGACGAGGGCTCAGTCTGTTGGAGGGGTTACCCGAAACTCGCGAGCGCAAACAGCTGGAGCTCGATATCCACGTCACCTTGACCCAGGCGCTGATGGCCGGCAAAGGGTACGCGGACCCTGAGGTCTTCGCCGCGCTGGAGCGAGCGAACCGGCTCGTGATCGAGACTGGGTCAGTCGGGACCCCGCTCCATTTCCTCGTGCTTTACGGGCTTTGGGTCTCTACCGTGAACACCGGGACTGTTGTGGCCGGTCTCGAGCACGCCACCAACTTCCTGTCGTCAGCCCAATCGCAATCCTCCTCCGGCCCGCTCCTGATCGGCCATCGCAGCCTCGCTCAGTCTTTGATGGTTAGCGGCGATTACCCTGCAGCCCTCGCCCATTACGAAACGGCCGTGTCGTTGTATCGGCCCGACGAACACCGCGATTCCGCCTTTCGCTATGGGCAGGACATCGGGGTCAGCGCCTTTGCACAGTTGTCCTGGGCGCTCTGGCATCGCGGTTATCCTGATCAGTCGGCCCGAGCCGCCGATCGCGCGCTCGCATTGAGCCGGAATTGGGACATGCCCACACCCTTGCCCACGCCCTTGCGTGGGCCGGCAGGGCCGCGGTCTTCGCCCGAGATGTCGCCACCGTCTACGCCCGCAGCAACGAGTGCGTGGCGCTCGCGAGCGAACACGGATTCGCCCTATGGGCGGCCAATGGCCGGATTCTCCAGGGCTGGGCCGACGCCCAAAGGGGTGAAGCGACGACGGGAATTGCCCGCATCCGCGACGGTATGGCCGCGTCCGAGGCGACCGGCACCCGCTTAAGCAAACCGTTATTTCTCACCCTGCTGGCCGAGGGGCTGGCACTTGCCGGAAAGATAGAGGAAGGTCTTGCCACCTTGGACGACGCATTGGCTAAAGCAGCCATCTCCGGCGCGAATGGCTGGAACGCAGAAATTCATCGCTTGCGCGGCGAGCTCACCGGTCGCTTGCCCTACTCCGATCCAGCGAAGGCCGAGGACTCGTTCCGCACCGCGCTGGCGATCGCCCGCGAGCAAGGCACACGGGGCTACGAATTGCGCGCCGCCGTGAGCCTCGCCCGGCTGCGCCGCGACCAGGGCCGCCGCACCGAGGCCCGCGATCTTCTCGCGCCTGTCTACGGCTGGTTCACCGAGGGCTTCGATACTCCCGACCTCAAAGAGGCAAAGGCGCTGCTCGACGAGCTCGATGCATAGCCGAGCTTCCCTCTCAGTTGTCAATTTCGTTCTGCTTATTCCACAGCGAGTAATAGAGATCGGAGACACACTGACCGAAAGCAGGGCTGCCGGGGTCGATCCCGACATCGGCGCATGCCAGCCGTGCCTGCCCCCAATCGGTTTGATTGGCGTTCTTAATCGCATTGGCGCAGCCGCCGCCCATCAGCAGCGCCGCAAAAGAGCAAGTTAAGATGATGCGCGACATTGTAATCTCCACTTTAAGAGTGTCTCGGGTTAAGCTGGGTTTGTTCAGGGAACAGCGGCGATTGCCGCATTGCCGCCACCATCCGCCGGGGATTGTTCTGCATGCACAACGCAGACCGCGAAGGCCGGCGAACCGGGCTTGATCCCCTGTTGAGCGCATGCCGTTCGATCCGTCGAAACCAGTTTGGCTTGATCCAGCCCAGACAAAGTCTTTTCGAGGCTACTGATGCACGTGTCGTAGAGGTCTCCCGTTTGATGAAGCCCCATGATGACGGCACAGGCGTGGTGCTCCCGTGCCATTCGCGTTGAGTTTTCCGCCGCGCTCGCAAACGTGTTGGCCGCGGCAAGCAGCGCGACCGCGGCAGCGGCGATGATTTTGACCGAACGCGGGGTCCGCCGGTTGAGCCGACCGGATGGATTAAGCTGTTGCGTTGGGGTCCCATTGAACGAGTTGAGCGAAAACATCTGATGATCTCCTTTTGAAGGCCGTCTGTTCGAGCAAGCGGCTGGGCGGGTTCCGCTCCGAGGCGATCTGCGAGAGACTGGCTCCCGCCCAACACGGTGATGGACGGTAAGCGGCACCCCGGTTTATTTCTTTGCTTGCGAAGCTCAATTGTTCTCAAGCGGGATCAATCCGATGGTCGAGGGCGCGATCAGCTTCGGCCGGTTCCGGCCTGACCCAGCACGGCGAGCTTCGCAGCGCGATCAAAGCCCGGGGCCACTCGGCTGTCGGGCCCTAGACATTCTCGCGGCTGGTCACCGGAGGCTTGGACACCCCCGATCTGAAAGAGGCAAAGGCGCTGCTCGACGAACTTACTGAGCCGACGATCGCCGCAGAGGGGTGAGTGACCACCGATCGGCCGCCGCTGCGGCGGGCTCGACCTGCAGAAGTCAAGCGCGAGCGGCCGGTTCATCATCGATTCTGACGATCCTCTTGCACGGCCACAAATGACCTTTGTGCGTCGAACCCTATTCTGGGGCGAAGGCGGCATGGCCGCTGTCGGCGGATATTGTTGAAAAAGTCGACGGTTGAGCTATTTTTACCAACAATATTTCTCAGGAATTTCGCTTGCGGAGTTTTTTCAACATCGGGTAATGGGCGGCGGCTCATCCCGGGGCTGATAGGATCGGCTCCGTCATTGGAAGGGGAGGGCCGAACCATGGAGTATTTCGCCGGCTTGGATGTCTCGATGGCGGAAACGCGCGTCTGCGTCATGGACCGAGACGGCGCCGTCGTATTCGAAGCGAAGGTGCCATCAGCACCCGCCGATATCGCGGCAGCGCTCGCACAGGCACCGGCCTGCGGGCGGATCGTGTTCGAGACCGGCCGGATGGCGCCGGTGCTTTACCACGGTCTGAGCCAGCTGAGGCTGCCGATCGTCTGCATCGAGAGCAGACAGGCCTACCAGGCGCTGAAGTCGCTAGCCACGCACAAGACCGATCGCAACGATGCCCGCGGCCTGGCGCATCTCGCCCGCACCGGGTTCTTCAAGCCGGTTCATGTGAAATCGCTGCCCGCGCACGCCATCCGGTCGCTGATCATCGTTCGTAAGAAATTGGTCGGTCAGCGGGTCACTCTGGAAAACCAGATCCGCGGTCTTGCCGTGGTGTTCGGTGTTCGGCTGCCACGTGCGCTGAGCTCCGCCTTCATTCGCCGGGCATTGCAGGCCAGCGATGGCATCCCCGGCCTCTCTGCCGCTATGCGGGGCTTGGCTGCAGCGCGCTCCGCCGTCCTCGCCGCCGTCGTGGCGATCGATGCAGACATAAGACGGATGGTCAGAGCATCCGACGCGTGCCGTCGGTTGATGAGCATTCCCGGCGTCGGGCAACTCACCGCGCTCGCCTTCACGGCGGCAATCGACGATCCAGAGCGTTTCCGGCGATCTCGTGATATCGGCGCCTATCTCGGTTTGGTGCCGCGGCGCTATCAGTCCGGCGAGGTTGACTACACTGGCGGCATCTCGAAGTGCGGCGATCGTCGGGTGCGCACCCTATTGTACGAGGCTGCAAACGTCATGCTGACGCGCTACAAGGGCTCACTGAAGCTCAAAGACTGGGCCTTCGCGATCGCCCAACGATCGACGATGCGCAAGGCGCGGATTGCGCTCGCCCGGCGCCTCGCCATCATCATGCACGCCATGCTGCGCCGCGGCACCGAGTTCCAGCCGGCCTAGCCAAGCGGCATTTATAACAGGAGGTCGAACCGAGCTCCCGAGCGGAGCGACGCCCGCGGGAGGGAGTGGATGACGGCGCCGATTGTGTAGCACGCGGTCCGCCCAGGCCGACTGCGATTTCAACCGAGCCGCTCTGCACCCAGCCGACCCCATCAAGTGCCACAACGAGCACGCAGAGAACGCAGATACTCGAGGCCGTCGAAATCGCTCACAATCCAGCCGCCGTCCCTTGACCCATTAGAGAACACAATCGGCGCATCTCGCCCGTTGCCGCCAGTTCTGGCGAAGGTCGCCTTACCAAGCGGACTGCCGACCTTAGCCTCGACCGCGCGAGCGCGTACTCGTGCCCCTCAGGAGACCTTTGTCGGGCAAGGTCGAACCGTCTAAGTTGGCTGAAAAGCGGCCATCCAGGGCGGCGCGAAGATCAATAGTTGGCGCCACCCGGAATCGTTCTAAAAACCGGATAGGGCGACCCCGCGCGGGCGAGAGCCGCCACCAACCAAATTTTTGCTTGCGTTTCAGAATGGGGTAGTACGAGGCGCAACGGTTTTCCGGCCGAGGGTGCGAGACTGTTAGTGAGCGCGGAACCGCGACCCGGGATGAGCGTCCAATCACAACCCGCACTAGGGTTGGGTAACGGTCATCCCCAGAATCCACGCAAGGGGACCCGCGCGCGTCGCGCAGTGCCCTCACGAGCGACGGAGCGACGCGCGTGGGGAGGCTCCGTGGGCCCCCGGGGGCGATCCGCCGCATCGACGATCGGAATGAGGAGATCGACTATTACCGCTGGCTGGCTATGGATGCGGGGCCTATTTTTCGGCTCAACTGCGCCGAGCTGACAGGCCAGACGGACAAGCTGCTAGCACGCGACCGCCAGCGTCTGTTTCAAAACATCACGGTCGGAGCCGAGCAACAGCTTACAGATGATATCGATCTTTTGAGTGTCACAACCACGATGGAGGCAGGTGTCGACATCGGCTCGCTTCTCGCCGTGATGATGGCGAACATGCCGCCAATGCGCTTCAATTACCAGCAGCGGGTCGGCCGAGCAGGACGTCGCAAGCGCGGCCCTCGTTTCGCCCTGGCGAGCAAAACCAATCTTCGATCGACATCAAGAACTAATGTCGACCATCGGCCACGATGCGCCGCCTTCCAAGCCGACACAGGCCGTGGAGCCTCGGCCGTCGGGAACCGCTGAATCTGCTCCTTGAGAGACCTTGCGGCGATCGCTAGAACTGCTCGAAAGGCTCCCCCAACACATCTGGGTAGGGGATCCGAGAACTACCGCGAGTGCAGCAAAACAAAGTCAACAGCACGACCAATTGCCACTGCAGCATTGCAGTTGATGCGGCGTATCCGAGCGCCGATGCGTAAAGGTGACCGTCAGACACTACCCTATCCCAGCGGGGAGACAATACGGTCACTTGAGCTGCCTTCCAAAATGACATGAGCGCAAGGACGGTTCACTGCGGGCGGAATGTCTGTCAGCTTGCCATGCGCAGTTGCGCCTCAGAGGGAATTCAAAAAGGCCACCAGATCGCTCTTCTGTTGCGAGGTAAAGCCGATCCCGAAGCGCTGATCGTAGAAGTTCACTACATCTAGCAGCGTGGCCGCCGATCCGTTATGGAAATACGGTGCGCGTGCCGCCAACCCGCGCAGGATCGGACCTTTGGTCTTGCCGATATCGGCGCAATTGCCGCTGATCATCGCGCGGCCGACGTCGGTCACTTGGAAAGTTTCTCCGGCGAGCGGGCCGGCGATGCACAACACCGTGAATACCGGTAGTCCGGAGATATCCAATACCGGAGGCGCGAGCGGCCCCGCGTCGGCGACCCCGATGTTCAACGGCGCCTTGACCGAGTGATCGCCGGCGTTCGGCGTGTCATGGCAAGTTCCGCAGAAACCTTGGACGCTCGGCTCGTTGAGTACGTCGTTGATACCGGCGACTCCGGTGATCTTGATCGGCACCGAGTTGAACACCTCCTCGCCCCGGGCAATGGCAAGGCGCGCCCCGGTGACGGGATCTCGCCCGGTTAGGCCGGCCCAGGCCTCGTAAGCCGTGAAGATCACTGGACTGAAGGATTGGCCGTCGCAGCCGAACGGGTCGTTGACGCAGATGAAGAAGTTGTCGAGTTCTTGCGCCAAGGATATCGGACCGCCGCTGGCACCATCGGCGGCCAAATAAGCGGCGCTCTGGTCGACGATTTGTGCCGTGAACAAGCCGGCACCTGACGGGGTATTGGCGCAGGGAACGGGCGTGAAGGCCGTCGTGCAGCCCTCAAAGTCGACGATCTGCTGCTGCTGAGCAGGAGTGGGTGCCGTGCTGGCCTGCGCATGAATGAGCGTCGCGTCGGCGGCCTGGCTGAAGAGACTGGATTCCCGACCGTCCCACATGATCGTGCTGAGGAATCCCAGATTGGTAGAGGGAAGCGGCCGCCGGTAGAACGAGGCGGTGCCGCTTTGCGCGCCGGTCAGCCCCGTTGTCGGGTTATTGTTGCAGCCATAAGGATCGTCGACGCTCGAAATCTGGAACTGCATCGAGGATTGCATCGGCAACCCGATGCGAATCAGGCCCTTGCTCAAGACTAGGCTGTACGCCTTTCGCATCGCCTCCAGCGAGGACACGTCGTCCGACGGGCAGGTGGCGCCATCGACGAGGCGGAACAGCGGATCGGTCGGGTTTTCTGCGAACCGGTCTTGCGCGTGCTGGGCGCTGAGACCCCACCCGTCCTGCGGTTGGTGGCAGGTGAAGCAGGTGCGGCGGTTCGTGCCGAGATTCTGGAAAAACGAGTTTGTCGAGGTGAACGTAGGCCCCGCTGGCTGGTAGGTTGCAATCATTCCGCTCGGGTCGAGATCGATCTCCAGCGGCGGGATTACCGGCGGGGTTGCCTGGTTCCCGCTGACAGGATCCCGAAACAGCTGTCCCATTTTTTGCGCGTGCGCGATCTCGCCCGCAACTGCGGTTGCACCAAGCACATCGCCCGAGCCCGCCCAAGCCGGCGCAGCAGGCAGGAGGAGGGCGACTGCCGAACCTCCTGACAAAAGACAGGCCCGCCAATCTCGAAAACCACCAGACATCATGGATCGCTCCGATGTTGAACAAGCGTAGACTTTAGGACGCGACAGTAATTAAGGTCTTTGCGCAAACGCCTCCGGACGCCTATCGCGCGGCGCGCGATGATCAAGGATCTCATTCGGTCAAATCGCCCGCGGTCTCCCCAATTGACAATGGCATTTGTCGCCTCCTGCATGATGCACCGTGGCTGCTCGATGAGGAGCGGCAGGCTGTCCCCCGAACGCCCGCAAGTCTTTAAGACGATCCGAAAAAACTCCGAATTTTCCCCGAAATTGTTTAGTTTAAAGCGATGGCGATCATTGCGCTGGGACCATTTTGTCTGGATACGGCGCACAGCCTGCTGCTCCGCGGAGGTGCGCCCGTACCGCTTGGCCGGCGAGCGGTCGCCGTGTTGCGGACCTTGGTTGAACGGCCCGGCGCGTTGGTGTCGAAAGAAGTACTGATCAAATCTACGTGGTCCGGTCGGTTCGTCGAGGAGAGCAATCTTACCGTCCAGATTGCGGCGTTGCGCCGGGTACTCGGCGAGGCCCCGGGCGGGAATCGTTGGATCGAGACCGTGCAGGGCCGCGGCTATCGATTCATCGGGCCAATCGCCGCGGGAGTGGACCAAGACGCTACGGCGCTGCTGTCGCAGATCGAGACCGCGCGGCCCACACCGACGCTGCGAGCTAACGCCGAACGACGCCAAATCGCCGCGATGTCTTGCGAGCTAATTGACATCTCGGGGGGAGCCAACGTCGTCGGTCTCGAAGACTTGCGCGACGTAGTCGCCGCGTTTCAACGCTGCGTCTCAGAGACGGTCGATCGCAACGACGGGTTCGTCGTCAGCCGTCTCGGGAATGCCGCGCTGGTCCTTTTTGGCTACCCCGTTGCACACGAATACGACGCTGAGCGAGCGGTCCGCGCGGCGCTCGAATTGTGCGCGGCGGTCAGAACTTTGAGGCCCGGTGCTGACCTGCCGATGCGGTGCCGGGTCGGCATCGCGACCGGAATGGCCATCATCGGTGATCTCAGCGGGGGCGGCGCGCTCCAGGACCGCGAGGTTATAGGCGATGCTCCAAACCTGGCGGGGCGGCTACAGCTGTCGATCCAACCGGACATAGTAGCGATTGACTCAGCCACGCGCCGCCTGATCGGAAACCTGTTTGATTGCCGTGATCTCGGCACGATTGACACGACTAGGGGCACCGAGGCTTTGCACATTTGGCAAGTGCTGGAAGACAGCGCCAGTGTCAACCGCTTCGAGGCCTTGCGTGGGTTGTCACTCAGCCCGCTGGTCGGCCGCGATGAGGAAATCGATGTTCTGCTTTACCGCTGGGCGAGTGCCAAAGCGGGCGCCGGCCAGATCGTCTTGCTGTCGGGCGAGGCGGGCATCGGCAAGTCGCGGCTCGGCGCTCAGCTCGCCGCCGAGGTCGCGAACGAGCCGCACACGCGGCTGCGCTATCAATGCTCGCCCTATCACCGCGACAGCGTCCTGCATCCGTTTGTCGTGGCGCTCGGGCGCGTGGCCCGCCTCGCTCCCGACGACCCGGCCACCACACAGCTCGACAAGCTCGAAGCCATACTGGCGCCGGCGCGTATCTCGGAAACCGCACCGCTCTTCGCTTCGCTGCTGTCGATCCCGACCGGCGAGCGCTATCCGCCTCTGACACTGAGTGCCGCGCAGCAACGCCGCCTGACCCTGGCGGCCCTGCTCGACCAGCTCGAGGAATTGGCGCGGCAAAACCCGGTATTGATGCTGTTCGAAGACGTTCACTGGGCCGACGCCACCTCGCTCGAAGTGCTCGATCTGACGGTAGAGCGCGTGCGCGCCTTGCCGGTATTGATGCTGATCACCTTCCGGCCGGAATACGAGGCGCCGTGGACCGGCCTCTCGCACGTCACCAGCGTGGCACTCGACCGCCTGATGCCCGCCGAGGTCGAGACCCTGGCCGAGCATGTCGCCGGCCGGCCCTTGCCCCCCGAGATGATGGCGCAAATCGTCGCCAAGACCGACGGCGTGCCGCTCTTTGTCGAGGAACTGACCAAGACGGTGCTTGAGGGGGGGCTGCTCGTCGCGGGGCCGCAGGGCTGGCATCTCGACGGGCCGCTGCCGCCCTTCGCCATTCCGGCGACGTTGCAGGATTCATTGGCGGCGCGTCTCGATCGGCTCGCGCCGGTCAAAGAAATCGCGCAGATCGGTGCTGCGATTGGCCGCGAATTCTCCTACCCGCTGTTGCGCGCGGTCGCCGGCCGCGACGAGCCGGCGTTGCGCGCGGCATTGGCGCAGCTCGAAGAGGCGGAGCTGCTGTTCCGCTCGGGCGCACCGCCCGATGCGCGCTACACATTCAAGCACGCGCTGGTCCAGGACACCGCCTACGAAACCCTGCTCAGGAGCCGGCGCCAGATCCTGCACCGGCAGATCGCCGATGCCTTGCGCGGAGAGTTCCCGGCGGTCGCTGCGGCGGAGCCGGAACTCGTCGCCCATCATCTGACCCTGGCCGGGCTCGACGAGCCGGCGACCGATTGGTGGGGCAAAGCCGGCGACCAGGCGCTCCGCCGCTCGGCGTTCAAGGAGGCCGCTGCCCATCTCGGCAAGGCGATCGAATTGGCAGACAAACTCGCTGCTATCGGCGGGTCGGCCCCGAGCGCCGCCCCAGGCAGCAACCGTCTGCACTTACAGACAAGCCTTGGCAATGCCCTGATCTGGGCCAAAGGATATACCGCGCCGGAAACGAGGGCGGCCTTCGCGCGCGCCCGCGAACTGGCGAGCCGCGAAGAAGACGCGTCGGAACGGTTCTCCGCCTATTACGGTCTTTGGGTGGGACATTTTACCCGCGGCGAACCCGCGCCGATGCGTGAAATCGTGGAGCTTTTCCTGCGGGAGGCCACAGCTCGGCCCGATTTCCCCGAGGCCTTGGTCGGACATCGCATGTCCGCCGCCACCAGCTTTTATTTCGGCGACTTTGCCCGGGCCCATGAGCATTTTCAGAATAGCATCGAACTCTACGACCAGGCGCGCCATGCCTGTTTCACCGACAGGTTCGGTCAGGATCCCGGCGCCGCAGCCAAGAATTGGGACGCCCTCACATTGTGGGTACTCGGCCGGATCGACGAGGCTTTGCCGCTAGTCGACCACGCCCTCGCCGACGCCGAGTTGACAGCGCATGCTGCGACGATGGCTGTTACTCTCTCATTTGCGGCGGTGCTGGGGCTTTTGCGGTATAATTTCGAAGCAGTCGCGGCCTATAGCCAAGCGTCGGCCGATATCGTGTGTCGATATGATCTCCCGACCCATTACGCCGGCGTCGCGGCATTTTTTCAGGGCTGGGCGAAGTGGTGCTTCGGTGCCGAAGAGTCGAGCCTCGCCGAGATGAGACGCGGCATCGCCATCGGTCGGGAACAAGGTTTTGTTTGGCGCTTGCCTAGTTTCGAAGCGGCGCTGGCCGAAGCCGAAGCAAGCGCCGGCGAGACCGATGTCGCGCTCCGGCGCTTGCGCCATGTGCTCGCCGAATTGGAGCACACCGAGGAGCGCTGGTACGAAGCGGAGATGCACCGCATCCGCGCCGAGATCCTGCTGAAGCGCCGACCGGCCGATACCGCGGCAGCCGAGCAGTCTTTGCGGCTTGCGATCGCCATCGCGCACTCGCAAAAGGCCCGCAGCTTCGAACTGCGCGCCGCGCTCGCTCTGGCAAAGCTTTACTGCGCGGCCAACCGCGACGTCGACGCCTACTCCGTCCTGGCGCCCGCGGTCGAGGGCTTCCCGCCGACCCGACAATTCCCCGAACTCGCAGAGGCGCAAGCCCTGCTCTTGGCGCTGGGCCCCTAGACCGATTGCCTCCGACGAACTAAGGCGGCGTTCGCTTGTCGGCCAGCGAGCCGATCCAAGCGAACGACCCCTTTCGGCGCCGAGCTGCCGATGCGTCTACTTGTGGCGAGCGCCCAATGTTGCCGCTTTGCCGAACCCTTGCGGGGGTAGGACGGCGTCACCTATGCTGAACTGACCTTCCTACGAAAGGACTTGCCGCGCATCCTCTCCGAGAGCCTTCATCGCGCGGACATAGGGAATCGCGCCGTAGCTGACGCGCGCGACACCAAGCTCGGACAAGCGCCTAGTCGACGGCACGCCTTCCACGACCATCACATTGACGGGGAGCGCAACGCCATCGCAGATGCGGCCGATCAACGCATCGTCCCGCAAGCCCGGAATGAAGAAGCCGGACGCTCCTGCGGCTGCATAGGCTTTCGCGCGGTCCAGAGCG
>Ga0306920_100013066_pt1 | contig 11294 bp, 12 predicted proteins | sample flu12Cox44000170_FD_204666 | JGI IMG/M metagenome (GOLD analysis project Ga0306920, IMG submission 204666) | Lab enrichment of tropical soil microbial communities from Luquillo Experimental Forest, Puerto Rico - flux4day.12C.oxic.44.000.170 (v2)... | ecosystem: Environmental > Terrestrial >...
AAATGGTCCATAACCCCGCTTTGTCTTGGCGCCATTTCGCCCCGATTCAAAATTACACGCGGCCTGAAACACTTGCTCTTAAGCGCCGAAGGCGCGTCCGGATGACGGGCTGGGGTGAAGCGAAGCGGAACCCCAGGAAATTGTGTAAAAATCGAGCAAGCTCTGTAGGAGCGGCAGATGAGTCGAGCCGGGTTCCAATCTCCAGAGTCGACTCCGGCGCTCCTTCAGAGCTTGCCCCCATGGTGTGGCCAATTCCCGGGGGCTCCGCTTCGCGGCACCCCAGGCTTTGATGCCGCACGCCTTCGGCGCTTAAGAGCACGTATCTATTTCGTCCAGATTGCGGCGAAGCGGTCCTGGCCTCCAACGCTATATCCGCTGACTAACTCCAGACGGAAACCCTGACCCACTAACTCGTCGAAGGCGGCCTGGTACTGGGCAGAGGTGAGGCCGTGGCGCGCCTGCCAAGCCGGGGCGTTTGCGATTTTGCGGAAGATGGCGGCATAGCGATCGCGCGCGCCGTCACTGTAACCGCTGACCACCACCGGTTTATAACCCTGCGCCGTCACTTCGTTGAAGAACGCCTGGTACTGATCAGACGTGAGGCCGTGGCGCGCTTGCCAGGCGGGCGCGCCCGGCAATTTGCGCCAGATGGCAGCGTAAAGATCTTGACCGCCATCGAAATAGCCGCTGACCCAGTCCAGCGCGAAACCCTGGCCGGTGAACTCGTCGAAAGCGGCCTGGTACTGCGCGCCGGTCAAATTGTGGCGGGCGGCCCATGGTCCGGTTGGGCGCTGCTGGAAGATGCACGCAAACCGCGGCCCGGCTGAAGTTGCGTACCCGTTGACCAGGACCGGGGTAAAACCTTGACCCGTTAATTCGTTGAACGTCGCCTGGTAATCGTTCGCGGTTAGTTGGTGGCGAGCTTGCCAAGCCGGCGGGGAAGCGGTCTTGACCCATAGGGCAGCAAAGAGCGGCGTGGCGGTCCCATAACCGCTCACGTCAAGCAACTGCATACCATGATTGCCGACGTAATCATTGAATGCCTGCTGATATTGCTCCGCAGTCAGGTTGTGGCGGGCGATCCAGCCGCCGATCGATATCTCTGGGGAGATGTTGTCCAGGTAAATGCCGGTAACCAGATCGCGGAAGAACTTGTTGGCGGCGCCGATCGGGGAGTTGGCTAACACGACCAACTCCATGTCACGCGGCAGAAAATAGGCGAGGCTCTGCTCGGTCTGCACCGCTCCGGATCGCCACAGGCCGTTTTTGTTATAAAGCGTGCCAAGCGGGGTCGATTCGATCAGGTCAATGCCGAACCCGTCGTTCAGCATCGTCTGCGCGGCCGCCGGCGACACGATCGAACCTTGGCGGCGAAAGCAGCCCATCACATCGAGCAATTCCTCCACGGACATATGCCAACTGGTGCCGCCGGCGTCAGCCGTGAGGTCGCCCGAGTTCCACCCGGCGCCCGGCGGAAACGCGTAGCCGAGCGCGTCCGGATCGGGGTGGGTAAAGGTGGGACCGCTCACACCCGCCGGCTTAAACAGGCCCTGTTCAACGTCGGCGGCATACGCGGACAGGGTGATAAAATCCCAGATATTATCCTCGAAAGGCGGGGGGAAGGTCGTGTTGGCGGGGATCGTGCCGTTCATGACCGGAATCAGAATACGGCAGATGCTAAAGTTCATGTTTTGGTACGAATAAGCGCCGAGGTCGGCGTTGGTCACCCCGGTGGCAACCTGCGACTTCATAATCGGAAAAAACGTGTCGGATCCGGTCACGCGAAATCCGGACCTGTGCGTCATGAGCTGGGCGAAAGTGATTTTGTCGATGTTCGGTCCCTCGGCCCAGTAACCCGGCAGGAAGTCGATAATCTTAGTGGAAGCCGGGAGACCGTGCGCCGCGAGCGTCCGGGTCATCGCGATGGCAGTGATCAACTTGCTGCAGCTGGCGATATGCATGCGGACGGTTTGCATCCAGGACTCCGAACCGTCAGCGGGGCGGTGGGCCCATCCGGATTGCGCCGAGGCAATCGGCTGCCCGTGCTGGCGGAGTTGCATGACGTAGCCGGCGGTGTTCGCGGCGAGCGCGACGTTCAGACCTGCAACAAATCCATCGGTGTTAAACGAGAGCGCGACACCGGGAGGCAGGGCGCGCGGGGGAAGCTTGATTCCTTCTTCCAGTCCCCGGGAACTGACTACTCCGCGGGTGTGGACCGGCTCCATGACATGCGCTTCCGCGGCTGCCTGGTTGAAACGGAAGCCGCTGGGCAGGGTGGTAAATTCGGTTGTGGGGGGCATCGGACCTCCATGTTTTGCTTTTCGCTTATTGACACTTGCAAGGTTCCACGAAGCGAAGGCGAAAATCTTATAGCAAGCGCCGCGCCGAAAGGCAATCGCTATGAACCGCGTTACTTGAATCGTACTCGTCCCCGAACGGCTCAGTTACGCACGCTCGTGCACCCCTGGTATTGGTACTCCGACTCGTCCGAACTCGAATTGCCAAAGCATATGGGTCGGACGCCTCTCAGGGCGCGTCGCTTGATGTCACTTTCACCCAGGGCTAAAGCACCCGACTTCGCAAAGCCTACGTCGAGGCTGACTTTTTGGCGTCACCTACCACAACATGAGGGGCGCCATAGCTTCAGCGAGGGCGGCCTGGGCTATTCTGTTAGACCGCTCCGCGGTCATAGGAAAATGTCCAAACTCCAGCGGGCGTTGCCAGCAACGCCCCTGCTAACGGCTAAGGAACCTCCATCGTCAGTTCCTGCGAAGCACTTAGTAGCCGCTGGTCGCTATGCCGAGCTGAATGTTAGCTTCGAGATCAACTTCAGGTGTCCCTCGATGGCTCCATCGCAGGGATGCCCAACTTTTCTGCCATCCGCACCAAATCGGCCAACGAGCCGGCCCGCATCTTTTGCATAACGCCCCTGCGCTGGATTTTAACCGTGAATTCGGTGGTCCCAAGCTTAGCGGCAATTTGCTTATTAAGTAGGCCCCTCACCACGAGCTCCAGCACTTCGCGTTCGCGCTGCGTCAACGAGTCGTATCGTGCACGCTGTTCTGTAATCTCAGCCTGGCGCTTTCGATTTGCGCAGTCGCGCTGGATCGCCTGATGAATCGCATCGAGCAAAACCTGGTCGCGAAAGGGCTTGGTCAGAAACTCAACCGCACCGGCCTTCATCGCTTGCACCGACATCGGGATGTCGCCGTGGCCGGTGATGAAGATGATCGGGATCGCAGGACCAGCCTGAGCCAGTTCGCGCTGGAGATCGAGGCCGCTCAATCCCGGCAAACGCACGTCGAGCACCAGGCATGCCGGCGCATCCGGCCGCTTGAATCCTAAAAAGTCCTGCGCCGAGGCAAAGATCTGGGCACGCATTCCAATTGACCGGAAAAGGCGCGAGAGCGCTTCTCGCATCGAAGGGTCGTCATCGACAGCAAACACAATTGGCTCTTCCGGATTCACATTTTACCTCCCGCATCAATGGGCAGTGTGAAGCAGAAGGTACTGCCCCGCTCATCGTTAGCAACAGCCCAGAGTCGCCCGCCGTGTGCCTCTATGATCGAGCGACTGATGGTTAGACCCATCCCGATGCCTTGCACCTTCGTCGTGTAAAACGCCTCGAACATTCGGCTGAGATGTTCGGGATCTATGCCCACACCCGAATCCTCTACAAAAACGACGATACTGCCCGAATGCTGCTCCTGTGTTCGAATGCACAAGACTCGCGCGCGATCGCTTACTGCGCGCATGGCTTCGATGGCATTCATGACGAGATTCAGTATCACCTGCTGCAGCAAGACCCGATCAACAACTACCGGAGGAAGCTCTCTCGGCATTTCCGTCCGCAGGGACGCCCCGTTTCGACGAAGTTCACCGTCCATTAAGGCAATGACTTCCCTAATGACCTCATTGATGTCCAAGCGCTCTCTTACCCGCTCCCCTCGCCTTAGAAGCCCTCGAGTCCGCACCAGGACACTACTTGCCCGAGTTCCATCCCGAATGATGGCCTCAACGGCTTGCCGCGCCTCGCCCAGGTTGGGCGGTTCGGCAGCGAGCCAACGCAAACAAGCATCTCCACTCATAACAATACTGCCCAGTGGCTGGTTGAGTTCATGAGCAATCGAAGCGGCAAGTTCGCCCATGGTCGTTATCCTTGCTATGCGAGCGATTTCGGCCTGCGCCCGGATCAAGCCCTCCTGCACTGATTCCCGCTCGGCGATTTCTGAGCGCAATTGCTCGTTGGCCCTTTTGAGCTCGGCAGTTCTCTCCTGAACTCTCGCGTCCAGTTTGTCGCGCGCCTGCCGGAGTGATTCTTGTGCCCGCTTCTGGTCGCCACTCAGCCAACCGATGAACAACGCCGTGGCCAGAAAGACGATCATATCCGGCGCTTCTTCCAGACTGATGCCCAAAGCATAAAGCGGCGGTATAAAGTAGTAATCCAGCGCGACAACGGACAGTAAAGCCGCGAGGACTCCCGGCCAGACGCCCCCGTACCAGCTACTGAGCATAACCGAGCAAAAGAAGAGGGTTGAACTATGCTTTATCAGTGATCCCAGCTTCAGTGTGACAACTGCCGCTACACCTACTGACAGAGCAGCCACCAGGTAACTTGTCAGCAGTCGCAGCCGCGGCCGGATGCGATCCGATTTTGACATAGGAATACTCTAGCCTGCATCGATCACAAATTTCAGAAAATTTTGATTTAGAAGACTATCTGATCGATTCAGGCTCCGGCAGCAGAATCCGTCCCCGCGACGGCGGGGCCGATTCTGCTGCTTTTTCGCAGGCTGGCAACAATTCAAGGTCGGTCAATAGTCGGTAGGGGTTTAATAGCAGTGAGGGAATAGAGCACGCGCCTAGTATTGAATAAACTCTGCTATTTCTCCGGTTATTTGTTCCCCAAAAATCCGTTGATGACGTTGTGAGGAGGTCAGGCTAACGGTTTTACAAATAACAAGAAATGGAATAAAGAGTTCGGTATCAAACGCCCTCAATAACATCGTTAGCAATCAGTACGACAACCCGATCGACCATGACCGGATGATCTTCAGCAAAGCGGATGACCATACGCGCAGTTACTCGACGTAACGCGTCCGAATTCCGGCGCTCTTTTGGTTGTAACCTGGCCTCTGTTCTCCAAATAAATCCTCTACTTCGGACGCAAGCTGGAGTAGGCTCTTGTTTTTGCCTTGTCCTCCAAGTTTTTCGAGCGTGCTTCCGTGCTCACCCTCGGAGGAATCCGCCGATTGCTTTGCTTTTTGCAAATCCATGGCGAAGAAGCTTTCGCTCGACGGTGCTGAATCTGCAATTACACCTTGGTGTGATTCGACTAATGCCTCGAGAGAAACGCCCGGCTTTTCTGCCATCCCCCTCGCCAAACCAGAGGGAGTCGCAAGCGAGTCCCCTGGAAGATTGGAAGATTGGAAGGATGGGTGGAATGCCTCCAGATCGTGACCAGAGCTTTGATGGCCGTCCCTGATCTGGAAGGCTGCGGTCCCTCGCAGCCGCGGAACCGATAAAGATCCCAACGATTCGACCCTGATTTTGTCCCGACGGACAAAGCCTTCATCGCCCACCGCGGCACCGAGGGACCTTGCACCCTCCGGATTCGATGATCAAGGCTTCAATAGCCGTTCCTGATCTGGAGGGCTGTGGTCTCGAGACTCTTTCGCAACATCATTCGGCGGTGGTTTTGTTGCCGTTCGGAAGGAGCAGGGGGGCGCTTTGGAGTTTGGCCATTTATAGCCTCGTCTTTGGGGATTCAGCGCCGAAGGCGCGATATCAAAATAGTCAAGCGAAGGCCGGTTTCGGCCCGTAGCGCAGCCCTAGGTAAACGCAAAAAGAAGGGCTAGCGCTGAAAGCGCGACAGCAGGATGACCGATTTGCAAAAGGCCATCGATCCGTATCAATGGAGATGTCATAGGATTTTGCTCACCGAGCGACAAAGACGGGCCGAGGTCCTGCCGGCGTGTTCGAGGCAGAGATAAACGGCTCATCCTCCGCGAACTGCTCCTGCATCGTCGTGCGACCGCAAATCCAGGCATCGCCCTGCAACTTCTCGCCCGTTGCCTCGTACTCGCCGTCGCCCGTGACTGCGCGCAAAGCTGCGCTGTCGATCTTCCCGTCCACAGACGAGAGCATGTGACAAATGATATAAGGCCTCATTGCGGTCCCTTCGCTGTGAACCGATGTTTTTTGAGTTAAAGGTCAGAGCGAATCTACTGACGTCTCCAAGAGAAGCGAGGATGTGATTCATTTGGAAATTGCTATTTCTACATCCTGTTTATAGGATTAGACTATGAATCTATGAACCTCGGTCAACTGGAATTCGCCGTAGCGGTCGCTGATAGAAAGTCATTCACTGGAGCCGCCGAGCAGTGTCACGTCACCCAGCCAACGCTCTCAAATGGAATAGCGCAGCTCGAAGATGAGCTAGGGGGTCGTCTTTTCGTCCGTACAACGCGAACCGTCTCGCTTACTCCACTGGGCACCCATCTCGTCCCCTACATCAGAGAGGTGCTTGTCGGGCAAGCTGCCATCTTAAGTGAAGCGCAGTCGTTTCTCAACCCTGAAAAGCAAATGATCCGCATCGGTATGTCTCCTCTCGTGAATACGCACTTGCTGGGGCTCATGCTGGAACCCTTCCGCCGTGAGCATCCAAATATTGATCTGATTTTGCGAGAGATGAACATGGCTGACCTCTACCGGATGCTCAATGAGGGACTGCTCGATTATGTCTTCGGGGTAACCGATGCGCACAAAGAAGGTTGGATGGCGACTTCTTTATACGATGAACCGCTTCTCTATATTCCAAGCGGAGCGGAGCCTCGCGGAAAAGAGGCTGAGTCTGTGAACCTTAGAGATATAGCCGACCAAACATACGTCATGGTTCCAGACGCGTGCGGCCTCTCCCGAGTTACGCGAGCACTATTCCGAAGCCAACGGAAGACCCTCCACGAGTATCCAGGCCAAGCTATGGGCTACCAAGTTTTGGAGGACTGGGCGACGCTTAAAGTCGGCGCGGCAATCCTCCCTGAATCGAAGGTGACCCACAACAAGGACTCGGCTCGCACGATCCAAGGAAAAGGTGGCGAAGTCGTGCATATCTCGTTCGAGGCCGTATGGCCCAAGGAAAGGGTACAAGGAGCACATCTTAAGGCTTTTGAACATCACTTGCGAAAGACCGTTCCGGGTGTGCTGAAAGGCTTAACGAAGCAATCAAGGACCGATGAAGTCGCCATCCAGCGAGAGCGGCGACGTTTTAATCATTCACTGCATCAATAAATGGCATGTGAAAAGACAATTTCTCTTATAAGTGAGTTGACCACAGAATGGGAACATATGGTTTATCTCGAAATCACACTAAATATTGATCCGACGAATCGCGGAGCCGCCGCCGGCATCTACACGAAGTTTAAGCAGCCGTTCCTGTCCCAAATCAAGGGCGCGCGCTCGAAAGAGCTTCTGATTCGCGACGAAGACGTTCAGGTTCTGCACGGCTTCGACACTCAGGATAATGCGAAGGCATACCTGATCAGTGAGCTTTTCAACAAGGACGTCGTAGCAGGACTGAAGCCGCTCCTCAAGAGCGCCCCGGACGTGCGAATTTACCAGCTCGCCTAAGCGGAAACCAAATCATCGAATCATTTGATTCAAGCAGCGTGGAAGGATGGGTGGAATGCCTCCAGATCGTGATCGGAGCTTTGATGGCTGTTCCTGATCTGGAGGGCTGCGGTCCCTCGCAGCCGCGGAACCGATAAAGATCCCAACGATTCGACCCTGATCTTGTCCCGACGGACAAGCCTTCATCGTCTGACGGGGCACCGAGGGGTTACCGACCGGACAAAGATAATCGTAAACACTATTGTCCTGTCCGCGAAATAAACATGTCTTTCGCCGCAGGTCAGTTGGCTGTTTTTCAAGGCGCGAGCGACGAGCATATCTAAATCGATACATGAGGAGCGAGTCCCGCGGCCGCGGGACGGAAAAACAGCCAACTGGCCGCGGCCCGGAGGGTTGCGATGAAAATGGGCCGGCGGCTGCGTTGCTCGTCGGTTACGTATCGCTCTAGATATGCGCCCTCCTCGCGTCTTGCCGGCGGCCCATTTTGATCGCAACGAAAGATATGCTTATTTCGCGGACAGGACACTAGGCAGTCTTCGGCAAGGTGATCCGGCCGGAGGCAATAAGTGCCGCAACGGATTGTTGTATCGCCTCAAGGCTGGTGAAGCGGGGGCTGTATCCAAGAGATTGCCGACTTTTTTCAATGGAAACGCAGGAACTGCGCATGATATGTCCCCAGGAGGATTCGGCGTCGCTTTTCTCTAGACCGAGCCTCCACTGATCGAAGGGAGCAAAGGAAAGTCGGGGTTCCTGCCCGAACCAGCGGTACATCGCTTCGGCATAGCCCCGCAGAGTGAGAGCCTGCGAGGAGACGGTATTAAAAACTTCACCAATCGATGCCGCTCTATGTTCTATGGCACAGATGATCCACTGGGCAACATCATCGGCATGAACATGATGCAGCATCTCTAGTCCCAGATTAGGCAGAACGAGTTCTTCACCCCGGGCGATCAAGGAGAAAACATCAGGATTCAGATTGGCCTGAGGATTGACAGGCACCCAGCCCTCGCCAACGATGTGACCTGGCCGGAAGCATGTCGCAGGGAAGCCGTTCCTTCTAGCCTGCTGCAGAAGCCAAGCTTCGATTTTCGCCTTGTTGATCCCATATGTGTCGATAGCGTTTGGACGGTCGACCTCGGTAGACGGAACTGAGACTGCATGTCCATACACCCAAATGGAGCTGCAGAAGAGGTAGTGCTCGACTTTCCCATGCAACGCCTGGACCAACTGTCGCGTTCCGTCGAGTTCGAACGAGATCATGTCAATGACGATGTCCGCATTAAGCCCCGCAATCCGCGAGCCGAATTCACCTTCTGCCTCTTCGGCTTTGCGGTCCACAACAACTTGTTCGATGGCCTTCCAAGCCGGATGCGGTCGATAGGGTGCCGCTGTACCGCGGCTGACGTTTACAACCTCGTGTCCCCGCTCGATGAGCGTGGGCACGAGGTAGGTTCCGACATGTCCACTTCCTCCAATGATGACGATCCGAGCCATAGTCTCATCCTACGCCTTTCAGCGTTCGATTCTACAGATCGCACTGACTTGCACAAGGGATGAGCGCTTCCAAGGTTGCGCAATTGGACGTTGCGTTCTTGCGAAGAAGTGCGCGGGGCGGCGGTAGGGTCCGATCTCCGAGCGGACCGTCAGCATTGGTCGCCTCCCTGGGTAGAAAATCGTATGATTTTATATGAGTCATCGAAAACGGCTATAACTGGCATTCGTTATGGAACACCGACATTTTCGCTATTTTGCTGCGGGCCTATTACCTGAGCCGGCGACATGGTCGTCTCTATTGGTCTCTTGCGCCGGGCCACGGGCTCGATCGAAGAGGGCATCTGCCCATGCAACAAGGCCCAGAGCGGCTTCAGCGGCTGCGAGGGACCGCAGCCCTCCAGGCGATGGCACCCATCAAAGCAGACCTGGAAATCTCACGAGATGTTGTTAAGAGTATTGTAGGTTAGAGGGGCGGCGCGGAGATCCGGCCCTACCTCCGATCGTTGACTCGTGCCAGATGGTCCACATGCATGCTTTTCATAGGCTTCTCCGTGCCCTGAGCACCTGGAACAAAACCGAGATCGTGTTGTAGCTGGTCTTTGGTCGCAAGACTTGCTAAAGTGCCTGGAGGATCCTGGTACCAACCCGGGTCTTTATCATACGATTCCAAGTTCTCACGGACCTTCAGGTTTGTGTACATGCCTCCCATCGTGATGTAGTCTTTCGGCGTTTGCAGGCCGACCATGGGAACCGAGTTCTTCGGGATCTTCATACCCATCGACCCCATGTCGGCCATCCCGTTCTCGCCCATCGTCATGAAGCCAGAAAGAACTGTTCGGGCTCGCTTGTTCAGATCTCCAGGTTTGACCCCAATCATGTTCGGGAACTGATGCCCCATCTGATTCATGACGTGGTGAGTCATATGGCAATGGAGTGGCCAATCCCCGGGGTTATTGGCTACAAATTCGACCGTGCGAGTTTCTCCGACGGCCACCAGCACAGAAGTCTGAGGCCATTGAGCAGTTTCTGGTATGGGACCGCCATCGGTTGCAACAATTTTAAAGGCATGGCCATGGAGATGGATCGGATGGTGATCCATCGGAGAGAGATTCCCGAGACGGATCCGCACTTTATCTCCGAGCTTGGCGATGAGCGGTGCCGTCCCCGGAAAGGCGCGCGCGTTCATCGTTAAAACGTTGAACTCTGTCATTTCATTCGGGTTTGGACGTCGAGTTCCCACGTCGATACGCCAGGCGTGGAGCAGCAAGACGAAATCCCGATCCGGCGGTTGCGGTTCTGGCTCGCGCGGATGAACGACTATCATCCCGGTCATCCCCAAAGCGATCTGGGTCATCTCGTCATGATGCGAGTGGTACATAAACGTTCCATGCTGCCAAACCGTGAACTCGTACTTGTAAGTTTCACCCGGCTGGATGGCTTTCTGAGAAAGGCCCCCGACTCCGTCCATACCGCTGGGAACCAACATGGCGTGCCAATGAATCGTTGTGGCCGCAGGAAGATCGTTCGTCACGTAAATGCGCAATCGGTCCCCCTCAACACATTCAATGGTTGGTCCGTGAACCTGTCCATTGTACCCCCAACACAATGCCCTCAGCCGCTGGTTGTCCTCCGACGCGGGCACGAATTCGTGTTCAACTTCCTCAGCGGTCAGATGCATGATTTTCACCCCATCGACTACTTTCCAGGGAAGTGTTGAGCCGTTTGGTGTAAATGTCGGCCTGTAGTGTCTCCCGGGCTCCCCCGGAACCGGATGCGGTGGTCTCATCCACGCCGGTTGGGTCCGAGCGCTAATGGAAGGAGCACCTTCTAAATCTGACGTTTGCTCGCGCAGTCCGGGGCGGTTCGACTGTTGTGGTTGCCCTTCACTTTCACCAAGGGCTGTTCCTCGTCCAAGCAACGCCGTACCTGCCAATACTGCGGCACCACCGAGTAGCCGGCGCCGGCTAAGTTTTTCACTCATAGATTTCTTGTGTCCTGTCCCCGAAATAAGCATAACTTTCGTTGCGATCAAAATGGGCCGCCGGCAAGGCGCGAGGAGAGCGCATATCTAAATTGATACGTAACCGAGGAGCAACGCAGCCGCCGGCCCATTTTCATCGCAACCCTCTGGGCCGCGGCCAGTTGGTTGTTTTTCCGTCCCGCGGCCGCGG
>Ga0306920_100013067_pt1 | contig 11293 bp, 9 predicted proteins | sample flu12Cox44000170_FD_204666 | JGI IMG/M metagenome (GOLD analysis project Ga0306920, IMG submission 204666) | Lab enrichment of tropical soil microbial communities from Luquillo Experimental Forest, Puerto Rico - flux4day.12C.oxic.44.000.170 (v2)... | ecosystem: Environmental > Terrestrial >...
TCCGATCACGGCTTCCAGCCGTTCGCGGTCGCCCGGACCAAGCCGGACTTCAATGCCTTTCCTCATCCGCACAAGCTCGCACTTCTGCGAGCCCCTGGGAATCCTTCGTTAGCGTCCATCCACTAGGTGTGCACCGGGGAAACTGGTGGCGGCACATGCCTGGTCTAGCCTATCCCAGAGGGCTTAGGGCGGTGGCACTCTGGGGCGCTTGTTGGTTCTGGTGGCGGCTGCCGACGGCGTCCAGTGAAGGCTCCTTTGGCACGGTGGTTCGCTAAATCGCATTCAATTGTTGACTAACTGTGCTAATGTGTGCTACTATCGCAACATTTCGAGCAGCAAAGTTCGGTTCATCGCATGCAGATGCGCACCCCGCCACCGGGTTGTTAACAATCTATAGCAGGTCGCAGCGCCCACCGGCTGTTCTTGCGGCCGCCTTGCCGCTGGAACTCCAGGATTACCGCAGCGAGGACGGTCTCGACACCTGATAATTTCCTGCTAAAACAGCAAAAACAGCGGGAACGACGGTTCGCGAAATGGCGTTGTGGTAGTCTCTCCGGCAGGCCGCGCGGTTGGGTCAACCGCTGAGATTTTGCTCGGCGGCGACGCCGCGACTTGACGAGCACCACCAGTATCTGGCGGCTGCAACCTCGTATCCCGAAGTCGATCGCCGCAGGGACGGGTGCACCCAGCGAGGCAGGCACTGGATTGGCCTAACGGCTTACAACCTGACGGGGAAATCCCGCTGCTGATTTGCTGCAGATGCAGCATCCGGGTCGGCAGCGAACAAGTTGCAGTTGCAGACAATGGGCCGACAGTTTGTTGAGTGACGACGATCGGGCTGACAGGCATATTTTGGGATTCATTGGCAGCGTCGGGAGGAGAGTATGAAGGTCGCGTTCATCGGGACGGGGACAATGGGGCAGCCGATGCTCGCCAACCTCGTCAAGAAGGGGTTTCAAGCGATCGCCTACGACACCGCTCCGATGGCGCTAGATGCCGCGGCGAGGCTCGGCGCCGAGCGCGCGGGTTCGGCCGCGCAGGCCGCGGCCGCTGGTGATCTGGTGATCACGATGCTGCCTTCCTCGGTGAATGTCGAAGCCGCCTATCTCGGCGGAGGCGGCATCATTGAGGGGCTCGCTACCGGACGGCTGTGCGTCGACATGTCGACGATCGATCCCGGCACCTCGCAACGGGTGGCGGCCCGGCTCAAGGAGCGCGGTATCCGGTTTCTCGATGCGCCGGTCTCGGGCGGCGTTGGCGGCGCAATCGCGGGCAGTTTGGCGATCATGGTCGGCGGGGAGGCCAGGGATCTCGAAGAGGCACGGCCGGTGCTCGCGGCGATGGGCAGCAACATCATCCATGTCGGCGCGGTCGGCGCCGGCGAAGTTGCCAAATTGTGCAACAATCTTATCTCTGGCACCGTTGCCGTCGCAGTGAGCGAGGCGTTTCGCATTGGTGAGGCGTTCGGTGTCGACCCGCAGATCCTGACCAGCGTGATCGCCAAATCCTCGGGTGCCACCTGGGTCATGGAGCATATGCATCCGGTTCCCGGTATCGTCGATAATGCCGCATCGAGCCGGCAATATGCGCCGGGCTTCATGACCGACCTGATGGCGAAGGATCTCGGGCTTGCGGTCGCTGCGGCGCGCGAAAAACGCGTGCCGGTCGTCGTGGCGCCCGCCGCCCAGCAGCTCTACCGGATGGCCTCCTCGCACGGCCTCGGGCGCAAGGATTTCTCCTCCGTCTATCAGTTCCTCAAGCCCTCGAGCGACGACGCCCCGGTCTGATTTCGTGGGTCACGACCGCATGCTATAGAGTGCACGTTGCGCTGGCACGCATTCTGCGCCGACAGGAGGGACGCCCGATGAAAAACGGCATGGTGATCATCGATGCCGACGGCCACGCCGTCGATGCGGAGCCGGTCTACCGCGAGCGGTTGCCCGAGCGCTATCGCAAGCGCAACTTCATTCACCCTAGTGACGGATTCGACCGCAACCAAAACGGTACGATCAGCAAGCGCCCGGAGACGGCGGCGCAGAACCTTGCTGACAATGACCGGGAAGGCATCGACCTCCAGGTTATCTATCCGACAGGTGGGCTCTTTCTGTCGCGAGTGCGCGAGGCCGACTATGCCATCGCCTTGTGCCATACCTACAACGACTGGCTCTACGACTGGTGTGCAGCCGACCGCAAACGCCTGACCGGTGTCGCGCTCGTGCCGTTACATGTCGACGTCAAAGCGGCGATTGCCGAGATGGAGCGGGCGGTCTCGAAGCTCGGCATGGTCGGGGTGATGATCAACACCTTCGACCGCAGCCGCAATGTCGCCCACCGCGATTTCTGGCCGTTCTATGAGGAGTGCGCGCGGCAGGGTGTGGCGGTGGCGTTCCACGCCTCGGGCAGCGACACGATGGACCCTCTCTGCCACTTCGACAATTTCCTGCAGGTTCACACGCTGTCGCACGCGCCGGAGCAGATGATCGCCTGCACCGCGATCATCTATAGCGGGCTCTTGGAGAAGTATCAGGATCTGCGCGTGGCCTTTCTCGAGGCCGGCATCGGCTGGGTGCCGTTCTGGATGGAACATATGGACGAAGAGTATGAGTACCGGGCTTTCGATGCGCCATTGTTGAAGGCAAAGCCGTCCGAATACATGGCCTGTGGTCGGGTCTTCGTATCCTGCGAGCCGGAGGAAAAGACCTTGCGCTATGTCCCGGACTTCTTCCCGGCCGACAACATTCTGTTCGCGTCCGACTACCCGCATTGGGACGGGCAGTTCCCGAATGCCGTGGCCACGCTCGCCGATCGCAACGACGTGCCGGTGGAGTTGAAGCGCAAGATCTTCTTCGACAACCCGAAGCGCTTTTACGGATTGAGGGTCGACCCGGCTGGTTTTGCCGCGGCCCATTGAGGGAGGACAGACAATGCCGAAAATTCAGGCGGAGCGTTTGGGCGAGATCGGCCGCGCGTTGTTCATCGCTGCAGGGACGCCGCCGGCTGAGGCGGAGATCGTCATGCGCCACGTCGTCGCCGCCAATCTTGCCGGCCACGATTCGCATGGGGTGATCCAGGTCCCGACCTATATCGAGCGGATCAAAGTTGGCCACATCGTCCCCGGCGCACCGTGGAAGATCGTCCAGGAATCACCAACCACGACGGTCGTCGACGGCCATTGGGGCTTTGGCTATGTCGTCAACGAGCGGGCGATGAAGCTGACGATCGAAAAGGCCAAGTCCGCCAATGTCGCGGCCGCGACCGTGTTCCGTCAGGGGCATATCGGCCGGGTCGCCTCCTATACGCTGATGGCGGCGCGGGAAGGGATGATCGGCATCGCCACGGCCGATTCCGGGCGCTCGCCAAAGGCGGTGGCGCCGTTCGGCGGGCGCGAGGCGCGGCTCGGCACCAACCCGATCTCGATCGCGATGCCGTCGGATCTCGACGGGCCACTCTATCTTGACATGGCGACCTCGGCTGCCGCCGCCGGCAAGATCGCGCTCGCCGTCGCGCGCAACCAGCCGGTACCCGATGGCTGGATCATCGGCAGCGACGGCAAGCCGACCAACGACCCGAGCCAGCTGCGGCGCGGCGGGGCATTGCTGCCGGTCGGCGGCAGCGAAGGCTACAAAGGCTACGGCCTGTCGGTGATGGTCGAGATCCTGTGCGGCCTGCTGACCGGCCTCGGCTTTGGTGTCGAGCCGACCGGCCGCCATAATGACGGCTGCTTTATGGCGGTGTTCAAGGTCGAGGCCTTCCGACCGCTCGCCCAATTCAAAAAGGACGTCGGCGAGCTCGCCGCGTATTTGAAGGCGACCAAGCCGGCGGAGGGCAGCAGCGGGGTCTATTACCCGGGCGAAATCGAGCACATGCGCGAACAGGACCGCCGCCAGAACGGCATCGAGGTCGAGGACGCGACTTGGTACAAGCTTCGCAGCCTGGCGGAGGACTATGGCCTCTCCGACCAGCTCGGCTTTGCCGAGGTGGAGTAGGGGTGAATCCCGCGGCGGCCGGAGTGGTCGCGACCACCGAAATACAACGTAAATCGCCAGGAATCTCCCGCAGCGCCCGGCTCGTAGTCTGGAATCGCCAGCCCGATCAAATCGTTAGGTGGAAACTCGAGACTTTGGAAAACAACGTAATCGGCAGCGTCGATCAACAAAAACCGCACAGCCCTGAGGGAGCAAGAACAACACGGCGCGTGCGCTGCGCAGTGAGTGAAATCCGCCTCGATTGGGGGCGACCGCAGGGGGCCTGAGTCCGGTCGCGGGGTCCCGCGATGTTGGTTACAGCAGCAGGTCGGGTAGCGACCGGATGATCCGGTCCGGCCGGACTTGGCAGCCGGGCGGCAGCCCGACGGAATAGCCGTCGTACCAGATCGCATAGATCCCGAGCCGTTGGGGTGCCGCAATCTCCCATTCGAGATTGTCGCCGACCATCCAGGTCTCTTGCGGCCCTACGCCGAGCGCTTCCATCGCATGGGTGTAGGCGCGCTCTTCCGGTTTGCCAAAGCCGTGCTCGCCCTCGATCTGGATATGGTCAAAGCGCTCTTCGAGGGCGAAACGGATCACTTTGGCGCGTTGCGGCTCGGCCGCACCATTCGTCACCAGAGCGAGGCGCACACCCAGCTTCTTGAGGCGGTCGAGGGTCTCGTGAGCGCCGGGAAACATGCGCAGCTCGGCTTCGTGGATTTCGTTGAAGCGATCGGCGATCGCTTCGCAAATTTCGCGCGGCGGCACCGGTCGCCCGACGCCCCCCGCAAGACCGATGAAAGCCCTCGCGACGATGTGGCGTCGCGCTGCGCCGATACGGGGGCGCCAGTCTTTGTGCCGCGCCGCGTCGGACCAGAGGTGGCGCGAATAGGCTTGGATTGCGGCAGCAACTTCCTCCGGCGGATGGGGGGCCAGCTGTTCAATAAAACCGGCAACGACCCGCCGCCACTGGTCCGGGGCTTGGCCGAAGGCAGCAAGGATCGTGTCGTCCAGATCGAACAGGATGGCGCGCGGCAGGTCCCGCATCAGGTGATCGCCACAGGCGCCTGCGGCACGCCCTTCCAAAACTCGGCGTCGTGGCCGAAAAAGATGCGGGCGCCCGCCGCTTCCAGACCGGCAAGTTTGTCGAGCGAGGCGAGCATCGCTTGCCGGTCGTATACACGTTGCGGCAGCCGCCGCTCGCGCAGGGTTCGGCAGAAATAGCAGGCATCGGCGGCGAGCACGACCTCGCCCGAGGCGAGGCGCACCCTCAGCGATTGATGGCCTGGCGTATGGCCAAAAGTTGGAAGGCAGACGACACTTCCATCACCGAACAGGTCGTGCTCGCCGTCGATTTGGATCACCTTGTGCCCGAGGTCGAAATCGGCCCGGTTGAAGCCGCGCAGCGCAGCGCTTTCGGGGTCCATGCCAGCCTCCCACTCGCGCCTTTGTACGACCATTGTCGCGTTGGGGATCAGCGCGTTGCCGCCGACATGATCGAAATGAAAATGCGAGTTGACAATGATTTCGATCTTTGCCGGGTCCCGGCCGATCGCTTCGAGCCGGGCGCTGACTTCCTCACCAGGGTGGAAGTCGAACGAAAAGAGGCCGGTAAGGCGCGCTCCGACCCGCGCTGCGGGGTCGTGCTGGCAGTCCGGATGAAGCCCGGTGTCGAACAGGACGGTCCCCTTGGGATGCTCGATCAGGTAAGCGGGGATCGGCAGGTCGACCAGGCCCTCTCCGCCTTCCATCAGCCGGCCGAGATCGCCGGTCAGCCTGCCGCAGGTCATGGCGAAAAGTTTCACACTCAAATACGCCTCCCGGTAGTCGCCGCACCGACCCCGTAATTTACTTCGCGGACCGTTCATGCACCACGTCGAGCAGCGGATGCAACGTGCGGTGATAGGCGAGCGGTGCCGGCATATTTGGCGGCGGTTTCATGCCGATGCGATCGTGCCAGTAGGTCGGCAGCCCGATTTTGCTCGCGCCGAACAGATCGTAAGCGGAGCCTGCCACGAACAGGCATTGGCTCGCCGTCGCGCCCAATTCGGCGAGAGCCTGCTGATATGGCCGCGAATCGGGCTTGTAATAGCCGGCGCGCTCGGCAGTTACGACGACGTCGAACTCGACCCCCGTGCAGGAAACCGCCGTCGCCCTGAGCACCTCCGAGCAGTTTGTCACCACGCCGAGCCGCAAACCCATGCGTCGCAGGGTACCGAGCACGTCGCGGGCCTCGGGCCAGGGTTTGAGCTCGTGGTACCGAGCGGTCAGGCACGCGGCGAGCCCGGGAGGAAGGCCGGCCTCCGTCGCTGCTTGAGCGACAAGGGTTTCGTAAGGCCGGTAACGACCGGCCTCGTAAGTCCGGTGCAAATAGGCGGCGCGCCACTTGCGGCCATTCTCTTCGCTACCGGCAATACGATTCCACAATGTCCAAGAATCGAGCAGCGCGGTCAGCAAGTCGAAAAGAACAACATCGAAGCGGGTGCCGGGCATAATGAGGGAGCGGCTTCGACAATCGCCATCGGCTACATGCCGCCACCACCATCGACGCCGCCGCTGTCGCGCATATTTCCGTAATTCTCCGGCGAATAGGGGGCGGAACGCGTCGAGCCCTGGGTGACGACCCCGTCAGCGCACGCGGCGAGCGCCAGCGCAACGAGGACTGCGGTAAACCCTTTACGCCAGCACACTACCTCCTCCAGATAGCCCGCTCGGCATCCTACAGCACGATCGAGTCTCGCTCGTTGCCTACAGTATTCCCGACGTGCACCTCCGGCGGGGTCAGCTGCTTGCCCGCGCCCGCTGGCGTCGGTGTTTGGCCTTCAGTTTCGCCTTGCGTTTGTTCGCCCGGATCGTCTTGCTCGATTTGACCGTCTTCTTCACCTAGGACTCCAATATGGATTTATCTGGGACAGTCTATCTAGCCTCACCAGCGCTCGCAAAATAAAGATTGGGGTCGACGGCGCGGATATGGGCCTCCGGGAGGCCTATCCCGCGGCGCACGATGTTGGCGTCTTGGACGAGCGACACGCATTTGTAATAGGCGATGCCGCGGCTCAAACCCACAATCGGTGGTGATTACCACCAGCTGCTCCTCCGGGATGTATTCGAGCGTCTTTCCGATCAGCGTGGCGACGTGCTTGGCCGGCTCGACGGTGGTCATGCAAGAGGCGCGGCCTTAAACGACCGGCCGTTGAGGCTGGGGCGAACCGCAAAAGCGCGGCTAGCACGAGGGCTCTTCAACATCGGCCGAGCCTCAGATCCTGAAATCTTAAATGAGAGCGGCTCACGACAAACCAGACCTAACGCAATGGGCCGGCATGAAATCATTAAATAGAAGCGGTTCTCGTTGGAAAATAAGATTTCTCCCGGTCGTACGCGTGACCCTTAGATAAGGTCGATGCACCTAAATAGTGATCGCGCCAGCCGAAGCAGCTGCCAGCTTCTCTGTTAGGATCGCGTTGAGCCCAGGACCATGTATTAAAACACCTAGCTCAGCGCCCTTTGCGCGAGCACCCTGGACAACGGTGGACATCCAGTTAAAGCTGCTAACAACGAGGTCCGTCTGGTCCCAGAACAGGAACTTGCCGTGCAGAGCCGCCACCTGCTTTAGGGAAATTCCTCGCGCGTGCGCAGCCTCGATGTCCGGAATGCGGCCGTCATCCAAAAAAAAGCGGCTCGGGCGGCGGTAATACAGACGCACTCGTCGCCCCAGTTCGGCAGCACGCTCCATTGGCGTCAGTACGGAGGTTTCGGCAGCGATGCCGAACAGATCGCAGCCAGCCACGATAATCTCCTGGGCTCGATCGCGCGCTCTTGTCACGCATGCGTAATGGTCCTCGTCAGTCAGCAGCGTTATCTGGTGCTCCCCACTTTCGTACTTTCCCGCTGCGGTCGCTTGAAGGCTGCTCCAAATGCGGTTGAGCCGTCGCGCTACCGGGGACCATCCACCTGCGGCTGGTAGCTGGGTAGCGATCAACCTTCCTAGGACCTGAATGGCTAGCCGCCGGCTACGCGAGCGTGCCGAAATTTCGATTGAATCGAAAAAGGAGGAGAGAAAGTTACAACTTCCGAGAACGGTCTCCCAGGTTCCGGTCTCAGCTCGATCATAGAGAAGGACTTTGGCGTGCGATCCTGACGAGAACGGTGACAACTGTATGCGGGACCGCGCCACGGGCCCCAGGCGGCTGAGCACTTGTTCAGTTTCCGTGATGGCGCGCAAACTACCTGGGTCTTCCGGGTCAGAACGCAACCCCCACAACAGATCGACTCGTACGTTACGGCGAGCTGCAGCGTTTTCAAGTACCGGCAAAAGATTCTCAACGGTTTTCGGATGCAAGAAGCAAGAATGTATGATGACGTGAGTTTTCGCGTGTTGGATGCATTCTTTAAAGAGATCTAAATGATCCGGCCCGCCCACAACCAAATCATTTGCGCTGATTGAGTCGGCCAACATCTCCGGGGTTGCGAAGTTCGCTTCGGCGACGGTTGGTCGAGCGACTGCTGGTTCGGTAGGCGGCGTCGCGTCCAGGATTGATTGTCGCAAGCGAACCGGAGCATAGGCCGGAAGTCCTTGAACCTGATCAAATTCTACCTCGACACGGGCAAATAAGCGTGACGGTGATCGGAAATTCGGATAAAAACTTTCGAATGCTTCGTCAGGATTTAGAAACACAAGCTCACGTAGGCTACCGTCTTCCTTCTCATAAGTACTAATTCGTGGCTGTAACACCAATACGCTCTCAGGTAGATCAGATTGCTGTACTAATTGCAGTTCGTCAGCGCGCAGCCAAGCGCCTGTAAGCCGATCAACACAGAGGGAGATCCAGCGTGTTCGCCGCTGCAGACTTTCCGGCAGCTTTTCCTCGCAGGCTCGCCGCCGCCCGGATGCTGTCGCCGCGAAGAGAATCCCTTCTTCAGTTGTCCTCACCTCAATCCAGCCCACACGTAGCAGGTTGATCAGTGCCTCAATGATCAACCGATCTGGCAAATTAGATGCTTCCGCAAGGTATCTCACGGAACGCCGAGCAATTGCGAGTTCGGCAAGGAGAAGATGCTCTAGGAGGCTCCAGCGCCGTCCGAAGGTAACCGTATAACCGACTGCCATTCGATATACTGGAACATAGACCGCCGTCATGTTGCGTGTCCCACACGAGCTAGACGGCCCTCCCTCTTTGCCTTATCCATTAGTTCCATCATACGCCCGATATAAGCATATTCCGCATCTGGCGGCGTATATGCATCACACCTAGAGGCAAAGAAGCGCCAGCTACCAACCAAAATCAGCTTCCAGCGTGCGCGGCTGAGAAGCACGTTCATACGATTTGCTTCCTTAAGGAAGCCTATGCTCTTCCACGGCACTATCGCGTTGTTGCGGACTAGACTCACAATCACAATATCGGCCTCACTTCCTTGAAATTCGTCGACTGTGCGGCCCAACCTCTTACCGATCCTTAAATCAAATGGCGGTTCGAACATCGGCTGTAAGCGACCTTGCAGGCGCACCTTTTCGATTTCGTCTCGAATAGCCCGTAGTTGGTTGTTATACGGCGAAAGAATCTGTATCTCACAGCGATGATTCTCGCACGGTCGCAACTGTTCGAGAATGTCAACAATTGCACGTGCCTCGGCGGGAGATGCGAAGAGCCCGTCAATTTCGCCCTCGGCGAACTCTTGTCTTTGGATCCACGGCACGTCGTACCAAATGACATGTTGTGGGGGCAACCATGAACCCGAGATCGTTTCGAACGGCGGGCTGCCAGAAAATCGAGAATGCGTTTCGGCTGGCGAGTTCAGTATAGTTCCGCCGTCCTCATCGGGGTAAAAGATTTTACCTACTATCTCCGCGATATGTGGGTGCATCGGTATTGATCGGTCAGTGTCGCCGCCGGTCCGAGTCCATCCGGTGGAACCCCGAGACTCCGTTGGAACAGAACTCCGAAAAGGGTTACCATCTGGCGCCATCTCGCGCATCGTTCTTCAAATGGATCGCGATCCTCCTCCTCGTCTACGATTGACCGATCGACAAGACCCGGAGCGAACTGTGCTCCGGCCGTAATAGCTTTCCTTACTCGAAGCGGATCACCCAACAGGTCCCTATATAATCGTGCATTGAATGGCGGTAGCTGATTGTGATCGCCAATCAACAGCAGACGGTGACTCTCTTGAAGGGCTGCAGCCATGTCGAAGCCGTGTGCCTTCCCGGCTTCCTCGATGATGGACCAATCAAACCGTCTTCCACGGGCTGCCAACTCCGCGAGCTCACCAGAGTTCGATGTTACAAACGTTACATTGGCGGCATCCTGAACTAGCAGCTGCATGGTGCGGAGGTCAGTACTGGCCCCATCGTCGCGCGAGCCTACTGAAGACAGCGTACCTTGTAGTTTATTCCGCAGAAACACAGGGGCCCGGCTGAGCAGATCGCTAGCTTGCAATTGCTGCAACAATCGTTCAGTTACTGGCGCGATATCGTGTTCGGTTGGCTCTTTAGCCCCAAGGCGCACAAGGATCGCTGCACTCTCGCTCCCATATTTCGCAAAGAGCTCGGCGAGTTTACGACGCACCACATCAACTGTGTGATGAGAGTGTGCGGTAACGAGTATCTGCGCACTGGGGTCTGTAGCGAAAAGTCTGTCCGAAAATGCCTCGATCAATGTAGTCTTTCCAGTGCCCGGAGGTCCCTGCACTGAGAAGGACGGTTGACGCTGCCAAAGGAGTTCTAATACCTTTAGTTTCGAAGGATCGAGAGGGATCTCAGCGCGCCCACCAGGCAACGCATCATTGGTGGTCCAGCTCTCCGCGCGGGGATCGTTTAGGAGCCTAAGCACATTCTCGTGAGAACGCAAATCTTCAATCGCTTTGTGCCGCCGCCGGATCTGGGCTAGTGTACCATCATGGTTGCGGGCGAGATATGCTCGCCCTTGCCGGACTGAGACAACCCCCTGTGAACACCGGAACCGGTATCGCGGACCATTCGGATGGGGTCGAGCCTCCACGAAATGCCAGTCGACAGGACTGGCATCGCTATCGATGGTTCGCCTGCTGAGCAAACGATATCTGTCGCGTTCAGGTTCGTCCTCATCATCAGCAGCGACCGGGTCCGCCCCGAGGCGGAACCAATCCCGCAATTGCCGCGACGGAGTATCTAAACCTAGGTGAGAGGCGAGGTCATTTCGATCGGGCTCCTCGACGGGTGTAACCTCTACCTCTGTCTCGTTACTGGAGCGATTAATGTCTAGGATCTCAACTGGAAAAATTTGCGCGGCGGTAAGAACAGTATCCAATGCTTGTGTAATGCGAAAGAAGTCGTGTATCTCGCGCACGTGAGG
>Ga0306920_100013068_pt1 | contig 11292 bp, 12 predicted proteins | sample flu12Cox44000170_FD_204666 | JGI IMG/M metagenome (GOLD analysis project Ga0306920, IMG submission 204666) | Lab enrichment of tropical soil microbial communities from Luquillo Experimental Forest, Puerto Rico - flux4day.12C.oxic.44.000.170 (v2)... | ecosystem: Environmental > Terrestrial >...
TCCGCTCGTTCAGCGCTTTTCTATTCTTCGAGCGCGCAACGCCGTTCGCATAATCGGGATCGTCGAGCAATGCCATCGCGTCGGCCGCCTCGCAAAAGCGGCGGAACATGTGGTCGCCCGACGCGGCGATGTTGATCTGGCCGTCCGATGTCGGGAACACGCCGGTGGGGATACCTGTCGGGTGGTCGTTGCCCGCCTGCTTGGCGACTTCGCCGGCCATCAGCCAGCGCGAGCCCTGGAAATCGAGCATGAAGATTTGCGCTTCGAGCAGCGAGGTGTGCACCCACTGCCCTTCGCCCGATGTCTCGCGCTCGATCAGGGCCATCAGGATACCCTGGGCGAGCAGCAGCCCGGCGCAGAGATCGTCGATCGGGATACCGACCCGCACCGGACCTTGACCCGGCAGGCCGGTGATCGACATCAGCCCGCCCATGCCCTGCGCGATCTGGTCGACCCCGGGGCGCTTGGCGTAGGGTCCGCTCTGGCCGAAGCCGGAGATGCTGCCATAGACAATGCGCGGGTTGACCTTCTTGACCGATTCGTAATCGACGCCGAGCCGGTACTTTACCTCCGAGCGGAAATTCTCGACGACGACGTCGGCCTTCTCTGCCAATTTGAAGAAGATCGCCTTGCCTTCCTCGCTCTTCAGGTTGAGCGTCAGGCCGCGCTTGTTGCGATGCAAATTCTGGAAATCGAAGCCGTCGCGCCGCGAGCCGGTGACATCGCCTCTCGATTCGCCCGGCGGCTCGATCTTGATCACGTTGGCGCCCCAATCGGCAAGCTGGCGAACTGCCGTCGGGCCGGCGCGGGCATGACACAGATCGAGAACGGTGAAACGGGCGAGAGGCAGTGATCCGATGCTCACGATGGGGATTCCTTGTTTGAACCTGTGTAGTGCCACCCGAACTTTCGTCTTTCCCTCGCCGTCGCGTCAAGAACGCCGGCCCGGTGCACCCTGAAACGGAAAAGCTGGCTGGACAGCGCATCGTAGCCGAGATCGGCGACCGGAAGTTCGATATTCTTCAAAATGTCACTTGACTGGTTGCCAACCAAGCCATATTTCCATGATCGTCGAAATGCAGGAGGACGGAGGTGTGGATCAAAAACAGGCGATAGCCGCACTGGGCGCGCTCGCCCAGGAAACCCGCTTAGCGCTGTTTCGGCTGCTCGTGACCAGCGGGCCGGAAGGGCTGCCGGCCGGCGCGATCGCCGCGCGGTTGGGCGTATTGCCGTCCTCGCTGTCCTTCCATCTGCAGCAGCTCGTTCATGCCGGCCTGATCACGCAGCGCCGCTCGAGCCGACAGCTCATCTACTCGGCCGAGTACGGCACAATGAACGCCTTGCTCGCCTACCTGACCGAAAATTGCTGTGGGCGCGATGCTATCTGGGGGCCGGTGTGCGACCCAGCCGCCGGCTGCGCCGATGCCGCGCCAAACACCACAGCGGCATGAGGAGACGGATCGATGGATGACGTTCAGATCAAGGAAATGGTGCGGGCCCGCTACGGCGGCATCGCGGCCGCAAGCGTTACAAGTTGCTGTGCGCCGGCGGCCTCATCCTGTTGCGGCCCGGAAGCCGCCTCGCACGATAAGGCGCGGCGGATGGGCTATTCGGAGGCAGAGCTCGCTGCCGTTCCCGAGGGCGCCAATCTCGGGCTCGGCTGCGGCAACCCGCAGGCGATTGCCGCAATTCAATCGGGAGAAACTGTTGTCGATCTCGGCAGCGGCGCCGGTTTCGACTGTTTTCTGGCGGGAAAACAAGTCGGCGAAACCGGCCGCGTCATCGGCGTCGATATGACCCATGAGATGCTCAAAAGGGCGCGCGACAACGCCGCCCGTGTCGGCGCGGCGAATGTCGAATTCCGCCTTGGCGAGCTCGAACACCTGCCGATCGCCGACAATACCGCGGATGTCGTGATCTCGAACTGCGTGATCAATCTCGTCCCGGACAAGGAACAGGTGTTTCGCGAAGCCTTTCGCGTGCTGAAGCACGGCGGCCGGCTGGCCGTGTCGGACATCATCAACACGGCACCGTTGTCGGCCGAGCTGCGATCCGATCCCGCCCTGCTCTCCGGGTGTGTGGCGGGCGCTGTGCCGGCAGATCGCGTAGAGAACTGGCTCGCAGCTGCTGGGTTCGTCGATGTGTGCGTTACGCCAAAACCGGAAAGCCGCGAGCTGATCAAGACCTGGGCGCCCGGCCGCAACCTCGAAAATCACATCGTCTCGGCCATGGTCGAAGCCCGCAAACCGTGAACCACGCGGGCGAACATGGCTGAAGGGGGAATCTACAACGTCCTGTTTCTCTGCACCGGGAATTCGGCGCGCAGCATCATAGCCGAAGCGCTGCTCGAGCATTGGGAGAAGGGACGATTTAAGGGGTACAGTGCCGGGAGCTTTCCCAAAGGCGCCGTCCACCCCTTGGCGCTAGACCTGCTCGAAAAGGCGCATCTCGATACCAGTAGACTGCGCAGCAAAAGCTGGGATGAGTTCGCCAAACCGGGGGCGCCGATTATGGATTTCGTCTTCACGGTCTGCGACCAGGCCGCAGGCGAGGTGTGCCCGGCGTGGCCGGGGAACCCGGTGACCGCCCATTGGGGCGTGCCGGACCCGGCGGCAGTAGAGGGCCCCGAAGCTGAGAAGATCCGCGCGTTTCGTTACGCGTATCAGGCGCTAGAAACGCGCATCAAGCTCTTCACCAGCTTAAGGCTCGAAGCCCTGGATCGTATGGCAATCAAACGCCAAGTCGACGAGATCGGCCATCTGCGGATCGTCGAGAACGGGCAACGGGCATCATGACATTCCTGGAGATTGCCTTGCGCCGGCGCGCGCTCAGCCGTCCGATGGTACACGAGGCCATCACCGAACTGGTGGCGACGGCGTTTTTGCTTATTGCCGTAGTCGGCTCGGGGATCATGGCCGAAAAGCTCTGCAGCGGAAATGTCGGTTTGGCCCTGCTGGCAAACGCGATTGCCACCGGCGGCGCGCTGGTTGCGCTGATCCTCGCCTTCGGCCCGCAATCGGGCGCCCACATGAACCCCGTCGTGACGTTGGCGGCTGCAGCGACCGAGGGGTTGCGGTGGCATGCGGTGCCGGCTTACATCGCCGCCCAGATTACGGGTGCCATTCTCGGCGTATGGCTGGCGCATGTGATGTTCGATTTGCCGATCTGGCAGCTCTCGCAGCATGCGCGCACAGGGCTCCCGCAGTGGGTCGCCGAGGTGGTCGCGACATTCGGTCTGCTGACCGTAATTTGGGGCTGCCGGGCGCACCGCGAGCCGGTAACGGCTTTTGCCGTCGCGGCTTACATCACCGGTGCCTATTGGTTTACGGCCTCCACCTCATTTGCGAATCCGGCGGTGACGATTGCGAGATCGCTGAGTGATACTTTTGCGGGAATTCGCCCGGTCGATGCGCCGGGTTTCATCGTGGCGCAGCTGATCGCTCTTCTTTTAGCCCTTCCCCTCCTCCATAGGTATGCGGCGAAGACAGGATGAGCCGAGCGACATATCAATGGCAGACGCAACCGGTCTGAGGACGCGGCCGGCTACGCTCGCCGATGCGGCGGCGATCGCGGCGATCTACAACGAAGGCATTGCCGACCGCATCGCCACATTCGAGACCGAGCCGCGCAGCGCCGCGCAAATTGCCGAGTGGTTCATCGGGCGGCAGCTTGTGATGGTTGCGGAAGCCGGAGCGGCAGGAGTCGTCGCCTTTGCCGCTTCATTCCCCTACAGCGACCGGGCGTGCTATAGCGGCATCGGCGAATTCTCGGTCTATGTGAGGCGGGATTACCGCGGCCGTGGTGCCGGTCGCCGGGTGCTAGTCGCCCTGATGGAGGCGGCCGCGTCCGCTGGTTTGCACAAGCTCACCAGCCGGGTGTTTCCGGAGAACATCGCAAGCCGCGCCATGTTGAAAGGGCTCGGGTTCGAGGAAATCGGAACCCATCGCCGTCATGGAAAACTGGATGGCCGCTGGCGTGACTGCGTGATCGTCGAGCGGTTGCTGGATGCTGGCGGCGTCGGGGAACAGGGATGAAACGGCCGGTCGTTGTCGCAGCCCTTGGCACCGCGCAAACGCTCGCCTGGGGATCGAGCTACTATCTGCCGGCGATCCTGGCGGACCCGATCGCGCAAGGTCTCGCCCTGTCGCGTACTACCGTATTTGGCCTCTTCTCGGGCGCGCTGCTGCTGTCGGCGGTGCTGGGTCCTCCCGTCGGCCGCGCGATCGACAATCGTGGCGGGCGCGGCATGCTGACGCTTTCCAACCTGGTTCTTGCGGCAGGGCTCGTCCTGCTCGGTAGCGCACAGGGATTTGTCACACTCGCAGTCGCCTGGGCTGCGCTCGGCATTGGCATGGCGATGGGCCTTTATGATCCGGCTTTCGCGACGCTGACCGGACTCTACGGCCGCGCGGCGCGCGGACCGATCACCGGCATTACTTTGATCGCGGGTTTTGCGAGCACGATCGGATGGCCGCTGTCGGCCTTGCTAGATGCGCAATTTGGTTGGCGCGCGGCATGCTTCATTTGGGCGGCGCTGCATATTGTGATCGGGCTGCCGTTGAACCGGTTGCTCATCCCGCGGGCTCCGCCCCCGGCCCGGGCCTCGGAAATGGCAACAGAAAGTTCGCCGGCGCCGCGCGGTGCGATGGCTATCCTGGCTTTCGTCTTTGCAGCGACCTGGTTTGTCACCGGCGCCATGGCGGCGCACCTGCCGCGCCTCCTCGAAATCGCCGGCGCCAGCACGACGGCGGCGATCGCCGCCGCCGCCTTGGTCGGACCGGCGCAAGTCCCGGCCCGGCTCGTGGAATTCGGGGCGCTGCGCGCGGTGCATCCGCTCGTGTCGGCGCGTTTGGCCGCTCTACTCCATCCGGTGGGGGCGATAATACTCGGACTGTTTGGGCCGGGCGCGATCACCGCCTTCACGGTGTTGCATGGTTCGGGCAATGGCCTGTTGACGATCGCTAAGGGAACCGTGCCATTGGCGATCTTCGGACCGGTCGGCTACGGGCTGCGCAGCGGCGTTCTTGGAGCGCCTGCGCGAGCGACGCAGGCGGCCTCGCCAGTGCTCTTCGGCCTTTTGATGGACTACTTGGGCATCGGGGTGATTGCCGTCTCCGCCGGTCTCAGCTTGAGCGCGTTCGGCGCGCTGTTGCTGTTGAAGGCGCGTCAGGCGACCGCTCCCGCACCGGCGTAACAAGGCTGCCGCCGCAAACGCACCCTTACGGTCGCCGTTGCCAGACGTCTCGGGACAGGAAAATCGTCGCGGCAGCGCCGGCCATGCAAGCGAGGCCGCAGGTGCCGAAGCTCAGTATCCACGCCGCGAGCTGCGACGTCCCGCCGAATTTATCGAGCGTGACACCGAAGAGGAGCGTCCCGAGAAACCCAGCGGCAAAGCCGACGCAGGAATACACCCCTATTGTCGCACCTCGGTGCCTCGGGACGGCGACGGCAAGCACACCCGATGTTAGATTGGAGAAGTTCCCCTGCACGATAAAGCCAGTGACCAAGGACAGCCATAACGCGGCGCTGTAGGGCAGCGCCGCCGTGAAGCCGAACAGGCCTCCCATAAGCATCGACAGCAGAAAGATTAGAGTGGCGATGTTGCGCAAGCCGTGGCGGATCGATAGTTCATTGCCAAGAAGGCCGGCGGGGACGCCGAAGAAACTGATCACCGCACCGACGACCAGGATGGTCCAGGCTTGCGCGGGAACACCAGCTTGGTCCGCCGCGCAGAAGGTGAGAAAGACGACGATCCACTGCCGCAGTCCGATGGAACCCCAAATTGCCGCGGCATAGCCAACAATGAGGACGAGGGCGTCCCGGTTTGCAAGAACGGGACGAAACTCCAGCAGCGGCGGCGGCTCTCTGGCCATGCCGGCGTCGTCCGTCCTTGGCATCGCAGCCCAGGCAATGATGAGGCCGGCGGCGCTGAGGATACCGGCGAGAACAAACGCGCTACGCCAGCCCAGAAGCATTCCAACTCTGCCGAACAGAAACGACAGTGACGCACCGATGGTGAACGAACTGGTGTACCAAGCCGCGATGCGCGCGCGCACGGCCCCCTCGACACCATGCGTGAGAGCTTGCAGGCCGGGCATGTACATACCGGCCATGGCGATGCCGGCGATGGCCCGGAAGCCAAGCGCGGGGAGCAGACTGTCGCTAAGTGCCATGCCGAAATTGGACAAAGCACTGAGCGTGCTCGAGGCGAGATAGATTCGCCGGGCCGGCTGGCGATCGGTCAGACCGACGAGAGGAACGACGGCGAGCATGTATCCTGCCGACACCATCCCGGCGAGCCAGCCGGCCTGCGTGTTCGTCAAAAACCAGGCCCCGATGAACTGCGGCAGGAGCGCCGGGATGATGGAGTATCCGGCCAGGCTGAGGATTTCGGCGCCGCATACCGCCGCAACGATTGCCGCCGAAGGTCCGGTCCGCGCAGAGCTAGCCGAGGTCACCGTGAACCAGTTTCGCTCGATGCAGATCGATCGTCGTGGTCCTCTTGTTCACCATAATGGGAGTGGGTGTCGTCAGCCAGCGGTATGACGGACGAAGCGGAGACAAGAGCGATTCCGGAACAGACGAATTCTTCACCTTCTTCAAGATTCGCAATGCTACTACTGGAGTCTCCGTGTATATCCAAAATTTTCTGCCGTTCACGACGACTAGCTCTATCGTGCCCGCAGATACACTGATGCAGGATACTCAATACGACTTTGAAGTGGATTATTCAAACCGTATCGACCGGTTCGATAATATTGACTCAGTGGATACAACACAGGGGTTCGATGTCCGCGTAGAGGCGACTGTTACTACTGGCAGCAGTACGTCTATGCCCGAACCTGGCTCTCTCTGGCTGCTCGGTACGGCACTTGTCGGGTTCGGCGTCTTCCGCCGCCAGCGCACAAGGGCACAAAGAAAACCGGCGTATCCCTTGCCGCGCCGCGTTGTAAAATCTTCTGCTTACACCTTGTCCGTACTGCGGACCGAGGTCACACAAAACTGTTTATGCTGGGTTTTTAAAATGCTGCCAGAGTCCCCCTGTTAAGAATTCGAGAATCGGGGATCCGAAAAACAGATTATACTCACATTTTAAGGACAAAAGTTTCCCATAATACTCGAAAATGCTGCGTTTCTACGTGGTTCAGCTGAGCACAACATACTGACGGGATCGGCCGCCCCTACTCCGCTCCGATCGCCCGACGAAACCGGGTCTTCAGCAAGACGCCGTCGCGCGGCGGCAATACCCGCGGGGGCTCGTCGGCGCGAATCGCGATCCGGGCAAACAAGGTGGTCGGCGCGTTGTGTACCCGGGCGGCGAAGTCGCGCAGTCCGAGTTCGTCGATGATGTCGAACGCCTCCTTGAAGCCGCATGCACGGGCGATCGCGACCAGCTCGACATTCTCGGCGGTGGGGCTCGCCTGCATCCCGGTCTCGCCGTAGTGGCCGTTGTCGAACACCGCGACCGCCAAATTCGGCGGGCGCTGCACCCCGATCGTCGCCGGCGCACCGAGCCCCATCAGCATCTCGCCGTCGCCGGTGACGACAAGGACGCGGCGGTCGGTTCGGGCGATCGCCAGCCCGAGCCCGACCATCGCCGCGGCACCCATCGCGCCCCAAAGATAGAAGTTGCGGTCGTCATCGCCGACCGCGGCAGCATCCCAAGTCGTCGAGCCGAGCCCGGTGACGAGCAGCAGCTCACCGCGGTTTGCGAGCAAGGTGTGCATCACGGCCCGCCGATCGAGCCGGCGGTCCTTCGCGATCATTTCACCCACCGTTTGCGCCGATCAGCCTTTGCGACAACAGAACCGCTGTCGCGAGGTCGCCATTGAACGCGATGTCGAGCGCGGCGGCGACGGTCTCGGCGGCCTCCTCCGGACGTTCGACGCGGTAGACGAGCACGTGGCACAATTCGAGCGCCGCTTGGGTGTTCGACCCCATCGGCACCTGCCACGGATTGAACTCGGCCCATTCGCCCCGCATCGCCACCAGCATCACCAACGGGAAACGGCAGGTCTTGGCGAGCGACAGCATGTTGATACAGTTGCCGACGCCGCTCGACTGCATCAGCAGAGCGGCGCGCTGCCCGCCGAGCCAAGCGCCGGCCGCGAGCGCCACACCTTCCTCTTCTGTCGTCAACGGCACGGCGCGAATTTCGGGATCATCGCGACAAAGCTCGATCAGCCGGGCATGTCCGGCGTCCGGCACGTACCCGATCTGACCGATTTCCGCCGCCTTCAACGCCGCGAAAATCTCGTCGCGCCAATCGGGCATCTCCGCTGCCGCGGGCGCTCGCATGCTCGATGCTTCTCCTCGCTCCGGGCTTGCCTTCATTCAATTTGAATACCTGATCGCCCAAAGAGATGCACTATGAGCGAAGAGCCCGACAATCTGGTGCTCGTCTACTTGCACAGGATCGACCGGATCGAACGACGGCTCGACCTTGTCCCCGCGCCGGCGGGCTAATCCGGCGCCCAATCGTCCGGCCGCGGGCCGAGATAGCGCGCCCGCGGGCGGATCAAGAGGCCGCTCTCGTATTGCTCGATCGTGTGGGCGATCCAGCCGACCGTGCGGCCGATGATGAACAGCCCCAGCGCGGCGGCGCGCGGCAACCCCAAGCCGATTGCTGTTGCGGCGAGGGCAAAATCGACATTGGGGCGGCGCCCGACGAGGCGCAACCCGGTTTCGGCAGCCGTGCCCGCCAGCGCGTTCGCTTCGGGTGCCGCCTGAGCAAGGGCGGCAAGGATCGCGGTCGCGCGCGGGTCGCCCTCGGGATAGAGCGGCTGGCCGAACCCCGGCAGACGCTCGCCGCGCGCCAGACGGCCGGCCATTACCGCCATCGCATCGTCGCCTTCGAGGAGTTCGCGGAGCAGGCCTTCCGCACGCTCCGTCTCGCCGCCCTGAAAGCGGCCGGACAAGGCGCTCAGCGCCGCGGCAACCGCCGCATGGGGTGTGGCTCCGGTCGAGGCGACGCAGCGCGCGACAAAGGTCGACGGATTGAGCTCGTGATCGGCAAGCAGCACCAGGCAGCGACGGATAAGGTCGGCACCCGCTTCGTTCACTCGCCAGGCAGCGGCGAGCCGGCGGTGGATCGGCTCCGGCGACGGCAAGGTCGGGGCGACGCAAGCGGCGAGCCCGCGCAGGATGCGCCATCCGGTCTGGGCTACCCGAGCTCGCGTCAGATCGAGCGCCGAGAGATCCTCGTCGCCGAGCGCGATGAGCTGAGTTTGGCAGCGTTCGACCAACCCCGAAATCGACGCCGCGTTCCCCGATCGGCTCGGCCCGCCCGCAGACGCGAGCTCGGAGACCGCGTCGTCGAGCCACAGCAGCCTTGCGATCTCCTCGAGCGTGCTTCGTTCGGCGAGGAGAAGGGCGTCCTGCCCGCGATAGTAGAAATGGCCGTTCTCGATCAGGCAGATCGACGAGCCGATCACCGGCATCAGGGCTGCGGGATCGGAGCTCGGCGGCGACCTCGTGCCGGAACGGGCATCGAGCAAGGTCTCGACATCCTCACTCCGATAACGTCGCTCGCGAGTACCGGGAACCATCACCGAGCGCAGCCGGCCGCGGCTGACATAGGCGTAGAGCGTGTCGAGCTTGATGCCGAGACGGTCGGCGGTTTGGCGCGCAGTCAATAACATATATTGATCTGAATCAAGGTTGACATCATGTCCGTATATCTATCTAGTGCGGTCTCTATCGCGGAGGAACCCATGACCGCAACGGCGAATCTCCAAACCATCGAAATCGGCGTCAACGGCGCCAACATGCGGCCCGAGCTGCCGCTGCTTCACCCGACCATCGGCGCGCCGGCGGTCGATGTTCGCGATCTCTACAAGCAGACCGGGTGCTTCACCTATGATCCCGGATTGGGAGAGACCGGGATCTGCCGTTCGGCGATCACCTATGTCGATGGCGACAACGGGGTTCTGCTCTATCGCGGCTACCCGATCGACGCGCTCGTCGAAAATTGCAGCTATCTCGAAATCTGCTGGCTGCTGCTCAATGGTGATCTGCCGACGGCCGCACAGCTCGATCGCTTCACGAACGACATCACCCATCACACGATGGTCAACGAGCAGCTGCACGCGATTTACCGCGGGTTTCGGCGCGATGCCCATCCGATGGCAGTAATGTGCGGCGTCGTCGGAGCATTGGCGGCGTTCTACCACGACGGGCTCGACATCTTCGATCCGCGCCATCGGATGATCGCCTCGCATCGGCTCGTCGCCAAGATGCCGACGATCGCGGCGATGGCCTACAAATATTCGCAGGGCCAGCCTTTTGTCTATCCGCGCAACGATCTCGGCTACGCCGAGAACTTCCTCAACATGCTGTTTTCCGTCCCGTGCGAACCCTACCGCGTGCCGGAAGCGGCGGCGCGTGCCCTCGAGACATTGCTGATCATCCAGGCCGACCACGAGCAGAACGCCTCGACCTCGGCCATGCGCTTTGTCGGGTCGACGCGGGCGAACCCCTACGCCTGCACGGCGGCGGCGATTGCCGCTCTATGGGGGCCATTGCACGGCGGCGCGAACGAAGGGGTCTTGCAGACCTTGGCCGAGATCGGCTCGGTCGAGCGCATTCCCGAGATCTTGCGGCGTGCCAAAGACAAGAACGATCCGTTCCGCCTGATGGGCTTCGGGCACCGCGTTTACAAGAGCTACGACCCTCGCGCGACGGTGTTGCGCCAGCGCTGCTACGAGGTGCTCGACGCTCTGGGGCAGCGCGATGATCCGCTCCTCGAGCTGGCAATGGGATTGGAGCGCGTCGTTCTCGCCGACGACTATTTCATCGAGCGCAAGCTCTATCCCAATATCGATTTCTACTCCGGCATCATCTTCCGTGCCTTGGGGCTGCCGCCGGCGATGTTCACGCCGGTCTTCGCCGTGGCGCGCACCGTCGGCTGGATCGCGCAATGGAACGAGATGATCGCGGACCCGGAGACGCGGCTTTTTCGCCCGCGCCAGCTCTATACAGGACCCGCCGAACGGGAGGTCCCGCCGCTAACCGAGCGCGCGACCTGCGCGCCGCTCGTCGGCTGAATCCGCGGGGGACCACGGCTGCCACTTGCCGAGACCGGACCTCCATCTATATAAAAACGGAATAACAACGGACATGTTATAATAGCAATTATCATGAGGTCCCAAGTGCCGGCTTGAGCACACTTCCAGCCGGATGCCAAATTCCGCTGCCATTCCCCCGCCGACCCAGAAAAATACCGCTGCCGATGGGCCTGGGAGATCGCAGCCAAGTATCTGATTTATCGTCATTTTCGGAATTGAGAGAAAC
>Ga0306920_100013069_pt1 | contig 11292 bp, 6 predicted proteins | sample flu12Cox44000170_FD_204666 | JGI IMG/M metagenome (GOLD analysis project Ga0306920, IMG submission 204666) | Lab enrichment of tropical soil microbial communities from Luquillo Experimental Forest, Puerto Rico - flux4day.12C.oxic.44.000.170 (v2)... | ecosystem: Environmental > Terrestrial >...
ACCGCGCCCTGAACCTCATGCAAGACCGCGTCATCACCGACTTCCTCCACAACCCCACCCCACCCGGCACCCTCGACCTGTCCATGGTCACCCCCACCACCCTCACCAACACCCCCGACCAACTCCTCACCGTGGCCGCGAACCTGCTCATCCGCGGTGACACCGCTCATGCCGGCGACTACCTTGGCCGCCTCGCCGAGATCGCCGAGACCGCCCCGCTGGAACCCAAGCTCGCCGGCCGCCTCGCGGCGATGCAGTGCTTCTACCACGGCCTTACCGGCCAAGTGACCGCGGCCGCGGCCGCGGCCCGCCGGGCGCGTGAGGCCCGGGACCAGACGCAGCCCGCGGACGAGTGGTATGCGGCCGTGCCGCTGGTCATGATGCGCCTGTACGCCAGCCTTGAAGACGTCAAGTCGGTCGAGCGTGAGGTGGACGCGGCCCTGGCATCCCCCGGGCTCAGCGAGCCGGCCAGGCGCGTGCTGCTGCCCGGCGCTCAGGCACTCGCCTGGTTCGAGGCCGGCCATCTGGCCGATGCCAACGCCGCCGCCCTGGCCGCCGCCGAGGTATCCGGGCGGCTGGGATTCGGCCAGCACTTCTTCGCCGTGGACTACCTCCGCGTCCAGGCCGGCCTGGCCCTGGAACACCGCGACCTCGACGCCGCCGAGCGCCTCACCGAGCAGGCCATTTCCATCACCGAGCACCAGCGCCCCGTCTTCGAATACCTGGCCCTGCTCGACCGGGCCGCGATCTGGGCCGCCCGCGGGCAGGTCAATGACGCGCTGGCCACGGTCGACTCGGCCCGCGCCGTCCTGCCCGGAACCAGATCACCGCTGCTGGACCGGGCCGACGAAGCCGAGGCCGTGCTCCGCCTGTCCCTCGGCGACCTGCGCTCCCCCACCAAGCTGGCCGCCAGGCTCCCCGCCACACGGCGCATGGTCCTGCTGGCCAGGATCGCCCTTGCCACGGGCGATCCGCACGCGGCGCGGGAACACCTGCAATCCCCGGCGCTGGGCGACCTGACGCCGCGCCGTGCCCTGGTGCGTGAGCTATTGCTGGCCGCCACGGCGATCGAGCGCGGCGACCCGCCGACCGCGAGCATCCTGGGCGGCGTGCTGCACTCCGCGCGCGCCGAGGGCTTCATCAACACGGTCGTCACCACCGCCCCGCAGGTGACCAGCTACCTGATCGAGTACGCCACCGGGCTGGACGCGGACCCGTTTACCGACGAGGTGACCGCCGCCGCCCGCCAGGTGCGGGCCAGCCAGCCCCGCGCGTTTGCGCCCGGGCGCGTGCTCGCCGAGCCATTGACCGCCGCCGAGCAGCGGATACTCGAGCTTCTGCCGGGCAGCACCTACCTGCAGATGGCGGACACCCTCTACATCTCGCGTAACACGGTGAAGACCCACCTGCGGTCCATCTACCACAAGCTCGGGGCGACATCACGCTCCCAGGCCATCGAGCGCGCACTCGAACTGCGCCTGCTCTGAGCGCCTAGCCAGATCACGAGCCCAGCGCGAGCCGACGCAGCCTGGCCCAGTTCATCTCGGGCCTGGGGCGCGGGACTCCCGGCCGGTTTCGCGGCACCCAGACGCGGAGCGCACCGGGATGGATCGTGCACACCACCGGCGCCGGCAGCGACACCGCCTCGCCGTCGATGCCGACCGGGATCTGCGGCGCATCCGTGCTGATCTCGATCCGCTTCGCGGTCAGCACGGTGACCCCGGTTGCGTGCCTGCCGCGAACCAGCCCCGCCGCCTGCGCCCCGCTGCCGACATTGACACTGATGACGCCGAGGATGCCGCCGTCCAGCCGGGCGCGGCGGCCCAGGCCGGCCACGTCCCCCATGCCGTACGGGTTGTTGGCCACCAGCAGCGCCTTTGGCGCCTCGATCCGCAGGCCGTCGGCCTGTGCCACCAGGCGCGCTCCGTTGTGACCTTGCAGCAGGTCCGGGAGCAACTCCAGCGTCGTCCCCATCTTGTCGTCGCGGTAGGCCGGGGATTCGACGACCTCGGCGTAGGCGCCGAACGAGGCATTGTTGACGAACGTCTGGCCGCCGATCATCCCGAGGTCGACGTGGAGTTCGACGCCGTCCGACAGCGCATCCAGGCTCGCCGCCGGGTCCTCGCGGTCCAGCCCGAGATCGAGGGCGAAGTGGTTGCGGGTACCGGCGCTGATCACGACGAACGGGAGGCCGTGCTGCGCGGCAATGCCGGCCACCAGGGCCTGGGTGCCATCACCCCCGGCGACGCCGAGCAAATCCGCGCCCCGGGCGACCGCGTCCCGTGCCACCGCGGCGACGTCGACCTCTTCCGGGCCCTCCATCAGGAACACCTCGGCGCCCAGGCTCTCGGCCTTGCGCTTCAGGTCGAACCTGCCAACCTTCCCCCCACCGGACCTGGGGTTCATGATCAAGAATGGGTGGGCGGCTCGCGGCTGGGCCGGATATTCGGGCATGCGCCAGTCCGTACTCCGGTCCCCGGCCAGCGCCAGCCGCGCCGCCACACCCGCGAGCACCCAGATGGCCACCGCCAGGATCGCCACCCACAGCACGCCGGCGAGGGCGTGGGCGACGATCACCGCGACCGGGGCAAGCACAGCGACCACCGCCGACACCCAGCGCACCACCCCCCGCCGGGACAGGAAGTAGTACGCCGCGGTCAGGGTCACCACCGCGCCTGCCAGGGCAACGGCCAGCATGATGAAGCTCTTCAGGCCGGCAAAGACCACGAGGACCACGGCGGCCAGGCACGCGAGCAGCAGGCTCAGCCGTGCCAGCCAGCGTTGCGAACCGGTCTCCGCGGCGCCTGGGGACCTGTGCATGGATGCCATATTCAGGTGATGGCGAAGAAAGCACAACCCCTTCCGGGGTGACCCGCCGCTCGACTGCGAGTAACCGCACCGACGCACTGCGGTCACCTGCAGGACATAAAGCGGTCACCCGTCGAAGGGTGATGACGAGAGACCGGGCCGTAAGGCACGCTGACGGCAAATGTTCAAGCTGGCGCGCGGGCTGAGCCTCTCGCCGTTCCACCGTGAGTGGCTGGCCAAGGACATCGTGGCCGGGGTCGTGCTCACGACCCTGCTGGTCCCGCAGGGCATGGCCTACGCGGAACTGGCCGGCCTGCCGCCCATCACGGGCCTGTACACGTCCATCATGTGCCTGCTCGGCTACGCGGTGTTCGGCCCGTCACGCATCCTGGTGCTCGGCCCGGACTCCTCGCTCGGCCCGATGATCGCGGCCACGATCCTGCCGCTGATCGCCGCCAACGGCGACGAGAAGCGGGCAATAGTGCTGGCCTCGCTGCTGGCAATCATCGTCGCAGCCATCACGATCATCGCGGCGGTGGCCAAGCTCGGCTTCATCGCCGACCTGATCTCCAAGCCGACGATGATCGGCTACCTGAACGGCCTGGCGCTGACCATCCTGGTCGGGCAACTGCCCAAGCTGTTCGGGTTCAAGATCGATGCCGAGGGCCTGATCGGCGAGTTCACCGCGTTCGTCCGCGGGCTCGCGAACGGCGAGGCGGTCGCCGCCGCGGCGGCGGTGGGCATCGCCGGAATCGTGCTGATCCTGGTGCTGCAGCACTGGCTGCCCAAGGTGCCCGCGGTGCTCATCATGGTCGTGCTCGCGATCGCGGCGACGTCGGTCTTCAGCCTCGCCGACCACGGCGTCAGCCTGGTCGGGGTGCTGCCGAAGGGTTTCCCGCCGCTCACCATTCCGTCGGTGCGCCTAGCCGATCTCGGGCCCCTGTTCGCCGGGGCGCTGGGGATCGCCCTGGTCTCGCTGGCCGACACGATTTCCACCGCCACGGCGTTCGCCGAACGCACCGGGCAGGAGGTGGATGGCAACGGCGAGATGCTCGGGATCGGTGCGGCGAACCTGGCCGCCGGCCTGTTCCAGGGGTTCCCGGTCAGCACGAGCGGATCGCGGACCGCGGTGGCGGAGCGGTCCGGCGCCAAGACCCAGCTCACCGGGGTCACCGGCGCCGTCCTGATCACCCTCATGATCGTGCTGGTCCCAGGGCTGTTCCGGAACCTGCCGAACCCCGCGCTGGCCGCCGTGGTGATCACCGCAGCGCTGTCCCTCGCCGACATTCCGGCAACGGTGCGGCTCTGGCGGCAGCGCAAGGTGGAGTTCCTGCTGTCGATCGCGGCCTTCCTCGGCGTCGCGCTGCTCGGCGTCCTGCCCGGGATCGCCATCGCGGTCGGCCTGTCGATACTCAACGTGTTCGGGCGGGCGTGGTGGCCCTATAACACCGTGCTCGGGCGGGTGGAAGGGCTGGCCGGCTATCACGACATACACTCCTACCCCGACGCCAGCCAGCTTCCTGGCCTGGTGATCTACCGGTTCGACGCCCCGCTGTTCTTCGCCAACGCGAAGACCTTCCGCGACGAGGTCAGGCGGATCGCCGCCGCCGACCCGGCGCCCCGCTGGATCGTCATCGCGGCCGAGCCGGTGACGGACGTGGACACCACGGCTTCGGACGTGCTGGAGGACCTGGACGAGGAATTGAACGCCCGCGGCATTTCCCTGGTGTTCGCCGAACTCAAGGACCCGGTGCGCGGAAAGATCGAGCGCTACGGGCTGACCCGCACAATCAACCCGGCCCACTTCTTCCCCACCGTCGGGGCCGCGGTCAGGGCATTCCGCCAGGAAACCGGGACGGAATGGCCCGCGGTCACCGGCGAGCGAAGCGACGTCGCTGCGCCGCCGGCCGGCTGAGCCGATATTCATGCATTACGCAGCGCCGGTGCACTCTGACGGCGAACGTCAGCGTAAGTCCTGGCTGACCTCGGGGGGGCTGACCCCGCCAAGCAACCTGCGGGCCCTGCGGCGGCGGTAGTACCTCGCCGCGAGCACGATGCAGCCGGCCGCGATCGCCAGCCCGATGAGGAGGGCGGCCAGGCTGCCGGCGTCCTGCTCACTGGCCGAGACCTTGCCGACGCCGTAGGCGGCGGGCCCCACCGACAGCACGTACACGCAGCCGACGACGAAGTTCCACACCAGGAACTGGGAGTACTTCATTTTCAGCACGCCAGAGACGATGGTGGGGGTGAAGAACACCGCGAGGCGGCCCCATTTGGCGTACAGGGCTTCCGCCCTGCCGACGGCCTGCTGCCGACGCTCCAGCCATGGGCCCGGGCGTTCCAGCAACTGGCGGCCCCACCGCTCGCCGATGTGGTACCCGCCCATACCGCCCACCTCGGCGCCCACGGCCGCCACGATCAGCACCCACCAGATGTTGAGCTTGCCCTGGCTGGCAAGCACGGCGGCCCAGCCCACCACCGCGGCCCCGATGGCCGGCACCCCGACGAACGTCAGTGCCATCAGCGCGAAGACGGCCAGGTAAGCCCATGCGCCGTACGCTTCCGCCGATGAGGCAGTGGCCATCGCATGCACGGCGCCCGCCTCACAACGGCCCTGGGGCCGTGATCTGCACGAGATCAATCACCGGTCTGGGGGCAGCGCCACGAGACTCACGTCGATTACCTTGAGCCCAAGGCTGCTGATCCGGGCCATCAGGCCCGACAGCGCCCCCTGGTCTGGCAGGTCTGCCCGAAGCGTCGTGGTCCCCGGGCCGACGGTGATCTCGCAGTCATCGAACTCTGCCGATAGCGTGCTGCCCGCCTGACCCAAGAAAGTGATCTCGTATGTCTGTGATCGCACTGGGTTATGCCTCGCAGTCCGCTGGTTGCACGTGATGCAAGCGTCCGTCGCGGCTGCGCTGGGGACATCACCCTGCTGAGGGTGACCCGAGGCTGACTTCTGAGTGAATGACACGTGACCGGCCGCCGAGTGAATGGGGAATGGCCGGTAACCGTGCAAAAGTGAACGTGGGCACCACCGGTGACCATGCGAACTATACAAGCCCCCGCGCCAGGACAAAACACCCACGCTGGGTGGTGCTCCAGGCAACCGATTGCGTAGATTCTGAAGTGTGAAGCGCATCGCGACGGCGAGACGCGCGCCTAACGCCGACCGCGACCCGCCCAAAGGCTAGCCCTGACCCCGCTGCCCAAGGGCTGCAATAAACACCGGCCGGTAGTTCCCTAGGGGCTGGACTGCGTACGACCGAGATACAGAGTGAGACCATCCGACGCGCCACGCTGACCACGCGGTTTGCGGTGGCGAAGTTCCGGCCTGCGGGTTTGCCGTCGACGCTGGTGCCGCGGGGGGTGTTGGGGGGGCGGTTGTCCGGGGGGGCGGGCAAGCGGCTGACGGTGGTGGTGGGGTCGGCGGGGGCGGGGAAGAGTGTGCTGCTGGCGGCGTGGGCGGCGGGCCGGCCGGCTGGGTCGACGGCGTGGCTGGGCTGTGATGGCGCGGATGCCGATCCGGTGCGGTTTTGGGCGGGGTTCATTGAGGCGCCGCGGGCGGTGGATCCGGGGTTCGGCACCGACGCCGGCGAGTTGCTGGCGATGGATGGGGTGATGTCGGCCGATGTGGTCGCCTCGATCGCCAACGACGTGGCCACGCTGCCCGAGGGCACCGCGATCGTGGTCGATGACTTCCACTACGCCGCGGCCGGCGCGGCGCGGCACATGACCGACCTGGTCGAGCACTGGCCCGATGACCGGGTGCAGCTGGTTTTGGCGTCCCGGTTCGACCCGCCGCTGCGCCAGCACCGGCTGCGGATGTCGGGGCAGCTGTGTGAGCTGCGCGATGAGGACCTGTACTTCTCCCTGGCCGAAAGCCGCGACCTTTTGGCCAACTTCGGCGTCCAGGTCGACCACGGCCAGCTCGAACAGCTCCACCAGGCCAGCGAAGGCTGGCCCGCCGCGGTGCAGATGGCCGCGCTGTCGCTGCGCGGCAGCGGCGACCCCGACCGCATCACCCGCGCCCTGGACGTCCGCTCGCACACCATCGCCGACTACTTCATCTCCGAAGTCCTCGACACCCAGCCACCCGACCTGGTCCAGTTCATGCTCGACACCTCCATCCTCGGCCAGCTCACCCCCGCCGCCTGCGCCGCGGTCACCGGCCGCCACGACACCGCCGCCATGCTGCGCCGCATCGACGCCGCCCACCTGTTCCTGGTCACCCTCGACGACACCGGCGGCACCTTCCGCTACCACCGCCTGGTCCGCCAGGTCCTGCACGCCGAACTGCGCGCCCGCGACCGCGACCGCGAACCAGCCCTCCACCAGGCCGCCGCCGAATACTACGAACACACCGGCGACACCGCCCGCGCCACCCGCCACTTCCTGTCCGCCGGGCAAATCAACCGCGCCCTGAACCTCATGCAAGACCGCGTCATCACCGACTTCCTCCACAACCCCACCCCACCCGGCACCCTCGACCTCACCCACGTCACCCCCACCACCCTCACCAACACCCCCGACCAACTCCTGGCGGTGGCGGCCGACCTGGTGCTGCGCGGCGATACCGGCCGGGCCAGCGAGTACCTCGACCTGCTCGCCGAGATCGGCCTGTCCGACTCGCCGAGGCTGGCCGCCCGGTTCGCGGCACTGCAGTGCTTCTACTGCACATCGATCGGCCAGCTGCACCAGGCCGTGCGCCATGCCGACCGGGCGCGTGTCTTCGAGCAGGCCGAACAGCCCGCCGACGAGTGGAACCTTCTCGTCCCGCTGACCCTGCTGCGCGTCCACGCCAGCCTGCAGGACACCGAGGCAGCCGAGCGGGAAGCCGACGCCGTGCTGGCGCTGCCCACGGCCTCCGAGCCGGTCAAGGCGATCGTGGTCCCCAGCACCCAGGCATGGGCCTGGTTCGAGGCCGGCCGCCTGGCCGACGCCGACGCCGCCGCCCGCACCGCCGCCGCCGCGGCCAAGAGACTCGGATTCGACCAGCACTTCTTCGCCGTGGACTACCTCCGGGTCCAGGCCGGCCTCGCTCTGGAACGCCGCGACCTCGACGCCGCCGAGCGCCTCACCGAGCAGCACCTGTCCATTGCCGAGCACCGTCGCCCCATCTTTGAATTCCTCGCGCTGCTCGACCGGGCCGCCGTCTGGGCCGCCCGCGGGCAGCACCGCGAAGCCCTGGCCACCGTCACCGCCGCCCGCGACACCCTCCCCGGCACCCGGTCGCCGCTGCTGGCCCGGGCCGACGAAGCCGAGGCCATGCTCCGCCTGTCACTCGGCGACCTGCACACCCCCGCGCAGCTGGCCTCGGCGCTGCCCCCCGCCGGCCGCACCATGCTGCACGCCAGGATCGCCCTCGCGGCCGGCGACCACCACACCGCACTCCAGCACCTGCACGCACCCGCGCTGACCGGCCTCCCGCCCCGCCAGGCGCTGATCCGGCAGATCCTGCTCGCCGCCACCTCCATCGAGCGCGCCGACCCCATGGCCCCGAGCACGCTCGGCAGCGTGCTGCACTCCGCGCGTGGCGAGGGCTTCCTCAACACGGTCGTGACCACCGCACCGCAGGTGACCAGCTACCTCATCGAGCACGCCACCCAGCTACGGCCGGACCCGTTCGTCAAGCAACTGATCAACGCGGCCGTCGAGGTGCACGTCGGCCAGCCCGATTCGCCCCGGCCCCGGCGCGGGCTCGCCGAGCCCCTGACCGCCGCCGAGCAGCGGATACTCGAACTCCTGCCGACCAGCACGTACCTGCAGATGGCTGACACCCTCGCGGTTTCCCGCAACACGGTGAAGACCCACCTGCGGTCCATCTATCAGAAGCTTGGGGCGACATCGCGCTCCCAGGCCATCGAGCGAGCGGTCGAACTGCGGCTGCTCTAAAACGGCGCCGCGGCGCGGGCGATTCACCCTTGGAAGGGTGACGACACCCCCCGGCCGGCCTGCACAAGATGCGGAGCGTGGCGAACACATGCGGGAAGCACGCGGCGCCTGACGCGTCACCGTGAGCCGACCAGAGGTGAGTCATGGCGGATGAGGTCCAGGTCACCGGGTCCCCCGGTAAGACGACCGAAGGGGACCAGCCAAATCAGTTCGGCCTGACCGCGGCGATCGCGCTGATCGTCGGCAGCATCATCGGGGTCGGGATCTTCAACCTGCCCACCTCGCTGGCGGCCTACGGCCCGATCACCCTGATATCGATGGCGCTGACGACCGTGGGCGCGCTCGCGCTCGCCCTGCTTTTTGCGGCGCTGTCGCGGCGGCTGCCGGCCGACGGCGGGCCGTACGCCTACGCCCGGGTCGCGTTCGGCAACCGGCTCGGGTTCATGAACGCGTGGTCGTACTGGATCACCGCGTGGGCGGGCAACGCGGCCATCGCGGTCGGCTGGGTCCTGTACGTGGAGCACTTCATCAACAAGGGCCAGAACAAGCTGTTCTCGATCCTGCTGGTGCTGGTCGGGCTGTGGCTCCCGGCGGCGGTCAACCTGTCCGGGGTCAAGAACATCGGCTCGGTCCAGGTGATCACCACGATCATCAAGTTCGCGGCGCTGGCGTTCGTGTCGATCGTGGGCCTGTTCTACATCTCGACGGCCAACTTCACCCCCTGGAACGTCAGCGGGGAGAGCGCGATCAACGCGATCGGCGGCGGGATGGCGATCGCGCTGTTCAGCTACCTCGGCGTCGAGACCGTGTCGGTGGCGGCCGGAAAGGTCCGCGACCCCGACCGCAACATTCCGCGGGCCACCGTGCTGGGCACGATCGCATGCGCCGTGGTCTACATGCTCTCGCTCACCGTGGTGTTCGGCATCGTGCCCACCAGCAAGCTCGCCACCGCGAACGCCCCGTTCTCCGACGCCGTCAACGCGATGTTCGGCGGGACCTGGGCCGGCAACGTGCTGGCGATCGCGGTCATCATCTCCGGCTTGGGTGCGCTGAACGGCTGGACGATGATCTGCGCCGAGATGCCGCTGGCCGCCGCGAACGACGGCCTGTTCCCCGAGCGGTTCAAGCACATATCGAAGAACGGCGTGCCAGCCTTCGGCATCATCGCCTCCACGGTGCTCGCCTCGATCGCGATGATCATCAACTACCTCGGCTCCGGCGGCGCGTCCGTGTTCACCACCCTGGTGCTGATGACCGGCATAACCGCCGCCATCCCCTATGCCTTCTCTGCGCTCGCCCAGATGAAGTGGCGCTGGATCGACCGCAGGGAGACGCAAACCCCGCGGTTCGCCCGCGACATGATCGTCGCGGTGCTCTCGCTGATCTTCTCGATTCTCTTCATCTGGTACTCGCGCAACACCGGGCACAGCACCTGGGAGATCTGGGCACCGTTCTTCCTCGCCGCCGCCGCGCTCCTGCTCGGCATTCCCGTCTACCTGGCACAACGCAACCACATGACCCAGCCGGGCCAGGTGCCGCCCTACCGGTGATGCCACGCGGGGGCCATCACGGGCGGGGCCGTGGGTACCGGGTCAGCACGACGAGGAGGGAACACGGGTGACCACACCGACCGGGGCTCCCCCATCGGGCCTGGCGCCCGGCGGCGACGGGACCGCATGGCATGCGCTCAGCGCCGCTTCGGTCCTGTCGGCCGAACAGGTCGATGAGCGGGAGGGCCTCAGCTCCGCCGAGGTGCAGGCGCGCACCCAGCGGTTCGGCCCGAACAAGTTCGACTCGGGCAAGGCCGAGCCCTGGTGGCATGCGTTCCTCCGCCAGTACGCCGACCCGATGCAGGTCGTCCTGCTGGTGGCCGGCGTGGGCAGCCTGTACCCGCTGAAGGAGCTGGGCACGGGCATCTTGCTGCTGGCGCTGACCGTATTCAACGCGGTCCTCGGCCTGCGGCAGGAGGGTAAGGCCGCGGCTGCGGTGGCCGCGCTGCAGCAGATGATGATCATCCGGGCCAAGGTCAGGCGGGACGGCCAGCTCACCGAGGTCCCCGCGGAACAGCTCGTCCCCGGCGATGTCGTGGACATCGAGGCCGGCGACATCGTGCCCGCGGACGGCAGGCTGCTGCGCGCGGCGACGCTGGAGGTCGCGGAGTCCGCGCTGACCGGGGAGAGCCTGCCGGTCTCCAAGGGCACCGAGCCCGTCGAGGGCGCCGACACCCCGCTGGGCGACCGGACCGACATGGTGTACATGAACACCAACGTCACCCGCGGTGCCGGCGCATTCGTCGTGACAGCCACGGGGATGGCCACCGAGGTCGGCCACATCTCCGGGATGCTGCAGGCGGAAAAGGCCGCCAAGTCCCCGCTCACCCGCCAGCTCGACAAGCTGACCCGGCAGATCTTCCTGATCGCGGGGTGCGCGCTGGTCGTGTCGGTGATCCTCAGCATCGCCAGGGGCGAGACGTTCACCGTGATCTTCACCGCCGCGGTCGCCTTCGCCATCGGCGCCCTGCCGGAAAACCTGCCCGCGGTGGTCACCACGATCCTGGCCTACGGGACGCAGGCGCTCGCCAAGGTCGGC
>Ga0306920_100013070_pt1 | contig 11291 bp, 11 predicted proteins | sample flu12Cox44000170_FD_204666 | JGI IMG/M metagenome (GOLD analysis project Ga0306920, IMG submission 204666) | Lab enrichment of tropical soil microbial communities from Luquillo Experimental Forest, Puerto Rico - flux4day.12C.oxic.44.000.170 (v2)... | ecosystem: Environmental > Terrestrial >...
CGAGCGCGGGTTTTGCCACGCCTTCGATCTCAAGCGTGCAATTGAGCTTGAGCAACACGCGATGATCGCTCTGCGCCTCGGCCGCGAGCAGGATCGCGCGCGTGCGCACGCGCGCGCCCGCCTTGACCGGCGCGACGAAGCGAACCTTGTCCAGTCCGTAATTGAGCCCCGTTGCGGCATCCGGTGGAATTACACCGAGCTCCATCACCATCGCAGCGACGAGCGACAGGGTCAGATAACCGTGGGCGATCGGCCCTCCGAACGAACTCTCGCGCCGGGCGCGCGCGACATCCACGTGGATCCATTGCCGATCGCCGGTGCACGCTGCGAAGGCGTTGATGCGGTCTTGGTCGACCGCAACCCAGTCGGATGCACCAAGCTCGCGGCCGACGAACTGAGCCGCCGTGGCCATGGAGTATTGGGCGATCGCCATGATTTTCCACCTATGGCAGCCCGCGCAGATCCTTGCGCAGGATCTTGCCGACGTTCGATTTCGGCAACACGTCGAGGAAGCGGACCTCTTTCGGCACTTTGTATGCCGCGAGCTGGCACCGGCAGTGCGCAATCAGATCCGCTTCGGTGAGCATCGCACCCGGTGTCTTGGCCACGAACAGCCGCACCGCCTCGCCGGTCTTCTCGTCCGGCCTGCCGACGCACGCGCATTCGGCAACACCGGGGCAAGCGGCTGCGATCGCTTCGACCTCATTGGGAAAGACGTTGAAGCCTGAAACAATGATCATGTCCTTCTTCCGGTCGACAATCCTAAGGAAGCCCTTGGCGTCAAACACGCCGATATCGCCGGTGCGGAAATAGCCGTCGGCCGTAAACGCAGCCGCATTCGCCTGCGGCTTCTGCCAGTAGCCCTGCATGACCTGGGGGCCTTTGGCGCATACCTCGCCCGGCTCTCCGATTGCCACTTCCTCGTCGTTGGCATCAAGCAGCTTGATATCGGTCGATGGGAACGGCAGGCCCACGGTTCCCGAGAAGCTCTCGTTTGTCGCCGGATTGAGAGTCAGAATCGGAGAAGTTTCCGAGAGGCCATAGCCTTCGAGGATGTGCTTGCCGGTCGGCGCCTTCCATCTTGCCGATGTCGCCGGAATAACCGCCGCGCCGCCGCCGATCGCCAACCGCAGCCGGCTGAAGTCCACGTCGCGAATCTTCGGATGCATGAGGAGACCGCCGTAGAGCGTGTTCACGCCGGTCAACGCGGTGCAGCGCGCCTGGCGCAGAATCTCGACCAGATTGTCCATGTCGCGCGCATTCGGCACGAGCCAGTTCTCGGCGCCGATCGAGTAGTAGGAGATGAGGTTCACCATCAGCGCGAAGATGTGATAGAGCGGCAGCGCCGTGACCACCACGTCCTGACCGGGGCGCATGGCATCTGCCATGAACGCCTTGCACTGCTCGGTATTGGCCACGAGGTTGCGGTGAGTGAGCGCGGCGCCCTTCGAGACGCCCGTCGTTCCACCGGTATACTGCAGGAACAGGAGATCATCGCCAGCGAGCGCCACCGGCGTGAACGCGAGCTGCGCGCTTGCGCGAGAGCATCGGAGAAAGTGACGACGTTCTCGAGTCTTGCGTCCACCGGCGGACCCGGGAGCGGCTCGCTCAGGCCGTCACCAGGGAACACGCTGATCACCTGCTTGACCGCGGTCTTGCTGATGATTTCCGCAAGCGCAGCGGACACGCCATTGAAAATGACGATAGTCTCGACGCCGGCGTCGTTGAGCTGATGCTCGAGCTCGCGCGACGTGTAGAGCGGGTTTACGTTAACCTGCACGCCGCCGGCGCGCACGATGCCGAGCATGGCGAGCGGGAAAGCGGGAATGTTCGGCAGCATGACGGCGATCCGATCGCCCTTCTTCACGCCGCGCGTCTCCTGCAGGTAGGCCGCGAAATGGCGCGACAGCCGGTCCGTGTCGGCATAGGTGAGCGTGTGTCCAAAGCAGCGAAACGCAGGCTTGTGCGCGAACCGCTGCATTGCGCCCTCGAGCATTTCCACGACCGAGGCATATGCGTCCGGATCGATCTCGCGAGGAATCTTTTCGCCATAGGCGGCGAGCCAATGCTTGCGTGACATGCTCTTTCCTCCCTCTCGTCGGTGAATACCTCTGCGGCCTCGGCAAACAACCGCAAACAGGGTGTCGCTGCGGCAAGTGCTTCCCCGCCCCTCTTTCGAGCACGTCGAGGATGCGATTGCACTACTCCTTGACGGGAGTGAGCAATGCTCGCCATCTCGGGGGAGATGGCTGGCGCCGCTCGAAAAATGTCCGGTGCCGCTTTGCTCAAACGTCTAGGCTGCGATTTTCCAACCCAAGAGGACACACAATGAGCGAATTTACCTTTCTGTTTCGTGGCAGCGATCCGACGGCGCAATCCCCCGAGGAAATGCAGAAATCCATGCAGAAATGGCTCGCCTGGTTCAAGGAGCTGGGCGAAAAGGGCCATATCAAGTACCCTGGACATCCGCTTGAGCGCACCGGCAAGGTCGTCAGAGGCAAGCAGAAGAACGTCCACGATGGGCCCTATGCCGAGGCCAAGGATATCGTCAACGGCTTCACTCTGATCGAGGCGAAGGACCTTCCTCACGCGGTCGAGCTTTCGAAGGGTTGTCCGATCTTGGAGGTCGGAGGTTCCGTGGAAGTGCGCCCGATTCGCATCCTGGATATGTGATGGAGCCGAGCGATCATCTGTTCCGGCGTGAGGCGGGGCGCATGGTCGCCACCCTCACGCGCGTGTTTGGCGTCCATAACCTCGCACTGGCGGAAGATGTCGTGCAAGACGCCTTCTGCCGAGCGCTGGAGGTGTGGAAATTCCGGGGCGTGCCGGAAAATCCCTCCGCGTGGCTGCTGGCCACCGCAAAAAATCGGGCACTCGATGTTCTGCGGCGCCAGCGCACCGCGCATACGTTCGCGCCGGAGCTGGGCCGCCTGCTCGATAGCGAATGGACGCTCGCACCCGCCGTCGAAGAGCTCTTTGCAGCCAACGCGATCAAAGATGACCTGCTTCGTATGATGTTCTCCTGCTGCCAGCCGCGCCTGGCAGAGGAGGCGCAGGTCGCGCTCATTCTCAACATCCTGTGCGGCTTCAGTGCAAACGAGATCGCGAGCGCCTTCGTCAGCAGCCATGCGGCAATTGAGAAGCGGATAACGCGTGCGAAAAAACTGCTCGCGACATCGAAGCGGCTGTTCGACGTTGCCGTGCCGGCCGAGTTCGCGGCGCGACTTCCAGCCGTCCATCGGGCACTTTATCTGCTGTTCAATGAGGGCTACCACGGAGCGTCCCCGGAAAGCGCGGTCCGCGCCGAGCTCTGCCATGAGGCGATGCGGCTCGCGGCATTATTGCTGGAGCATCCGCTCGGGGCGATGCCTACGACTTACGCGCTGTCCGCGCTCATGTGTCTTAACGCCGCGCGCTTGCCGGCCCGAGTCGACGCTTCGGGTAAATTGACCTCGCTTTTCGATCAGGACCGTTCGCTTTGGGATCGAGAGCTTAAGGTCGAAGGAATCCGCCTGCTGGAGCTGGCGGCCACGGGTTGCGAACTGACTGAGTATCACCTCGAGGCTGCGATCGCATCTGTCCACGCGCGGGCTTCGCGGATCGAGAACACGGATTGGGCATCGATCGTTTCACTGTACGATACGCTGATCTTGGTACGGCCTTCGCCGGTGGTCGCTCTCAACCGCGCGATAGCGATCGCGCAGCGCGATGGTCCGGAGCGTGGGCTCGAAGCGATCGATGCGATCGAGGATCGCGACCGCCTCGCTTCCTATCCATTTTACCCGGCAGCCCTTGGCGAGCTTGAGCTGCGCCGTGGGCGCCACAACATCGCGCGAAAGCACTTCCGCGCAGCGCTGGCGCTGGCGCGCAATCCGATGGAACGCCGATTCCTCCATCAGCGCGTTGGCGCATGCGAGGGAGCCGATCCGCCATAGACGGCAATTTGGAACCCGCACATCGTTTGCAGGGAGAAGCCACAAGCCGGTAAAACCACCCAGATTGCATTCTGGGGCAAGCCTCCCAACGGCTCCGTGGCTCTCTGTTCCCAGGAGGCTAATGCCCCGAAAACAACTGTCCGCCGCCGTCCTCTTCAGACGTCTTGAAGGCAGAATCTCATGACGAGAAAATCTTATGCAATCAACACGTCACTGCTTCGCATCGGGGTGCTGGCAGCGCAGATCGCCGTGAGCCCATCTGCCGCAGCGCAATGGCGCGACTTTCTCGTCGGCGAAGGCAACCGGCTGGTCGATCTGGTGCGCAATCTCCCATATCTGGGAAATGATCATATTGTGCGGACGTGCTCGAAGCGGGCAATGCGATGCGCAAGCGGGTTGCGGCCGCCGCCTGAGGAAGCTGTTGTGTCGCTTCCTTTGCAAACTGATACACCAGCGATGGCAATACAGTCATCGCGTGGTATTCTGGAGGACGAAAAATGGGAAATGCAATGAAGCTTTACAATCATGCAATAGCTCCAAATCCGCGCCGAGTTCGCATCTTCGCGGCGGAAAAGGGGATTGAGCTCACGTTGCAAGATGTCGATATTCTCGCTGGCCAAAGCCGGACCCCCGAATTTCTTGCAAAAAACCCTTCTGGCGGAGTGCCAGTGTTGGAGCTCGACGACGGGTCTTGTCTCGCCGAGTCGGTCGCCATCTGCCGCTATCTGGAGGGACTTCATCCCGAGCCTAATCTGCTCGGGCGCGGCCTACGCGAACAAGCGCAGATAGAGATGTGGAACCGGCGGATGGACTTGGAGCTATTCGCGGCAATCGGAAGAACGGTTCAAAACACCAGTCCGATCTTCCAGGGCCGTTTCAAGCAATTCCAGGATTACGGTGAAGCGCAGCGTGCGCTCGTGCATCAGCGACTCGAGCGGATGGACCGCGAGCTGAATGGACACCAGTTTGTGGCGGGAGACCGTTTCACGATCGCCGACATTACCGCGCTGGTCGCAATCGACATCGCCGGTCGTTTGGCAGACATAAAAAATCGATCCCGGGCTGGCCAGCCTGACCCACTGGTACACGGCCGTTTCGAGTCGAGCAAGCGCCAAGGCGTAATCTTCCTACACTGGCTATTGCGGCCCCTCGGAAAAGACCACGCTGAACTAAGTCGGCTTTGTGCGATGGAGGGGCAATATCACGCTTTGGGCAATCGCATCAGCGGCTGACCCATCCGTATGGTGATCCCCTCGCGTACATGATCGCAAAGCGTCAGCCCAGAGGGCGCAAGCACGAGGATGGTCGATCCGTGCTCAAACCATCCCATCTCCTCGCCCTTGCGGAATTGAGCGCTGCATACAATCGCGCGGCGGCCGCGCTGGCGTGGATCGCGCACGACATCGAGAAAGCGCAGTCGGATGCCTGCAACCAGCACCGCGGCGACCGGCACCAGGGTGACGGTATGGCCGCCGCGCATGAGCTTGGTGCTCAGCACCGCGCGCTCATTCTTGCAGAACAGCTTCTCGATGCGCTTGAGCGCGATCGGATTTACGTTCCAGGTGTCTCCTGAGATGTAGGTCACCTTTTCCACGCGGCAGTCGTGGGGAGCGTGGAAACGGTGATACATCCCGGCGGTCAAGCGCAGCGTGACGTAGCACCCATTGCGATGCGCCCTCACCAGCTCCGGATCGCCAGTCAAATCCTCCAGAGTGTAAGGAAATCCTTTTATCTGCAATAACGCATTGCCTTCAATCGTGCCGCAGGCGCCGACGATCGCGTCGCACGGGCTTATCAGCAATCGCGGATCGACCTCGATCGGCCGCGCGCCTTCCTCCAGCTCTCTGATGAAGCAATCGTGCATGCTGCGAAAGCGCGTCTTCTTTGCCTCGCTCAGATCCAGATCGGAAAAAAAGCGCCAGAGGGCGATGGACAAATCACGCACCAGCGGCTGCTCGATCCGACTGAACCAGCCCAGGAACTGGGTGGCGAGGCGCCTTGGAATCCGGTTGGTGAGCAGGAAATTGATGTCCTCCTGCTGCAATATTCGTGTGATCTGAGCTCGCACTGTCATCATGCTGTCAATCGAATCGGATTAGGGATTCGTTTGATGCAGATCGGCACGACCATCGCCGCAGCAGCCGCCGGCACCGCCGCGCTGGCTACTTCCCTCACGCAATTGAAGTCCCGGCTTGAGCTTGTGAAGGCGAAGCACGCATCGCTCGCCGGCCATTCCCGCATTGCCCGGAGACTGGCGGCATTTGTGCCGTTCTACGAGTATCACGAAGCGCAATTCTTCTGCTGCGATCACGCTCCGGAAGAAATTGCAGCGAGCCGTCGCGCCGCATTCATGCGCCTTTCCGAGCTTTACCGCACTCGATTCGCAAAGACGATCCGCTGCACGGCGGATGTAGCCGAAAGCATCTCCGATCTGCAATTCACAGGCGCCTATCGCGTTCCATTCCAGTTCAACCGCCTGGTGCGTGAGCATCTCAATGCGGGCGCGTTCTTGCAGTCGTCCTCCGGTGTCACTCTCACTGATCTTGACGGCAACTGTTTTTACGACCTCGCCGGCTCCTACGGCGTGAACGTCTTCGGTTACGACCTCTACAAGGCATGCATCGAGCGCGCGCAGCAGCGGGTGCGCGAGCTCGGTCCGGTACTCGGCGCCTATCATCCGGTGATCGCCTACAATGTGAAAAGGATCAAAGAGATTTCCGGGCTCGATGAAGTGTCGTTTCACATGTCGGGCACCGAAGCGGTGATGCAGGCAGTGCGGCTTGCGCGTTATCACACGCGGCGGTCGCACCTGGTGCGCTTCTGCGGCGCCTATCACGGATGGTGGGACGACGTGCAGCCGGGGGTGGGCAACCCGTTGCCGGCGCGCGAGACATTCACCTTGAAGGAGATGTCCGACGATACGCTGCGGGTGCTGCGCAGTCGCCGTAACATCGCCTGTGTGCTTGTCAATCCAATCCAGGCGCTGCACCCGAACGCCAATCCGCCGGCCGACTTCGGCCTTGTCGATGGCATACGACACACGGGCTTCGATAAAGAGGAATATGCCGACTGGCTCAAGCGACTGCGGGCAGTCTGTACGGAACGCAGGATTGTTCTGATCTTCGATGAGGTTTTCGTCGGCTTTCGCCTCGCGCTCGGCGGCGCACAGGAATATTTCGGCGTGCAGGCGGACATGGTCACTTACGGCAAGACGCTTGGCGGGGGGCTGCCGGTCGGCGTGGTCTGCGGGCGCAGGGAGTTCATGCGCCGCTTTCGTTCCAATCGCCCGCTCGATATCTGTCTCGCTCGCGGCACGTTCAACTCGCATCCGTACGTGATGGCCGCGATGCACGAGTTCCTTCTTCATCTCGACAAACCCGAAATCCGCGCGATCTACAGCAATCTCGATGAAATCTGGAATCGACGCGCAGGCCGGCTCAACCGGCAGCTGCGCGATGAAAATTTGCCGATCCGGGTTGCCAACCTGTCCTCGGTGTGGACCGTCTCCTACCTGCTGCCGTCCCGCTATAATTGGATGTTGCAATATTACCTGCGGGCCGAAGGTCTGGCGCTCAGCTGGATCGGAACCGGGCGCATGATCTTCAGTCTCAATTACACCGACAGCGATTTCGAGTTGGTGGCGGCTCGCTTTGTGACCGCCGCCAAGGCGATGCAGCAGGACGGCTGGTGGTGGTGCGATCCATCGGCAAGCAGCAAGTCGGTCAAGCGAAGGATCCTGCGGGAAATCATTACGCGCGCTGTCTCGTCTCGCAGGCCGGCATGAGGCGGTGCGGACAGCGCATTTACACCTGCTCTTTCGGCGTCATCTCATCGAACAACTCGCCGCGTAACAGATAGAGCGGCGCTTTGTAGTAGAGCTTGATGTCATGGAAGGGATCGGTCAGGATCTTTACCAACCAGACCAGCCCGGTCTCGACATCCTTGAGGAAGAACAACTGCACAGTGCGATAGACGAGCGCGCCTATGCCGATGAACAGCCAAATCTGTGCAACGTGCCGAATAAGCTCGCCTGGCCCGGCATGCGCCGCAAAAATGCCGAACAGGGTCGGGTCGATGTAAAGGGGAAGCGGCGATAATGCCCAGATCGTCAGCAATACGACCTTGCGCCTCAGGTTATAGCCGACCTTGATCTCTTCCTTGTATTCGTGCGTGGCTTGGTTCACCACGTCGTAATCCTTGGGCTCGAAGAAGAAATGACCGATCTGGCGGCTGGTCATGGCGACCAGCCAGCCTATGAGGACCGCGGCGACCGGGTTGCTGAATATCAGCACGTAAGCGCCAAGAAAGCTCGCGGCGCTGACGAGGTGCAGCGCTTGATTGATCCGACTGTGGTGATAATAGCGATGATCATCCCACCGTTGTTCCTTCAGGGCTTGAAAAAAATCGCTCATTTGCTGTCCCTTCTTGAAGCGGTCCGGTGTTGTTATTGCGATTCGATGAAGGGGATGTGACAACTTCAAACTGTCAAACATCAAGCTGTGGAGCACGCTAGCCGCGCCAGGGCGACGCGTGTTGGCTGCTCAGTTGCAGTTGAGCAAGCCGGACTTTCCTCGAGCTTTGCGAACCGGATCAGGCAGAAGTGTCCCAACGGCGGCATGGCGCGCCGCTCGACAAGATGCATGCCCTGCGACCTCGCAGCCCAACGTGCATATCGTTCCCAGGCGAATTGCGTGCGCCAGCCTAAACGATGAGCCGTCGGAGCAAACCAGTGCTCGAGAGTTCGGCGCAATCCGGTCTCCGCGCCGATCCGGCTGACGAGCACGATCTCGCCACCGGGCCTGAGCACGCGCGCGAACTCGTCGAGCGCGGCCTCGGGATCGGGAACGGTGGTGATGACGTATTGCGCGACGACGACATCGAAGGAGCTGTCAGAAAACGACAAGTCGGCCGCATCCATGACGGCCAGACCCTCGACGTTGCGCAGACCCAGCTCCTCCACCCGCTCCTGCGCCCGTCGCAACATCGGCTCCGAGATATCGATCCCGAACAGGCGGCTCGTGGGGGCATAATCGGGCAGCGATATGCCCGTACCTACACCGACCTCCAGAATGCGCCCGCCGATTCGCTCCGCGGCGGCAATAGCCGCGTGCCGGCCGCGGTCGAAAACGGCACCAAATACCAAATCGTAAACAGGCGCCCAGCGCGCATAAGCCTTTGCAATCGTATCCCTGTCGAGCTCTGTCATTTTGCTCCTCGCCTGTCCTCAGCCGTTGCCGTGAACGAATTGCGCATTGAGAAAGGCGCCCGATATCGCCCGCCTGACGTGCCCTACAAATTCGCGGGCGCTGTTCTCCCACGAACGGGTAAGGGCGAATGCCCTGCAAGCGTCTCTGGATATGTGGAGCGCCTTCAAGCATGCCGTGCGCAGATCCTCGTGCAGCACTCCGATCGGGTTGTTGCCGATGACGTCGCGCGGACCAGGGACGGGATAGGCGGCAACTGGCACACCGCAGGCGAGTGCCTCGAGCTGCACCACCCCGAACGTGTCGGTCTTGCTGGGAAACACGAACACATCGGCGGCCGCGAGATGCGCGGCCAGCGCAGTCCCCTGCAGCAGACCCAGGTACTTGGCGTTGGGAAAATCGCGGCGCAGATCACGCTCCTGCGGGCCCTCGCCGATCACCACCTTGGAGCCGGGCAGATCAAGCGCAAGAAATGCCGCCAGGTTCTTCTCCACTGCGACGCGGCCCACAGTGACGAAAATCGGTCGCGGCAGATCGATATCTATGGCGCGTTCGAGCCTGAACAGCTCGGTGTCAACACCGCGCGTCCACAGGCCGAGATTCCTGAAGCCACGCGCGCTCAGCTCTGCCATCAATGAGGGCGTGGCGACCATGGTGATCGCTGCGGCCGAATGGAAACGCCGCAGCGCGGCATAGCTCCAGGCTTCCGGGACCGGTAGCCGCGCAGAAATGTATTCGGGAAAGCGCGTCGTGTAGCTCGTCGTGAAGGGGCGTCTATGCCGGAGGCAGTAGCGCCTCACCATGTGCCCAACCGGTCCTTCAGTGGCGATGTGGATTGCGTCGGGCTTCGCCTGCTCGATGCGTCGCGCCACTTCACGCGGGCTTGGCAGCGCGCATCGCAGGCTCGGGTAGGTCGGCACCGGCAGCGATGGAAACCCCTCGGGCGTGAGGAACATGATTGCGACATTCTGCTTGCGGGCACTTTCGCTGAGCGCCATCAGGGTGCGCACCACGCCATTGACCTGCGGGTGCCATGCGTCGGTTGCGACGAGAATGCGCATCACAATGCCTTGTCCATGGAGACGTCCACGCGGCCGCGGTGGCCAGCCTTGAGACACCGCCGTGGTCGCTCGTATCGCGAGTACCCAGACGCAGCGAACGCGATGCTGATTCGCATGCCGCAAATTGCGGCTTCAATGTATCAACCGTATGACAATCGTTTCACCGAGCTCATAAAGCCTGCCAAAGTGCAATCCGCCACGTGAATTGTAACACTGCTGTTGCAGTGACGTGAGAATTTGCAGTTTCGGATTCGGTCGGGAGCATGATCTCATATCGTGGCAAAGCTTGGCGCGACGAGCACGCGAGCGGTGGTCTGGAGCCGGATCGGGATCGCGACAAGTCTTTTGATCACTGGAATCGCCATCGTCACCTTGCTGCGGTTCCTGCATGACGTAGACCCCGAGAAGGTCGTCGCCGCTCTGCTGGCGATACCGCGCCAAAAAGTTTTTTTCGCCGGGATCTTTGTCGCCATCGTTTACGTGACCCTGACGCTTTACGACTTTTTCTCGCTGCGCACGATTGGACGCCGTGAAGTGCCTTATCGTATTGCCGCGCTTGCCGGATTCACCAGCTATTCGATTGGCCACGCTCTCGGCGCAACCGTTTTCACCGGCGGCGCGGTTCGGTTGCGGATCTATTCCGCTTGGGGGCTGAGCATCCTCGAAGTGGCCAAAGTCGCTTTCGTCACCGGGCTCACTTTTTGGCTCGGGAATGCATTCATTCTTAGTCTGAGCATGACTTTCTCGCCGGAAGCTGCCGGCGCGATAAATCAATTACCCTCCTGGCTGAATCGAGTCTTGGCGCTCATAGGTCTGGCGACAATCATTGCATATGTCGCTTGGCTCATCCCTCGTCCACGGGTGATTGGCCGTGCGCAGTGGCAGATCACCTTGCCGAACGCATTCCTGACGCTGGCTCAAATTGGAATCGGAGTGATGGATCTCTCGGCGGGGGCGCTTGCCATATACATGCTGCTGCCGAGCACGCCGGCACTCGATTTCCTAACTGTCCTGGTGACCTATGTCATGGCAAGTGTGCTCGGCTTTCTCAGCCACGCCCCAGGCAGCCTTGGCGTGTTCGAGCTGGCGCT
>Ga0306920_100013072_pt1 | contig 11290 bp, 10 predicted proteins | sample flu12Cox44000170_FD_204666 | JGI IMG/M metagenome (GOLD analysis project Ga0306920, IMG submission 204666) | Lab enrichment of tropical soil microbial communities from Luquillo Experimental Forest, Puerto Rico - flux4day.12C.oxic.44.000.170 (v2)... | ecosystem: Environmental > Terrestrial >...
CGCGACCCGGAACGGACGGCGCCGGTAGATCCAAATCTGATCGTGGCTCCGGCTGATGGAACCATCATGGACATCGTTGAATCGGATGAAAGCCAGGTGGTCAAAACACGAACACGACGAATCGGAATCTTTTTGTCGATCTTCGATGTCCATACCAACCGCGCACCAATCGAGGGGCGGGTTATTTATCGCGAACATCAAGCGGGGCTCTGTGTCGACGCGCGTCATGCGGATTGTTCCGAGAAAAACGAATCGATGACGTGGGCCTTCGAGAATCCGCGCGTCACGATCGTCGTGCGCCAGATCACCGGTGCAATCGCCAGACGCATCGTAGCTTGGGCGCAAATCGGCGATCAATTGAAAAAAGGCGAGCGGTTCGGAATGATTCGCTTCGGTTCGCGAACAGAATTATACTTACCGCTCAACGCTGAAGTGCTCGTGAAAACAGGCGATCACGTCCTCGGTGGCTCGACAATTATCGCGCGGTTGGCGAAGGGAAAAGTTGAAAAGTTAAACAGTTAAAAAAGTGAACTGGTAGTGCTGGTGAATTCCGATTCAACCAATTAACTGTTTAACTATTTAACTCTGCCGAAGGCATGAACGAACAGCCATCTAAAATCTATCTTCTGCCGAATCTGATGACGGCGGGGAATCTGTTTTGCGGATTCACCGCCACCCTTAAAATTCTCGAAGGCGCGCTGCTCCAGGCATCGAATCCCGATGCAGCTGGTGACCTTTTTCACACTGCCATCTGGTTCGTTCTCGCTGCCTTTGTCTTTGATTTTTTAGACGGACGTCTTGCGCGGCTGGGTGGGCACGAGAGTCCATTCGGGCGCGAGTTCGACTCACTCGCTGATATTGTCTCGTTCGGCCTTGCGCCTGCGCTGATGGTTTACCGCGTGGTGTTACAGGAGTTTCCGCGCGCCTGCTGGATTATCGCGTTCATTTACCTGGCGTGCGGTGCGCTGCGCCTGGCCCGTTTCAATTCAATGGGCGCAAAGAACGAGGGAGCTAATCACCAAAACACTTTCACGGGTTTTCCCATTCCAGCCGCCGCCGGTCTAATTGCGTCGATCACGTTGTTTCTGCTTTGGCTCGCTCAAGGCGAACATCGCCTTGGCAACTGGCGCTTCGTTCTGCCGCCATTGTTGCTCTTTCTTTCCTTCATGATGTTTAGCCGGTTCCAATATCCGAGCTTCAAGGCGCTCAATTGGAAAACGAAGAAATCGATCCCGCGTTTCCTTATCATCATTCTGGTACTCATTTTCACCGTTTTGAATTATGAATGGATGCCAGCGGTTTTGTTCCTGGCGTATTTGCTTTACGGAGTGCTGAGACCCTGGCTCTCGCGCGAATGGCGACGCGAGATTGAAGAAGAAATCGGCGAAGAACCATCGGCGGAGACTGCTGAACAAACGCGCTAGGATTGGCGATCTAACACGTTGTCATCACCAGCGAAACGAGAGACCTCTCGAAATTTCGGTGATTACACATGTTAGCAGGAATACAATGCATCCGATGTCCGAGCGGTATAGCAATTTGCATGACGAAAGCTGCAACTGTGAGGTTCCTCGCTGCGCTCGGAATGACGCGAAAGCTAAGCGCCGCGATTTAACCGCGAGAGGATTTCGGGATCGCGCACGTCCGCCCATTCTCCGGTCAGCACGACCGCCTTAACTCTTTTCCTGGATAGCGCCAGTGCGCTAATCGCGTCGGTCAATTCGTATTCGCCGCGTAGGGACGGTTTCAGTTTCGCTGTGAATTCGAAAATGCTGGGGCGAAACGTGTAAAGGCCGGCGTTGTACCAACTGGTTTCTTCACCGGTTTCCGACTTTTCGCGAATGTCGATGAGTTCCATGTGTTCATTTAGAAAAACAGCACCACCTTTCCTGACGTCCTCGCCGCGTGTCACGGTGACAACTGCCTGGACGTTGTCCGGAATATCGACAACGCGTTTGTAATTTGTCGGATCGACTAAAATGTCGCCGTAGCTCAGAACGAATGGGGTATCTCTGACGAAATCACGGGCGAGATCGACGACGCGACCGGTTCCATCCTGCACCGTCTGTGTCGCGTATTGAATCGCAATATCGTAGCGCGAACCGTTGCCTAGAAAATTTCGCACCGTGTCGCCGCGATAGCCGACGACGATGAGAAACTCGCGTATTCCCGCATCCCGCAGTCCTTCGACGATGTGTTGCAAGACCGGTTTGCCGCGGACTTCGATCATCGGTTTGGGAAGATTGGTAGTCAGTTCCCGCATACGTGTGCCGCGCCCTGCCGCGAGCACAACAGCCTTGTTGATCGTGCTCATATTCGCAGAGGTCGGCGCGGTGCGCCGTCCCTACTATCAATCAGTCCTCTTTTCTGTAATAATCAGCGCCGGCAAATTGGCTTGTTTAACCAATTCGCTCACCTTGGCGACATCTTCTTGCTTGAGCTGTGCCCATTTTTTCAACTGCTCATCTAACTGGCTGCTCAACATTTGAAACACGTTGGACTGGGGGTTTGTCGGCTCATTGTCGCCGGTATCAATCACGTGGCTGAAGCTATCAAATCGCTCGTTTAACATGTTTGGGAAAGCGAGGTTCGCTTCCGAACCCTTCATGTTCACTTGAATAAGCTTCTGCTCGACTTCGGACATTTTGTGATCGAGATCATCGGCTGCCGCGAGCGCCGGTTTTAGACGCCGATCGTCGCCGAAGCGCTTGTGCAGCGCTTGAATCTGTGATCTGAGATCACGGATTTCGTTAACGGCTTGATGCAGCTGTGAGATCCGATCGTTCACCTGCGTCGCCAAAGTGAACTGTTTCTGGACCGCCGCTTCCTGTCCCTTTGTTCGCGGATCGATCACCAAATGCAGCCGCGCGGTCTGCGACTTGCCGCCGACAGTCAGTTTTACTTGATAATCGCCGGGCAACGCGAGCGGCCCTTTGGGGCCAGTCCCGGAATAAAACGCGCCCGGGATTTGTATTGGGTCACCGTAGCGCAAATCCCACGCGAACCGGTTCATTCCCTCGTTTGCTGGAATCGTCTTCACCCGCTCGACGCGATCCGGCCATTCAGGTGGTTGTTCACCTTCTTTATTCTCTTTGTTGGAAAGGCGTCTGACGACTTTGCCTGAAGCGTCAAGAATCTCCAGCGAGACCTCTTCTTTCGGCGCGGTCTTGAGATAATAATCGATGATTGCCCCTGGTGGCGGGTTATCGCCGACCGGGTGGCGTTTGTCGAATTCCTCGGGGTAATGTAAACGCAACGCAGTCTGTGGTTGATAAAGAATGACATCTGCCTGGCCGGATTGCGCGTTCACCTGACGAACTGGCGTCAAATCATCCAATACCCAGAAAGAACGCCCGTGCGTTGCCACTACCAGATCGTCATCTTTGACGACCAGATCGTGAATCGGTGTGGCCGGCAGATTCAATTGCAGCGGTTGCCAGTGCGCGCCGTCATCGAATGAAACAAAGACGCCGAGTTCAGTCCCCGCGTAGAGCAGTCCTTTGCGCTTGGGATCTTCGCGCACGGCGTGCACATACGCGCCATCGGGAATTCCGCGCACAATCGAGGTCCAGTTCTTCCCAAGATCAGTGGTCTTAAAAATGTACGGCTTAAAATCGTCGAGCTTGTGTCGATCCACCGCCACATAAGCAGTGTTGCCGTCGTGCGGCGAGGGTTCGATCAGATCCACCGTACTCCAGTCGGGCATTTTCGGTGTGACGTTTGACCAATGCTGGCCATCGTCGGTCGTAACCTGAACGAGCCCATCATCTGTGCCTGCCCAGAGCGTTCCTTGCTTTACTGGCGATTCCGCCAGCGCGAACACCGTGTCGTAATACTCAACCGAGGTGATGTCATTCGTCAGCGGGCCACCACTTGGTTGCTGTTTCGATTTATCGTTGCGCGTGAGATCGCCACTGATTTGCGTCCAGCTTTGTCCGTGATCCGATGATTTGAAAACGCATTCGCCTGCTGTGTAAATCACATCGGGGTTATGCGGCGAAAGCATGAGCGGCGTGACCCATTGAAAACGATGGATGAGATCGGCAGCGCCATGCCCGGAGTTATCGATCGGAACGGGACTAACGTCCTGCACTTCCTCTTTATTTCTATCGTAGCGATTGATGAAGCCTTCGTTGTTTGAATAGATGATGTGCCAATCGCGCGGGTCCGGCACGACGAAGCCGCACTCGCCGCCACCGGCTTCAAACCAGTTCTGTCGCCCGATCGCGCCCCAATCGGTGCGACTGGCGATACCGACGTTCGAGTTGTCCTGTTGCGCGCCGTAGATGTGGTACGGGAACGCGTTGTCCACCGCGACGTGATAAAACTGCGCTGTGGGTTGGTTATTTTGCGTCGTCCAATTCTTGCCGCCGTCGGTGGAGATGCTGGCACCGCCGTCATTCACGTTGGCGATGCGATTTGGATTCGTCGGGTCAATCCAAAGCCCGTGATGATCGCCGTGACGCGCGGGCAAGAGAGTGAAATTTTTTCCACCATCGACCGATTTAAAGAGGCCTGTGTTTACAAGGTAAACTGTGTCCGCGGATTTCGGGTCAGCATAAACTTTGCTAAAATACCAGGCGCGCTGGCGAAACCGGCCATCGTCATTGACGCGAGTCCAATGCTGCCCGGCGTCATCCGAGCGGTAGAGACCGCCATCCTTGGCCTCAATGATCGCATAGACGCGGTTCGAATCCGCTCCGGAAACGGCGACGCCGATCTTCCCCAGGATTCCAACGGGAAAACCGTTGCCCTCGAGACGTTTCCACGTCACGCCATTATCTTCGGAACGATAAAGTCCGCTGCCGGGGCCGCCGCTGGAGAAAAACCATGGTTGCCGCCGCGCCTGCCAAAGCGAGGCGAACACGATGTTCGGATTATGCGGATCGAAAACAATGTCGATCCCGCCAGTGTTTTCGTCTTTCGACAAAACTTTCGTCCACGTTTTGCCGCCGTCCGTGGTGCGAAAAATTCCGCGCTCCTGATTGGGACCGAACGCGTGACCCAACGCGGCAACGAGAACCACATTCTCATTTCTTGGATCGACAATTAGCGCGCCGATCTGGCGCGTGTCCTTGAGGCCCACGTTCTCCCAGGTTTTTCCGCCGTCGATCGATTTGAAGATTCCGGTGCCGTAAGTGGCATTGCCGCGGATGGCCCCTTCGCCCGTGCCGGCGTAAATCACATTGTGATCCGATTGCGCGACTGCGATCGCGCCGATCGAGGAAATCGGTTCCTTGTCGAAAAGTGGAACCCAGTTCGCGCCGCCGTCGGTCGTTTTCCAGACTCCGCCCGCGACCGCTCCGAAATAATACGTGTCCGGCTCGCCAACGACACCTTCGATTGCCAGCGCGCGCCCGCCGCGAAACGGACCGACTTGTCTCCAGCGCATTCCGTTGAACAACTTTTCGTCGATCGTTCCAAATGCCGTTGGGGTAGGGGATGGAGCGGATCGAAGAGAAGGTGCGAGAAGGAATATACAAACACCGAAAATAATTCGAACCAGTCTGAGGTAGGGGGGCGTTGGCGTAATCATCCGGCTACAGTGGAAAGTTTGCGATTTAGGTCAACTCGAATAGCGCTGAACGCGGCGGGGCGCTAGTTCTGCGCGGCAACCGCATCCAGAAATAATTATTTACGCATTAATCGCAGCCATGCTGGGCGCGTGCGCTTCAACCGTAGCGCCGCCGGCTGGCCCACCGCCGAAGCGGCGTGCGGCGTAATAGGAGCCAATCACTAGTACCGCCGCTATCAACTGTGCAACGAGTGTTTCAACTGTCGGGAACACCGCAAACCAGAGACCCATCCACGGTGGAATGTAGGGCTTCAACGAGTCGACGGGCGTTGTGGAAATCCAATGTGCCAGCTGCATTTCCTGCGCTTGTTCGCCTACCATAACGAGTAACACGACTCCGAGGAGAATCCCGGTGGTGATCAACATTTTGCGGTACGGCAGCCGCTGTTGAAGAACAAAAGTCAGCACGGCCACCATTCCTGTGAGCACCATGCCCAACAGCGCTCCTTTTAGTACCACGCCACCGCCCAACCGCAGATTATAGCTTTGTAAAAAAAGCACGACTTCAAAGCCTTCCCGATACAAGGAGGTGAATCCGAGCAGGATCAATCCCCACCACAGACGCGACTGCGAGATCTCGGCGGCGCGCGCATTTTCCAACAGTGCTTTGCGCCGCCGATTATGGGCGCGAATCCAACCGCCCCAATAAATTTTATGGAAAAACCAATTCATGATCACGAGCAGAACAATCACCGCAAGCAGCCCTGTCGCGGCTTGAAGATCGAGCGCCGACATGTTGTCGCTAAGCGATCCGACAATTCGCACGGCGATACACCACGTGATTAAGGTCGCTACGAACGCCAGGCCTGCGCCGAAAGCAACCGGGCGGCGATGCACGCGCTTAGGGCCAGTCATACTGGCGGTGATAGCGGCCAACACGAGAATGCATTCCAATCCCTCTCGAAACACCAGGACGCCGATGTCGAGGAACGCGACGGTCGGGCTCGTGTTGGGGCGCGTCGGATCAGGTGCGCCGTGCGCGATGACTCCCTGCCAAACCAGCATCGCGACCACAAAAAGTGCGGCTGCGACGGCACTGATGCGCAGAACGAGCTTCATTTCGGCTGAAAATCTATCACAGAGGCAACCTAACTGCTGCCGGTCAGTTGCATTTTTTTAGCGGCGGCTTGCTAACGCTGACCACAGACCAGTTCGACATTCCAGAACCCGAGGATTGCCGGCGGAACCATTTGTCTGTGGCTCGGTTGTGATTTTGCGTCAATCGAGTAACTTCGGCGGTGCAACGTTTACGCGGGTTTACTCTAATCGAGATTGCCCTGTCCATTTTCATATTGCTGTTGCTGCTCATGCTGGCAGTGCCTAGCTTGAGCGGCGTCTTCGCAAGCAGGCGATTGAAGCAATCTCTGGACGGGTTCAACAATCTTGTGCGCCAGGCGCAGGAGCACAGTGTCACGGAGCGGCGGCCATACCTGATCGTTTGGACCAAGAGTGGTGTTCTGTTGCGTCCGGAAGTTTTTGGAGAAGATGAGGAAGTGAAAGCGACCGCTCAACTTCGTGTCAACAAGGGAAGTGTTCTGAGGCTGTCCTTGCCAGCAGCGTTGACGGAAAAACATCCATGGGAATGGATATTCTGGTCATCAGGAAACTGCGAACCGGCAACTGTTCAGTTCAGAGGTCCCGCTGGTGTATGGGCGGCAACTTACTCGCCTCTCACGGCGCAGCCGGAGATTACCCAGTATGCAGCGAGGTAACCCAGAGCGAAGCAACGGAAAAGTGGAGGAGTGGAGTAATGGGATTTTCAACACTCCAGCACCCCAACACTCTAACAATGCAGTGATGCGCGTTACGCGAGCTCGATTCCGCACAACGTCCACAGCGGCGTTCGCTCTGTACGAGGTCCTGCTCGGCGTGGCGATCTTTGCCATTGGCGTCATTGCCCTTGGACGCTCGGTCGAAAACTGTCTCAATGCGAGTACGATTAGCGCAGAGGAAGGCGCTGTCCGCCAGATTTTATCCGATCGGATGGCAGTAATTCAAGTGGCCCCTAGCGTGCCTGACGCAGAGAAGGAATTCAAGATAAACAGCAATTACGGCATGGTAAGGTTGATCCAGAAAAGCGCCCCTGCGAATTTGACCGAAGAGGACAACACGCTCCTGAGCGGAATTATTCTTGTCAGGTTGACTGCCCAATGGCAGCACGCCGGCGTACCGCAGTCGAAACAGATTCAGTTTTATGTTTATCGGTCCGAATAAAGAAACGAATCGGCGAATCCGCCTTGGCCGAGGGTACGGCGGACAGGTCGGCGGATGGGCGAATGGGCGAGGATTTACGTTGCTTGAGATTATGCTGGCAGTGGGAATCCTGGGACTGATGTCGGTGGCGATTTTTCGCTTTGTGCAATCGAACATGACTGCGCTGCAGCTCTCGTCGGGTACAGCCGCCGCCGACGCGCAGTACGATGGGTTGCATGATCTGCTCACGGCCCAATGGCAAAGCCTGAGTCCTTTGCATGCCAACATGATCGGAGAGCCGTTCAAACTGGGCGATCGCGAGCGGGACGAACTAAAATGGAGTTCTGGCGCGGGGCCCGCACTGCTGACTCGCTACGCGGCCGGGAACTTTTACGTCACGCTGCGTTTGCAGCCAGAAAATGAAAAAGGCGATCAGCTGGATCTTGGTTTCTCGCGAAAACCGCAGGGTGGTTCTGACACAGATGAAACTTGGGTGCCATTAATCAAGAATGTGACGAGCCTCGAAATCAGCTATTTCGATCTGGGCGCGAATAACTGGTTGCCGCGGTGGCCCGGAGGCCGCCTGCCATCGCTTATCAGGATCACCGTTGGGCGCACGGATTCAGCTGTGCCATGGGAAACAATTGTTGCACTGAGACGAACACCGTATTCCCAATGAAAGGACCTTCTGAAAAATTGAAATCAGAGGCGGGCGCTGCGCTGCTGTTAGCACTTTGGGCTCTCTTTTTGCTCAGTGCGATGGTGATCGCATGGGTACTGAGCATCAATTCGCGCCTCGTGGTTTCCAGCAATGCGAACCGGGTTTTGGCCGCTGAAGCAATGGCGTCTTCCGGCGCCGAGGTCGCTTTATGCCGGGAGATCACGCCGAGCTCGCCAAATTTACACAGGCAAATGGGCGACGGAAGTTACGATGTACAGATAACCGGCGAATGCGGCCGGCTGAATTTGAATTTCCTTGTCCAGGGGGAAGATCCGATCAAACTGCAAATTCTTCGTCAGTATCTCAATCTCAAAGGCATAGACTTAAACGACCTCGACGTCATGATGGATTCTTTGCTCGATTGGGTCTCGCAAAATAGAGGCCTTCACCACCTCAACGCATGTCCTGAGGGTGATGATTATCACCCCCCTCACGCCGGTCAGCTGTTTTCTGTGGATGAACTCAAAAAAGTCTGTGGCTGGGAGGAATTCACATCCAAGCCTGGCTGGGACAAGGATTTCACCGTTGTAGGCAACTGTGGCGCCATTGATCTTGCGTGGGCATCGCGCGATGTGCTGCGCGCGTTGCCGGGCTTGTCAGACGATGGGGTTGATCGTTTCCTGCAATTGCGGCGCGGGCCCGACGGAATCGATGGAACGGCTGATGATTTTCAGTTCGTCGCAACCGGTGGAACATCGGTGCCGCCTGAAGTTGTGTCCGCGTTAGGTTTGAATCCACAGCAATTTCAACAGATTCAGGCGTTGGTTCAATTTAAAGGCCCCGTCTTGCACATCGTGAGTGTAGGAAAATCAGGTGAGGTTACCCGCTCTGTAGAAATGGTGGTGCTGAAGCAGGGGGTGCCGGCTGGGGCTCCAGCTGGCAGCACGGCCGTGATTGCAATTGGTCGGCCTCAAATATTCAGTTGGAAGGAGCTTTGATATCGAGCCCGGGAAGCCATCTATTTTCATAATTCCAACCGCGCATGGCTGGAATTTTGTCCGATCACCTGAGCCTGCATCGCTGCGCGAAGTCGCAGGCAAAGCTGAACAAAACGGCTCATGGAATGTGCGCAAGCTGCAAACGCTGGAAGAAGCGGTGCCGCTGCTGGCTGCGACCGATGATTTTGTACTGGGGTTGCCTGTCTCGGCTGTGCTTGCTCAGCGATTTCGGCTGCCGAGTGTCGATCCGGCAGAGTTTCCTGAAATGATCCGTATCCAGATCGAGAAACTGCTGCCGTTCGCGGCGGAAGAAGTGACAACCGATTTTGAACTAATCGAGCAGTACGAGAACGAGTGCGTGGTTTCAGCCGTCGCGATTAGAAACGAACAGCTTGCTGAGATGGCTGCGCCACTGTTGGAGCGCGGTTATATCCCGCGACAAATTACCGTGTATGCCGCGCAGCGCGCGAGCACCCATGCTCCCAAAGGAAATGCCGTTCTTATTTATCCCGAGGGCGAGACGCTCGTTTACGCCGTGACAGAGAACGGCAAGCTGAGTCTTGCCCGGGTATTCGAAGGCGGTAATGGGGCGCAGCTGCAATTTGAACTGCCGCAGTTGCGATTGAGCGCGGAGCTACAGGGAATAGATGCCTCGTCTCCGAACGTGTTGCTGGACGAGACTTGCTATGAATTGCGCGACACAGTGCAGGGAATTCTGGCCAACCCCACTGAGATAGTGGGCATCGAGCTGCCACCCGCACCGGTTAAGCTCAACCTTCTGCCGGAGAGTTGGCGACGTCGTCGTTCGCAACTGGTAAGGCAGTCAGAATGGCGGAAACGACTCCTTTGGGCAGGTGGCGCTTATGCCGCGCTTATCTTTCTCTTGCTCCTGTATCTCGGCGTAATGCGGTTTCAAATAGGGTGGCTTGACGGGCGTATTAAGCGCGACGCGCCCGGAACGGAGTTTGTGCGCGCGACAGAAGCAAAGTGGAAAGCGCTCGCGCCGGCGATTGATGCGCACTATTACCCGGTCGAAATCCTTGAGGATCTTTTCGAAAGCCTGCCGACTGCCGACGTGCGCATTACACAGTACAACCAGTCGGCGCGGCAGATTTCTCTGGATGGCGAAGCGAATACGGCCGCTCTGGCTTACGAATTCATCGACAAGATAAAGAAGAATCCACAGTTGAAGGCCTTCCAGTTTGATATGGCCGCGCCTCGCATTTTGCCGAACAACCATGCGCAGTTCCGAGTGGAGGGAAAACCAAAATGAAGATTATACCGGCGTTTTACCAACGAATGAATCCACGCGAGCGCCTGCTCTCATGGATAGTCGCCGGAACCGTGTTCGTTCTGCTAAATCTTTGGATTTTGAGCTGGATCTTCGGCGCGCTCGGTGGCGCCCGCAAGGAACTGACAGCACGCAGAGGAACGTTGGCTGAGCAAGCATTGTACGTGAAAGAACACGATCTCTGGATAAAACGCGACGAGTGGATCCGGAAGCATCAACCTACCCTCAAGAATCCAGCGGAAGCCTCCGCTCTGCTTGATCAATTGAAGGAGGTGGCCGGCAAATATGAAATTGTGGTCGAGAATCCCCAGATCGGTCCCGGGGAGACCGCGCCGTATCACCAGACGGTTTTTGCTTCTATTGAAACTAAAAGCCCGTGGCCACCATTGGTGCATTTCCTTTACGACGTGCAACGACCCGACGCTTTTATCGTGTTCGAAAGTGTTAATCTGGCTATTGATGGCAGCGATCCCACAATGATGCGTGGCAAATTTAAAATCGCCCGGTGGTTTGCGCCGGCGCAACTAACGAAGTAATAATACTGGCAAGCTTATGAAATGTTCCTCTACGCT
>Ga0306920_100013074_pt1 | contig 11289 bp, 13 predicted proteins | sample flu12Cox44000170_FD_204666 | JGI IMG/M metagenome (GOLD analysis project Ga0306920, IMG submission 204666) | Lab enrichment of tropical soil microbial communities from Luquillo Experimental Forest, Puerto Rico - flux4day.12C.oxic.44.000.170 (v2)... | ecosystem: Environmental > Terrestrial >...
ATTCAATGTACCGATCTCGCCCGCAGTCGATCACGTCGAGAGAATCATTACTGGTATGTGCGACGTAGATCCGATCCGTGGGTGGATGAATATCAGCGTGATCGAACCCGCCATTGGATCGATGCGGTGGGAGTTCGATGTAGCCCAGTAAACGAAGTGCCATCGCTGCTAACCTCTTTGCGGTTCGATGAGCAATCGGCCACTGCGGCGTGGCTGGTCGGACAAAGAGCTACACCCTTCCGGTGTAAAGTGTCGACATAGGTCGCGGACTTGGTGCCGCAATCGACATGATCGGACCACCAAACACCTCGCAGCTCGGATGCCCGCAAACCAACTAAGAGATAATCGCGGCTCCCGACAATGTATTGCTTCTCTGGCACGCCCAAAATTTTTTCTCGACCTCAAGCGCCATTCTGCTTCCTCCACCACGCGCTTTCGCGCCTAACCCACCCTATGCAGGTTGGCCAAGCACGCTCCCATGCCAGCACCCGAGCTCGTCATCGACTACACACAGCGCACTCAGTTCGTCGCCTTCCACCACAGGACCGAGCGCTTCGCCTGCATCGTGACGCACCGCCGCGCCGGCAAGACGGTGGCCTGCATCCACGACTTGCAGCGCGCGGCGACCGAGTGCCAGCGCATTCGCCCGCGCTTCGCCTATCTCTCGCCCTTCCTCAAGCAATCGAAGGCGGTGGCGTGGGATTATCTGCGCGCGGCCATGGCGCCGCTGCGCGCGATCGGAACGAGCGCGCACGAAACCGAGTTGCGCGTCGATTACCCCAACGGCGGGCAGGTGCGGCTCTATGGCGCCGACAATCCCGACGCGTTGCGCGGCATCTACCTCGACGGCATCGTGCTCGACGAATACGCCGACATGGACCCGCGCGTGTGGTCGGAGATCATCCGGCCGGCGTTGGCGGATCGGCAGGGCTGGGCGGTCTTCATCGGCACGCCCAAGGGGCGCAACGCCTTCTTCGAGCTGTGGCAGCGCTCGCAGTCGGAACAGAATTGGTTTTCCTTCATGCTCAAGGCGAGCGAGACCGGCCTCATTCCCGAAAGCGAGCTCGCGCTCGCCAAGCGCGATCTCAGCGAGGACCAATACGCGCAGGAGTTCGAATGCTCGTTCGACGCCGCGATCGTCGGATCCTACTACGGGAAGCTGATGGCGCGCGCCGAGCAGGATCAGCGCATCGCTCCCGTGCCCTATGATCCGGCCGCGCTGGTGTGGACGTCGTGGGACCTCGGCATCCGCGACGCGACAGCGATCTGGTTCGCGCAGGTGATCGGGCGCGAGATCAGGATTATCGACTACTACGAAGCCTCCGGCGTCGATCTCGGCCACTACGTCAGGGAGATCGGCGCGCGGCCTTACGTTTATGCCGGGCACATCGTGCCGCACGATGCCCAGGCGAAGGAGCTCGGCACCGGCAAGAGCCGCCTCGAGGTGCTGGAAAGCTTGGGCCTCAAGAACATCAGCATCGCCCCGCTGCACCGGGTGGAGGACGGCATCAACGCGGTGCGCGTCTTCCTGCCGAAATGCTGGTTCGACGCGAACAAATGCGCGCGCGGCATCGATGCGCTCAAGCTCTACCGCGCCGCGTACGACGACAAGCTGCAGGCGCTGCGGCCGCAGCCGGTACACGACTGGACCTCGCACGCGGCCGACTCGTTCCGCTACCTCGCGCTCACGCTCGACCGCAAGGCGACGCAAATCGGCTTTTATCGTCGCATCGAATATTCGCAAGACGGAGTGGCGTGATCTCGCACGCGCGTCGCGACCCTATATAATCGGTGCAAAGTAGGAGCAGCATATATGCCTGACATGAAGGCTCAGACCCTCACTTTGCATGAGGGCGACAAAACCGCGCTCGAGTATCTTGGCGCCGCCGTCGTCCTGCAATGGTCGAATCTGCCCGAGGATCTTCGAAAGTCTCTCTTGCAGCAGGCGGATTCCGTCGGCGGATTACCCTTCGTTGCCAATCTGCACGGGCAGATTGAAGCGCTCATTGAGCGTGTTCGCGGGCGCGGTCCGGGCGTGTGACGCGTGCTCGTGGCGCCTGGGTCCCGATCCCGCTCACGCTGCCGCGCCGACGCGATCGCGCAGGCCGGTTACGCCAATGGCCTCGGCGCAGTGCTCGCAGCAAAAGAAGGTGCCGTCCTTCTCGAGCCCGTGGCCGACGATGCGGATGCCGCAGTTCTCGCAGGTCGGCGCCAGCGCATGGATCGCGCATTCGAAGCTGTCGAAGGTGTGGGTGGTACCGTTCATGCTGACCTGCCTTGTCGTAGTCGTTTCCACAGGTTTCACATCTGGCCATGACAACCTCGCAACTGGCCGTGGTTTTGGGGGGTTTGAGGTCATAACCCGGCGTCGCCGGGCCGGTTCCGGCCGTTTTTACGTCCCGATGGCAGCGCTTTTGCCGCCATTCGCGCCGAGTGCGGCATTTTGGCGGGAAAATGGCGGGAAAACGCGCCCGCGGGCATGAACCTTTCGCCGCGCCGACGCGACTAACTCCCAGAACCCCCGACCGCGTCTCCGGCGCAACGGGGGCGGCTGGGTGGGTGGTCAAATGTCCGTCTCCAGGCTCGCAGCTGGCGTGGTGGCGCTTGCGATCGGCGCCGCAGTGGTGACGGCGCTCGCCGCCAATCCGGAGGTGAAGCCGGATCTCGCCGCTGCCAATTCCGAGGCGAACGCCAATCCCGCCAGCCTGGCTGCTGCCAAGAGCGACCGGCTCGCGATTCGTCCGCTCAAGCCCGCCGCCGCTCCGCCCAAGCCCGCCGCTGGCCCGGTCACTTCCGCTTGCCCGCAAGAGCCGTGGCCGTACGGCTGCCAGTGGCGCTCGCCGCCCACCCGCAAGGTTTACCGCAGTTCGCGACCGGGCTGACCGCTCACAAAAAAAGCGGCATTAGGCAGCAAACTCGTCGTCCAACCTGCCGACCAAGGCTGCTTTCCCCCATGCCTGCGATGAAGATCGCGATGAGCGTGCTTGCCTGCGCGCTGGCGCTGTTGGCGGGATGCGGCGTGGCCGACCAATACGCCACCTTCTTGCCGAAGGCTCTTCGCCAGCCGAGCACGGAGCCCCCGGCGCCGGAAGGGGAGCCCGATGTCAACGAAATGATCCGCGTCGGCGGCGATACGCTGTTTACCGCCCATCCAACCGCCGTGGCGGTCTCGCGACCCCACCGGATTGCGGGGCGAGGATTTAGTGCCTGCGTGAAGGCGATGGTCGTTGGGCCGATGAATCCCGAGCCGCAGCCTATCACTCTGCTCGTGACCATCGAGCATGGTAAGTTCGCCGATCGCCACCGAGCGACGACACAAGACGGCTGTGCGACCGAGACCTATGAAAAGGTCGAAGTAGCGCGATAGTTCTGCCGCTACTCGAGCGCGCGGGCGACGGTTTTGGCGTGGTTTGAATTTTTCGCTTGACTCGTGTAACGAGAATCTTCCAGAAAAGCATATTCACCAAAACCACGCGTTGATCACGGTGCCGATGTCGCCGCGATCGTGTATTGGGCAAGGCCTCCGCTCATTCCTGTTCGCACCGTGGCCGCCGCAATCGCGTCGCGGCCTGCCCCTCGCCAGTGGGAGTCCACGTCTTCATGCTCCGGCGGACCTCGGTGGCTGATTTGACGAGTTCGCCGCCGCTAACTCTCGCAACGGTATGAGAATTTTTCCCTCGCGCATTTTTCGCTTGACTCGCGTAACGAGAATCTTCCAGAAAAGCGTATTCACCGAAATTACGCGTTGACCGCCGTTTCGATGCCGCGCGCTTCCTCCCGCCGGCATCGGCGCGGGAGGATCGCCTTGCGCGCGCCGCTTAAGCCGCGATCCTCCCGATGACTCTCGAGCACTGACTCACGCGGATCCGCGCTGAGCGCGGCGATGGTTGCGAAATGGCTAAAATGTCCGCCGGCGATCTCAAGGCCTTGCTTTCGGCTGAGCGTTACGACGCGCTCTCGGCCATGGCGGCAAGCAAGCTCTCGGATGAACGCGCGTCCGCGCTCAACTACTACATGGGCAACATGTCGAAGGACATGCCGGCCCCAGACGGCCGCTCGAAGGCGGTCTCGAGCGACGTCGCCGATACGATCGAAGGGCTGATGCCGCCGCTGATGGACATCTTCGCCTCGGGTGACGAGGTCGTGCAGTTCGCGCCGGTCGGGCCCGAGGACGTCGCCGCCGCCGAGCAGGAGACGGATTACGTCAACCATGTCTTCATGCAGCAAAATCCGGGCTTTCTGGTGCTCTACTCCTTCATCAAGGACGCGCTGCTTTCGAAAGTCGGCGTGGTCAAGGTGTGGTGGGAGTGCCGCGAGGAGGTCGAGCGCGAGACCTATCTCGACCAGCCCGACGACGCGTTTGCGCTGATCGTTTCGCAGCCGGGCGTGGAGGTTGTGGAGCATACGGAGCGGGAAGCGACGCTTCCGCCTGCTTCTCCGTTCGTTCCCGCACAAGCGGGAACCCAGGGGCCAGAGGCTCCGGCTCTAGGTCCCCGCTTTCGCGGGGACGAACGGAATGAGGTCGCGCCGCGCCCCAAGCTGCACGACGTCACCATCGAAATCCGCCGCAGGCGCGAATGCGCCCGTGTCGAGGGCGTGACGCCGGAAGAGTTCGGCATCAGCCGGCGCGCGCGTTCGATCAAGGACACGGATTATTGCTTCCACGACGTGTTCCGCACCGAGTCCCAGCTGATCGCCCAGGGCTACGACCGCGAGCAGGTCAAGAAGCTGCCGTCGTACACGCTCGCGCACACGATCGAGGAGCAGGCGCGCGATACCGTCAACGAATCGACGCTGCGCCAGGGCGATGACGGGCTCAACACCTCGAGCCGGCTCATTCGCATCACCGAGCACTACGTGCGGATGGATTACGAGGGCAACGACGAGGCCGCGCTCTACCGCTGCACCACCGCGGGCGAGGAGGGCGAGCTCCTGCTGCGCGACAGCGAGGCGGACGTGGTGCGCGAGGACGTCATCCCGTTCGCCGCCATGACCCCGGTCATTGTCACGCACCGCTTCTTCGGCCGTTCGATCGCCGACCTGGTGATGGACATTCAACGCATCAAGACCGCGCTGCTGCGCGCGCTGCTCGACAACGCCTATCTCGCCAACAATCCCCGCACCGAGGTGCCGGAGAGCCACGCCACCGAGACCACGCTCGACGATCTTTTGGTGTCGCGCCCGGGCGGGATCGTGCGCACCAAGATGCCGGGGGGTTTGAGCGTCATCGAGCATCCCGACATCGGAAACCACGTCTTTCCGCTGCTGCAATATCAGGATGCAACGCGGGAATGGCGCACGGGCGTGTCGCGGCAAGGGCAGGGGGTCGACCCCAACGCGCTGCAGAATCAGGTCGCCACCATCGCCAACCAGATGTTCAACGCCGGCCAAGCCAAGGTGAAGATGATCGCCCGCATCTTCGCCGAGACCGGCATCCGCGACCTGTTCTCGCTCCTGCACATGACCATCCGCAAGAACGGATCGCAGGCGCAGACCGTGCGGCTGCGCAACCAATGGGTGACGGTCGATCCGCGCGACTGGAAGGCTAGAGCCGACATGACCATCAATGTCGGGCTCGGCACCGGCTCCAAGAGCGAGCAGCTCGCGCACCTGCAGCTCATCATCGGCGCGCAGAAGGAGGCGATCGCGGCCGGCTTGGTCAGCGCCAAGAACCTCTTCCATTCGGCGAAAGAGCTGGTGAAGCTCGCCGGCCACAAGAACGTCGATGCCTTCTTCACGCCGCCGGGCGCGCCGGCCGATCCCAACGACCCGGCCTCGGCGCCGATTGGGCCGCCGGCGGATCCGAAGCACGCCGAGATAGCGGCGAGGGCACAAACCGACCAGGCCAAGATCACCGCCGACGCCGCGCATCAGAAGATGAAGCTCGATGCGCAGCTTGCGTTCGAGCGAGAGAAGTTCGCGCTCGAGAAGGAGCTCAAGCTCCTCGACCTGCAGATCGCGCGCGAGCGCCATCAGCACGACATGGCGCGCGACGCGGCAAAGACGATGATGGATGCCGCAGAGCACGTCGAAGACGCGCGTAAACGCGCTGGTGCAACGGCGCCGGCGCCGCTCGTGAGCTAAAGGAAAACCCGACATGCTGCCCGTCTCGGAAAAGCAGCGCCGCGCCCTGTACGCGGCCGCCGCCGGGCGATCGACGCTCGGCATTCCGCGCGCGGTCGGGCGTGAATTCGTCGCAGCGGACAAGGGCCGCAAGCCTCCGCTGCGCAAAAAGTCTCTTCGTCGCGGCGGCGGCATTCTCGGCTCGCTGGGGCGCTTCAAATGACCGACGACAAGCTCGAGGCCGCGATCGCACGCGGCGCGCGCGCCAAGGAGTTGCTCGGCAGTGAGCTGCTCAAAGAGGTTTTTGCCCAGATCGAGTCCGATTACATCGCGGGCTGGCGCCACACGTCCGCCCGCGACACCGATGCCCGCGAGCGGCTGTGGCTCGCGGTGCAGGTCCTCGGCCTGGTCAAGGACCATCTCGTGATCGTTGCCAACGACGGCAAGCTTGCCCAAGCCGAGCTCGACAAACTGCGAGACCTCGCGGCCTAGGAGAACCATCATGACTAATCTGGCTACCGACGTCGGCGCCGATGCGCCGGCCTCATATGCGCTCGAGCGCAGCGCCCCGGCCGATACGCCGGCGTATCTTTCGACACACGATGCGGCCGAGGTGCTGCGAAAGCTGCGCCAGCCGAAAGCCAATGACACCGATATGCCCGATCCGTCCGCGCGCGCGCCGACCGCTGCGCCGCAGCCGGGCCATAGCGCGTCAAAGACGCGCGTAAACGCGCTAATGGAATCGACGGCTGCAGATGCAGCAGACGACGCCGCTCCTGTGGATGCACAGGATCCCGGCGAGAGGACTGAGGGTGCCGATCGGCAGCAAGAGCCTGCCCCCATCGAGCCGCCGAGGTCTTGGACGAAGGAAGACAAGGAGCTTTTCACGAGCCTCCCCCGCGCCACGCAGGAACGAATTGCCGAGCGCGAGCGGTCACGAGAGAGCGATTTTCTCCGCCGTCAGAACGAAGCCGCCGAGAAGCTCAAAGGCCTGACGGCCAAGGAGCAAGCGGTGGAACAGGCAAGGCAAACCTACGAAACGGCATTGCCGCAGCTTCTCCAAACCCTCCAGCAGCAACAAGCGGGCGAGTTCGCCGACATCAAATCGATGGCGGATGTTGAACGTTTAGCCCGTGAAGACTGGTCGCGTTACCTGCTCTGGGACCTGCAGCAAAAGAAGATTGCCGAGGTCAGCCAGCACATGCTCGCGGCCCATCACCGGCAGGCGCAGGAGAAGCTCACGCAATTCGCCGAGTTCGCCAAACGCGCGGACGATCTCTTCAAGGAGAAGGTCCCGGACATGGCGGACGAGGCGAAGGCCGCGGAGCTGCAGAAACAGGCGCTCGCCGTCCTCGGCGACCTGGGCTTTACCGAAGCGGAATTGCTGCCGCTGTGGAACGGTCACAAGGAGCTCTCGCTCCGCGACCACCGGCTGCAGCTTTTGATCCGCGACGCGACGCTCTGGCGCGAGGCTGAGAAGAAGGCCAAGGCTGCGGCCACCAAGCCCGTTCCGCCGGTTCAGCGGCCGGGCGCAGCGACCGCCCGTCAGGGCACGAATGAAGCGCGCGTCCAGCACCTCACCCAACGGCTCGAACAATCCGGCTCGCTCCGCGACGCGGCGGCACTCGTGCGCGCGCGCCGCGCCGCGACCCGGTAACAGAAAGGAACACACCCCATGGCAATGCCCACCAACACCTTCGCCACTTATGAGGCGATCGGCAACCGCGAAGATCTCTCCGACGTGATCTATCGCATCGATCCGACCGACACGCCGTTCATGACCGGCATCGAGCGCGAGAAGGCGACCGCCGTCAATCACGAATGGCAGACGCAGGCGCTCGCCGCTGCCGACACCACCAATGCCCAGCTCGAAGGCGACGACGCCGCCACCACCGCCACCACGCCGACGGTGCGGCTCGGCAACATCTGCCAGATCTCCTACAAGGTGCCGCGCGTCAGCGGCACCCAGCGGGCGGTGGAGCACGCCGGCCGCGACGACGAGCTCGCCTACCAGGAGATGCTCAAGGGCCTCGAGCTCAAGCGCGACATGGAGGCGATCCTGGTCGGCACCAACCAGGCCAAGGTGACCGGCAACGACACCACCGCGCGCAAGACCGCCTCGGTGCTGTCCTGGATCAAGAGCAACACGTCGAAGGGTTCGGGCGGCTCCGATCCTTCGGCTGCCGACGGCACCGGTAGTCGCACCGACGGCACCCAGCGCGCCTTCACCGAGGCGAATCTGAAGAGCGTGCTGCAGTCGATCTGGAACGCGGGCGGCAAGCCCGACATGATCATGGTCGGCGGCTTCAACAAGCAGGCGTTCTCGAGCTTCACCGGCCGCGCCACGCCGATCGAGGACGTCGGCTCCAAGAAGATCGTGGCCGCGGTCGACGTCTACGAGTCCGACTTTGGGCGCCTCAAGGTCGTTCCCAACCGCTTCCAGCGCGCGCGTGACGTGCTCGTGCTGCAGATGGAGATGTGGGCGGTCGCCTACCTCAACGGCCGGCGCATGGTGTCGATCCCGCTCGCGCGCACCGGCGACAGCGAGCGCCGCCAGATGCTGTCGGAATACTCGCTTGTCGCTCGGAACGAAAAGTCCAGCGGCGGCGTGTTCGACAACACCACGTCGTAACGCAGTCGGTCCCGTAGCGGGGAGAGGGCGCAAGATTTGATCCGCAATCTCGTTCGGGTGAGGGGTGCCGCGAGCGGCCCCTCACCCCAACCCTCTCCCCGCCGTAGCGCCTCGTTAAGGGCGCTCACGCCCGTCCGTAGCCCGCGAAGACGGGCGTAAACGCCCTTTAGGACGGGCTATGGACGCGCGTAGGCGCGCTTAAGGCGGGGCGAGGGGGCGCACCGGCACGCTCACGGCGACGCCGGATCGGACGTTACGACCTTCCAGCACTAGGAGATCACCCATGGCTTACCCGAGCACCCACAAACTCACCGTCGTCCATCTCTCGGCGCATTCGCCCTCGATCGGCGCGTCCCCCGTCGCCGCGTACCTGCGCGTGCCGTTCCGCTGCAGCATCGAAAAGCTCACGGCGGTGGCGAACGGCTCGATCACCACGGCCGACTGCTCGATCGCCGCCGCGCTCAACGGCGCGGCGATCTCGGGCAGCCCCTTCACGCTGCCGGTGGCGGGAGCCGGCGCCGGCCAGGTCGCGTCGATGACGCCCACGGCCAAAACCTACGCCAACGAGGACGACACGATCTCGTTCACGCCCTCCGGCGCCTCCGGCGCCAACATCGCCGGCAACTTCACCGCCGTGCTCAAGCAGGCTTGAGCCATGGGCGCGATTCAATACATCGGCACCGGCCGCCTCGGCGCGTCGCAGGACGTGGCCTATGGCGCGAGCTCGGCCGCGAGCGCCGCCTTCGGCGCGCAGACCTACAAGGTGCGGCTCGTCGCCACCAGCGATTGCCGCATCCGAATAGGTGATGGAACGCCCACGGCGGTCGCGACCGACACCTACCTTCCCGCGCTCGCGGCCGAATATTTCACGGTGACGCCGGGACAGAAGGCGGCGGCGATCCAGGTGTCGTCGGCCGGCACGCTCAACGTGACCGAGGTGTCGTGATGGCGTTCGGACGTCTCGGCGCCGGCGACTTCGGGCGGCTGGGCCTCAAGGCCATCGCCGCACGTTTGGCGAGCCTTCTGTTACGCGACGGGTCCTCGCATCTCCTGTTGCGCAACGGCTCGGGCTTCCTCCTGTTGGGACATTAGACCATGGCCAACTCGACTCTCGCCAATCTGACCGCGTCCGGCGCGCTGACCGGCACCGAGCTGTTCTATTCCGACAACGGCTCGCAAGACGTCAAGGTCACGGCCAACCAGCTCAAAACCTTCATCGTCGGCGCGGGCGCGGTCTCCGTTGCCTCCGGCAAGACGCTGACCGTCTCCAATACGCTCACGCTTGCCGGCACCGACGGTGCGAGCCTCAACATCGGCGCGGGCGGCACGCTCGGCACGGCGGCGTTCGTGAACACCGGCACGAGCGGCGGCACGGTGCCGCTGCTCAATGCCGCCAATACGTGGAGCGCGACGCAAACCATCACGCCGGCCGCCAACAGCCAGGCGCTAGTCGCCTCCTCGTACAGTCTCACCGCTGCGAATACCCAAGCCCTGCTCGATCTGTCGGGCACATGGAACACGAGCGGCAAGCCGAGCGCGCTCAAGCTCAACATCACTGACACGGCGAGCAACGCCGACAGCCTGCTTTTGGATTTGCAACTCGGGGGCGCGACACAAATAGGCGGCGGAAAAGGCACGCTGTGTGTTGGGCCGTTGCCGGCCACTCCTGGCAACAATGGAAACCCGGGCTTCTTCGTCAGCAGCAGCGGAGTTGCGGGCGGCGGACGCTTCGGGTGGTCGCTCGAATCTTCCCGTTTGATGCTCAGAGACGGAAGCAACACGCCGGCTGGTTTCGGGACGCAGGCGAGCACCGTAGGCCTTATGTTTCAGGCCGCCCGCATGGTTGGATGGGCCGCCACGACACCGGACGGCTCTTACGATACTGCAATGGCGCGCAACGCGGCGGGCGTGGTCGAGATCAACAACGGCGCGGCCGGCACCTTTCGCGATCTGCAGCTTCGAGCCGTCAATGCTACTTCGACGGCGACCATTCTCAGCGGCACGACCATTCCGGCCGGGGGGACAGCAGGATCCGGCTACATGTTTTCATCGACGGCCAACTACGGAGTTTTCTTCGGTTCCGGCGCCCCGACCCTCAGCGCTGCAAAAGGCTCGCTCTATCTGCGCAGCGACGGCAGCGCGACCAACAACCGCGCTTACATCAACACCGATGGCAGCACGACGTGGACGGCGCTGACAACAGCGGCCTGATGCATGGTGGCGGGCCGATGTTGCTATTTGCCGACTATGATCCGGTAAGCGTGAAAGACAGTCGGTTTGCAGCCGTTGGCGATGGCACCACCGACGATACCGCTGCGCTGCAAGCCGCGCTCGATTTTTGCTTTGGGCCGGCTAATGCGCCGCACGGCACGGCCGGCGTCTACCAGAACAAGGCGCTGTGGATTCCGGCAGGCCACTACAAGATCACCGCTCCGCTCACGGTCAAATATCTTCACGGCGCGCGCATCGTCGGCGCCGGCCGCTTCGTGACCCAGATCGAGAACGTGACGCCGGGATCGTCCGTCTTCGTCACCAACGGCTGCGGCTATTCGCTCTTCGAGGGCATGCGGCTCACCTCCGCTGCTGGTGGAAAA